>Ga0310823_100255_pt1 | contig 54880 bp, 99 predicted proteins | sample P4_ome_3_FD_201316 | JGI IMG/M metagenome (GOLD analysis project Ga0310823, IMG submission 201316) | Sorghum-adapted microbial communities from Joint BioEnergy Institute, Emeryville, California, United States - P4_Day56_Rep3 | ecosystem: Engineered > Bioreactor > SSF (Solid state fermentation) >...
AGACGAGTTGAATTATCACACACCGTTCGAATTGGCGGTGTTCGACATCAAAGATAATATCGAGGAAGGGGAGATTCCTCGAAATATATCACTTATGGACATCAATGTTTCCCTTACACACGAAGAAGAAACAAACAGCGTTTGGATTAAATACGAAACCGGCGAAATGGTCGCCGATCTCGAAGTCTTAAACTGGTTCCATGAAGGAAAATGGAAAAAAGGAGGTGAACCTAGTGGACCCGTTGCAGATGCTATACGGGTCGCTACGAAAAAGGCTACCGATTTCCATTGTCGGAAGCCGTATTATTTCAAGAATTGACTGGTTCGACATATTGATCAGCAGGGCTAGGGACGAGGCCGAGAATGCCGGCCAGCCGCTTCGGCGGCCTCCGCTCAACCTGCATGTGGAGGTGGTGTTATTGAAAGGACAACAAATCTCGCCCGGTCAGCGGTTTGGCGAGCTTGAGGTCATGGTAGAGGCCCCGGAAAAACTCTGGAACGAGGCGGCATATATCTGCCGCTGCTCCTGTGGCGAAACCACCGCTTTGGGGGCCCATACGGCGCACGCTTGCGGAAGCGATAGCAGACCGAAAAGCACTAGAGGAACAGTATCACAACCCGTATATAGAAAAATTTGATATGCGAGAGGAATGAACACCATGACCAACCAAACCCCACCTCTTGGCGGATATCAAGCCGTTGCCGACATCCTGGAAACCACCCGCCAGAACATTTATAACAAGTGGGAACGGATGAAACAACCCTCGAAAACCAATCACAAACGATCTGATTTTCCTGCACCCTATACCGTCACCGTAGACGGGATGCCTCTTTGGAACATCGATGAAATCGACGAATACGCTCGAAAAAACAAACTCGGAAAATACAAAGAACCCGCCGAATAAGGCGGGTCTTTTGTTATGCCGTCACTTTTTCCATTTCCGGGAGCCTTACGAATCCCAGAGCGATTTCGAGCTTCGTCAGCGCCCTTGAGTGTATGCGTCGGATCGTCCTGCGACTGTACGCCTTCCGCTGTGCAATCGTTTCAAGCGTCAGTCCGTCCATATACTTGAGTTCGATGACTGAACGCTCGTCCGCTGTCAGCGCGTCAAGCGCCTCTGTGATGTACTGCACCGCGTCCACAATGGATTGATAGTGCAGATGATCCGCCAGACTCCATCCCCCTGTGAGCGTGGGCGGACGCGATCCGCTGCCACGTCCAACCGGCGTATCGCTGTAGAGCGTCACCCGGCACGCTGCGGCTGACATGTACGGATTCGTTTCCGCTTCGTCGCTCGTCTGCCGGTTATAGTTCCGCAGCGCGATCACATAAGCACGGTAGTTTTTAAGGAGTTCCACCACTTTTTCACGGTCCATGCGAATCCTCCTTTCCACCCGCAATAGATGTCCTCGCCTGCTTCCAATGCTTCACAAACCCTGTTTATTTCACGCCGATATGCGTTATATCTGCGCCGTTCCTTCCAGAGTTTGTACCGGTCGATCAGGTTCATGCCGCCGCTCCTGCTTGTTGTTGCTCCAACCGATCTACCCGCGCCTTGAGTTCTTCGAATTCTGCTCTCGTAACCGGCGCATCATCCATCGTTCCGTTAGCGGTGTGATGATCGGCCCCGGAAAGTACGGGCGCTTCCGGCGCTTGAAACCCTACCGCTTCTTCGGTATCAGAAATCCCACCGTTTCCAGCGTCAGCCGAAGGATCTTCCGTGCGAAAGGATTCACCGCCTACCAGCGCCGGGGCTTCAATAGGTGCCCATTGTTCGTCTGCTTGCGAGCGCGGAACCACATGCTTGTTGCCTTGTTCGTCATACAGAATCGACATTGTTCCATATGTGTCATCACGGCTCACGTACAGCTTACGAACAGCTTCTACACGGCGTTGAATTTCTTCTTGTTCGACTTCGTTAACGTCGATGATGTTTTGCGCTTGACGTTCGCCCCATACCTTTGCTTTTTGGTAGTCGTCGATTTGGTTGTTCAGGCGCTCAATCTCTCTAACATACGAGAAAGCTTCTTCTTGCAAGACATCAATATGGGTTTCAAGATCTTTGATTTTTTCTTCAAGCTGGTGCTTTTCCTTTTGCGCTTCCTCATACTGCGCAACCGCCGCATCCCGTTTCTCGGTAAGATCCTTGATCTCAAGTTCTTGCTGCGAAATAACGGCTTCGCACTCTTTGATGTGCTGTTGCAGTTCTTCGTTTTGGCGGCGAAGTTGCAGTTCTCTTTCTTCTGCGCCTGCTTCAAGCCTCTTGATTTCCTCAAAGTGTTCTGCGATCATCCGCCGTCTGTCGGCCAGCACCACGGATTGGATCAGTTCCACCACTTCGACCGGCATACCGTCGAGATCGACACCAGCCACCGCAAAGGGCACAGGGGCTTCTTGTACACGATCTTCGATGTGTTCCATTGTTCTACCTCCATCACTTTTGTCCATAGTCTCATTCCCCATTATACCATATATGTTGTGTTTGTGGGGGAAAATGTGGTATGCTGACACGATATCTTGTGTTTTCTGAAAGTCACTTTTGTCCATGTATTGGGTACGGCGGTTCCCTGCACATTGTTCTCCCCTCCCCTATGGAGTCTGGTTTATCTCATTACCAGACCGCTCATTTTGGCTTCTGTGGTGCGTTTCGATGTCTGGATGACCAATCTATCTACCGATGTTTATGATGCGTCAGAACGCTTGCTAGATGCCTTAGATTCGATGTACGTGATTTCGGCATCAATCTGCCTGATCCGCGCCTCGATCCGATCGGATCCGGTCGAACGAACCCCGAGCCAATCAAGACGCTTCTTGAGCCGTTCGCGTTCCTCACGCAGTTCGCTTATCCTGTCCATGTTCCCCCTCCTTTACCTCGATAATCTCAACTTCGATCCTGGGATTAAGCTTGTCCACTTCAAACCGATGCGTGATGTCCCGGATTTGCTTCCAGCCATCGTTTTCAATGACGCCGGCAGCCCGCAGCCCATCAAACAAGAACTTTTGTCCGGCGATGACGTTGTCTTTGTCCCGGCGTTTGTCCGGGCAAAACCATGTGATGATAAAGTCCGCTTGCTCGACCGGATTGAGTCCACGAGCACACATCTTAACGAGCATGGTGTAATCCCATTTCATCGTCCTGTACTCGTTCCAATGTGATTTCGATTGGTTGATGATTTCATTGAGTCCGGGAAGCGTTCCGGGTATGACCATCTTCATGATATTTCCATACTCACCCACTTTCAGTATCCTGCATATTGTCCTCTCCACTCAATTTCAGGTTCCCACTTGTGAAACTCATCTTCGATCTCACAATCGCAGTCCCAATATAAAAACTCATCGTAGTAACCAACATACTTAACCAGCTTCATCTTTCTTCCACATCCACACGTTGGTCGCTTTTCTTCTGGAATCATACTGCATGCACCTTCTTCCGTTTGTTCTCCAGCTTTTCACGCGCTTGTTCGCGCATGTCCTGGATGTGTTTTTCGATAAACAAACGTGACTGTTCGCGTCTGTATCCCGACATGGACATGTCAACCATGATCTGGTCTATCAGAAATTCCAGCGCTTCGATTTTCCGAAACAGATGCAGTTCCCATAGTTGGAAGATAGATTCCATCGTCTCGTCTTTCATTTTCCGATATGCCATATTCTCACGCTCCGCTCTCAAGTTCTTGTGCCAGTCTCAAGGCCTCTGCCAATTCGTCGTCCGAAAGCGCCTTGCCGCCTGTCCGCTGCTCTACTACCGGAATATGCGGTTTGGTAGAGGATCGGGAGAAACGTTTGGGGAATGGTGTGACTTTCTCTTGTTTCCACGGCTCGTCCACGCCTTCGGCTTTCCAACGTCTCAAGATCCCTTCGACGTAACTCATTTTTCGGATTCCCTGTTTCGCTGCCTCATGCATCGCACGGATCGTCCATTCGGCGGTGTAGTCATTCACAAGGTGGTCAATGGTGTCTTTCAAAAGTGGTGAGATCGTGCCGAATCCCTCTTGTTCAAACGTCCGGTAGACCTTTGCGAAATTTTCGTCGAGGATCGGCTCGTCTACTACACCACCTACTAGATTAATATTTGGTTCTGTATGGTTAGGTATGGTATGGTTAGGTAGCCCCGCAACATTCGCATTCGTTGCGCATTCGTTGTGCGAATGTTGCGCGTACGTTGCGCGTACGTTGCGCGTACGTTCGCGTGATTTACGCGCACGTTCTTTGTTCGCCTCTCGTTTTTCAAGCAATCTTCCGGCGTAATCGTACCAATCGTGAAGATGGATTTCGTCTCCATCTGAATCTATCCATCCAGCTTTAATCGCTGACTGGACAAATTCTTCTGCATTACCTTTCCATCCAGCGCCCTTTGCGATAATCGAGAAGGAACGATTGGTCAATTCTCCGTTCGGTGCATTATCTAATGCCCACGTCCATAAACGGATCATATGGGCTGCGGCGTAGGTTTCGTCGATCCCCAACATTTCGGCAAGTTCGTATGTCTTCCAATGCGTCCATATTGCCTGATGCAATTCTATCCATGCCATGTCCTCACCGCCTAATCAGGTCATCTACCCACGCTCTACGGCCATCGGGAAGTATTTGAAGTAGTCTACTATAGGCATTCGCATGTTTCACCCCTCCACTTTCTCTAGCAGATCAAGATCGCTCATCCGTTTTCTCCCTCCCGCTCTCCTTCGGTGGCTCCGGCATCCAGTGGGTGACCTCCACCAATGGATCAACAGTCAGCCAGCGGCCAATGTATCGCATGATATCCGCTCCCCTATAGTCGCCGCGCCGATAGTACACCAACACAGTATCGCCGCTTCTAGGTAGCCGCTCTTCGACGCTGATCCAGCTCACTCCACCGTCACCCCTATCTCTTCGAGGATTTCGCGGGCGCTTTGGCCGCAGTCGTAATAAATCGCTTCTGCCGGTTCTACCAACGTTCCATGACGGCTGCGAAACTCTCGCCTGTAATTCTTCGCATCCGCATACCACCGCAACCCCTCGATCAGCTTGTCACGTTCCTGTTCCAACCGCTTGATCTCCTGTTGTTTTTGCTCCAGTTTTTGGTGGAACCATTCCAACTCACACCCCGCACATTGGTGGTAAATCATCACCGGGTTGTCTGAATGTCGTTTGCAGACTTTTTTCATTCCACCGTCACCCCGATCTCTTTGAGGATGTCGCGGGCGCGTTGGCCGTCATCATACAGCCAAAACGGGGGATGGTTTCGACGATCGGCGTAATGACGCAACACCTCGATCAGCTTGTCTCGTTCCTTCCGTAGCTTCCGGTTTTCATCTTCCAGTTCTCGAACAATTTCCTTGTATCCATCAACCGACATTTTCAGGCATTCTCGGCATGGATTTTCTTTCGTGCATTCGTCCCGCTTGTCCAGTTCGTCCAGCAGGAAACCTAGCCATTCGGGGGCGTTGGCGATCAGATGGGCATTGTTTCCCCAGTTATCGAACTCCACATGAACAGAGCCATCTTCGTTGTACTCGATGAATGTAGCAATATCTTTCGTAGAACATCCACAATTAGCCATAAGATAACCTTTAGCCAATTTACTCATGTACCACGGCCCCGGCGTTGCCTTCTCCAACGCTTCCCTAATCTCCGTCAGTGTCTTTTCCCGATCAGTCATTGTTTAGTTCCTCCAATCCGGCAAGTTTCTCCCTTTCAAACCAGAATATAACTTGTCCGTTCGTTTCCTTGATAAGTCCGTACTTTTTTGCCACAACATATTGAGTGTGATACCGATTTAAACTATTGATGAATCCGGCGATCTTTTTCCTAAAACCCTCTACTGATAACATCCCTTTCTGGATATTACACGAGGCGCAGCACGGAACCTTGTTATCGGCGTTGTCTCGTTCTGGATGATAGCATTCATCGGTGGTATAAAGTCCGCGCCTCTGGTCATATTTCAACTTTCTGTGAATCGGCTCGAAGTGGTCGGCATGCCATCCTTTCTCGGGCAAATCACAACCGCAATACCAGCACTTTCCGCCAGATTTGTCCCATATGTGCTTTCGTTTGGTATTCACTCTCCCTCTCCCCTATCCATCACCGCCAGCAGGGCGGCTAAATCATCTGCGCTCCCCGCTCGAAATTCTAACACCGTTTCATTGCCCCGACAGAATTCGAACACATCCAATTCAGATGGCCTTGTAAAAAGCCTTGCCGAGTATCCCTCATCCATTATCTGGACTGTAACGGGGCCTAGCTTGTACGTATCAACCGTCCACACACCGCCAACAGATTGATACTTTTGAGGGACATAATTTTCCCGTCGCTTTACAAGCGATTTTAGCTTGAAATACTTGTGCTTCACGTCATCACCGAGTTTCAGGAACTGGTCAGTCATGGTTCGGTTCCTCTAGAAATATCCCGTTTTTGAACAGTAGTGCCTTTACTTCCTCCATTGCCTGCTTAACGGTGATTTTCCGTTTCTGCAAGCGATTCATGATGCCGAGAAAATTAAATCGATCCTGATCCGGCATCGTCCTGATGAGAGCGAACAAATCTTCGGGTGTTTCGAGTGGTGGGCGTATAGCTGATTTTTCAATCATGCTTGTTCCTCCAATCCGGCGAATTGATTTAAGATCGATCTTTCATTCTCCCTTGCCCATGACAACATTTTGGCTTCTTCTCCTTTGGTTTGTGCTTCCGCTGAAGCAATTGCTCGATACCGTTCCATCGACAACCGATATTCCAGCACCTTGCGGGCGACTTCTTCAAACGTTTCTTTCACTTCGTATTTACCAACACCTAGAACGACGATTTTACAATTTCCTCCGCCAATTCTGTTGCTTGGTTCATCTTTAATCACGATATTGTCAGGAACGACGATGGATTTTTCGTATGGATTTCCTAGATGGTCGTAGCATACTTCTGTCAACCGAATCATTCGTTCTCGTCTCCTTTCATAACATCCACCACGATGCCTTCTTCAGAATATCTCCCGGGAATGTGGTCATCAGGTGTGGCGTTTTTATGTTGGTTTTTAAAATATAGTTTGTCATTTTCGTCACGTTCGACTTTGTATCTGACCCCATGAAACTCCCAGATGTCTCCGACTTGAATATTCCTACCGTTTCGGTCACGCATCGTTCTCGTCTCCTTCCTCGACTTCTTCCCAATATACGTCATAACGTGCGGCTCCGCTTAAAATACCTTCTTTTGTTTTTACAGCGAAATATCCACCATATTTTTCCCGTAAAAATTCCCGAAAATCTCCTTCGCAAATTTGGAGAACTGCGCCGTCTGATCTTCGCACAAGCCTATACATCGTTCCCGTCTCCTTCCGGTGCGTTGATGCTGATTTCACATCCGCAACACGGGCATTCAATCCGTTTTACCTTCGCCGCATTGGTCGGTTCGCTCGTGGTGGAGAGGGCTTCGATCTCGTTGTCTACAATGTTGCGAACGTGCATATCAAGGCGGTCAAGAAACTCGTCTAACCATTCGCTTTGTTCCTCTGCTGTAGGGTTTTCCAAGGGGAAGGTTAATTCTTCGGTATCGGCGAATCGGCTAATCTGCATGATTTTATCTGGGAGAGATTCCAACGCCGCCCGCAGACGCTGGATTTCGCTGTCAAGTTGAGCATTCTCGCGTCCCAATACTTCTGCTGTCGCCTTCCATGTACCCTCGGATTCATCGGCGTCAAATGCGCCGGATTGGATTCTTCCCCTTAAAGACGCAAATTCACTAATAACCTTTGAAAATTCGCAGGCCTTATTTTCGTGTCCACACGACCGGTAGTCTTCGCTTCGTCCGATCAACCAATCAATTTTTCCGCTAATTTCTTGCACAAGCGCCTGTTTCCGCACATACTCACTCATTGCCCTTCTCCTTTCAGTAGATGGTTCGCCTTCGTCCGCGCTCGTTGTGCCGCTTCGGCTAACTCCTGCGTGCATCCTTTGCACAGGTGACGAGCGATAAGCAGGGTAAAAGTATCGCCGTCGGGGAGCGGCACTCGCTTGACGCGCTCCGCTCCGATTGCCCCACATTTTTCGCATTTGTTCATGGTTCAGGCTCCTTTCTTTGATCCGTGATCGCACTATGGCGACACCGGTTGCATGTATTTTCCTGCGATCTGCTGCTCTAGGTAGTACCGCAGCGCCGTCTCATGATCGCGACGGAAATATTCCACGATTTCGTCTGTCGTAAATCGATCCAAAACGGCGCTGACGATGTTCACGGTCGACAATCGCTTGTCTTTGTTCTCGGCGATCGCTTTCCGGATCGCCAGATCGATATTGTTCATTGTCCCATCTCCTCCCTCGCAAGTTCTGCCAACATCGCCCGCCGCTCCGTCGGCGTCAGCCGCCGCAGGATCGTCGCGATCTCATCCTTCGCCGTTTTGTACCGCGTAGGGCCGGGATCGCCGATCATCGCGCTATAGGCGACCCCGGTTTCGCTGCTGACGCGGGTACTGTGGCGGTAGAGGCGACGCGTCTTCACATCTCGCACCAACCGCTGGGGCAGTCGTTGCCGTAGACGGTGGATTCGTCAACCGCGCCTTTCATGCGCATGTATTCTTGTCTGCGCTCAATGGAGCAGGTGTCGCAGCAGTCGTCAACGCCTGTGTTGTGTCGGGCTATATAAGGGTCAATGTTATGTCCGCAGAGGACGCATTTCATCCCTCTTCCCCTCCCCTCTCGCACGCCACGACAAACTCCACGTATGCCATCGCCGCGTCGAAGTCTTCGCGCTCTGCCTTTTCGCCGCATTCGTTGCAGTAGATCAGGTACTGGTCAGGTTCATATGGTCGTCCGCATTCTGTGCAGGTCATTCCTTTTCCCTCCCTCTTTGGGTGTCTGAAAATTCTTTCAGTGAGCATTCAAAACAATATCTTCGACCATCCAGAGGTATGCCGTCACACCTTCCCGCCGCTTCCCCATATCCGGGGCAACGTGGAGTGTTTTTGGCCCACATGCGGTGGAAATATTCGATCTCGCGTCGATAGTCGCCCATGGTTTCCCCTCCCTCACCATAACGTCATTTGCTCCGGCTCCGGCACATACGGCTTTGCCCGCTTGTCAAACTGTTCCGCTATCCACCGTCCGCAATAATCTTCCGCCCGGAAAAAGACGATCTCGAATCCATGTTTGCCGACAATACACCGTTCCACTTCTCGGACGGGTTTCCCATTCAGAAGATGGGTCCAGTTTCCGGGTGGTTGATTGAGGATTTCTTGGACCAATTGGACGGATTCTTGGAAAGTGATAGTTCTCACTCTATCACCCCATCAAAACGTCAGATCGTCTGCCGAAATCTCAATTGGTTTCCCGTCACCCCGGAACGGATCGTCACCGTACAAATTCATGCTGTTGTTGCTTTTGCTCTGCGTTCCGCTGTTCTCTTGCGCCCGTTCCAGAAACCGCACATTGTCCGCCACAACCTCCGTCACGTACACCCTTTTGCCTTCGTTGTTGTCGTAGTGCCGCACCTGAATCCGGCCCTCTACCGCGCACAGACTGCCTTTGCGGAGATAGTGCGCGCATGCTTCGGCTTGCTGTCGCCAGACGACGATGGGGATGAAGTCTGCTTCTTTCTCGCCGTTGTTCGTATACGGCCGGTCTACCGCCAGAGTGAAGGTTGTGACTGCTACGCCGTTTGGTGTGTACCGCATCTCCGGATCGCGCGTCAGGCGGCCAATCAAGATTGCACGGTTGAGCATCTACGTACCTCCTTGTACCAATCTGGATTTGAAAGAATCTTCTTTGCCTGAAGCAGCATTTCTTTGTCGAACCAACCGAAATGACATTCTTTGGACGGGATACCGAGCGCTTGCGCCAGTCGAAAATAAGCTATTTTTCTGGTCAATTTTCGACCCCTCCACACCGGATCAAACAGCGCATGGCATTCTTTTTTCAATTCCCTGAGTTCTCGATCGGCGAGTCTGCCGAGCGGTACTTTGGTTCCGGTATGGACGCCTACATACGCATCGCATTTCGTGCATTTGTAGCACTTCCCGTTCCCATATTCACGGCCATAGATCACAGAATTGCTCGTGAATATGACCAGACTGCCACAGTATATACAAGTCTTGGGGATCGGATAGTAGTCCACTTTTTTCATCGGTCATTCACCCATCAGGCGACCGATTAAGATTGCACGGTTCATGCTTTTTCCTCCTTCGCTTCAACACCCATTTGGATTAAGATGGATTCCGCAAATTCAGCCGCATCCTTTTCCTCGCTCGGGAGCAAGTCCCGCACATATCTGTGACCAGCCCGGAACGTCGCTAACTTCCTTATGCAATCCCAAACTTGCGCGTAGGTGACGGGGCCGAATTTCTCGTACAGCGGCTTCTTGTACTTCTTCCAGATTTCATGCAGCGGCTTTGGATGTTCTTGCACGGTTCGCAAGTCCATTCCGGTGAGTTCCTTCACAATTTGCGTGGTGATGTCGGCCTTGAGCGTTTCCAGTTGTTCCGTGGTAAGGGTGATGGTCTTTTCATCCATCACGCATTCACCCCGTCGATTTTGATTCCAGCCAGATCGTATGCTTCACGGAATCCGAGCTGTTCGCCGCGCTTAAACTCTTCGCTCTCTTCGTCGTCTTTGCTGATGGATTCGTAGTATCGCCGTATCTTCTCTTGCTGTTCCGTCGTAATCTCCACCCGGATCGGTTCGTCGATCACATAGCCATAACGGAGGGCGTCGGCCAGAAGGAAGATGTTCCCCGAACCTACGAAATCATACAGAACACCCCATGGTCCGCTATCAAATTTGTTAGGTGCATGTGCTGAGTTCCACACAATGAATTGTCTATCCTTATCAAGATCAGGTTCGTCCTTCAAAATCTTCTCCAACGCCTCCGCCACTTCGCGCGGCAACCGGACTTTCTTTTGTTCCATGTATAACACTCCCCTTACTTGGATTGATGGTTGTTACCGATCAGGGATAGCAGCGTATTCTCCTGTTCAAGTGCCTTCTTTTCTGCTTCGAGAGATTTGTTCTCGGCTTCCAGACTGGCGATTCTCATTTCCAACCGCGAAACCTCATATTCCAGTTCCCCGATCCGGGCCATAGCCGCCATGTGCGCCATTATCATCCTTGGATAATTGATCTGCTTTGCCATATCGTATCCCTCTATCTTGATAATTCCGAGGCGCAAGACTCACAGATCAACTTGTCTTTGAACGGGCGTACATGGACGTTGCCGCAGAAGATGCAGCCCGGTTGATACTTCTTGAAAATGACTTTATCTTCGTCAACATAGATTTCCATTGGTGAGCCTTCATCAATTCCGAGGGTGCGGCGAAGCTCCTTCGGAATAACGATACGTCCGAGTTCATCGACTCTGCGAACGATTCCGGTTGCTTTCATGGTTCATTCGCTCCTTTCGCATATTGAATGAGATTTGCCATCAGTCTCCTGCACCTGATTCCCTCTGGTGTTCCGTCCAACCACCTATGACAAGGCGTACACACATGAACTAGATCAAGCGTCGATGTTTTGTGGTTGATTCTTCGCCGGACGATCAGGTGCGCCCGCTCTGTAGCCGGCGCTTTCTCGCACAGTTCACAGATGCCGAGAGAGCGGGCCTTTAACTCTTGATCACGTTCATCGCCTCGCTTTCCGCCGGCGCGGGCGCGAGAGAATCGCCCGCACGAATTCGTGGTAGGTTGGTATGAAGCTCTCGTGAACAGCCCGCGACAATCCGAACCATTTCATTTAGCCGCTCTCCTCCTTACAACTTCTGCTATGTCATCCTCCATCACCAGCAAGATCCAATCTTTCGTTCGGACTCTGGCGAACGTCCGAGCGAGGCCCCAGACCTCGATGACCTCGCCCGTTTCGCCGGACTTCAACCGAACGACATCACCCTTGAGAAAATTCATCCAAAATCAAGGCTGGACTGACCGGGTTCAGCCTTGACATTAGACGGCTCGTTCGCAGCGACGTATTCTTCTTCCGCTTCTGCTTCGGGTGTAATGTCGATGATGCTGGCATCATTCACAGCCGGATCTTCGCCGTACTCCAGCTTTGTATCGACGTCGTTACTGTACGCCATCCGCATTTCGATGGAGAGAATCCCCCACTTCGAGAGCATGTTGCGGATGACCGTCTTGAGAGCCATAGCGTCAAAGTCGTTTTTCCAACCGAAGTCGCTCTTCGCGAAACGCTTCCGATGAGCCTCGATTTGCTCTTTGGTCCAGTAGACAGCCTTTCTGAATCCATTGACCAACTCGAAGTAGCCGGCGTAGCCGATGATGGCGTCGGACCTTTTCTTTTCGAAGTCGAGCACCAGTTCTTCCGTCAGCGGATTCCATTTCACCAGTTCGCCTTCGTGGACTGGCAGTGCATTGAGTGCCTTGTAGAGGCCTGTCCGAAGCGCCAATTGAATATATCCCTTGTACCCAAGCTGGAAGGTTGCTCTGGTTCCGTATGGAACAACCCAGGCATAACCGAGGTTTTTGTCCACGGGCAAATCCAGAGTGGCAGCCACCATGCAGGAACTGATCACGCTCATCTGATCGCATTTCTGGAGATTAGCGTCGGAATTGACCAGGTTCACGATGCTGGTCATGAACTGGGGTGCCCGATTCCCCATGACTTCTTCAAAACGCTTTTTGATCGCCGGAGTGTTCAGCAGCGATTTGACTCCGGCAATTGGGGACAATTGCCCGCCATTTCCGTTCTGTTGCCCCTGAGCCTTTGCACTGAGGGCAGCGTTTAAGTCTTTATGAGCCATCGAATCAATCCTCCATTCGTCTGATTTCAAACCGTCTGACAGATGTTTGGTTCGCGTACTTCGTGTAGATATCCGGCATTTCAGTCTTCAGCCGTTTGGTGTCGAGGCGAGACGAAGACACTTTCCGCCATGTAATCCTCCAATCCCTGTACAGACCTACTTCATATTCCCCGAGCAACATCTTGATGTTGTTCGCGGCCTCTTCCTTGCGCATGGCGGCAGCCTTCTCTTCTTCCGCCGCCTGCTCGTACTGTTCAATCCAATGTTCTACCGCAGACGGCAAGTCCACTTCGCGTCCGTTCGAATCCGGGTAAATCCGTTTCATGAGTTCCGAAGAGGCTGTAGTGCCGTCTGGTTCCGGCGGGATTTGCTTCAGTACGTGATTGTTCCAGAAGTCGGATTCGATCTTGATGAGATTGGCGATGATTTCCTCATCCCGTTCGATCCGTTTGCATACAAACCGGTTCCCGCCGATTAAAACCGCGATCCACCAGGCGCCGAATCCCGTCACGGCCATGTAATGATGGCATTGAATCGCATATTCCCATGGGATGCCATCACCGGCCCATTCATCTGCTTTGTAGGCGCTCGTCGTTTTGCATTCCAGCCCCTCGTCCTTGCCGACGATGAAACGATCTACGTTTGCCAGCATGAACGGATATTCCGGATGCTGAAGAATCGCATTTCGTCTCCTGACCTTCAGGCCAGTCCGGTGTGAAAATTCCTCAGCGACCAGATCCTCCAGCTTCTTCCCCCAGTACATGGCCTCGTTTTCTTCAGGCGGATCGATCAAGCCGAGTTTTTCCATGTACACCTGTATGGGCGTTCGGTACCGGGACAAGCCGGCGACAGCAGATGCGTCGCTGCCGCCGATACCTTTCCGCCTCTCTTCCAGCCACTGATCGCGGGACATGTCTCTCGTCGTGGCTGCTATGACCATTGCCATGATCACATCGCCTCCGCATAGCGCCATTTGGCGTCATGAAATTTCAGAAAGCAGGAGGTATCTGCAAACCATTCGCCGTCGGCTTCGATATACTCGTAACCGGATACGATCTCTTGCCCGCATCCACAAGCGCATTTTCCGATTACTGCGGGTTCGTGGGCTTCACTTGCCGACAGCCCAACTTCTTCCGGTCTGTATGGGCTGCTGGTGAGAAAGGTTGATATTTCCTCCGTGGAGACAAAACGTCTCGCATCTGAGAGTTTATGTGACAAGAGATACCGGTCCGGGTTCCAGGACAAGTACCGACCGTCTTCATGCTTCAAGACAAGACGTATTTTTACATCCATACCCCTTTCCTCCGTGTTGTGATATAATGGCCGTAGGTTCATTTTGTTTGTGCCCCTCGTAAATGGGGCTTCTTTTTACTGTGCCGAGATCAATCAGGAACTTAATCTCAAGTGCTGCTTCTTTTTCTGTGATTCCCCGGAGTTTAGCCCACCGTATGACTACCGTTTGCACCACTCTCCGCCACCTCCTTCCTCAAGAGGCGAGCGAAGTTTTTCAGGTAGATAATGCGTGTTCTTCGTGATTCCGTTCGTTTCGCCAGTTCGATGTATAAACGCCTGTCCAATGTGCATTCGCTGAGTTTCATGTCACCAGCCCCGTTTCAATGCTTTTTCAGCTTCTTCTTCTGTATAGATGTCCATTACGTACTTCAACGCATTTTGCAATTCGTGAAGTTCGAATTCTGTCAATACTCCTTCATTTAACAATTCCCTAGAAGCCAACAGCATATATCCTAATGCCGCTTCGTTCGTCATGCGCTTTTCCTCCTTGCCTTGATTCGTCTCATGAACCGGCGCAACGTGGACAATTCGTTCTCTGCTTCGTACACTTCATCAAGGGCTGCTTGAACCTTCTGTGCCAGTTCATCCAATTCGGCTATGAAGTTGGTGCCGGTGCTTTTCTTGTGCATCAGGTCCCAAAAGCGTTCAAGAAAATCTTTGGACTTCGCCAGCGGCGTTTCCATCTTGCCTAACCTCCTTCCATCCGTTTCTGACCATCTTTCCGATCATCCGCAGCCGTTCGTCGTCCTTGAGATAAATGCTGTAGTGCGCTACCAATTGGTCGTTAATCCGGGTTTCGTGGTACATGGTCCCGCCGTCGATGACTCGCTTACTCGTCGTTTCACCGTGCGTTAGAACGAATATCTTCATACCGCTTCCGCTCCCCTCCATTCGGCACCGTGGAATTTCAGAAAGCAGCTTGTATCTGCGAACCATTCGCCGTCATATTCGATGTATTCATAGCCTTCGACGATTTCTTCCCCGCAGCCGCAAGCGCATTTCCCGATGGCTTTGGGTTCGTGTGCTTGCGGATCCGGAAGACCGTATGCGAACCGGTCGAGTGAGATTGCCATGTTCATGCCCCCTTGTTCGGGAAGTTGTGACGTACTCGTTTGATCGGTCTGCGCCGTTTGGTCATGGTTGTAACCCCCTGCTTGTCCATTGTAGGAAGCTTATACCGCTTCCCCTCTTTCCATCAGTTCATCCACGATCCCCCACGCTGCTTCTTCAATCTCTCGCAGAACCTGTTGTCTCTCGGCTTCCGTTTGTGCGGCGTAAGAGAAATCCAGAATGACACCGTTTGATGCTGTCCGTTGCATATGACCACCCCTGGGTATCATATGCCGGATCGACTTGCGGACAACTTCTGCCATGTGAAGCGCCTCCTTATGCGGGAAATGCGATTCATCTTTGATTCGAATGGTCGAGCCATTCTTTGATAAGGGTCATGATAAGTTCGGCGCCTCGTTCTGGATGTGTGGCTCCGTAGTAAATGTCCTCGCAATGCGTTCTGATGGCTGCGTGCAATTCTTGAAGATTGGTCGGCGAGCTGCCGGGAAAGTGAATCAGATTATCCATTACAGATAGTCCTCGGGGTCAAACGTGCGAACGAAGTTCATTGCAGCATCGAAGTCTGCACGGCGGATGTGAATGTATTTGCTCGTCCCGAACCGGCGCTTCATCTTGCTCCAAATGTTCTTGCGGTACTTTCCGACGATCCGCGAGAAATTTTCGTCTTCTTCCTTGTGGCGAATCTTTGCCAGTTCGATAGACTTATCGCGGACCGCGATCCACAGTTCGTCGATCTCGGCCGGCAGCAGCCGGTTCTCGTCCTTGATTTGCTTCGCCAGAATCTTGATCTCGGCGGCGGTGTTGTTGACGTTCGTTTCGATCTCCATCATGCGGTTCAGCATCAATTGAAGCGCGTTCCCTTGTTCCCGCTGGGTTTCGAGCGACTTCTGCAGGAAGCTGTAGACTTGCGCGACTTCTTGTGCTTGTTTACTCATTGATAACTCCTCCTAATACGCGGCCGTTCAATGCCGCTTTGATTTGGTTGACGAATTCCTCAAGCATCTCCACGCTTTCTCGAAGGCGCTTCTTGGTGACGGGATCAGCTGCGGCGATTGCCCCTGTGAGGTAACTGGTGATGGCGACTTTCTCCATGAAGTTCATGATGTGTACCCGCAGTTCCAAGGTGTTGTAATCCGCTTCGTGTTGGAGTTTTTCGCGTTGTTTGCGTGCTTCTTCGGCGTCGAAATCGACGGTGTTTTTTAGTTCGTATTCCTGCAATTTTTCCTTGGCTTTTTGGTACCCGTGCCGAAGGTTGGTGTTGGCGAATTCGAGTTCTTCGATTTTCTTCTTCACACTCTCCGGCACCACTTCGACCGTTTGCGTGATGACTTTCGGCGGCTGATTCTTCGCCTGTTGCCAGAGTTTCTCCACGTGATTGGCGCGGTTGCGCTCGGCTAATACTGCGGCTTCGGCTGCTGCGGCGCGGGCTTCGGCTTCTTTGGCAAGAAGTTCAGCTTCTTTTGCGCGGCGTTCAGCTTCGGCTTTGGCGCGTTTGTATTGCTCGATTTCAGATGAGTTCATTTGGATCGGCGTTTTGGTTTCACCGGAAGGAAGTTGGACAGGCGTTTCAAGTTCCTCGTCCGTGAATTCAGCAAGCATGTCCATTTTTCGAAGTCCACCCAAATCGGCCACGTGTGTCCGATTTGCGAAGCGTTCATAAATCCTGATGTAGCGCCGTGCATTTCTGGGAGAGATTCCGCATTCTTCGCTACACCAACGTTCCCATTGACCGTGCGCAAGATTGTTGTCACGAACGTGCTTAAGCCTTGCCCCAATTTCGAGTACGTTTTGCGACAGCATACCTTTGTGTGCGATAATTTCTGCGGTAATTACTGATAGATCGTTTGAAAGAACCAGATCCATTCGATCGCTCCTTTCTGTTGTGGTATTATTTGTTAGGCGGTGTTCCTTATGGAAGTTGGCGTTTCGTCAATTTTTTGGGCAAAAAAAACGTCAACAGGAACACCCAATGCTTCTGCGATAATCGGAAGTTTGTCGGCCTTGATCTTCCGCTCGTTGCTTTCATATTTCGAAAGTGTAGACGGAGCGATATTCAAGATTTTTGCCAGATACCTTGCGGTTACGCCTTTTTCTTGTCGTACTCGTTTAATGGCAGAGCCGACATTGAGATATTGATTCATGTCGTTCACCCCTTTCGTTGTTTCCGATACGCCAACTTCTGATTTGATTATATGTTGGCGATATGTCAATGTCAATAGGTTATTTGGCTTTTTGGAAACATTTCTTTCCGATGTGTCAACAACGGATATAATGCTTAATGGAATTGGAGGTGACATTAATGAACGAAAACAAGAGGATTATTGGGGAACGGATGAAAATGATAAGAGAAGCGCGGGGGATTAAACAAAACCGCGTAGCGCAATATTTAGGGGTGCACAACAGCACGGTCGCCAAATATGAATCTGGAGAGCGCGAACCAGACATTGAAGCAATAATTAAGTTATCCCAACTATATGGAGTATCCGTTGATTATCTATTGGGGAACGATGAAGGGGATTTTGTGTATCCCGAAAGCGAGATCGAACGGGTAATATCGGAGACAGAAAAACATTACGGCGTCATCCTGCGGGACGACCCCGTTGTCTACGAGGCGATGCGTCAACTGATTTTGGGGATTGCGAAGGCGAAGAAGGATCAACAAAGTTAGCCACAACTTTCACAAACTCGACCGGCACGACAGACAATCCCTTTCGATCAATGACCACTTGCGCCAGATTTTCCATTCTTCGCCTTCTCCTTTCGCTTGGGTGAGTATTATTCTAGCATATTTTGAGAAAAAAGCGAACACTTGTTCTTATTTATTTGTCGAATTGCCGAAGTTGTAAGGCGAATCTTACCATGTCAGCGCTTTCATTACAATAGGATTTTTTGTCGAATGAAGCAAGTCCCTGAACCGATCAGGAATTTATTACGGTGTTCTTATGAAAGCAAAAATTATAGTTGGACTCATTGTTTTATTACTTCTTCTTATATGGTACGGTGTTCCGAGTAATATTCGGTATGCTTATGAAAAAAGATTTGGAAATCCAAATACTATTATTGATAGTGTTGGTTTAGGATTGATGGTCGATAATTATCAGTATGGAGAAGAATATTACCTATACGACACCCAAAATATCACGATTGATTTGTCCGGGTATCTGAAAAAGGATATTGCAATGTACATTTTTGGACGTTACGCAAACAGTAATGATCCCTTAATTGTTAAATTGAACGATCGAGTGATATACAACAAAAAGGGAAAACGCTTATACGAAGGGATGTTTTATGATTTTCGCTATATCAACAGACATTTTGTAATTAAACTAGATGGATTCAATTTCAACGGAACAAACAAAATCGTCCTGTCAACCGGTAATACCAGCAAAACATATATCGTAAATGTCAATAATACCGGAGGTACAACATGAGCAAACTTCCATCCGGAGAATTCTGGTTATATCTCCGCAAGTCCCGCGCCGATCTTGAAGCCGAAGCCAGGGGCGAAGGCGAAACCCTAGCGAAGCACAGGAAGGCGCTTTTTCGTCTGGCACGGGAAAAAGGGATAAACGTTACGCAAGTATACGAGGAAATCGTGTCCGGGGAATCACTTTTCCACCGCCCGCAGATGTTGAAGCTACTTGAAGACATGGAAACCAATGCGCCAAAAGGCGTACTGGTCATGGACATGGACCGGTTAGGGCGCGGGAATATGCAGGAACAAGGGCTGATTCTGGACACGTTTCGCCGTCACAATGTCCTCATTGTTACGCCCGCAAAGACATATGATTTGAACGATGAATCCGACGAATTGATGACGGAGATTCAAACCTTATTCGCCCGGCAGGAACTTCGGATGATCACGCGCCGGATGCAGCGCGGACGTGTGGCGTCGGTTGAAGAAGGCAACTATATAGGCACCCGGCCGCCCTATGGTTATTTGATTCATCAGGAAGGACGTGAACGCTTTCTTGTCCCTCACCCGGAACAAGCGCCTATTGTGAAACAGATTTTTCAATGGTACGCGAATGAGGAAATTGGAGCGCGCAAGATCGCTGCTCGCCTTAATGAAATGGGGATTCGGACGTACACAGGCAGAACATGGACATCCCCGAGTGTATTGGTGATCCTCAAAAATGAAGTCTATATAGGGTTGATCCAATGGAAAAAGCGTGAACAGAAGAAATCTCGGACACCCGGAAAAAGAAGGGACACCCGAACAAGAGATAAAAGCGAATGGATCAGCGTCCGAGGGAAACACGAACCACTCGTCAATGAGGAATTATTTCGCAAGGCGCAAGATCGATTGAAGTCGAAATATCATGTCCCCTATCAATTGATCAACGGCGTCACGAATCCATTGGCTGGTCTAATAAAATGTGGGAAATGTGGATATTCGATGGTGCTGCGTCCGTACACGAAACAAGCTCCCCATATCAAATGTTACAACCGGTTTTGCGACAACAAGAGTTCACGGGTTGAATACGTTGAAACGAAACTGATTCAAGCGTTGGAGGAAGAACTGCAACACATCAAGATCAAATGGAGTTCGCATCGTAAGAAAAAGGATTCCAACGTTGAAATCCATGAACAAGTGATCCAGTCGCTTGAACGGGAACTGAAAGAATTGGAGCAACAGAAGGAACGATTGTATGACTTTCTCGAACGGGGAATTTATTCAGAAGACGTGTTTCTAGAGCGGAGTCAGAACCTACAATCCAGAATTGAACAAACCCAACAAGCGATAGTGAAAGCTCATGAGGAATTGCATCATGAACAAGAGCGCGTAAAGGCACAGAAGGACATCATTCCGAATATAACAAACGTGATCCGCCTTTATAAACGTTCCAAGGATCCGGCTCGAAAAAATGCGCTGCTCAAGTCGATCATGTATCATGCGGAGTACCGAAAGGAAAAACACCAGCGATTGGATGACTTTGAACTGAAAATTTTCTTGAAGATACACAGATAACCTGTTGGTGTTAATGAATTAACATCTACAGGTTATCTGTTTTGTGGATACTGATTCGGCCAATATTTCGGCCGGCCGCACCTCACACAAATGAGGATATAGCGCCGGCCGACTTGCTTATATCTCCACTTTCCCGCCGCTTTGCATTCGCATATTCCATTCTTCCATAGTTCGGCGTCAAGTTCGCGTTGATTCATACCTGCCATCCATCTTTCCGATCCAGTAAGCGGCGGCGTAAATGTGACGTTCTCTTTCGTTTAAGGTTGTATTGTTTAGTTTTTCGTACTGCCTGATGTTACTTTCCAGTAATTCTTCGGCATGATTAACGTGTTCTTTCTGTTCATCGGTCAAGAATTGCATAAGCAAATCTCTAATCTTGTTCATGTCGATCCTCCTTAGTGAATTATTGTCTTATCTCCATTATACAAAAAAGTGGGCTGACCCTCACGGGATCAGCCCCACGTTTTTAGCATGAGCAACCGCAATGCTCAACTTGCGGAGTCCTTCCTGCTGCCACTTCCCCTCGTTGATTGCCGCCTTCTCGATTTCCTTGATGCGCTGGATGATATTCTCGACGGTCGGATCCGCAGAAAGTCCGAGTTGTCCCATCACCGGAGACATGAGCAAGATTTTTCGTTTGGCCTCAGCTTCGTATTTCGAACCCTGCGCCTTTTCCTCAAGATCGTACATCCGGTTAAGGAAAGCATAGGCGTCGGCCGACAATCCACGCGCTGTCCTTTTGTACAGCACTTCTTCCTCGTATTCTTCCAACGTCATATTGTCGATCCGCGCGAGATCAGCATAGAGACGATTCCACGGGAAGTTGACGCCGGGGCATGTACCTTTCTGCGAATCCACTTGATGATGTGCAATCACCTGATGCGAGTTGAGCGGGATGCGGACCTTATAAATGCGTTCGACTTCGGTTTGAATGTATTTATGCAGCCATAAAGATGCCTGATACTGTTCCTCAGTCAGTTCGCCTTTTACGCCGTGGTATTCGAGCAGTTCCCCCGTTTGATTGTCTCGTACCTCATATCCTTCATGCTCGATTGAGACGGTGTAATAATTGGCGTTGACATTACCCATCTGTTGTACAAGCGGAGACTTCGGGCTGCGGACATATCCGTTGGCGTGTGACCGGTTTCGGATATCCACGAACTGAATGATTGATCCGTCTCGGCATACAAGAAAGTTGGAGGATACGGCATTGGCCGGGTTCTTGAACGTGTTAATGACGCTTTGTTTGGAACCGACTGTGATGTGATTGACGATGGCAATTGGCTTATGGTTTCCCCTTGTCCCATAGTTGGGCACGGGGATTTTCTGGATTTGATACATAGCGCACCCCTCAATGGTACGTTTCTTCCGCTTTCGACACCTCGTTGCTGCCGGCTCGCTTTGCGTCTACCGCAGCTTCACCAATGATCCACGATGCTACAAGTCCAGCGAAAGCAAGCACCGTGTCCGAGTCGATCCCCATGTCCAGACCGTCATTAAGAATCACCAAGAGAGCAGACACCACAGCCATCCAGAACTTACGGCTTTTGAATTTGTTTTTCACCAGAATCATCCTTTCGTATTGGCTTCCCCGGTATATATCCACCGGTAATGATCTTGACAATGCCTTTGAGTTCGTCGCTCCATCGGTCCCAATCACGAATTGACCACACGCATCCACCCCCAAATGATTAGCGATAGCATCGACTTTTGCCTCGATGCGCATTTGTCGGTCTTTGTAATTCAGCACATCGGCATCATCCCGGAACAGCCATGGAAAATGGCGAGAAATAAGGCGCTTGACTCTCCGAGTCCGAAAGAGTGCCAGACCGGAAAGCACAAGCGCCGTGGGTGATGCACCGTATCTTAGGAATGATCCGATGACTTCGAGAAGGTAGTCGTACATGGTTCGATCCCTACTTCGACTTCATACGATAGTCGATCTGATGCGTCCTCCATCCCCAATGCGCGGATAGCACGATGGAACGGGCTTTGCTCAATGGGAATGTGCTCGATCAGACAATAACGCACGATCATTTTAATGCTCATATCACCTACCTCCGAGGAAGCGGTACGCCGGCTTCGGCCATCTTCGTATTCACGTCGATGTAGATTTCGTTCATTTGACGTTGGATGTCACGCAGCTTCTGTGCTTTTTCCTCCGCCGACAGCGACTTGTCTACGCTGACTTGACGTTTCTGTTCTTGCAATGCAGACAGACGTTTCGTGACGGAATTCTTCGCCTGGGACGTGACCAGTTTGCGAAGGTCGTCGTCGAACCACTCCGGCAGCGGTGCGCCCATTTCTTGATTGTCCCGGTAAGCTTGCGTGAGAAGTTCTTTGCCGGCGTAGTAGTCGTTTTGAAGATTGTTCGTAAACACCGGGTCAACGATGAAGTTGCGCAGCAGCGTTTCGCGTTGCCGGCCGGCTCCGACTTCAGACGTGAGCGGAAGAAGAAGTCTTGCCGGATCACCGCCATATTGACGGATGACGTAATCAATCTTCATGGGTGACCACTTAAGCTGCTGTCCGAGCCATTTTGCCACAGCGGATGTACGCTCGTCATAACGATATTGCGGCGAACGGTCTTGTACGCGCATCGGCTCAATCGGAGCGCCCGTGAAAGATTGGTTAGCCAGAACGCTTGTGAGCGGCGCGAACGTCGTGGACGACGCGGCTCCTGCGAGGCTTTGATCAATCCCACCGCCTTGCGTTACGCCTTGCAGCGCGCCGGAAACGAGCGGCGGAGTGAGAGCATTTGCGAGCGCATCCGACGCTCCTTTGAATGCGTCCGGGTCACCGTCTTTGTAGGCTTCGAGCATGTCCACCATCAGCGCACCCAATGCGTTATACTCCGGCGACAACGGAATCTTGATGAAAGTGCCGTCCGGGTTTTTGCTGATGATGAGATTGCGGTATTTCTCACGGGCCGGAAGCGCTTGATAATCCGGGTCATCGTGGAACTGCATGTACTCATAGAATTTCGGCAGCAGTACACCAACACCAACCATAGCCGCTGTCTTGACCGGGTTCTGTTTCCACGCCTTCGCGAACCGGTACATGCCTTGAATTGCCGCGTTGTTGTAGGGAATCAGCGATTCCAGACCTTGGCCCATCCGTCCGCGCCGGCTGTAGTTGATCGTGATCTCCCGCGCATAGTTCATGGCGTCTCGGATGTTCTCCGGAGTACGTTCGCCGCCAAGTTGACGCAGACGATGATGGAACGCCGCAATCCGGTTAATGTTCTCGGATATATCCGCGATTTTGAGAGCCGCTTTGTACGGAGCCGCAATGGTTTTACCGATGCCTTTGGCGATGGTCCGACCGCTCAAGAGCGGATCAAGCCGCATGCTTTGGACGCCTTTCCGCAATCCTCTTTCGCCCCGGAGCGCGGCCGAATAACCGCCGCCGGCACGGTAGAAGTCTTGCGCCATGTTGCGGAGTACCGGGATATTTAGCGCGTCCGCAATCGAACTGATGATAGATCCCATCAGATAGCCCGCGTGTTGCAGCGGATTTTTCGATTGAATGAGCGCTTGCATCGTGTCCATCGTGACGGACTTGACCGCGAACATCGGAGCCAGCGCGCCGGTTGCACCTTGTTTGATCGCGTTCGAGAAGGCGTTTGTAATGCGCAGCGCCATGTTTGCGTTGTCCGCACCCATACCGAGCAGCGCTTTGACGGCTTCGGGATCGTGGACTTTGACATAGACCGGATTCCCGTTCACCATGGCCCGAACGATGTTGTCTTTGTCCACGCGCTGGCGTTGGAACAATTTGTTGAAGTCCTCGGCCAAATTCTCAAGGAATCCATCTTCGCCCTCTTTGGCGATCAGCTCCCGAAGATTCGGCGATCCTTTCGGCGGCTGGACGATCTCTGCGACTCCTTTCATGGCGTCAGGGTCTTTCAGAATTTCGTCCACAATGATCCGCATGACGCGGTTTCTCATCGCTGCCTGTACCCATGCTCCGGTTTGCTCGATAGTGGAGCGTACCGGGTCCACGATCTTCCGCGCGGATCCGGTCGGGCTGACTTCCTTGATCGGCGCTTTCTGACCGCTGAACATCTGCTTTTGTCCGATTCCTGTCTTGAACTTTTCCTCCATCGAGAACTGCCGGCGCATCGGAGCATAGTTCGGATTTTGTTGTTCGAGAATGTCCGCCAATTCGCGGGAAATGAGTCCTTCTTCCACGCCGTACACTTCGCGGATGTTCTTGTAATATTGGTCCCACTCTTGACCGAGTTCGCGGAATCCAGGATAACGGCGTTCCAACTCTGCGACTCTTTTCGCCACTTTCTCGGGCGTCATACCGAGTTTCGGATCATAGACACGTTCCCCACGTTGCATCCGAGTCAAGGCATGACGGGCGATCAGGTAATCCGTAAAGGCGTTGTAATTCCCGCGTCCGGCCTTGCGAACGATGCCCTGCAAGCCTTCGCCAAGCACTTCGCCTTGAGGATTAACGAACTTGTCCAGGACGATGACATTAGCTAATTGATTCGCCCGGTTCGCGTCAATGGATGCTTCGTATGCTTCGCGGGAAATTTTTTTGATCGGCGCGTTCATATCCACGAAGGATTGATACGCATTACGTGCGGCCGCTTTTGTCGCCCCTACAACGCCACGAGCCGTCTTCTTGATGGGTTTATCAACGATCTGTCCTTCCGTGGTGAGTGTGTTTCGTCCGCCACGGAGAGCATTTGCGACGATCCCGAGCGGTTGTGTGCCGAACAGCTTTTCAAACCATCCTTGACGAACAGGTTCGGCGGATATTTGCTCTGTTGCTTGTTCAATCGCTTCATCCGCTTGACGTAAAGGAGCCGGCGTGATCTGCTCGGTTTGATCTCCGAGTTGACGCACAATCCGTTCAGACGGATGCGCAGTAGGCGTCTCGGTACGTTGGATATTTTCAATGAAGTTTTCAATCTCACGATTAAGCGGACGTTGACGGAGTGATTGAATAAGTCTCTCTGCACCCGGTACAATAGCCCCCGCAGCTCCACCAATGCCGGCACCAAGTGCGATATTTTCCGGGTCAAATTCCCGACCACGGAACAGCACGTCACCCACTTCTTGTCCGGCCGTCTCCAGCGCTCCGGCCGTAGCGCCGGTGATTGCGCCGCGCGCGATGTTCCCGACTCTATTTGCCACCGGACGAAGGAGAGTCGTGACGCCGCGTTCAATCGCCGCGCCCGGTTGAAGATAGCCCAACACTTCCCCGACCTTAAACTCCGGGCTTTGGCGGGCCTGTTCAAGCCATTCCGGGTCTATCCCAGAACCACCAAGCGCACGGGAAGCGCGATCCGCCACCGGTAAAGCAGCGCCAAAAGTGAGGGCGTCAGCATACCCTGCTGCGCCCTTATCCATTGACTCAAGCACATACTCTCTGCCTTGTTGCAATGCGGGAACAGCGGTTTTCGGGGAAAGTCCTTTGCTCAAGTTCTCAAGAAGTCCCGACACAGCGTTTCGGACTCTTTCCATGCCGCTCGGACGTTCCGGTTCCTGGGTTTCCATCACAGGAGGTTCCGGTTCAGGACGCGGCACGACATTCCCCAAAAGCAAAGGTTTAGAGAAGTCAGCGGCTTTATCAAGCTTTTCTTGGTAGACTTTTTGCTTGCGTTGTTCCGCTTTCTCCCGTTCAACCGGATCAAAAAGCAGCCGGCGCCTTTGGTAATACTTGCTGTTCGGATCGCCGAGAATTGAATTTGATCCCGCATCGCTGGAAGAACTTAATCCAAGTTCTTTCCGCCTATCATCATACTTGCTTGCCAAAATCTCACCCCCTACCGGGTCGGGATGCCATAATACAGCAACAATTGATCCGTCAAATTATCCGGCAAGTTCAAAGAGAGGATGTATCGTTCTATTGCGTTTCGATCCGTGATCGACCGGCCGCCCGTCTGGCTGTTGTATTGGGTGTACAAGGCGTTAATGTTGTTGATAATTTGATTCAAGTTCGGGCTGCTTGAAGACGTTTGACGTTGGGCCGCAGCTGCCTGTCGTGCATTATCCGCCCGCATGTTCTCGATGCTTGCCACGACTTCTTGTCTGCGGAGCGCATAGTCTAAGCCGTAGCGGCGAACGTCTTCGTCAAACTCTTTCTTCCATTGTTCGTCCCGGATCGCATCACGCGCCTTTTGATAGGCGAATTGCTCACCATAACGGCGGCGGTCTTCTTCAAATTCCTGTCTCCACCGGTCATCCAAAATGGCGTCTCGTTGTTGTTGATATTGTTGTTGCCATTGGATGTTCCGTTGCTCTGCGGTCGGCTGGCCGTTGTAGATGCCGCCATAAATCGCATCGTTCCGAATTCGGTCTTGCTCGCGTTGGTAGTTGAAGTTCCGATCGGATTCGAGCACATCACGGTTCGTAAGATACGATTGCAGCGCCCGTTGAAACTCTTGATTCGTAAGGTCAGCATTTGTGAGGATATCCGCCCGCAGTTCACCCCGGAGCGCAAGTTCATAAGCCCTTTCGTCCGCCATGATCTCACGGATAAGACGTTCTCTCTCTGCCCCGGACGTATCTTGCAGCGCTTTATACTTCGCTTCGATCTCATTCCGAAGTTGTGCGAGATTTTGATTGATGTTCGCTTGTCTCGTCGCCAAGTCTGCTGCCATTTGAGCGTCCATTTCCGCGCGTTCGCGGTTGAGCATGGCTTGATCGTAGCTTGTGCGTCCGCTGAACGGGTTGGCGTTGCGCTGGAAGGAAAGGTTCTCAAGCGTCCGTTCCTCTCCGATGTCTTGACGCAAACGGTCATACTGCGTTTGGAGTGCTTGAAGTTGTTGCTGTGCCGCCAGTTCACCCGCTGCAATCGCCTGATCCGCCGCGATCCGCTGTCTTGAAAGTTCCGCCGCAATCTGTTGATCGACGTACCGTTCAATCGCCGCCTGGTCCCGTACCGGCATCGTAGGCGTGTAGGTGGGGATTCTGTCTCCTTGTGGAATGGTCGTCGGATTAAAGTAGCCGGTCGGATTGGCGTATGCTGGCAGATCGGTTTTTTGTGGCATGGGCGGGGCTGGTGTCTGACTCTGTGAAGGTGGTGTGTATCCGAGATTTTGAGTCAGATACTTGTATTGCGCACTCGTATCCAACCCTTGCGCCTGACGTTCTGCAATAACCTTCAACGTCCGTTCAATCTCGCTTTGGCGGAACGCAGCATCACTTGCGATCTTTGCCTGATTCGCTTCAATCGCCCGGTTCGTTGCGGCATCAGTTCCATATGTCGCCCCGCCGTATCCCGTTGCCGGAGCGGTTCCCGGAGAAGTTGCGGCGTTTGCTACGGTCTGCGGAATCGCAGGAGTAGGCGTTGTGGTTTTATTGGACGTTGTGCTTTTCGTTGATGTACCGATGGACGAAGATTGAGACGATGTTTTCGGAACTTGTACTCTCGATGTATCGACCTTCGAAGACCATCCCGAATTGACCACAAGTGCCAATGTTCACACCCCCATACAAATAGAAAAAGCACCCGATAACGGATGCTTTTGGTATAATAGAGTTGGTATAACCGCTTGGGTGGGAAGTATCGCCTCCGGTTGGAGGTGATGCCCATGCAATTTTCGTTTGCGGAAGTCTTGATGTTCGGAATGTTCATTCTGGCATTATTGACTTACATCAACAAACGAAAATAACCCGCCCAGGTTCGCGCCAAAGGAACGGGTTATTTTCGGGCTTTCCCGGAGGTATCCCACCTAAAGTGTTATACCGGGGGAGAGTGTTGGCGCACTCTCCTTTGTTATTGTAAGCATATCACAGCAGGATTAGACTGGCAACCATAGTTTGTCGCAAACTACTTGGTTCCGTCTACCAAAAACGGAAAATCCTCGATCAACTCTCTCGCAATTTCTTGATGACCTTTTTTACTGGGATGAACATTGTCGATGAACATTTGTTCTCGATTGTCCTCGTTCTCCTCGCAAAAGAGGTCGTATCTGTAAACGTGTCCTCCAAGTGTAGGCACGGTATGGATAATCCATTCGTTAATCTCGTCTATTTTTTGGAGAGTTGCGTCGTCCTTCTCGTCGTAGATATGAAGGGTATAAACGATGATCTCCATACTGTTCTCTTTGGCACTGGTAACCATCGATTCTAGGTTGCTTATTGTCGTATCGATGTCTATTCCTTTATAAACATCGTTTATCCCTGCTGATATAATGACTAACCGAGGCTTGACAGGAAGTGTATCTTTGAAACCGTCGCCGGGATCACAATCCTCATCCAACACGTCTCTACACCAACGTTCAAGAATCTTGACGGTCGTTTGTCCCCGTATAGCATGGTTGTACCAAGTGATACCCGTCGATTCTTTTAGTTCATATGATATTTGCCCCGGCTGATCGTCGTTTTGAATGGTTTGTTCCTTGATGTTCAGCCTTCCAAACAACGGGTATCCTTCGGCAATACTGTCCCCCATGACAACGCCAACAGGCTGTGATAAGGATAACAGAAGCGATAGGATTATTTTCGCCAAGCTGTCGATAAACATCTTCACCACCTCATTATAATTTTACAACATTTACCCGATTTTTACAGCACTAAAATAAGTTAATCCGTTTCCTAATTGGAGAGTTGTTGCATTTTCAGTCATTGCATATACTTCAACATCATCAGATTGATTTAGCTTCAAAATTGTACTTCCTGCCGATACAGTAGATTTTGCTCCTCCTGTAACGGAAGCAGCCAATCGGGTATGTTCAACTCCATTGACATAAATGGAGAGAACTGTTCTGTTGCCATCCGGTTGTCCAAGAGGCCATGTCACAGTAGCTTGAATGTAATACATCCCCGCCTCAACAGGCTCAAACTTTGATGACGTTATATTGAATTCGCCTCGATTGTCATATTCTATTGTATTGAATAAAATTTTTGTCAAAACGCCAGCCGGAATGCTTTGAACATCAGTTTGATATGCCCGGAATGCAGATATCGTGTTCAGTGAAGGCTTGATCAGCAAGTTTCCGCTTGGCGTTCCTACATAAACTTCCAGAGTATCCGTCGTTAAAGCAGGTTCACCACTTGACAAAACAGGAAGATTCGCTTTCAACCCACGCCGAAACTGAATTTTTGTCGCCATTAGAAATCCCCTCCGTCAATAATTCCATCCGTAATTCCAAAAGAATCAGTGAAATTACCACCGTCTACCGCGTTCATCGTAATGCGATAACCAGAGAATTCATCCCAGTTTGAGTTTATCGTTGATACAATATCTTGTATTGCTGCATCTATCACGTTAGGGTCTGCGGTTGTTCCTGCTGTTGTATTCGTATAGAGCGCGTTGATATTTGCTGTTGGCACGTGACCCGTAGCCATGTGATCCCCTCCTATTTACCGGATAATCTGCCGATATACTTTTCTCTGTAAACCAAAACAGGTTCATTCCGGTTGTTTCTCATGCGACGTTGAAAATACTTTCCTTTCTTCTTGAAGATCAACCTTTTCGCGTGGTTGACGATGTTTGTGTAATCCGTATTAGCCCATTCCGCTTCGGCCCAAGCAGATACGCCCCATACGAAGATTTCGTTCTTGAGAGCGGCCGGAACATCGACGGTGCCTGTGGAATAGATAAGCGACACGTCCAATGTTGATTTGATATTCCATTGTTTGGCCTCGATCAAGAGATAATCGAGATATGACGGATGACCGCTAAACTCGAAGCTGAGAAGCCCCGAATAAACGTCGAAATCCACAGGCGTTCCCGTTGTCTGACCAGCATCGTTCCAATCGCTGTATAGATTCTCGTCGAACTTGTGCAGATGTCCCGTTGCCCCCGCGAAATAAGACACGCCGTTAAAAACCAATGACGGTTTTACGTCCCATGGAAACGTCCACACGCGCCATTCCAGGTCCCGCGTGTCCATGACGTAGCAGTAGTATGTTGAATCTCGTGTGATCCACAATTTCAAGAGATTCGATTGCGGGTCGAAGTCCATATAGGCTTGACTTTTCTCGGATTCGGTGAAGCCTACCCCGAGGAAATCAATCTTGTCGCTCATGAGACTTCGCGTAGAGTACTGGCGTACCCCGGTATCGATGGCTCCGGTATCGAATATTTCATGTACTCCATCGTCCGAAAGATAGGCGACTGTCTGTGAGCCGTTTGGGTACGTGACTTTTGCTACGGCCCTTGGCGAAATGACGCCATTAACGGTGTTCAGGAACTTGTCAGCTTCGAAGTTGTCGAAATTCTCGCCCGTAAGTATGGCCCATCCCCTGCGCATCGGGATCAGACATACATTGTTGAAAGCGATACCCGGACCGTTGATGTAATCATTCTCCCGGACAAGAAGGAAAAATTGCGTCTCCGGGAAGTAGTCGTAATGATACCGCTTGGAATAAAACATCTCGTTCGTTCCCGGAGATACGAACACATGTCCTGAATAAACCCATACGAACTTATTGCCCTTGATGTTTATATCGGGAAGGGCGTTTGCAGGTGCAGGAGACGGATCATCCGGTGCCGGGGTGATATTCTTTACCGTTGACCCGTCATATTCTTTTAAACTCCCCGTATCCGCGATAATAAGACGAGACGCGAGATTCGCAGTCGTGAAATCCTCGGTGTAGATGTCGCTGGTTACAAGTGCGTTAGTCATAGTTTGAGGCGTGAGTGCATTCGTCCCATTGAACTTGTACAGCGTCGTTCCCGCTGCGGCCAGAAGGTCCGGCGCGGCAGTCGTACTGCTCTTGTACTGCGTCAGATGGCGGATCGGACCCGTAATCGCGGACGAGGTAACCGGCTTGGAACCGTCGCGTTTTCCAATCGTCCCGATCTCGCGCATGACGGCGTTTTTCGCCAGCGCTTGCGCACCCAACGTCAATTCTGCCGGGTTCTGCGCGGTGTTCTGGCCGAGGAACGTCCTCACTTCCTGCGCAAAATACTGTTGCGGCATCCCTCCACCCCCTAGAACTTGAATCCTCGGTCAACATCTTCGATGCTCGGAACATATCCGCTCGGCGTCACGCCTCTTGCCACTTGATTGGCGAGAACCAGGACTTTGAATCGCTCCCGCGCTCTCGCGTACATGGCCTCGCTCTCATCGAAGGCGTTTCGGCTTTCCTTGGCGATCCCGATCACCCAAAAGGTAAGGCCCATGATACCGGCTTCCGGGAAGTCAAGAACGCTGTTGGTTTCGGTGACTGGTGCAGGATACCCTACATAATGCAGCGTGTAGTCTCCGCTTAAACCCTTCGTATGGATCGCCTGCGCGTCCGATTCCCGCCACCATCCAGTTCCGATGTCGAAGGAGGAACGCTTGTTCACCAGTCTTCCGTTCGAATCGAGAATCCGCAAAGGACTGTACATATCCGTAATATCCGTGTTGTTCCGTTTGAACGTTTGGAATCCGTCCTCGGTGATCGTGAGCGGATCGCTGACCCTTGTCCGATACGCCAGATGCGCGAGTTCCTTTAGGGCACGATTGATAAAGAGTAAGTAACTCTGCGTCTGCTGCGTATCGTTGCCCAATTCCTCATTATCCATGGCGTTCATCGTTTTCGCCAAGGTAATGACATCGCCTGCCGTTGCCATTACATCACCCGCCTAATCCTGCAATTGTTCTCCTGGCAGAATGCGACAACACTTTCGGCCTTCATCGCCATGGTTTTGGTAGGAGCTTCGACTTGAAGCGTGATCTCCCGTCCATGCTCATCTGTTACGGGTACTCGCTTCTCGTCCACTTCGCGGCTGAAAGAAACGATATAAATCATCACCAGCGCTCCCTAACCGAAAGATCGGGATTGGTAAATCCATAGGTTTGCACCACTTGCATTTTTGTCGAGTTGTAAGCCACAGCTGCTCTCTCGTAATTCCGCCGTGCCATCAGTTCTCCGATTTCCTGCTGTGTCTTGAACAACGCATAATACCGTCCCACGCAATAGGACGTGTACAGCGGCATGAACCGGTCATGAAGCTCTATTGAATCCGTGATGTCGCTGAACACGGTCAGGTATTTGTAATAGTCCACGTTGAGTGTGTCCACAAACGGGAACGGACGCGGGAATTGAATCTTTCCGCCGTAGATGCGATAGTCTACCTTAAGTTCCCGATTAATCCCGTTGTCAAAGTCACTTTGAAGCCACAGACGATTGATCTCTTTGAGATCAGCGGGTAGCGGATATTCCGTGTCTGTTGTGTTGATCGTGATTTGATAGGTAGTGGCGGGGATAAAAATCAGGGATTCAATATCCGCGTTGCAGTCGTTGCACCAGTTCACAATCCATTCATTCTCAAGCGGCCCCGTCTCTTTCTCCACTACTGCCCGGATTTCTTCGAGAGTAGCCATTTAGACCACCTCACACGCTGAACGGATCGGCAAAGGCCACAAGAAAGAACGTGTTTTGCGGTGTGCCCCCGTTGGTGTATTTGAGCCGTGCATAATAGGCGTTGCAGTTGAATCGAAAAGCCCTAGACGTGGCCGAATTAATCGTGATGGTGTCGGTTTTGATCCACTTCACGGTGTCTTCGGATTCTTCAATTTCCAACGTGCCTTGCTGGTCTACCTCGACGAGGCCCCGGATTTGGTTGTACATTTCCGTCTTGATTACCGGCGACGTGTACGTGTCGTTTGCGCCGAGGGGCGTCGTTTCCTCGACTTTCTTCGTTCTCATGCAGGACATTTCCCGATCCCCTTTCTAACAGCTTTTCAAGCAGTTCGTTTGTCTTCCGTACTTCTGCCACAAGCGCATTGAGCGCGTCGATTTCCAGATGATATTTCATGGCGTCCTCCTATACAGAAAAAGAGGGGGTTTTAAGCCCCCTCATTTTTCCTCCATGAGTCCGTTGTCCAGCAGCGTTTTGCGCATCAGATTCCACACGCGAACGCCTTCTTTTTGGGCGTCCGTCATGTCATCCGATGACTTTTGCTGCGGGACATACGGAATCTTTTTGACTCCGGCGTTCGGCTTTTGTCCCGGCGTGAAAACCGTCCATTCTACCATCGCTTCACCTGGATTTTCCACTTGCCTTCCGCCAAATCGACGGTCGCGCCTGTGGGATTGAACAGGGAAATTTTGACCTTGTCATCAGCCGAGACATAGCCGGACGCGATAACGCCTTGCAGACTGTACGGTGCCGTTACTTCCACCTTGTCTCCGAGTCTAGCGCCGGTAACGGTGATATCGCTGGATTCCGCGCCCGCGCCGCTTGCGAGAGACGGCGGGTTGAACGTTTCCTCATGGTTGATAAGATCGGTCACGAGCGGCACCGGAGGTTGTCCGAACTTCTTGATGCCGATACCTTCAAAATTTGTCAGTCCCATTTCGGATCACATCCTTATTGCGGATTGTGGCCGAATACGAACGACCAGTCGATTGCACCTTTGCTCCAGCGGCCTACCACCTTGAACTTCGCAACTTCCGTGTCGAAGTCCGTGATCGTGCCGTTTTCCGGCTTGCGGCGGTCAAACCACTTACAAGCGTTCATCATGCGCTTGGAGTCGATAGCGAACCATGCTTTACGGTTCTTCAGGTACGGGTTAATGATGACCTTGATTTGGCCTTCGTACATGTTGATGTTGAAGTTCCCCGCATCCGGTTCGTATCCTTCGCCCTTGCCCGGAATACCCGCGATTTGGAACGCACGGCGAGCGTTGTAAGGAGCAACAAGCAGCGTGTCAGGCATAACCGCCATCAGGTTGCCACGGTCATCCACCCACTCTTGCATTTTTACTGCCGTTTCGTCCCACGAATCAATAGACAGTTCGTCCGTGCCGTAGTTCGATTGCGTGTCCGTGCTGTTGGTCGGGCTGTACGGATGGTCATTCGCACACAGCGCCTTGCCATCCGGCAGAGCCGAATTGTACGAGCGGCCACGGAAGTTTACGCCGGACGTGGTAAAGGCGTTATTGTACAGTTCGACGGCTTGATATTGACGGGTTTTGTACACCGCGTCAGCCATCGAACGGATGCGGTCACGAATAGCCGTCAGTTTGAGATCGTCCACAAAGTCGCGGTCGATCTCACGGCCCAGCGAGAACTTTTCGTGCTGGAAGTATTTTTGCCAGAGTTCGTTTACGTCATCGTAGAAGACTTGATTGTTAGACATTTTCCATTGCTCCATCAAGCCTTCGCCGCCGATCATTTCGATGCTTTCCGTGTCTTTGTTCGATCCTTGGACATCGTACAGTTTCGGAATGAAGTCCGGCCGGTCTTTCATTTCCCGCGTGTAGAGTTCGCGGAATACCGGTTCCAGTACGTCTTTATCCCACAGCAGTTTCGTTTGCATCGTCTTATGCCCCCCTCATTACGACAGTTGCCGGTTCTTCACGATGACCCGACACGTCTTCTTGTTGGTGTTGATTTCGAGAATTGCAAACGGGCCGCTCGCAACGGTTGCCGAGTCCACGGACAGACCGTCCGATGCCACAGCTACCGCATTCGCGCCGACCACGAAACCGGCGTTCGGCGTACCGGAGTACGGCGCTTCCCAAACGTCACCCTCGCGTGCTTGAACCACTTCGAGGATTTGGTTCGTACCAGCGGCGAGATTTTGCGCGGCAAACCCCGCAACAGCATCGGTGCTGCCTGCTTTCGTCCACCGACCGCTTGCGAGTTTCACAGCTTCACCAGCCGTGAATGCTTCGGAATTGGTTGCGAGAATGTGCGAAATACGGCGTTCAGGTGCGCCGTACAGGTTGTAGGCAAAACGGAAACCTTGTGCCATTTGAAATCCCTCACTTTTTCACGTATTTTCTTGCAGCTTTCGGATCAAGTCCGAAAAGCGAAAACGCCGTGGCGAGTTCTTGCGGAACCTCCGGCTCCAACTCTCCGCCGGCGTCTGTCTCCACTTGAGCGCGAAGTCCCAAGCGCTGTTCCTTTAGGGCCTGTTGCTTTGCCATCTGTTTGTTGCGCTCGATAATGGCGTTTTTGTGCGCGAGTTCGTAAGCGTCCAACGGATCATACCCGCGTTCGATACGCGCTTGCATCTCCGGCGTGTACCAATCAGGCGTACCGCCCTCAGCAAAGGCTATCGCGCTCTCACGCAGTTCAGGATAGGCGGTATAGAGTGCTTCCCACTTCGCCGTCCATTCCTGCTGCATCCGCTCTTGTGACTCACGTTGTGCACGTTCCTGTGCCTCTTGCTTGATTCGTTGTGCCTCGATGAAATCCGGATGCTTCGATACCCATTCTTCGACGCTTTCCGGGTCAAGCCCGGCTGCTTCGGCTTGTTCGCGGAGACGTTGGCGTACCTGTTCGAATTCGTCTTGACGCCTCTTTTGCGCCTCCTGTTCAAGCTTGTCGAGGTTGGCGAGGTATTCAGCGTGATCCTTGAACCCTGCGAGTTTGGCGGCTCGGTCAAGGGCTTGTTGGAGTTCCGCTTTCCTCTGCCGTTCACGGTCAAGGGCATAGGCTTTCTGCACATATTCGGGAAGTTGATCTTCGGTCAGTTCAAACTCCCGTTCTTCCTTGTCCACCTTCGCCTTGACCTTGATGACGTTGGACGTGGGTTTTTGCTCTGTGGCGGGAGCATCCGTTACGTCCGTTTCCACAGCCTCAGAATTGTCTTCTGCGGCGTTTTCTTGTTCGCCCGGTACATCAAGACCAAATGCTTTAAAAGCGTCCTCTACGGCCTGATTTTGGGCGTATGCTTGCGTCTCGTTGCTATGGCTGGCAACTTGATCGCTCATAGATTGATTCTCCTTTCAGATCCGCTATGGCAGGCGGCAGTAATAAGGGCCGTAGGAGTCTCGCCCACGGCCCAGTTCAAGAAGGCCCGAATCACCTTTTCTTATTTGATTGTCCTGCCTTATTCAAGGCAATAGCCACCGCTTGTCGTTGCGGATAGCCTTCTTCGCGCAGCTTCTTGATGTTGTCGCTGATTGTCTTCTTCGACGATCCGCGTTTGAGAGGCATGTCCGTGACTCCTTTACTCGATTCTCTTTCCGACAAAGTAAAAATGCCCGTCTTCCCCTCGACAGACGAGCGGTTTCCCGCAATCCACACAGGTACTAGCGCTGTATTTGTCGCGTTTTTTTTTCCATTTTGGATCAAGCAAATTCACCAAATGCTCGCCGCACTCGCATTCTACGCGGACGAACTTCGCGACAACTTTCGCTGTTCTCAACCTATCGGCACCCCTCCTTGCACCAATTGCAACGCAGCTTGCGCCGCTTGCGCATCCCGCTGGCGCTGTTGCTCCAGCTTCGCCATTTCAACCTGATTTTCGCTCTCGATCTTCATGCGCTCCGTGGCGATTTTCTCGCCTTCAAGCTGCATTTTCGCTTGATCGAACTGTTGGACTTGACCGGCGAGTTGTTGCATCTGCTGTTGGAGTTGTTGGTTCTGCTGTTGAAGCTGCTGAATCTGCTGCATGATCTGTTGTTCACGCTGCATCCTCTGGTTGATGATGTCGAAGGGTTCCAGGCGACCGTTCTGCACCGCGTACCGTACAGCCTCGCCGTCGATAAGCGGCATTCCGGTTGTCGGATCCGCCGTGGCAAGGAGATTGAACGCCGTTTGAATCCAATATTCGCGGTCTGTCGGTTTCTCGACGCCGATTTTGACCGCAATATCGAATTTCGGGACGTATTCCTCCATCACCTGAACGGTGATTTCCTCGCCCGTCGTCGGGTCGATCAACGTCGCCTCGCTTGGCATCGTGTTGATCAATCGGCTCCGGCTGATGCTCACTTGCCGTCCCGTCACGCGCCCGATCCGCTCGTCAATGTAAAATTGCGCCATGTTCGCGATGTACATTTCAAACACTTCTTGCAAAGCGTCCTCGATCAATTGTGACGCGACCGTAAGACGTGCGTTCGCCGCTCCAATGAGCGCTTTCGCCTGTTCGCCGCTCGTGACATTGGGGTTCGCTTGTCCGTTGGCGCTGTCAAATTGGCCCGGAATCTTCTGGAGCATGTCCAGATAGTAGTTCATGACCTTAAACACGGTTTCCGGGACGTTGACGCCTTGCAATTCCTTCACGCCATCCAATCGCGCGACTTCCAGCAGCGCACCCGGCAGGCTGCGGTTTTGGCGGAAACGCTCAATCTTCGGTATCGCGTCCGGCTCGTACAAGACCGCCGCGTTACCTTGCTTGGCCATCGTCTCAACCGCGATCTCTGCGAATTTGTTGAGCATAATTTGCGGTTGGATCATGTCGCGCATGTAGCCCTTGCCCCACGGGTTTTCTTCGTCGGGGAAGAGTGTCCGCGCTACAATCGGGTATTTGCCGTGGTCGTAGACGTAACTTTTGTGCTCAAGGAAAACGCCGCCGACCGTGACGTAGAGGCAATGTATACCGTCCATCTTACCTTGTGCTTTGGCGAGGTATTCGGACGGGTCGAGTCCTTGCATAAGCTTGTCCTGCGCGAGTTCAGAAAAAAGTTCCTTGTCTTCTCGCGTCATGATCTTTGGCTTGCCTCTGTACCAATACTCGATCAGGCCAGCCGTCTTGTTTGTGGCCGATCCTGCGCTTCCCGGTACACGATCCGCGTTGAATCCGTTGGGCGAGTATTCGCCGTCGAAGATATGCACGTCCGCATCGTCCATGTCCGGCTGCACTTTTTTGCCCGTCTTCGGCCAACGCTCCCGGAAGTATTCGATCGGCTTGCGGAAGTGGAACATGTGCGCCGCGCCTTTTTGCAGGTCAATAAAGTCCCTTATGCGCGGATCGGGGAAGAACGTCGCAAAGTCCACCGGAACGATGTCGTTTTGGCCCCTCCATCGGTACATACCCGATCCGCCTTCGACGTCCGGGTCATACAGCACCTTATAGATCAACGGGCCATGGATCACCATTCGCCGCACAGCGCGAATGTGCTTAGGCTGGAACTTGATCTGTCTCAACTCATACGGCATGTAGTCGTTGAGATCGGCTGCCTTTTTCTCGTCGCTCGGCTCTTGCGGCTCAAACTCCGGGTAAGGCATCCAACTGCACAGTTTGGACGTGATGGACTCTATCTGGCTCCACGCCACGTTATCTACCGAGTTCGGACGCATCTTACTGACCGATTCGGGCCGGAGTCCGTGCCAGTGATCGCCGCGATAGAACCGTTGCTCCTGCCGCCAGATCGGTTCGTACTTCTGGCGCTCGGATTTGAAATAGTTGTAATCGTTGAGCGCCATATCGACAAGCTTTTGCTGCTCGGGTGTGTTGATCGGCTCTTGTTGCGCGGATTCGTCCGATCCAAACACCCCGGCAAACGCCTCTTTAACCTTGTCCATTACAGCCACGCGGTCACCCCCTTACGCAAAATAAAAAAGCGCATCAATGCGCTTCTTCCTCAATCCCCGGATCATCATAAAAACTCATCGGCCTTCTGCTTTCCCGTTCCTCTACCATTAGCATACCCTTGTTCCGCCGATACTCTCCGTAATCCCGCGCCATCAGCTTATCCGTCAGAACGTCGATCATGTGTTGTTGACGCACCATCACAACCATGCAAACGGTACTGATCGCTGCTATGGTGATCCCGGCGCATATAAGCATCAAGGTTAATGCGTCCATCGTCTCACCTCACCAAAAGCCGTCATATCCGGCGCTGTCCTCGTCTATATCCTCGTCGAACCGATGCGCCGGCGTCCTGTGCTTGTCCTCACGCTCAACAGGCGGCAGCGCATGGACGATCTCACCCGCCATCGACGCCGTATCAACCTGGTCGTCGTGCTTGCCGCGCGGGAACGCCAATAGTTCGTCCTCATAGTCGGTTAACCACGGCGCACCCTCTCGATGGTAGACCATGCCGACTTCGTACCGGGCGGCAATCACAAGCGAGCGCGTTACCTTGTCCTTGTCAACCTTGATCGGCCGCACGGTCATACCTTCCCGGCGCATCTCTTGGATCAGGTTGGTCCCAAACGTCTTGTCCTCGACCGCCTGAAAACGCGGTCTGTACCTGTTCCGCAGTTCGCGCATGAGCGGCTTTTGATCCGGCCCCTCGATATGCGTGCGGTACACGTCGTACAAGAGCAGATCATGCGTCGGTGTGACGTACCACGTGGACACTACAAAGTAGTCGTTGATCGTTTTTTCGCTGTTGGCGGTGTCCACCGTCTGGAAGCACCATAGCGACTCTTTGCGATAGCGCCTCTCCACGTCGCCGTGAAGCACGAAATACTGCTGGTTGCCGATGGTTTGTTCGGAAAAGTACCGGAAGTATTCGCGTTTGAATATCGTTCCTTCCGCCGCGCTCGGACGTTGCTGATACAGCGCGTTGAAGACGTATGATCCAACGTCCTGCCGAATCTGACTAAGACGTTGGAGGTCAAACCCAAATTCCGGCCATAGCGGTTCACCCGGTTGTCTTCCGAGGTAATCGCCTTCTTCCGCGATTGCGGGAAAGTTTATCACCGTCCATCTGTCGCCGGTGTGTGTGCCTTCTTCAATTTCTTCGCGTTCTTTCTTGAGCAGTCGGCCGACAAGATCATCTTCATGCCACCGCGTCATGACGATGATAATACGACCGTCAGGCGTTAGACGGGTGTATAGGGTGGATTGGTACCATTCCCATATCTTCTCGCGCATGACCTCGCTGTTGGCTTCCTCGGCGTTTTTAACCGGATCGTCCACAATGGCGATTTTTGCGCCACGGCCTGTGATCGGTCCGCCTACACCAGCAGCCGTTACGCCGCCCCGGTATCCCTCGATGCCCCACGACTCCGCCGATTGGTTTTGCGGATCGACTCTAACACCAAACACGGCGTAATGGCTCATCAGCGTATCCCGCGCGATCCGGCTAAATCCCCGCGAAAGGTCGATAGAGTACGATGCGAGTATGATCTCGTCGCCGGGATTGCGCCCCACATGCCACGCCGGAAACTTTTTCGAGACCCGTTCGGACTTGCCATGACGCGGCGGCATGGCGACGATCAAGCGCTTTATGCGGCCCTCGGACACGTCTTGCAGTGCCTTGTCCAGCACGTCCAGATGCCGGCCGGGCTTGTCTTGATACGACGAATCATAGTCCATGAAATATGAAAAGTCCGCATAGGCTCGCGCCTGTCGGACTTCCTCAAGTGTGGGAATCTTCATGCTATCCCGTCGCTTTCAGGATGGACGTGACTTTCTTTCCCGCCTTAAATCGTTCCGCATGCTCCAGCTTCTTTTTCTTGTGATATTCGTCATCGAACTGGTGGAACAAATATTCCGGAACGTCTCCGCACTGGAACAAAAACGGGTTCATATAGTAGGCCGTAATGTCGCCGGATTTCCACATACCGATGGCGTTTTTCTTCATCAGTGTTTTCATTGTCTTGTGCATCTTCGACTTGTCCATGCCGATTTGCTTGGACATCTGCTCAATGTTCATGTAGTCACCGCTTGGCGATACAATGGCGTTCATGTTCAGTTGCAAATATTCGGCCAGACGGTTCAAAATCCGTTCCTCTGCCGCCGTAAAAATATCCTGCTTGTACACGTGCCGCCACACCTCCGTCATCTTTTTGGTAAACCTTTCCGATTTACCGTAATGCAATATTTCACCAGTTCGGTCGCTGATAAAAATTCTTCGGATCGCCAAACATGTCACCCCCTTGGGGAGTGGTAATTTTACCACGAAACTGTGGTATTTTTACCACACGAAAAAACGCCGTCTTTCCCTTTCGTATCAAGGGATTTCGGCGTTTCTGTGTTTCGGCTAATTCTTTCTCTATATATTATTCCTGCGTCTTCGACAATATCGCTTCCAGCTGCGCCAGTTCTGCCGCCGACAGCTTGCGCAGGTCATGTGTCACCGTCATGTTGGAGTCGATACGGCCGGTGTGCTCGGTCTGTACGCGCTCGCGGTATTTGTCCGGTGCTGCGCCCTTTAGCAAAAAAATCAACAGCGTGTCGCTGTATTTCCGGACGACACCGACCTTTTTCCCGCCCTGGTATACCGGTTCTTCGACGCCTTCCACGGCCCGGCGACGTGCTTCTTGTTCAAGACGTTCGATGGATTTTTGATGCGCGTCTTCAAAAGCTTTCGCATAGATCGGATCCGTTTTCAGCCACTCGTAATGTGTGCATCGGTCGATGTTGGCTATCTCCGCCGCCTGTGTAATCGTACCGCATTCGGCATAGGCGGCCAGAAAAGCGCGTTTTTTCGCATGTTGGATTTCGTTGGTCACTGATGCTTCGGCTTTCTTCCGCCTAGCCATCCCTCATACCTCCTTACATCTTGTATCTACAACCAAACAAAAAAGCCCGCGATATGCGGACTGTGGTATGTATGAGGAATGAGGCGGCGCCACCCCATCCCTCGTATATCGGCCAGCCTTGTTACGCTTGCAAGCAGAGGCTCGGCTGGAACTGTTCTTTTGGAATGCGGCCATGGGCCATTCTCCCATGGACGGCAACTTTCGAACTTCGGCCACCGCACGGAACCAAGGTTCTTACGGACTGGTTACCAGCCTTGGACATTTTGCCCGCCGTGTGTCCTCATGTAGTCGCCCTCTCTAATCACAGTGCGTCTCTCTTCCGCCACCGCATCCCCGACCAGGCTATCCCCGATCCCTTATCTTCCTGCGCAGGGAAGTATCTGTGCCGGCCTACCGGCGTTGGATATGTGATGCCCGCCCCCTCCGCTTGACCCGCCACGCATAAGCGTGACAGGCGGACGGTAAAACCATCACGACGGAGACAACGGGCGATTCACCGATTTCACCGCCCTATTCCCTATCCGACTCCCACGCTGGAAGGAAGGATTTCCTCACGACCGAAGAGGTCATGGTTTCGGGATATAGTGGCGGCGATTGCGACCCCCGGAGCAAGGATCCCACGTCCGAATGACGCTGCCAGCATTACGCTGACCTTGCTGTTACCCGGCGCATGTCGCGATATACCCCGCCGCATCCTAGGAATCCGCCCCGCTCTACCTCCAACAAGGAAGGTTTCCGCGAGACGGTACGGCGGTATGTGTGACGCGCAAGGTTCGCTATAGGTCCGGGAATGGCTACCCGGCACATGTTCGGCGGCAGCTTGCGCGGATCACCTAACGTAGGCGCACCGTTAAAAGGAGGTGATCGCACGGTACGCCGCAGAGTCGAGATAACCGGCGTCTGCATCTACGCCCGGTCAGCGCCCGATCCCCACGGTATCACTATAGCATGGGTATAGGGCCAAAAAGAGGCCAACTTTCGCACACTCCAAAAAATTTTTGAAATAGAACATTTGTTCTGATTGACACGGTAAACATAATGTTGTATGATGGAACCAGAAACAAGATAACCCCCGCCGGTCTGGCACACCGACGAGGGCCGGGGCAGAGAATATCGGTAGCCTCTGCCCCTCCATCATAACACATTTTGGAGGGAATCGAAAATGCCGAAAGTTCTTGAAAAGAAGGTCCTGCGTGAAGGTTACGGTGCGGATGGGTTGTCAATCGTTCTGGTGGAGCACAGCAATGGTTACGGCGTGTACTACTACAGCCATTGCGAAGATCAGCAATACCCGGTGATGACCACTACGGACATGATGGAGGCGAAAGATCATTACTATGCCGAAATCTACCGGCATGCTGCCAAAAACACAATTCTTCGGGTGGCACAGAAACGGGTAGAACGCGGCGCGCAAATCGAAGACATCCAGCGCCTGCAAGAACAACTGCTGGACACGTGGAAGGATCCGGAGATCCGGCAGTTCATCCACGATCTCAACAAGGTGGTGTTCACGCAATGACCGAAGCATGGGTAAAGCGTTATAACGAACTGTGTGATGCGCTGGAAGCGAAGGGCGTCGATCCGAGCGACGCGGCATTGATGGATCGGAACTTCTGGTGCCGCGAGAAGGTCGAGACTGCTGGAGCGTTGGAAGAAGCCGAGGAACTGATCAGACTCATTGATTCGTTGCCACCTGTTAACCCCGCCTGACGATGGCAGCCCGGCAAGCTGCCGAAACTCCCTTCGGGGAGTCGCGGGAAGCCGCAAAAAACCACGGAGGTGTGAAAATCATGCCGAAAACGTTGAGTCTCAGGGTTGCTGTGGGTCCGTATTTTCCCGGCGAAAGAACAAAGTATGTCATACTGGCTGACCGTTCGGATCGTTGGAAAAACTGGTATATATACGACAGATTGGAAGATGCGAAAGAGTATGAAATTCCGGATCAATTTGTCGTGTATTGCACGGAAAGAGGCGAGGTAGCGTTTTGGGATGAAGATACGCAAAAATTCTATACGCTTGACGTTTCTCACGATGGTTATTTGATGGTTAAAACCAAAAAGAAGACAGTAATTTTGAAACCAGTGCAGGGCTAGGCCCAGTCCCGTGAAAGCCGGGACCGCCCCGAAAGGGGCGCGGCGCTCAACCTGCGGAAAGCAGGCAAATCAAATTGAAAGGATGGTTGTGTATGTTTGTATACCACAATGCAATTTGGACGGGAAAGAAATTCAAGGACCAAATATACCTGGAACTTGAAAAAACGAGACGCGGCCTCCATGCCGCATGGGAGGTTGGAGGGGGCCATACCAATACAGGTTCGGCCCAACTCATAGCGAATGCCGACGGCTCCCCGAAAAAACCGATTTATATCCCGAAACGCGGACCGAAATGCGGCGGACATGCGTTATTCGTGCTCGAAGTAAACGACATTATCATTAGTACATATCATCATCGCAAAAACTTCGAGCACTATGTCTATCGAGTCAAAAGAATACGGCCCCTTTCCAGGAGGTTTTGGGCCGACAAAGACGAGTTGAATTATCACACACCGTTCGAATTGGCGGTGTTCGACATCAAAGATAATATCGAGGAAGGGGAGATTCCTCGAAATATATCACTTATGGACATCAATGTTTCCCTTACACACGAAGAAACAAACAGCGTTTGGATTAAATACGAAACCGGCGAAATGGTCGCCGATCTCGAAGTCTTAAACTGGTTCCATGAAGGAAAATGGAAAAAAGGAGGTGAACCTAGTGGGCCCGTTGCAGATGCTATACGGGTCGCTACGAAAAAGGCTACCGATTTCCATTGTCGGAAGCCGTATTATTTCAAGCGCTGACTGGATCGCCATAAAGGAGGAATTAGATGTAACAATCCGCTTCCTCATGCAAACACGATTCCGCCGAGCGCGGATGGTTTAAATGTTGGAATGCCTTAATAGAAAAAAGATTGAAAGGAGAATGTAACATGTCTAACATCAACATTTTTAACAAACCTAAATATGTTATTGAATTTTATCGTAACCATGATCCTAACATAAAATGGAAATTTTTTGTTCGTGCCAATTCGGAAGAGGAAGCATTAAAGGAGTTTTTCAAGGAATTTAATAATATTAAAATTGAATATATTGACCTTTACGAAGAATAACAGGAAGTGTAAAGGTATTAACAGACATACCGGATGTTTTTTTTGATATAACAGCAACGTAACAGACAACGAAATACTCATTTCATTCCATGAAAGGGTGAGAAGCCATGTATAAGTTTTTGACTAAAAGACTTGCTAAAAAATTAGGACTTTGGGTTTCATACACAAACGGAATATTTATTGCAGATGTTCGCGGATACTCAATTGCAAAACATTTTGATTCTTGGAAGTCCGCTTATCGATTTTTGAAGTGCCTATAAAATGCTTATTTGAACGGATCATAACAGGAGGTTTTCTCTATGTACCAATGGGCAATAACAGTCAAACACAATAATGTCGAACACTTTTTTATCACTCACGGCAGCACATTAGACGAGGCAATTAAAAAATGCCATGCCTATCTAAGCATTGCTTGGAATCAATCACAAGGTAATGCTGGACAATGTATGGACGGGAAAATTACGCTTATCGGTTTTGATCCTATTAAAGCAATAACAATTTAATATACATATTGGAGGAATAAAAAATGAAAGAATGGAAGCGAATTATTGCAGATGCAGGCTATGTGCCTACAAAAAATGGACTTGTCTCATATCTTGACGAAAAAAACAAACTACCTTTCATTTGTCCGTTTTGGTCCGAAAAAATCAAATACTATCGCAGTTTAACCATAACAGAACTACTGAAGTATATGGAGGAATAAAAAATGAAAACTAACAATAAAAATCGCTTTTTTCGCGACTTTTCCTTTTCTGTTTATCGTTATTCTCCCGAATCCTTCCGGCTTTACTACAAAGGAAAAGAAGTCAAACTTTCGGACGATGAACGCTTTAACATGGGATATGTAGCCATAACAAAAGGCAAACAGGAGGTTTTAAAACATATCAAACGCTGGACGCGCAAAAAGTCTACACTTGCCAAACGTGAACATATGCCTATCCTTGCAATTCTTTTAGACGATAACAGCGAATATTATCATATTGGTGTCCGTGTCAATCGTTACAGCATTCAAGAAAAACTATCTGTCTATCAATGGATTAAAGAAGCGTTTAATGCTGGACGTTTTGCCACAAAAACAATAACGGCAAAGCTTGATGCAAATTATAAACCGTATGATATTCAAGAAGTCCAGCAGGAGAAGCGTCTAGGAAAGCGAATTATATTCATCTAAAAGAATAAATAATACGATAAAATCAATATCACACTATAACAGAAGGGGAGGGGTGATTGACGTATCATTATAATAATCAATAGGAGGTAATAACAGCATGTCAAAAACAGTTCTACTGCCTAATTGTGTATTAGTCAATTCATTCCGCATTATTGGAACGTCTACAACAGTTTATGAGGCGTTCGAGCCTTCTTCTTATACGGGTAACCATTCAACACTCAAACGCTTTAATAACAGCATATACGGTAGCATAGCAAGCAGGAGAACAGGAAGCAGATCGGAAAACGCAAATGAAGCAATACAATATATATTAGACGCCTTTCCTCACTTAGAACAATTGGAATATGGAATTGACGAATTTATGGGCAGGATTGAACTGGAAAGAATTGCAACCATATGAAATTCTAATTTGCAAAATAACAGGAAGGGAATATATCTGTAACATCCCAAGGTAACAGTCAATAACAGTACACTCCCATAGTATCGGCCCAATATGGTATTATGGGAGTGTATAACAAAGGAGTGAATAACAATGAAAGCAGAACAACGGGAATTGTACGTATTCACAAAGGATCATTTTGCCGATGACTTGAAGCGTATTTCTCCCGAATGTGTAAGCCCAATTATTGCGACTAGGCAAGTAGTAAAAAGATCGATTGATAAATATGTTGCCTACTATTGCACAAACAACGAAAGCCCGTTCAGCAAAGAAGATTTTCAAGCGGTTAGCAATCAGATCCGAGACGAAATCATGAACGATACGCTATAACAGCAGCGCGGGAAACTTTCACAGTCTCCCATAACAGCCGATAAAAACAGTATTTTATTAGAATATCAGGAGGTAAACGATATGCCGAGCGATTATGTCATGAATCGGATTATCAAAGGAGCAGTAGTTAAAACAACGGATGAATACGAATCACGGTGTAATTCGCTTTTTGGTAAGTGTAAGCCTATTGCAAAAGCAGTTATAACAGACATTGATCCATTTTCCCAAGTGGCAACATTAAAACTTCCAAGCGGCAAAATACGTACAATAAATGCTTTTTGGTTACAACTTGCATAATAGAATGATCATGAAAACCGACTTTGATTGCTATTTTTCTATGTTATAATACTCTATCAATAACAGAAAGGATGATTAACAATGGCAGAATTCCAAGGCTTAGAGGAAGCACGTTTGCAATTTAATAATTGGCATGGTAAAGCAACAATATTTGTAGACTTTGACGATAACGAGGTATTTTGTGAAGTCGGCGTCAATGTTCCTCACTCATTTTCCAAAGAAAGCGTCATAACAATTTGTAAAAAAGGTGACATGAGCAATCCCAACATGAAATTTAGTGCTGAACGGTTAACAGCGCTGATAAATGCAAAACACAAGATGTATAGCAGTGGTGAGTATGAGAATTGGCAAATTAATGATGATTATCTGTTTGGTGAGTACTTGCGTTAATAATAGTCGATAACAGCACAAGCGGAGCCGATCCGCTTACAAAGGTACACAAAATGAAAGCCTATGGCTAATGTTTTAAGCCCTCAAACAAGTAAAAAATACATAACAGGGGGTTAAGAATGTATGCAACAGTTTACAGCATCGAGGGAAAAGCAATGGGAAACCCATCTACTGAAAGGAGCGAATCCAAGTGAGTGAATTTGACTTTCTGCCACTTTCGGAACAGGAAATGAGTAGCACAGATAGCATTTTGAAAAAACTGACGGAAGATTTGAAGGTTGCTAACCAATTGGCATCAAAAGCAATCGAGGGAATGAACGATGGTGGATCGGCAAACCTTGATTGCGTGTTTTTGAGAGTACCGCGAATCCGGGAAAGCAAAGTCCTTGAAGCGATCAGAAACGCCGGTTTGTACTGTCGAAGGAAAACGAAATGGATCGGACAAGGATACATGATCAGACCGACAGGAACGGGGCAAGGCGATACAAACTATGTGGCTGTACGGACGATGACGGCATATCTCAGGGATCGCGAATGGGACGTGCTGACGTTCGAAAAAGTGGATTGAGAAAGGAGCGAATCCAAGTGAGCGAGTATGTACGGAAACAGGCGCTTGTGCAAGAAATTAGCGGAAAAATTGATTGGTTGATCGGACAAAGCGAAGTTCGGTCGTGTGGACACGAAAATAAGGCCCGCGAATTTTCAAAGGTTATTAGTGAATTTGCGTCTTTAAGGGGAAGAATCCAATCCGGCGCATTTGACGCTCCTGACGGCGAAGTCCAACGTCTGCGGGCGGCGGCAATAAAATTACATGAAACCCTGAATACCTACTGGCAGGGCGATTGTGAAAAAGCGGATGTGGTTGCGGTGCAGTCAAAGTTGTGTGATGTTCTCTCCACCACAACCGAACCAACCGACCCTTACACCATCCGCCGCGACGAATACGGTCATGCCGTCGCCATCGAGCGAAACGGATATACGGTTCTGCATCTCCAGCCCGGAACTGAGCGGAATGAGCAGGAAGTGGAGGGAATCGTGGCGTTGCTGAACATGAATGCGGCGAAGGTGGAACGGGTGAAGATAAACTATTGCATAGAATGCGACTCCAATACTTCAAATAATGATTTCTGTTCTGTTTGCGGAAGTAAGCATATCATTCCCGGCATCAACGCGCCGGAGAAGGAGGGGCAGACGGAATGAAACTTACCAAGGCTGTTGAATTGATGGAGAAATACGCCAAATGCCAAGAATGCGGAAGCGAAATGATCGGCGATGGTGCGGGTACGTTGGAAGTCAACGAAGATGTGTTCCGGCGCACTTGCAAATGCGGTTGGAGCATTGAAGTGAAAGGAGACGAGAACGATGCGTGACCGAAAATGTTTTGGGAATATCTGAATAACAGCAATTGGATTATATGACAGAATAAAAACGGCATTTCATTCTAATAACAGGAGGTAGACATAAACATGTGGTTTTCTATAAAAATCAAAGGTGAGTATCTTTTAGGCTTTGATACTTATTATTGGGATGGTAAAGGTTTTACAGATAATGAAGAAGAAGCTATGTTATATCAAACGAATAAAGATATTGAATTTGTAAAAAATAACTTGTTCACGACAAAGTTGGGCAAAAAAATTCTTAAGGCAGCAGGGGAATATAAAGACAGGATAGAGATTGACAATTTTTAGCAACATACCATGAAAACCGAATTTCATGATATGAAAGGAGGAATTATTAATGGCAAGAGCAAAAACTTTCAAAGATCATTATGGAAAACGTGGCACTATTGGATCAAAAGTATATCATTGGCATTATGATAATAGCAAAACAACAGAAGAAGAAAAAATTAATCAAGCAAAAGCAGTAATTGATATTGTAAGGGGTGGAGCAGGCGGAACAAAGATCAAACTAGAAGGTGAGAAAATCTATGTAACTGCTTCAAGCTATGCTATAATAGAGTAAAAAAGTAGGTGATTAATGAACAAGCAAAGGAAAAAGGTATTGATCTTTCATTGTATGAATTTATCTATGAGTAACAAATGGAACGGAGGGAAAAATTAAAATGGATAAAGCAATTCAGTTACAAATGGCATACATGAAAAATGATAAAATCGGGCTTTTCGATTGGAAATCGTTCTATAAAGAAATCAATTTGCTTGGACTTGAAATTGAGCACACATGGAAATCCCCTTATCCTGATTTGATGCTTGAATTTAATGAAAATCCAGATGAGAAAGAAGAATATGAAAATATATTTAACGATCATAACAAGTATCATCAATGGAATATTTTTGAGACTAAAGCGATTCTTTCAGAAGACAAACCTCATTTCCATAAAAAAAGATTACTTGCAGAATTGACTTTCAAATATTCATTTCATTTTAACGAAATAGAAGATGTACAATTTAGGCTTATTGATTCAAGAGTTTGGGAAGTTTTGGTACATGGTGGAGATGGTGGAAATTTCAAATTTAAAGAAATTGAAGGTCATTATATTATTACTGAAGGTCTTCAATCTGGTATCTATACAAAAGCAGAATTTGGTTATCATATGGACTTCGATGAACACGATGGAGCATTGATGGTAACAAAGAAATTCAGTAATAATCTAATGACAGATAACATACTTGATGCAACATATAATCAAGATATTGAACGAATCGAATCGCTTATTCAAGAAGGAAAAAACATTGAAGAAAAAAATCAATTCGGACAAACTGCGTTGATGGTTGCAGTAGAAAGGTTTTATGTTAATTGTATTGAAAAGTTGCTTAATCATGGTGCAAATATCAATGCAAAAGACAATGACGGCTTGACGGTATTTGATTATGTAGAGAAAATTAAAAGTAGACCATATGCGAAAAACGGAATTGATCGAATAAATCAAATTGAATATTTGCTGAAAGGAAAGATGAATAATGATTAAGTTTCAACATCCTAATTATATTTTTTCGTTTGATGCAAAAAGAATAGTTGATGATTTGATTTATTTCAAAGAACACATTTATGATCCATTTATTATGAATACTGGCACGTTGAATAATCAACTTTTTGAGCAAGCTTTAAAAATAGAGACTAGTTTGTATATTCACAACTCAATACATGATTTACTAAAGCAACTTACAGGTAAGTTTAATCTTTGGGATATTTGCGATATCGCATTTAATAAAGATGAAGAATGGGTGGAGTGGAGAAATAAAGAACTTCTATATAGGGCATTTCATAAATACACTTTGAAAGATGAATTTGCAGAAAAAATTATTCCTATTATTGATGAATGGATCGAAGAAGTACAATCAATTTATCAGCAAATGAAACAGCAAGAAGAAAAGCGAAAGGCAGAAAAAGAATCTAGGTACAATAAATTTTCAATTGTCAAAGTATTTGAAATGGTTGAACCGCAAGGCGGCGAGGATGGACAAGATGGATATTTCGATGTCTCGCTTCAAGAAAACAACACTGGCGAAACGGTTCGTGTAGTGGCGAGAAATGTGTTTGATTTTGGATTTTACACTTATCCAAAAAGATTTGAAGGTACGGAAGATATTTTTAATAAGAGTTTGTGGACAGAAACAGAAAAAGAAGTATGTCAATGGCTTCAAGAATTATCGCCATTTACAACTAGAATTAGAATGTAATTCATTTTTTAATTGACATATCTATATAGACATGATAAATTAAAAATAAAATATATAAATTTGGAGGTATAATATGAATGTAAAAAATGATGAAAAATTCTTCATTGTATTTGCTTGAGGTTGCTTTATTACATTTCTGTTAATTGTTGCTGACTTTTTGACGCTTAAAGGGTATATTTAATACATAGGAGAAGATGAATGTGAAAGAGATTTATGAGTTTGAATTCGAATTTGCGGTTAATGGAGAAGCACGAATTGTTAGGCGGAACACAATTTGAAGCTGAACGGATGGCAATAATTCAATTGATGCGGAATGAAGGATTTGAATATGATGACATCGTATTTAAAAAGAAGATAAGCGAGAAACCAACAGGGGAGTGGATTTAATCTTTATTAGAAAGGATGGAAGTATGAAAAAGGAATTCTTGAAAAATAGTATAACAATCGATCCGATTTGTTTTATTTGGCCGAGTTTACTTAACATTGAAGATATTAATGATAATTATACATTAGTATCAGTCTATAAAATCAATGATGGAATTACTCATTACTATTGTAGGAGATGTAATTATGATAAAGTGTTATTTGAAGATACACATTGTCCTAATTGTAAGTGCGAAATAGTGAATTAGTATAAAAGACAGATTTCATGAGGTGTGCAAAAAAATAGCATTTTGTATGTTATGTTGAAGAAACAAAAGATCGCGTTTGTAACTTATATTAGCTAACATATCAGAGAAAGAGGGAATGAATTGGGTCGATAAAATGAATATGAACATGTAATTCCTTCGGACGGTTGCCACTGAAGAAATGAATACGACAGGATTTTTCTGAACCTGATAAGGTGGAAGATATCTATAATACATTGGATTTTTTAATTAATATTTAGGAGGCAGTAACATGATTTTGTCTCATGATGAAAAACAACTTGTATTATATACTAAGCATTGGTTTGAAGAATCTCAAATCATTGAAGACATTAAGTTAATTATTTCGAAACGTACTGATACAAAAGTTATATATCTTACGATTGATCATGTTTACCAATATATGATTCATGTGTTTTCAAAATTGGTCGGTTTAGGTTATATTAAAGGTGGATACGAAAGGTTACTTGAAGAAATGTTTAGAGAAAAATCAAGCATTGATATTAAAGAATTGGTAATGCTTTTACATAATAAGATTAGAGATATTAAGACAGCAGGATTGAATTTGGGTGATCCAGACCCGTCATATTTGCCTGTTGCAAATAAAATATAATATATAAATGAAACTGTATTATAAGAATAAGAAGTGATAGTTATGTTTAACGATGTTGTACTAGAAAATAATCAACAAGATCCTCCAGAAAAACATCGGTTTGGAGTGTCCAAACTGACCGACTGGCTTTTTCTCGGTGGGGAAGAAGATGTATGTCAAATACTTGATAAAGTGGACGTTTGGATTGATTTTCGTAATTTTGGCCGATGGAACCGAAAAATATTCTTGCCTAACCATGTTGTGCTAATTCGTATGCCGTTCAAAGACGGTGATTTGGAAAAGGCGGAAGTTATTTTGCCAATATGTAAAGATATTGTATTAAAAGCAAAAAATGATGGTAAAAAGATATTAGTTTCATGTCATGCTGGTGCTAGTCGATTTGCTTTGTTAGTTTTAATGGTGCTGGCAGATGTTATGGGGGTGGAAGATGCTATGTTAAAGATAATGGCAGAACGGACTATTATCGAATTTCATGATAATTTTATACCTTTGGTCGAGAAAATTTTTAAAAAGGGTTGACTTTTAAAAAATAAAATATGGTAAATTAAAGATGTTCAAGGGGCGCGAGGTGTCCGGTAGACACCGGCGGTCTTATACACCGTGAAAGCAACGAGCTTGGTTCAACTCCAAGGCGTCCTACCATGTCCTCTTAGCTCAATGGATAGAGCAGTAGCCTTCTAAGCTACTGGTTGGAAGTTCGAGTCTTCCAGAGGACGCCATATGGGTCATTAGCTCAGTTGGTAGAGCATCCGGCTTTTAACCGGATGGTCGAAGGTTCAAATCCTTCATGGCCCTCCATATCCCCTTGACTTATCGACAAAAATCTGTTATTTTTTTCTTGTGAATCGTTCCTACTAGGAATTGTCTCAATTTTAAAATCGTCTTCTATCTTTTTAAAAAACCTTATCGTACCTATAAGGTTTCTTTTTTTACTAGAAAAGTTCCTAAAAGGAATTAAGGAGGGCAAAATAAAACAATGACTAAAACTTTAAAGAAACGTGTATATTCAGAAAAAGAATTGGTTGACAAAATTATTGAACTTTCAGAACAATATCCCAATGAAACAATCACAAAGCAATTTTATGAACAGAAAGTGAGATCCCCGAGCGCAAAAGTTATCGTAGAAAGATTGGGATGGAATAGAGCAATACGAAGAGCAGGTTTGAGGCCTAATAAATTTCTGAATTTACAAGAACTTTTAGATGAATTTGATAAAACGATTAATGAACTTGGTTATATTCCTTCTTCTGTGGAATACCAGCAGAAAAGAATGAAGCCTAATTTTAAAACAATAAATAGACTTGGTTTTACATGGCAAGAATTTCTTGATGAATATGAGCAGTACAAGAAGGGAAAGAAGTAAGGTATGACTTCTAAATATTATAAAGAAACTGTTGATTTTGCGAGGAAGTATGGTTTTAAATTAAGAAAGATAAAAGAAGGACACATAAAAATTGTACGCCCAAATGGAAGTTTTATTGTTGTAACTGATACTGCTTCTGCCAAAATGCAATTGTTAAGCGAGATATTTGGGAAACAATCTAATGATAAAAGTATTTTCGACTATATATGAAAGATTAATTTGATAGTGATTTAAGTTAATAAATAAGTTATAAGCAATTTACCAGTAAGTTAAAAATATGCATAACAGCGCGGTTTCTTTATAACTTAGGGGCGGTTTTGCAAGTTAAATACAAGTTAGAAATAAGTTTTAAGTTAGAATCAAATGTCCATTTCGAGGGGAATTGGTAGTATGAAACTGAACAGGGATGACATCTATGTAGCAACATTTGTTCATTGTTTAGATGATGCTGATATAATTCAGCAGACAACCAGTGGAAGCAAGTTCTATCGTTTAAGAAATTTTCTAAGTGATCTAGGTTATATCGTTAAGTCTGTAGAGCCAATCAATTAATTGTTTCATCGCAATGTTTATTTACATATACAAATGGATATAATATAGTTGCAGTAGCATATGTGAAAGGGGTTAAATAATTGTGGAAAAAGAGAAACTATTCGATTTGATGGACAGCAATCCCGATATTGTGAGGGAATGGATTCGAAACAATCTATTCATGGCTGATGAAGCCAAAAATTTTACCGGACAATCCTTGTATGGATTTAGACAATCTGTTGTTTTGAAATTGGTAAAACCATTTGTTATTTTTGGAGATAAGAAACAGACGTATTTATATCTGAAAAAGGATTTGCTTGAATATAAGAAAAATAAGCGAGGATGAAATAATGGATATAAGAGAGTGGTTTAATTTAAAAAATGGCAACGAGAATGAATTTGAAAAATATATCGAGGAACTTCTTAATTTGTACAAGAGAGCATTATTTAAGTACTTTAGTATCACAGATTCTTTTTATAATATTACAGAATTTCTTAGATACATTGGAGATAAGATGTTAAGCACTGATCAAGAATTATTCTTTCAATGGTTTAATAGAATCGGGCTACCGACAATTCAAAATGTATTTAATGAAACTATCTCATTCGACATCGACTTGATTGCTGAATTTGAATATGAAATATATTATATGTCTGAATCAATCAATTCGGATGCAGACGATATAAGATCTATGCTTATTAATGTTGTTGTAGATTTACCTGACAGAATTTCAAGAGTGACAAAAGTAAAATAAAAAAAATACTTGACACACAGTTAAATATAGTATATCTTTATAGATAGGAAAAGAAAATTATAAAAAGGAGAAGTAATAATGAGCGCGGAAACGATGACGCTTCGTGAAAGAATCGAGAAAGAACGTATTGTAAAATCTACTGCACAACCTCGGACGCTGAAACAACTGGCTAGAAATCCAAAATCTATTAATACGTCTCTTGCAATTCAGCGTAATTTGAGATGGGAAGAAGATCAAAAATCTGCATTGATTGAATCTGTGTTGCTCGGATATCCTATCCCTGCCGTGTATTCGATCAAATCCGACGACAACGTTACGTGGATTCTCGATGGGAAGCAACGGCTGACAACTTTTATTTCTTATTTGAATAACGAATGGGCGCTCGAAGAAATTCCTCCAGTATTTGGTGTTGATATTTCTGGCAAGAAGTTCTCTGAATTGCC
>Ga0310823_100260_pt1 | contig 53109 bp, 41 predicted proteins | sample P4_ome_3_FD_201316 | JGI IMG/M metagenome (GOLD analysis project Ga0310823, IMG submission 201316) | Sorghum-adapted microbial communities from Joint BioEnergy Institute, Emeryville, California, United States - P4_Day56_Rep3 | ecosystem: Engineered > Bioreactor > SSF (Solid state fermentation) >...
CCAAACACCATGAATCCATGGTCCGATGGGCCGCGATCAGACTCCTCAGCCGACAACTCGCCAGACACAAACAAGATCAGAAACAAAGATCACATCGAAAGATCAGGGTTTAGGAACAGGCTCTGAGTGGTCGTGGCCAGATGTCCAACCCGATTTGTGCTGGCCTGGCGCACTGCCGGCGGCCTCACGGCTCGCATAGTTGATCGCCTCGGAGGGTACGTGGCACGGCAGCCCGAACACCTCGAGGAGATTGGCCATGCCGTCCGACGAAAGCATGCAGCGCTGGGGTGCGGGCGTCATTCCGTACGCCGAAATGGGCTACTGGAACCCCGACTACCAGCCAGAGCCAACCGACCTCCTCGCCGCATTTCGCGTGACACCACAACCCGGCGTACCTCCGGAGGAGGCCGGCGCCGCAGTGGCGGGCGAGTCCTCGACCGCAACGTGGACCGTGGTGTGGACCGATCGGCTGACGGCGTACGACAGATACCAAGCCAAGTGCTACCGGATCGAGCCGGTACCCAACAAGGAAGGCGAGTACATCGCCTACATCGCCTACAACCTCGACCTCTTCGAAGAGGGCTCGATCGCCAACCTCGCGTCGTCGATCATCGGGAACGTCTTCGGATTCAAGGCACTTCGAGCGCTTCGGCTGGAGGACATGCGGATTCCCCCGCACTACGCCAAGACGTTCCAAGGCCCTCCGCACGGCATCGTGATGGAGCGCGAGTACCTGAACAAGTACGGGCGACCGCTCCTCGGCGCGACCGTCAAGCCCAAGCTCGGACTCTCCGCGCGAAACTACGGGCGCGTGGTCTACGAGGCGCTCCGCGGCGGGCTGGATTTCACCAAGGACGACGAGAACATCAACTCCCAGCCGTTCATGCGCTGGCGTGACCGCTACCTCTTCTGCATGGAAGCGGTGAACCGGGCCCAAGCCGAGACCGGCGAGATCAAAGGGCACTACCTCAACGTCACCGCCGCCACGATGGAGGACATGTACGAACGCGCCGAGTTCGCCAAGGACCTCGGCAGCGTCATCATCATGATCGACCTGACCGTCGGCTACACGGCGATCCAGTCGATGGCGAAATGGGCTCGGCGCAACGGCGTCATCCTCCACCTGCACCGCGCGGGGCACTCGACGTACACACGACAGAAGAGCCACGGCATCAACTTCCGGGTCATCGCCAAGTGGATGCGACTCGCCGGCGTCGACCACCTGCACGCCGGCACCGTGGTGGGAAAGCTCGAGGGCGACCCGAACGCGGTGGCCGGATACTACGACACACTGCGGCTGAACCGGGTCGAGCCCGATCCGGTCAAGGGTCTGTACTTCGAACAGGACTGGGTGTCGTTGCCTGGCGTGATGCCGGTGGCGTCTGGCGGAATTCATGCCGGCCAGATGCACCAGCTGCTGCACTACCTCGGTGAGGACGTGGTGCTGCAGTTCGGCGGTGGAACCATCGGGCATCCGATGGGAATCGCGGCCGGCGCTACCGCCAATCGAGTGGCGGTCGAGGCGATGATCAAGGCACGCAACGAAGGACGCGACTTCCTCCGGGAGGGCGAGGCGATCCTGCGCGATGCCGCCAAGAAGAGTCAGGAGCTCGATGTCGCGCTGTCGACGTGGGGCGACGTGACGTTCACCTTCTCGTCGACCGACACCCCCGATGTCGTGGAGATGCCCACCTCCGCCTAGCACCTACGGGAGATTCGTCATGCGGCTCACCCAAGGCACGTTCTCTTACCTTCCCGAGCTCACCGACGAGGAGATCACGAAGCAGATCCAGTACGCACTGGACAACGGCTGGGCGTGTTCGGTCGAGTTCACCGACGACCCGCACCCACGCAACCCGTACTGGCACATGTGGGGTCTGCCGATGTTCGACCTGCATGACGCCGGCGGTGTGCTGTACGAGGTGAACGCCTGCCGCAAGGCGTACCCCAACCACTACATCCGGGTGAACGCCTACGACGCGCGGCCGCTGCGCCAGACGACCGCCCTGTCGTTCATCGTCAACCGCCCGGCCGAGGAGCCAGGTTTTCGGGTCGAGCGACAGGAGGCGTCCGATCGCAGGCTGCGCTACACGCTTCATCCGTACGCAACCGACCGACCGGCCGGTGAGCGTTACGTCTCACGGTCCGGTGACGGGCATTCGCCGACGCGTCGATGAGCTTCCCCGACCCTCCGGAGCGATCGGAATCCCCACGCCGGCCGGCATTCGGCATGCCGACGACCGAGCATGGCGAAACACCTCCCTGCGCCGACGGCGACTCTGCGGCGCCACCGCTGCCGGCCGATGCCACGGTCGATCTCGCCGCGGAGCGTCGGGAGGCTGGGATCGACGAGATCCTCGACACTCTCGACCGCGAGCTGGTGGGGCTGACCCAGGTGAAGACCCGCATCCGCGAGATTGCGGCGCTGCTCCTGGTCGACCGGGTACGCCAGCGGTTCCACCTGACTGCTTCTCGGCCCAGCCTGCACATGTCGTTCACGGGAAGCCCGGGAACCGGCAAGACAACTGTCGCGCTGCGCATGGCGACGTTGCTGCATCGGCTCGGCTGCATCGAACGCGGTCACCTGGTGGCGGTCACCCGCGACGACCTGGTCGGACAGTACGTCGGCCACACCGCGCCGAAGACCAAAGAGGTCATCAAGCGCGCCATGGGCGGCGTGCTCTTCATCGACGAGGCCTACTACCTCTATCGAGCAGAGAACGAGCGAGACTACGGCCAGGAGGCGATCGAGATTCTCCTGCAGGTGATGGAGAACCAGCGGGACAATCTGGTCGTCATCCTCGCGGGATACAAGGACCGGATGGAGTCCTTCTTCAGTTCGAATCCGGGGATGAGCTCACGGATCGCTCATCACCTGGACTTCGCCGACTACACGCTCGACGAGCTGATGGAGATCGCCCACCTCATGTTGGCCAAGGAGAACTACCGTTTCTCACCCGAAGCCGAGCGCACCTTCCGTGACTACCTGCGACGGCGAATGCGTCAACCGCGCTTCGCCAATGCGCGAAGCGTCCGAAACGCGCTGGAACGCGCGCGACTCCGCCAGGCGAACCGCCTGGTCGCCGACACCGGCCGACGCTGGCGTAAGGATGACCTCATGCGGTTCGAGCCAGAGGACTTCCTCGCCAGTCGAGTCTTCGCCGAGGACCCGTCCAGCTGAGCGGACCTGACCTCGGTGTCATGGCATGGCGTTTCGATCTTGCCGCGTTACGGTCGGTCGTAAAGCACCGGAGGGTGAACCCGCCCCTCGCGTATCCAGATCTTGCGTGCCTGATCCCTCGCCTCAGGGCGTCGCATCGTCTGAAGCCATGACTCGAGGCTGTCCCCTGCCAGCGCCCGCAAAGCTGCGGACTCGCCCAGTAGCGACGTGATGAGCCCCGGCTGCGGCTGAAGCCGTCGTTCAGTGCCATCCGGCCGCAGAAGGCAGCCGTGCTTGCTGACGTAGATGTCACACGTGAGGATGCGGCCGCCGTCAGATGCGTCGGTGACCGGAAACCGCGTAGTCGGAAGGGGGATCCGGACGTAGTTCGGCTCCGTCGCGTCCATGACACACAGCTGGTCCGGATCGAGCCAGACGAGGAAGAGCTTCGAGTGGTGCGCAGGCGTGAGGATCGGCGTCGCGGGCACATAGCCGGGACGACTGACGTGGGCCGAGACTCCTGGTGAGATCCCGGCGACGTGGCTCAACGTCATGGGAACGACCAGCCTGCCGCGACCCGTTGCGTGAAGCTTCCTCCGAAGCTGCGCCATGGACGCATTCGAGCCAACAGCGAGCACCGATGTGCGGTGCGTCAGTGGCGCGACACAGAACTCACCGAGGAGCTCGTCCATCGTGGCGCGCTCGGCGGGGACATACGCGTTGTCCAGCAGAATTCCCGACTCGCTCGGTGGCTCACCGGGATACGTCAACGGCTGGGCAAAAGGCGAAGAATCACGCGAGGCTCGGGAGTGTCGGCTCACCTGGCGTCTCCGTCCATGGCTCCTAGCGGCATGCCTAGGCTGCTGGCACACGGGCGTCAGCGAGAACCCGTGAGGCCCGCTTCAGAGTGCGCAAGCCCACCGCGACGTCGGCATCCTGCAGCCCTGGAAGGTTCCCCACGGTCGTGGCGAGGAAGTCGTAGAGCGCGCCATCGCTTGCGACCGCAATCTCGCCGCACAGGTTGCGGTCCCCGGTTGTCGCGGCAATCATCAGCACGTTCTGATGCTGAGCAAGGATCTCCCCGGCAGCATCGAGCTTCGTCGGATTGATGCTGAGCCAGATGAAGGCGTCGACCGGAAGCCCGATGACGTGTGGCTCGACGACCGTCCGCATCCGCAGGATCCCCTGCGACATGAGCCGCTCGGCACGTCGGCGCGCGGTACTCGGCGCCACCCCACAGCGATTGCCCAGCTCTTGCCAGGTGAGCCGCCCGTCTTTCACCAGCTCGTCGACGAGCCGTTCGTCCAAGGGCGTCAACGGGACCGCGGTGTCGGGCTCCGGTACCTCGCCGCACGGGTCGCGCCTGGTCGCCTGGAGCATGCGTACGGCGTGAGACGAGAGAATCCCTGCATGCCAGCTGTGCGGCGTGGAGAACCGGCGAATCACCTGGTTGCTGGAGGTCGCCACAACGCCTTCGAGCCTCGGCAGGTCGTCCATCATCAAGCGCGCCAGGTGATCGTTGGACGTGTACGCAATCTCAGCAACGCAATCGACACTACCGGTGAGCAGCTTGACCGAGCCTGTCTCGCGCCAGTGCGCGAGAGCGTCCGCCACTCCACGAGCCGCTCCCGGCCTGCAACGTAACCGCACGAACACTGAGCGTGCTCGCCGGCTCACTTGAGAGTCGAGAACGCCGACCACCCGCACCACACCAGCCTGCAGCAGTCTCGCCACGCGACGTGAGACCGTCGCCTCCGAGCTCCCTACGGCTTGCCCGATCTGGGCGTGCGTGGCCCGCGGGTGGGCCAGCAACGCCCCGATCACCAGCCGGTCCAAGCTATCCAGATCGTCGGGATCCTTCATAGGCGTTACTCAAATGACTGAATCTTGCAGAACTTCGCGAAATGTTGACAGACTAGCTCACATTTCCCAGCCTTGACACTCACACCGCTTGAGCGGAAGAGAGCGGACTGAGCAGCAAGGAAAGCAACGATGTGGCGCAAACCCCTGGGTGCTCTCGCCGCCGTCGCTCTGCTCGTCGCCGCAGGGTGCGGTGACGACAACGACGGCGGAACTTCGAGTAACGAGCCGATCACGATGTGGACGGTCTACGACACCGCCGACCGGATGGCCACCATGGAGGGCGTCCTGGACGAGTTCACAGCCAAGACCGGAATCAAGGTCAAACTCGTGGGTGTGAGCGCGCCAGATCTTCCCCAGGCGATGGTGTCCGCAGCGGCCGCGGGCGATCTGCCCGATGTTGTCGTACACGGCAACGAACTGGCAGCCGGCTGGGTCAAGGAGGGGATCCTCGACCCCGCAGCGGCCACCGAAGTGGTGGAGAAACTGAACCCCGCGACATTCAGCGAGAGCGCGCTGAACCAGATCCGCACGGACGAAGGCGATGGCGAATACGCCACGGTGCCGTCCGACGGGTGGGGCCAGATGATCTTTTATCGCAAGGATCTCTACGAGCAGGAGAATCTCGACCCGCCAACGACCTACGACGCGATCCTGGCGGCTGCCAAGGCCCTCAACAAGGACGGGGTGAGCGGCTTCGCGCTCGGCAACGCTGGCGGCAACCCCTTCACCGCACAGGTCTTCGAGCACTTTGCCCTGGCCAATGACTGCCACCTGGTCGACGATGAGGGCAACATCACGCTCAACACACCGAACTGCGTCGAGGCGATCCAGTTCTACATGGATCTCAACGAGTACGCCCCCGCCGGCGCTGGCGACGTCGACACGACCAGGGCGAACTATCTTGCCGGCAAGGTGGGCACCATGTCGTGGTCACCGCACCTGCTCGACGAGCTCGCCGGTTTGTTCCCGGACACTCCGCCGACCTGCGAGCAGTGCAAGGAGGATCCGACCTGGCTGGCCGACCGGACCGCGATGGTCCCGCTCGTACAGGGCCCGTCGGGCGACAAGCCGACGCAGTACGGCATCACGATCAACCTGGGCATCACGACGGCGGCCGACGTCGAGCGCTCCCAGAAGCTGGTGGAGTACCTGCTGAGCGACGGCTACATGGGATTCCTGTCCATCTCGCCCGAGGGTCGTTACCCCATGCGCTCCGGCCCGAAGCCTGGCGACACGTCGTACGAAGCGGGCTGGGCGAAGCTCGCTGTGGGCTCCGGCACCAACACCGCCACCACCGGTGAGCTGTACGGCGAGGAGACACTCGACACCATCGCCAAGGCTGCGACCAGCTTCGAAAGCTGGGGTATCGCCCAGGGCAGCGGCGAACTGGTGACCGCCCTGCGCGGTGACCTCGAGCTCACCCGCATCCTGCGCGAGGCACTGGACGGAAACCTCACCGCCCAGGAAGCCGCTGAGCAGATGCAGCAGGCCGCCGAGCAGGTGCAAGCGGAGCTGAGCTAAGCACACGATGGCGCAACGAACCCGCACGCCTGAGGTAGCGAGGGCGGGCGCCGCGCACGTCCGCCCTCGCCAGACGACCCAGTCGGTACGTGAGGCTCGGTTCGGACTGGCGCTCGTCAGCCCCACGCTGCTGATCGTCCTGTTGGTCGTGGTCTTCCCGTTCCTCTGGACGATCATCATGGCGTTCCAGCGGCTGCGCCTGGTCGACCTGCAGAACGTCTTCCACATCACGTTCACGTTGTCCAACTTCGCCAGGGTCCTCGGCAGCGATGATCTCTGGGAGATGGTGCGCACGACGCTGATCTACAGCGTCGGAGGCACCTTCCTCTCCGTCGGCGCAGGCTTGCTCACTGCGTTGGCCTTGCAGCGAGCGTTCCCAGGCCGCTGGCTGATCCGGGCAATCGTGCTCGTTCCGTACGTCATCCCGGTCGTGTCCGCGGTTCTGGTGTGGAAGACGCTGCTGAACCCACAGTTCGGGCCGTTGAACGTCTTCGGCACCGAGGTCTTGGGCTGGGACAAGCCCATCGCCTTCCTGTCCGAGCGGTCCCACCGTTTTGAGATCCTCGGCGTGGGGATCGACGTGCCCGTCGCCTTGTTGACGGTCATCGCCTTCGAGGCATGGAAGACCTTTCCGCTGGCGTTCCTCTTCATCCTCGCCCGGCTGCAAAGCCTGCCGACCGATCTGGACGAGGCCGCGCGAGTCGATGGCGCCACGCCGCTCCAGCGGTTCCGCTACATCACGCTGCCCCAGCTGTCCGGCGTGATCGCGCTCCTGGTGCTGCTGCGGTTCATCTGGACGTTCCAGAACTTCAACGACGTCTACTTGCTGACCGGCGGCGCCGCGGGCACCGAGGTGGTCGCTGTCCAGGTGTACAACTACCTGATCGCGCGTAATGACGTCGGAAGCTCGGCCGCGCTTGGTCTGCTGATGTCTGTCGTCCTCATGACCGCCTTCGCGGTGTACTACCGGTACGGCGTTCTGCGACAGGAGCGTGCATCGACATGATGACTCGTGAGCGCATCGAGACCCGCGTCTTGAGCATCGCGCGGGTCGTCTGGATCGCCGTCGTGACGGTGGGGTGCCTGGTGCCGCTCCTCTACATGCTGCTGCTGTCGGTGCGCCCACTGCAGGGCGTGCTCGCGGACCCGCTCGACCTCATCCCGTCGCTGGAGGAGCTCAACCTCCAGTCTTATCGAGAAGTCGTACGCCGTCCGGAGCCTGGGCAGCGCGGCTATGACTTGCTGTCGTACTTCGCGAACTCACTGTTCGTCGCGATCGGGTCCGTCGTCCTCACCATCGCCCTGTCGGTGTTGGGCGCCTACGCAGCCACGCGCTTGCGGTTCCCGTTCAAGAACGTCATCAACACGTCGTTCTTCGCGGTCTACATGTTCCCCGGCATCGTGATGGCGATCCCGTTGTTCGTCCTGTTCTCACGGCTGGGACTGCGCGGTGAGCTGCCGGCGCTCATCATCATCTACCTCGCCTCCACGGTGCCGGTCGCGGTCTACATGCTGCGGAACTACTTCCGCTCGATTCCACAAAGCTTGGAAGAAGCGGCGATGGTGGATGGCTGCAACCGCATGCAGGTGGTCACGAAGATCGTGTTGCCCCTGGCCATGCCAGCGATCGCGGCCACGTCGTTGTACGTCTTCATGATCACCTGGAACGAGTACCTGTTCGCATTGCTGTTCCTGCTCGAGAGCCGGGAGAACTGGACCGTCTCACTAGCCCTGGCACAGCTCGATGACATCAGCGTGTCGGCGACGGTGCTCATGGCGGGCTCGGTCCTGCTCAGCCTTCCGGTGATCGCGTTGTTCTTCGCCGCGGAACGGCTGCTCGTCGAAGGCCTCACGGCTGGCGCAGAGAAGGGATAGGGATGCCGACACCGACTGACGAACCTAGGAGCGGAACGAGCGATGGTCCGGTTCGCCTGCTTGTCCTAGGCGCGGGTAATCGCGGCGGTCATGCGTACGGCGGTTGGTGCTTGGAGCATCCCGATGAGGCCAGGGTCGTCGGCATCGCAGACCCGAACGACGAGCGTCGGCACGCGGTCGCCGACAAGCACCGCATCGCACCGGAGTACCGCTACGCGCACTGGCGGGATGCCCTAGCCAAGAGAGGCCCCTGGGACGCCGTGGTGGTCGCGACACCGGACCGCGAGCACGTCGACCCGGCGATCCGCGCCCTCGAGCTGGGGTACGACATCCTGCTCGAAAAGCCCATCGCGCCGACACCGGAGGAGCTCGACCGGCTCGCCACGGCAGCGAAGGACCATCCGGGCGCGATCACGGTCTCACACGTGATGCGCTACACGCCGTTCTGGTTGACGATCCGACGCCTGCTTCGGGAAGGGCGGATCGGTGAACTCCAGGGCATCGAGCACGCCGAGCACATCGCGTACTGGCACTTCGCGCACAGCTACGTCCGCGGCAACTGGCATCGAGCGGAGACCTCCAGCCCCATGCTGCTCGCCAAGGCCTGCCACGACCTCGACATCCTGCGCTGGCTGGTCGGCGCGCCCTGCGTCGCGGTGGCGTCGTTCGGTGAGCTGCGCCACTTCCGGATCGAGAACGCACCTCCTGGCTCGACGGAGCGATGTATCGACGGGTGCGCCGTCGCCGACACGTGTCCCTACAACGCCGAGCGCTTCTACGTCGAGCATCTTGCCGAGCACCATGGTCCACCGGTGAGTGTCATCACGACCGACACGTCCCCCGCCGGTCGACGCCGGGCGCTCGCAGAGACCGACTACGGACGCTGCGTCTACCGGATGGACAACGACGTCGTCGACCATCAGACGACGGCACTACAGTTCGCCAACGGCGTCACGGCCTCGCTCGTCGTGTCCGCGTTCACGACACAGAACACCCGGAAGATCACGCTGATGGGCAGCCACGGTCAGATCACGGCAGACAAGCGGACGGGTGAGATCCGCATCGAGAGCTTCGTCGGTGCCCGTCCCGGTGTCGCCGGCGTGGTCGGAGCTGGCGGCCCCGATTCGGAGACGTTGAAGGTGGGGCCGCAGGCCGCGTCCGGTAGTGAATCGGTCGCCGAGGCCTACAGCGGACATGCGGGAGGGGACGCCGGGCTGATGGCAGACTTCACGTGGCGGATCCGCGAGCGCCGGGCCGGACGGCCGGTAGAGGCCGCTCGAAGCTCGTTGGAGGAAAGCCTGGAAAGCCACCTGGTGGCGTTCGCCGCAGAGCGTGCCCGACTGTCGGGGAAGGTCGAGGCGCTATGAGCCGCCCGAACCTCCTGCTCGTCACCACCGACCAGCAGCGAAGGGACACGATCGGACCGCTGGCGCCGGAGTTCTTGCGTACTCCCCACCTGGATCAGCTGGCCCGTGAAGGCGCCCGATTCGACGCGGCCTACGCCTCGACGCCGGTGTGCGTGCCGTCGCGGGTGTCCATCTTGACCGGCCAGTCGAGCGTCCGGCACGGCATGACCACCAACGGCGCAACCAAGGACGTCCTCCCGCCAGGAGCACCGACCTTGCCGGCCCGGCTCACGGCCTTGGGCTACGCCACGATCGGCATCGGGAAGATGCACTTCACGCCTCCGCGAGCCCGGCACGGGTTCGAGGAGCTGATCCTGCCCGACGACTACTACCGCACGACGCAGGCCAAGCCCATGCGCCACGGCCTGGGTCAGAACGAGCTCCATCCCGGTATGGCCACGGTCCCCGAGGCCGAGACGCTCACCTCCTGGCTGTCCGAGCAGGCGGTCGACTACATCCTCGAACGGCGTGATCCCACCCGCCCGTTCTTCATGTGGCTGTCGTACTCCAAACCGCACCCCCCGCTCGACCCGCCGGAGCCGTACTACTCGATGTATCGCGACGCCCCCATCCCCGATCCGATCGTCGGCGACTGGGTGGACGACGCGCCGGCGGCCTTTTCGCGGGTACGACATCGCGGATCGTTCGACCTGCTCGACCCTGCGACCATCCGGGCGGCGCGGGCGGCGTACTACGGGCTCGTGACGCAGATCGACTACAACCTCGGCCGGGTGCTCGCCGCGCTGCAGGACATCGGCGAGCTGCGTCGCACGCTGATCGTGTTCACGTCCGACCATGGCGAGTTCCTCGGCGACCACGGGACCGGGAACAAGATCTTCTTCCACGAGCCGTCGGCCGGCATCCCGATGATCGTGCGCCCACCCGTCGACGATCGGCCGTTCGAGCCTGGCCTTGCTGTGCGGACGCCGGTGAGCTTGGCCGACGTCCTCCCCACCTTCGTCACCGCGGCCGGCGGTGAGGTGGGCGACGACGTGGACGGGACGGATCTCGTGTCGCTCGCAGCGTCCGGCCCCAAGGAGCGGCTGATCGTAGGCGTCGCACACGGCGACGCCGGGCCCCGCGGTGTCCCGTACTACCTCGCGGTGACCGACGGCCGGCTGAAGTACATCTGGTACCCCGAAGGGCCGGCAGAGCAGCTGTTCCACCTGGAGACCGACCCGCACGAGCGGCACGACTTGGCGCGTCGGTCGGAGTCGGCTGGGCTCGTCGCCGACTGGCGGGAGATCCTGCGCAGGGCGATCGTCGACGCCGGAGGAAGTCACCTGCTGGTGGACGGCGAACTGCCGCAGGTCGAACCGCTCGACGACAGCGTTGCTGAGCAGCGCGCGACCGCATGGCCCGGCTACCACACGGATCGGTACGAGGTCGATGTCAAGCACTAGTGCCGGGGCTGGCGACAGGACGGACGGCGACGGTCCCGATCGACGACCCGACCCCACCGCGGCGGCAGCGGCACTGGTCCGCCGGGTCGTCGGTGAGCGCCGCAGCGAGCGGATCAGCGTGGTGGTCGTCGACGCACCCCATGACGAGGAGTACGCCGAGGTCGAAGCGGATGGCGGCGCAGTTGCGCTGCGCGGTACGTCCGGAGTGGCTGTCGCCGTGGCACTTCGGCACTACCTCCAGGAGGCCTGTGGTGTCTCCGTCACGTGGTTGGACGAGCCGCTGACACTGCCGGATGCGTGGCCGAGCTACCGCCGGACCCGCGTGACGGCGAGGTTCCCGCTGCGCTACCACCTCAACGTCGTCACCTTCGCCTACAGCACGCTCTGGTGGGACTGGGCGCGGTGGGAGCGCGAGATCGACCGGATGGCGTTGCACGGCATCAACGCTCCGCTGGCGTTGACCGGCCACGAAGCGGTGTGGCGCGCGGTCCTGCAACAGGAGGGGATGACCGAGGATCAGATCGCGGCATACCTGGGTGGTGCGCCGTACCTTCCGTTCCTGTGGATGGGCTGTCTGGAGGGCTGGGACGAGCCGCTACCCGAAGGCTGGATCGACGCGCGTGAGCAGCTCGGGAAGCGGATCCTCGAACGCGAGCGCTCCCTCGGCATGCGTCCCGTCCTCCCAGGCTTCGCCGGGCACATCCCGACTGCGCTCGCCGACAGCGGTGCGGTGGAGCTCACCTGGGAAGGCTTCCACGCGAGCCAGCTCCTGCCCGACCATCCGGACTTCCTCCGCATCGCCGCACGACTGCGAGCCGAGCAGCGGGCGCGGTTCGGCGGCGACCACCTCTACGCGGCCGACCCGTTCATCGAGATGGTGCCGCCCTCTGGCGACCCGTCGTACCTCGCCCACATGGCGACGCGAATCCTCGAGGGCATCACGATCGACGACCCCGACGCCGTGTGGGTCTTCCAGGCGTGGCCGTTCTATTTCGCGGAGGACTTCTGGACCACCGAACGGGTGCGAGCCTTCCTCGAGGCCATCCCACCTGATCGGGTCCTTGTACTCGACCTCTGGGCCGAGCATCTTCCGCTCTGGAAGCGGACGGACGGGTTCGCCGACCGACCCTGGCTGTGGTCGGTGGTGCACAACTTCGGCGAGCGGTCCGGGCTCTTCGGTGACCTGCGTACGACGCTGGACCGGTTCGACGAGGCCGTCCAGGGCGACGCTGCGGATCAGCTGACTGGGATCGGGCTCGCCATGGAAGGGCTCGGCACGAATCCTGCGTTCTACGACCTCGTCAGCGAGCTCGCCTGGCAGGACCAGCCGCGGGAGGTCCCCAGGGACGGCCCACGCGATGTGGTCGCCTGGCTCACGACCTGGGCGACACGCCGTTACGGCAGTGCCGACCCGCGGATCAGCGAAGCGTGGCGGGTGCTGGCCGACACGGTCTATGGGCGGGGTCGAGACCTCCTGGCGTCGTCGCCCGTCATACGCCGGCCTGGGCTCGACGACTCGGCAACTGCCCGCTGGGCGCCAGACGACGCCCTCGACCAGCTGATCTCCGCCTGGCGCCTCCTCCTGGACGGCGCCGGGACCGTCCGCCACGCGGACGCGTTCCAGCGGGATCTCGTCGACGTCGGTCAGCAGGTGCTCGTCGGCCTGATCGGACGGCACCGGCGTGCCATCACTGCTGCGGCGCATGCAGGTGACCACGCCACCGTGCGGGCCGAGGGCGAGGTGCTGGTGGCACTCCTGGACGATCTCGACGACCTCCTCGCCACTCGACGCGAGTACCTCCTCGGCCGCTGGCTCGCCGCTGCACGGTCCTGGGGTACGACGCCAGCGGAGCGCATCCACCTGGCGCGATCGGCCCGACGGCTGGTCACGGTCTGGGGCCACCCCGACACCAATCTCTTCGACTATTCCGGCCGACATTGGGCGGGACTCGTGCGTGGCTTCTACCGCCCCCGCTTTGAGGTGTGGCTGGACTGGATCGTCGAAGCCGGCGATGGCGGCGGCAGTCTCGGCACACTCGAACGACGGTTGGCGAGCTTCGAAGAACTCTGGATCCGGCGCCGGGACGAGTATCCCGTCGAGCCGTACGGCGACGTGCTCGAGATTTCGTCGCGCCTGTTGCGTACCTGGGCGTCGCCGCAGCAGTGACGCCGCAAATGGTCGAGCGTGACCGACCAGCTCCGGCAGACTGGTGGTACACCGGCAAGCCAGTGTCAAACGAGCGTCATTGCCGTGTGCGGACCACCGGACGAAAGGACTGAGATGATCTTCATCACGGCGAAGTTCCGCGTGCTGCCCGAGGATGCCGATCGCTGGCCGGAGATCGTGGCGGACTTCACGCAGGCGACCCGCAGCGAGCCGGGCTGCCTCTGGTTCGACTGGTCGCGCAGCGTCGAAGACCCCAACGAGTACGTCCTGGTCGAGGCGTTCCGCGACGAGGCCGCGGGAGCTGCGCATGTACAGTCCGAGCACTTCAAGAAGGCGCAGCAGACTCTGCCGCCCCATCTCGCCGAGACGCCCCGCATCGTGAACGTCACCGTTCCAGGCGAAGACTGGTCCGAACTGACCGAGATGGCGGTCACGCGCGAGCGCTGAGGTCCAGCACAGGCTGCGTCGGGCTTTGCACGTGCCCGGAAACCGCAAGACCGGCACCGGGCAGGCCAGCATGCGAAGCAGCGTTGGCGTCCGGAATTCCATCGACCAGGTATGCGGTGCCAGGATGGACGGGACCACAGTGACGCATGCGGCGGGGTTCGCGGAAGCCGGTCTGGAGGAGAAGGCGTGACAGCCACGGTATCGAGTCGGCCATTCGTGGACGCCGCACGCGTCATCGCAGCGCACCGCGGAGCAAGTCGTCTGGCGCCGGAGAACACCATGAGCGCCTTCCGGACCGCCTTGGCGAAGGGAGCGACCGCGCTCGAGCTGGACGTCCACGTGACGAGCGACGACCAGCTCGTGGTCATCCACGACGCGTACGTGGACCGCACGACGAGCGGGACGGGAGCGGTCCACTCACAGACCTTCGAGGAGGTCCGGGCGCTCGACGCCGGGTCGTGGTACGACGCCAGCTTCGCCGCCGAGCGGGTGCCGACCTTGGACGAGGTGCTCGAGCTCACCCACGGCCGGGCGCGGCTGAACATCGAGCTGAAGTCGTTCCTGGTCGATCAAGTGGCCGAGCGAGTCATCGAGACCGTGTGCCGGCATGAGGCTGCAGATCGGGTTGTGGTGATGAGCTTCAGCCTGGACGCGGTGCTCGCGACCAAGCGTCTCCTGGCCGCTGATCGCTGGAGGCACATAGCCTCGGCGATCGTCGTGCTCCCGATCGTCACCCAGCCGTTGGCCGACCCGCTGGCGTTCGTCCACGCCACCGGCATGGACGGCCTGAACTACCCGCCGCAGTTGTGGGACGCCGAGCTCATCCGACGTTTCCGCGACTCCCACCTCATCGTGCATGGCGGGCTCATCAACGATCCGCAGACGATGCGGGAGTTCTTCGACCGCGGCGGACAGCTCGCCGACACCGACGAACCCGAGCTCTTCGGCTCCACATCGTGACGGCCTGTGCGCCCCGACGCCCCAGCCAGCACGATCGTCGTAGCTCTGGAAAAATCGCTTTCGTTTGATCAGCGGTCCTGGTAATGTCCTTGGGCTCATCGCACGACAGTAGTGTCGGAGAGTAGGGACCGAACCGAGCCGGCTGCGCCGCCATCGTCACCGGCGGCCCTGGAGCGAGGGCCCGCGCCCACTGCTGACGAGTTGCCTGACAATCACCGTGGAGGCTTCCGTCATGCCCTCTGTTCAGCCCGATGTTGCCGCCCATCAGTCCGGTGAACCTGCAGTCGATGCGTCAGACGATCCAGAGCTCGTTGCCGAACGGGCCCACCTCGAACGGGCCCGTGCCGCCCTGAAGCTCATGCACCAGGAGGTCGTGGAGACCGAGACGCCAGCCATCGTCTATGCCGAGGCGGACAGCTACTGGGACAACAAGTTCTACCAATGGGCGCGAGAGCATCGCGCCGAGGTCTTGCTCGACCAGCCGACGATCCCCTTGTTCTTCGGGCGGCTGGACTGTGAACCGGGCACGGTTTTCGACAATCCGACAAGGGCATCCGGGTCCGGTGGCGAGGTCGACCGGATCTACATCGGGCGCAGACACGTCCGGGAGCCGGATGGCACGCCGCTGGTGATCGACTGGCGCGCCCCCGTCGCCGTACCGTTCTACCGCGCGGGACCGGCAGATCCGCAAGGTGTGCTGGTCCGCCGCCGTCACGGCTTCTCCCACGAGCCCGGTCCGAGCGGGTACGTCGAGTTGACGGCGTATGAGGACGAACCCGTGAGCGGCGTCCCGGTCACCGCGGCGGAGGGACTGTCCGACCTGGTGACCGCCGAGATCGAACGGCCACGGTCCGGACCGATGCGCGACATCGTGGCGACGATCCAGCCCGACCAGGACGTGCTCGTGCGAGCACCGCTGGACACCACGATCTGCATGCAGGGAGCGCCGGGCACCGGCAAGACCGCGGTCGGCCTGCACCGCGTCGCCTATCTCTTGTACGCGGAACGCACGAGACTCGCCCGAGACGGCGGGGTCGCGATCATCGGACCGAACCAGTCGTTCCTGCAGTACATCCGGCATGTCCTGCCAGCGCTCGGCGAGGTCTTCGTTCAGCAGCTCACGTTATCCGACCTCGTTCGACTCGCCTTTCGTGACCACCCGATGGCAGCAGCGGACGACCCGCCCGAAACCCTCACGGTGAAAGGCGATGCGCGGATGGCGACGGTCCTGCGTCGTGCGCTGTGGTCGGGTGTCGGTGTCGGCGATGACGTCGAGGCGTTGGTCTACAGCAAGGGCGCCAGCAGGTTCCGCGTCCCTGACTACGAGGTACGCGAGATCGCCGAGGGGGTCATCGCAACCGCCACACGGTACGCCGCCGGTCGGACGACCCTCGCGCAACGCCTCGCGCACGCCGTTCTCCTCCGCATGGAGCGCCGCGGCGGGACGCCGGACGATCGGACGCAGAATGCCGTCGCGAGGTCAACGCCCGTCAAGCGAATCCTCAACCAGATCTGGCCGCAACGTACGCCGGAACAGGTGCTCTACCGGCTGCTCTCGGATCCTGACTTCCTCGCCGAGACGGCCGGCGACCTGCTGACCGTCGACGAGCAGAAGGCGTTGCTCTGGCGAAAGCCCTATCGGTCGGTGAAGTCCGCGCGCTGGACGACGGCAGACCTCGTGCTGCTCGACGAGCTGTACGAGCTGTTGGAAACCAGGCCTCGTCGCGGTCATCTGGTCGTCGACGAAGCGCAGGACCTTTCGGCGATGCAGCTTCGCATGCTCGGTCGACGGTGTCGTACGGCGACCGTCTTGGGCGATCTGGCCCAGGCCACCACGCCGTACGCCGCGACCTCATGGCAGACCGTTGTCGAACAGCTGGGAGCTGAGGACTCAGCGGAGCTTGTGGAACTCACCCGCGGGTTCCGGGTGCCGTCGGCAATCATCGACTTCGCGGCCAGGCTGCTGCCGGCGCTGCATCCCGATCTTGGCAAGCCGGTGAGCCTCCGGCGTTCCGCGGGATCGCTCGAGGTCACGGCGGTGGCCGGGAAGGCGGTCCAGGCGGACGACATCCTGCAGGCCTGCCTGCGGCTCGACGAGCACGGCCGAAGCGCAGGCTCGATCGGGATCATCGCCGCCGACGCAGACATCGAGCGGATCTTCGACGAGCTGTCGGCCGACCCGGTGCGATCTCGGCTGGAGCAGGCAGGGCTGGTTCCCGGCATGCTCGGCCGTACGGAGAACGCATTGGAGCACTTTCGCCTGGTATGCGTGCCAGCTTCGCTCGCCAAGGGCTTGGAGTTCGACGGTGTCGTCGCCGTCGAACCAGCGCGAATCGTCGAGGCCGAGCCGCGTGGCCTGAACCGGCTCTACGTCGTCCTGACCCGAGCCGTCTCTGCGCTCACCGTGCTGCACGCCCGCCCACTGCCCGCCGAGCTCGCCGACCCCAGATGACCATGTGCACGACGTCTGGTGGGGGTGCAATACGTGCCGACACGTGTCATACCCCGCAGAGACATAGTGGGCTCGACAGCAACACTCCTTTGCGTGCGAAAGACGCCAGCGTTGCTTGGAAATTCGTACGACCTAGACTCGATGGGTGTCTTGTCTCGGGCCTTAGGTCCGGCCGATACGAGGAGGCAGGACCTGTGGGCGCAGTCCGTCGGCTCCGTTGGTTTGAGGCCGCGTGTGCCATCAGCCGGCCCCTGCTGGGAGAGGTCCGCCTCTCCGAAGCGCTCGACGGGGTGACAGCCAGAGCCGCCGAGGTTTCGGCCGCCGACTTCGTCGCTCTCGGCCTGCTCGACCGCATTGATCGGACCTCGGTCGTGTACGACGCGGTCGTCGGGCTCGGGCTGGAGAGTTCGGCCGGCGTTCAGTCCCGCCTGACCGGCCCGGTGAGGCAGGCGATCCGCTCGAACCACCCCGTTGTGGTCGACATCACGCACGAACGGTCTGGATCGGGCCTGCCCGAGTGGGCCCCGCAGTCCTGGCGGCCTCACCTTGCCGGACTCACCCACCTGCTCTTTCTCCCGCTGCGCTCCGAGGTGGACGCGTACGGCTGCATGATCCTCGCATGGTCCGCCGACCGTGTAGAACACGATGAGATCCAGCTTGCGCAGGTTTTCGCCGATCATACGGCGATGATGGTGCTCAAAGCCCGTGCGGACGAGGAGCGGATACGGCACGAGCGCTGGCTCAACGCGGCCTCGAAGATGGCCGGTCTCCTCCTAGGCGAGGTGGACCGAGACGACGCCATGCGAACTGTCGTACGTGAGTTGCGTGAAGTCTCTGGTGCCGATTTGGCCGGCATCGTCCTGGTCGATACGCATGACCAGGCTCACGGCTACATCGTCGTCTTCGAGGGTTTGCCCCAACAGGTCCCTCCTGACCTGCGCATACCGCGTGACGGCCTGATCGCCTCGACACTCATGTCGAGGCGGCGCATCGTGAGCACCGACTTCGGCGGCTTGGCTGGATTCCATCCGCCTGCCGATTGGGTCGACGCCTTCTCCACCGTGGGGCTCGGCATGCTCTTTCCACTCGTGATCAGCGACGACGTCTTCGGCGTATTGCTTGCCGCCTGGAAACGTGGGTCCGTCCATGAGCAGCCGGCTGCGGGCGAGGTGGAACAGGTCCAGATCTTCGCCGACCTGGCCGCGGTCGCCTTGCACCGGGTTCGCGCCGAGCTGGATCGCGGCCATCTGATGCTCCTCGAGGAGCGCGACCGGATCGCTCGCGAGCTCAACGACATCGTGCTCCAACGGCTCTTCGCGGCCGAGCTTCGCCTCGACGCCCTCCGCTCGCTCTGCAGCCAGCAGGTCCAGGAGCGGCTGGCCCAGATCATCGAACATCTCGACCAAACCAACCATCAGGTTCGCGCAGCGATCTTCGAGCACCAGTCTGGCCGTCCTCCCCAACCTCCGGCCTGAGGGGCGGACTCGCTCAGTCGTGGCCGTTCGGCGACTCCCCTGACCGGCCGGGCGCCTGGTCATCACCGTCCCTGGCCGCGGCAAGCAACCGGTCCCCGATGGTCCGCGCCGCGGCCTTCACCTCCGGGGAGCCGATGATCCGAAACGAGGCCGGGATGGCGGCGAGCTGCTCGGCGTACCACTCCGGGTTGCTCGTACTGCCGACCAGCCGCGTGGTCTGGGCATCCAGCGGTTCGAGCCTGCCGATGGAGCGTGGGACGTAGGGCGCCACGGCGTCGAACGGCGCGTCGATCTCCACCTCCACGTCGTATTCCCAGCCGACAGCGAGATGAGCCTCGAGGGCGGCCACGGGATCGAGGTCCGCCGGCGGGGTGAACTCGTGGTCGAGGATGGTGACGGCACGGATCCGGTCGATCCGGTAGACCCGCTGCGCCTGGGCGGTGTGGGACCAGCCCAGGAGGTACCAGCGGCCGTGCCGGACCACGACCGCCCACGGGTCGAGCTCGATGACCCATTCCGACCCCGCCTCGGTGCGGTAGTCGATCTGAACCCGTCGCCCCATGGAACGGGCCTGTACGAGCTGGGTGGTGATCTCCGGATCCGGACGGATGGCGGCACGGTCAGGCGCAGCCGCGGTGGCTCGGCGGACGGCCTCGGCCTGCGCCGCCACCGGCTCGGGCAGCGCTCGCACGATCTTGCCGAGCGCGCTTCCCACGAGCGTGGTGGCGTCGGCGGCAGCGTGATGGCCGTCGAGCACCGCCATGACCAGGCCGAGCGCCTCGGCCGCCGTGAACATGAGAGGCGGAAGCCGCACACCGCGGCCGACGCGGTAGCCGCCGTACGGTCCGCGGACCGATTCGATCGGGATCTCAGCTTCTCGGAGCATGCCGACGTAGCGCCGGGCTGCCCGCTCGGAGACACCGAGCTTGTCGGCCAGCCGCTGCGCGGTGATCCCCGGGCTGGCCTGGATCAGCTCCAGGGCCAACAGGGCTCGCGCCGTGGGGCTCGTGTCGTACGCCATCGAAGGTTCCCGATCCGCAAGACGTGGCATCCGAAGTGGACGGTAGCCCGCCGCCCCGCTGAGCTCGGCGAGAAGTCCTCCACCATGGCTGGATTCTCCAGCCGTGGACCGAGGCTGGGGAACCCCTGACACTGAGCCCCTGTCCGCTCGGGGCAACGAAGGAGGTGGTGCCTCATGCGTGAATCGATGATCGCGGTGCCACCTCGCTGCAGCCTCTAACGCCGCAGTCTTCATCGCCCGCCCCGTGCGGCGCGGGGTTCACCGCATTCCACATCGACTTGCGGAGGATCCCTCGTCGTGCGTACCCGGGTTTGCAAACCCATCCCAGAATCTCGCCACGTCGTCCGGCGGGTGATCGCGGAGCTCCACCCGTACCGACTGCGCTTGCTGGCTACGTTCTGCTCCTCGCCGGAGCATCCTTGTCGGGGGTCGGCGTTCCCCTTGCCACGCGCTATCTCGTCGACCATGGATTGGCGACGCAGGACGTCGGTGACGTTCTCGTGTCAGCTGTCGCAATCCTGGTGCTCGGCGTTGCCAGCACCGCAGCGACCTCGTCGGCCAGGCATTCGGCCACATCATCGGCGCCGACCTGATCTTCGATCTCCGGTGCCGCCTTTACCGCCACATCCAGACCTTGCCGCTGGCCTTCTTCACACGGTCGCAGTCCGGCGCGGTCGTGAACCGCATCCACAACGATGTCAGGGAAGCGCAAAGCCTCGTGTCAGCTGCGCTTGGCTCTGTCGCGCTCAACACGTTGTCGTTCACGGCTGCGATCGTCACCATGGCCGCCTTGAGCCCGCTTCTCACGTTGCTGGTCTTGGCGACCGCCCCCGTTCTGCTGGTGCCGTTCCGACGATTCTCGGGCCGGATTGCCTCGGTCGCACGACAGCTGAACGGTGCCAACAGCCGGATGAGCACCTTCCTGACCGAGCTGTTGAACGTCGGCGGAGCCATGTTGCGGCTGCTCTTCGGCGACCAGCAGCGGGACATCCGCGAGTTCGAGGACGCCGCCGGTGCTCTGCGGGATGCCGTACGCGCTCGTAACGTCACCTTCGCCAAAAGTGCGTGGCTCCCCGGCACGTTGGGCGTCGCAGGCTACACCGTGGTCTATCTCGTCGGCGGGATCGGCGCAGCGCAAGGAACGTTGTCGGTGGGCACGGTGGTCGCGCCGGCCGGGCTCGTCAAGCTCGCCTACGACCCGCTCATCGCGTTCTCCACCCAAGGCCTGAACGTCTCCGACGGCCTCGTGGCCTTCGAGCGTGTCTATGAGGTGCTGGACTTCCCCTCGAGCCTCGAGGATCCGGTACAGCCGGTTCGTATCCGCCGACCGATCGAAACCCTCGAGTTCCGCGATGTCTGGTTCCGTCATCCGGACGCGGCCGAGTCGACGTTGCCGTCGCTCGTCGCCCACGACGACGCCACGACGCAGCCGGACCGACGCTGGGCGTTGCAGGGCGTCTCCTGGACCGCTCGCCGGGGATCCACGACCGCGATCGTCGGCCCGACCGGCGCCGGGAAGTCGACGCTCATCGCCCTGATCGCGCGGCTCTACGATCCGACCCGTGGGTCGATTCATGTCAACGGAGTCGATCTGCGAGACATGGGCCGCGACGACGTGCGCGCCACCGTCGGTGTCGTCACACAGGACACGTACGTCTTCAACGACACGCTGGCCGACAACCTGCGGCTCGCGAAACCGGACGCCTCGGTCGACGAGCTCCTCGAGGCGTGTCGTGCCGCTTGTCTGGAGGAACCCCTGGCGCGGATGCCGGACGAGCCCGGACACGGTCCTGGGCGATCGAGGGTTCCGGGTCTCCGGCGGGGAACGGCAACGCATCGCACTTGCGAGGGTCTTCCTGCAAGATCCGGACGTCGTCGTGCTCGACGAGGCCACCGCACACCTGGACACCCTTATCGAGCACGCTGTTCGCACGGCTCGCGACGAACGGTTGTCCGACCGGACGCTGATCGTGGTGGCGCACCGGCTGAGCACGGTCACGACGGCCGATCGGATCCTCGTGCTGGACGACGGACAGATCGTCGAGCAAGGGACTCACGAGGAGCTCATGCGTCACGGCACGCTGTATCGGCAGTTTCACACGGTGGGACTCGACTCCGGCGGTTTAAAGCTGGTTGTCACGCGTGCTCGTACACCTCGAGAACGCTGACGCCGACCCGGCTCTTGAACCCGGTGACCCCGGTGAGCCGTAGGTAGCGCGCCGGTGTTCCGACAGGTGCCGCGACCGCAATCCACTGTGGTCGCCGGGTGCGTTCGAGCCGACCGGACCCGGCTCCTACGAAGTGCAGACCGTCCTGTGACACGTCGACCACGTACCGGTCGATACCGGCAGCGTGTCCCGGCTCCTCGTACACCCGACCGATGAGCTGCCCGACGTAGCGTAAGCCGGCAATCACACGCGGCCTGCCGAGGTCGACGGTGAGCGACTGCGGTGGCGCTCCTGACTCGTCGAACGCCGAATGCCAGAACGTGTGCGGGTTGTGGTCGAGAACCCTGGACGCTTCGAATCCCGGCTGCTCGGTGGAAGCGGTCACGTGTAGCTCGCGGGGATCCACCATGACGCCCGCTGGTGGCGCACTTGGCGGCTCGGGCGAGTCGAGCTCCCTTGCTGGCCGGCCGAACGGTGCGCCTCCGCCGTCGTCCACTTCCAGGTCGGCGACCAGGGCGCCATGGTCGGAGTAGAAGGGAAAGTCGTCCGCGATCTCGGATTCGGCATGGCGATCGAGGCGTTCGGTTTGCGTATGGGCACCGACCGCCCGCACGCCGTCCCCGCGGAACCACACGTAGTCGATGCGCGCGGGCGCATAGCCGAAGCCCCAGTAGGGCGACCAGGTGCGTCCGGGATGTGACGCGGCGTCGGGATAGACGGAGCGGTAGGCGTCGGTGAATCCCGCCTCGGCGAAGGCTTTCGTGACCGGCCAGTCGACGACCAGGCCCGCATGGCCATAGGCAGTGGCGAACCTGGGCGACCAGTCGTACGCCGACAGCGTGTTGAGGTCACCGCCGACGATCACGGGTTCGTTCGGGTCCGGCACGAGGGCTGGAATCACCTCGTCCAAGATGGTGCGTGCCTTCGCGTAGCGGCGTGCACGGTCCGACGCGGCAAGCTGGGCTGGCGTGGAGGAGGCGGGGCGACCAAACGCACGGTCGAGCGCGGTCGCGTCGGTCGGGAACCACGCACGCTCGGCGACGTCGAGCCAGATCGAGAAGAGGTTGACCCCTCGGCCGGACGGGAGCCGGATCCGAGCGCCACCGAAGTGGAACGACGTCACCGTTCCTTGCTGCACCCGCGGGTAGACCTCGGTCACGGGATATCGCGTGAAGAGCCACAGGTTGTCACGATCGGCTTCCTGCCCGGGCTCTCGGGTGATCTGGATGCCGCGATAACGCCTTGGCTCCGCGCGTCCTGCGTTGAGACCGGCCTCGATCGCGGCACCGGATCCGTACGTCTCCACCATGAAGACGACGTCCGGGTCCTCGACCCGGAGGAAGTCGATGAGCTGGCGGAGGTTCTGCGCTCCTCCGCAATACGTGCCGCCGAGGAAGACGTTGAACGCCATTGCCCGTAACGGTGTCGAGGTCCCGTCGTACGAGACGTCGGCGCCCCGCGACGTAACTGTCATCTGACCACCTATCGGTACGCCCCGGTGGAGAGCATGGCGACGTCAACACCGTCCGGCGCGACTCGGCCACGAAGGATAGACGACCAGTGCACGCCGCCCGTTGCACGTGCGCAGACCGGGCCCGCCACGCCGAGTTCCCGGTGACCGAAACCGGACATGACGTCGGCGTGTCACAGCAGACACGTTCGGGAGGCCGTCACCTGAACTCCGGTCCTCGGTTCATGCGTACGTCCAGACATAAGAGGTCACCGGCCCGACCGGTTGAATGGTCCCCACGGTCCGGTCGTGGCCGTATGACAAACTCGGGACGTCTCGGGATAGGGGGAGTCAATGGTGGACGTCGGATTCCGAGAGAGCGACAAGCTGGCGGACGAGTCGGGCCGGGAACCGTCCGCAGCTCCCGAGCTGTCTACTTCCACGACTCCACCCCGACCAAGCCCGTCGCGCGCGCTCGCATCCGGATATCTCGGCGCGATCCAGATCGCGGAGGTGGTCGCGCCTACCGGGACGAGCTGGCGAATCCCCGAGTCGCCGAACCGTTCGACACCGCGGGCCTATCTCATCGATGTCATTGCTCGCGGCCAGGTGACCGCGGTTCGGGACAAGCAGGAGGCGCAGCTCACCGCCGGAGATCTGACGTTCATCGATCCGTCGGTCCCGATTCGCTACTCCCACACGGAGGTGCAGCTCGTCTCCTTGCGGATTCCACGCGAGCTCCTCGGCATCGAGGCCGCCGACGCGCGGCGCGTAGCCGGGAAGCGGATCCCCGGGGATCGTGGCGTCGGCGCCGTCGTCTCGTCGTTCGTCCGCACGCTTCCGCGCTACCTCGACGACTACCGGCCGGCGGAAGCGGCTCGTCTGGGCACCACGTTGGTCGACCTGCTCAAGACGCTCGTGGAGCGGTTCGCCGAAGCGGACGTGGCGGAAGAGCCAGCCAACCGGCAGGAGGAACTGCTCGCCAGGATCCATGCCTTCATCGAGCACCGGCTGGCGGATCCCAAGCTCACACCGGGCTTCATCGCAGGCTCGCACTACATCTCGTTGCGGTATCTCCACAAGCTCTTCGAGTCCCAGAACGTCACGGTCGCAGGCTGGATCCGGCAGCGTCGACTCGAGCGCTGCCGTCGCGACCTGCTTGATCCGGCGCTGCAGTCGAAGTCGGTGAGTGCGATCGCGGCGCAGTGGGGTTTTGGGAGCGCCGTGCATTTCAGCCGAGCGTTCCGTGCAGCCTACGGCGTTCCGCCCAGTGAGTACCGGCAGCGGTTCGCTGAGAGCCGCAATGGCGCGGAGAAGACGGAGAGTGCCGAGACCGAGGACGCCCCGGCACACGGTGCCGAGGAAAACGGCGCTGCGCACTGAGGCACCATGGAAAGCATGGCTGTCCAACTCAACCACACGATCGTCCACGCCAAGGACAAGTACGAATCGGCCCGGTTTTTCGCAGAGATCCTCGGTCTCGACCCGCCGACGACGTTTGGTCCATTCGCGGTGGTGCAGACTGCCAACGGCGTCTCGCTGGACTTCGCCGACGACCACGGACCCGTGCGCCCGCAGCACTACGCGTTCCTGGTCAGCGAGTCGGAGTGGGACGAGATCTTCGAGCGAATACGAGAGCGAGGGCTGACCTACTGGGCCGACCCGGGACGGAAACGTCCGGGCGAGTTCAACACCAACGACGGTGGTCGCGGCGTGTACTGGGAGGACCCCAACGGGCACTTCCTCGAGATCATCACCCGCCCCTACGGAAGCGGTGGCTGAGCTCGAACGCACATCCAAGGAGGGGTCTGCTGACGTCAGAGGTCTGAGGTCGCGGCGAGCTCTGACAGGCGTACCGTCGCCGAAACCGTCGTTCCTCGCCCGACCCGGGAACGAACGGTGAGCCGCCCGCCGATCAGCTCCGCGCGCTCGGTCATGCTCCGGAGTCCGTACCCACCATCGCGATCCGTGTCGTTCCGCACGACGTGCTCGACATCGAAACCGCGCCCGTCGTCGCTGATCTCGAGCACGACCCGATCCTCGAGGCGTGCCAACCGGAGCCACACCCGGGTCGCCTGAGCGTGCTTGATGATGTTCTGCAGAGCTTCCTGAGCGACGCGATAGAGTGCGATCTCCACGTGGTCCGGTAGTACGCAGTCTTCCACGTCGATGACGAGGTCGATCCCGTGCAGAGAACGAGCCAGGCTCGCAAGACTGTCGGCAAGTCCCAGGTCGTCGAGCACTGGTGGACGCAGACCGTTGATCGCCGCGCGTGCCTCGTCGAGCGTGAGGTCGGCGAGCTTGCGCGCCAACACCAGCTGGCCGGCCGCGAACTGCTGTTCCTCGGTGAGCGCGTCGGCCGCGGCGTCGAGGTGAAATCGTAAGCTGCACAGGCGTTGCATGATGCCGTCGTGGATGTCCGCGGCGAGCCGCTGGCGCTCGGCCTCTTGGGCGACGATTGCCTGCTCGGCGAACCGTTCGTGGGCACGCTCGCGCGCAACGAGTCGGCGGTGGAGCCGTGCCTGGTGAACGGCACCTGCGATCAGTGAGCCGATCGACGTGAGGAGCCGTACATCCCGGTCGGAGAACTCCCGTCGAGAACGCGTGTGAACGTTGAGCACCCCGACCAGCCCGCTGGGGGCACTCGCCATCGGCACCGACGCCATCGACGTGTAGTCCTCGCCACGAAGCTCGGGAAAGTAGCGATACCGCGGATCGCTTCGTTTGTCGTCGACGATGACGACCGGCTCCTGGTGGCTCGCCGCCCACCCCGTCACCCCTTCCCCGAGGGCAAGCCGGATGCGTCCGATCTGTTTGTCGAACGGCGGTGTCGCGCCGACGAGCGTGAGCGACCGGTCGCTGTCGTCAAGCACGTAGACGAAGCACTCGTCAGTCGTGGTGGCTTCCGCCACGAGCGGCGCGACCATGGCCCCGAGCACCTCGAGCTCCGGGCCGGCGGAGATGGCATCGACGATGCCGAGCAGGAGCGCGTTTTCCGACGCCGGGTCGGCCAGCCCCAGGCCTCGGTTTCGCTCCGGCGTTCGTCGCCGGTCGTACGTATCGGGAATCCGCGTCGGCGTCTTGCGTACGTCGTGAGTCATCGGAATATCCCCTCGCGCAAAGCGACCGCGACCGCACCGACCCGGTCGTTCACGTCGAGCTTGCGGAAGATGGAACGCACGTGGGACTTCACCGTCTCTTCGCCGATCACGAGCTTGCTGGCGATGGCGCGGTTGGAGAGCCCAGCCACCAGATAGCCCAGGACCTCGCTCTCGCGTTGTGTGAGGCTGAGATGCGCGCCAGGCCAGAACTCGCCGGCGGACAACCGTGCAGCGGCGGCAACCGCCCGTCCTGCCATGCTCGGGTCGACGACGGTCTCGCCGGCAGCGGCACGCTCGATCTGGCGTACCAACTCCTCGCGGTCGATCGACTTGAGCAGGTAGCCGGCTGCACCAGCACGCAACGCTTGGAAGAGGTACTGCTCGTCGTCGTATGCACTCAACAGCACGACTCGTCGAGCCGGATCTGCCTCCACCAACCGCCGGCAGAGATCGAGGCCGCTGGTGGATCCACGAAGGCGCACATCGGAGACCACAACGTCCGGATCGAGCGAGGCCACCAGCTTCTCGGCATCCTCGGCACACACCGCCTGGGCGACAATGCGGACCCGGCCACGGAATCGGGCAAGCAGGGCCTTGAGCCCTTCGAGCACCATTTCGTGGTCGTCTACCAAGATGATGCGCAACGGCGGATCAGCCGTCGGTCGAGGCGGGGAGGTCCCCATGAGACCTGAGCCTAGGTGGGGTATGGCCTCCCTCGCCGTGCAAACGAGAAAGGTCGACAGCCGTCGCCTCGCCCGGAAGACCTGAGGCCAACCCCCACACCCACCCCCGCGTGGGGGATGGCCGCGGACGCTCGGCGGCTTAATGTCGACCCCAAGCTGTGGCACAGCCGGCCGGACCTTGTGCTTTCCGGGTACTTCCCGAAAAGCTGCCAAGCCGGCAGAAGCGCCGTTCGGGGGTGAGGGCGACATGCCGCACAAGCTGATCCGGATGCAGCGTGACGGTCACCGGGCACGATCGTCGAAGCGACCGGTCATGATCGCGATTGCCGGCGACAGTGCGGCCGGCAAGACCACCCTCAGCAAGGGCCTAGCCAGTCCGTTAGGTCCGGAACGGGTCAGCAGGATCTGCGTCGACGATTATCACAGGTACGACCGGGAGGAACGCAAGCAGCTTCCGTTCACGGCGCTCCATCCGGACTGCAACTACATCGAGATCATGGAGCAGCATCTGCAGCTGCTCGCCACCGGACAGCCGATCCTCAAGCCGGTCTACGATCACAACACAGGTCAGCTGATCCGTCCCGAGTTGGTCGAGCCGCGAGAGTTCGTCATCGTCGAGGGTCTGCTGCCTTTGCACTCTCGACTCACCCGGGCCTGCTTCGATCTCACGGTCTACCTCGATCCCCCGGAGGACATCCGGCGGGCATGGAAGATCAAGCGGGACACGCAGAAGCGTGGTTACAGCGTCGAGCAGGTGCTCGCCGAGCTCGAACGTCGCGAGCCCGAGTCGGCAGCGTTCATCAGACCCCAGCGGTCGTTTGCCGATCTGGTCGTCCGCTTCGCACCGGTAGAGGGGCGCGACGATCCTCCAGGCACACCGCTTTCAGCCGAGGTCACGCTCCGGCCGACGATCCGCCATCCTGACTTGCGACGGATTCTCGCCGAGAACGGCCAACGGGCCATCCACCTGCGGCTGGCGAGGGACGACGACGGGCTGCCGGTCGACGTCCTGCACGTGCACGGGTACGTGCCTCCCGAGGAGAGTCGCGTGGTGCAGAAGAAGCTCTGGTCGAAGCTCGGCCTCAACGGCGCGGATCCGGTGAAGTCGCTCGGAGACATGGGCAACGGCGAACGCAGCGAGTCGCTTGCGATCACCCAGCTCATACTCCTCCACCACATGGTGACCGCTCTCGAGTGATGCGAGCGTCGCGGATGGGAGTGGCACATCATGACCGACAACACGTCCGACGTCCTGGTCACAGGAGCGACCGGCTACGTGGGCGGTCGGCTCGTGCCTGAGCTCCTCAACCGCGGCATTGCCGTGCGAGTCCTCACCAGGTCGATTGGCCGGATCCGCGACCGCCCATGGTTCGGCGCGGTGGACGTGGTGGAAGGTGACGCGAACGATGCCAGCACGCTCGCCAAAGCCCTTGCCGGCATCCACACCGCCTACTACCTCATCCATGCCTTGGGAGCCGGAGGTGGCTTCGAGAGCCGTGACCGGGACACAGCCGCCAAATTCGCACGTGCTGCAGAGGAGGCTCGTCTCGGTCGGATCGTCTATCTCGGCGGGATCATTCCCAAACACGCGGGAAGGCTCTCGCCGCATCTGCGCTCGCGTATGGAGGTTGGCCACGTCTTCCTCACGTCGGCCACACCGACGATCGCCTTGCGTGCGGCGGTGATCCTGGGTTCGGGCTCGGTGTCGTTCGAGATGATGCGCTATCTCACCGAACGTTTGCCGGTGATGACCACACCGACCTGGGTTCGTACCAGGATTCAACCGATCGCGATCCGCGACGTGTTGTGGTATCTCGCCGAGTGCTTGAGGTTGCCACCCGAGACCAACCGCACGTTCGAGATCTGCGGGCCGCAGATCCTCACGTACCAAGAGATGATGTGCAGGTTCGCTGCAATCGAGGATCTGCCGAAGCGGCTCATCCTGCCCGTGCCGGTGTTGTCGCCGAAACTTTCCAGCTACTGGGTGGGTTTGGTCAGCCCGGTGCCGAGCAGGATCGCCAAGCCGCTGGTCGAGTCGTTGCGACATGAGGTGGTCTGTCACGAGGACGACCTCGCCGACATGATCGGAGAGCCACCAGGGGGTCGCCTGGACTTCGACACGGCAGTTCGGCTTGCCACTCGGCGAGTCAGAGAGGCAGAGGTCGCGGGCGCGTGGTCGTCGGTCGATCCGCAACCGACGCTCACCACCGCGCCGAGCGAGCCGCAACCAACCGATCCTCGCTGGGCCGGCGGAAGCCTCTACGTCGACCGTCACAGCCGCCCGGTCCTGGCGTCTCGGGAACGCCTCTGGTGGGCCATCGAGTCCCTCGTCGATCGTCTGGATCGGTGGCGGGTTGAAGCGCGGATTCCCGGTCGGCTGCTGAGGCTTCGAGCCGAGATGCGCCTGCCGGGTCGCGCCTGGCTCGAGCTACGCATCGACGAGGCCGGCCCCTGTCCCCGGCTGGTGGAGCGTCTCGTGTTCTGGCCGCGTGGACTGTCCGGTCACATCTGGTGGTGGCTGAGCCGCCCCATCCGCGCCGTTGTGTCGGAATGGAAGCTTCGCCAGCTCGTACGAGCTGGTGAGGGCGCCAGAGCTCGATGAGAGACCGACCCACCATCGTGTTGTTCACCCGCGACCTGCGGGTCCACGACCACCCAGGGCTGGCATCACCGCACTTTGGCTCGTGGTCGCTGGGGAAGGCAACGAAGTAGATCGAATCGCCGATGCCCCCACGCTCCTCGATAGCCCACTATGCAGTCTCCGCAGTCGTCCTCCAGGTGTGGCTCCGAAGAGAACACAAGGGCAGAGCGACCCAGGACCTCAGCCAGCCAGTGAATCCTCCCGTTTCGTTTCGGTGCCGGACCGGGCCCGCGTGAGGCACCGGCCGAGCCACCGCGACCGGCAGATCTACGCGGCGGATCCCGCCTCGGACGCGCCGTCTCCCAGAGGCTTTCGACCCGTCACGATCCGGACCGGCGGGAACATCTGCCAGTGCGGCCCCACCATTCGGACCTCCGACGCGCCGAGCCGGAGCAGAGCGTCGGCGTACTCCCGCAGGTGCTGGAAGTCGAGGATGGCGAACCGTCCGCCCGGCCGCAGGACGCGGAGGATCTCGCGCAGGGCCTGACTCCGCTCCGCGGCACTGGGGATGTTGTGGAGGGCGAGGCTGGACACGACGACGTCGAAGTCGTTGTCGTCGAACGGCAGGCTCCGGGCGTCCCCGTCCACGACGTCCACCCGGTCGGCCACCCCTTCGGCCCGGGCGTTCGCCCATGTCACGGCGGGGCTGTTTCCCGACTGGTCACGGGTGCTCCAGATGTCGAGTCCGAGCGCCCGTCCCGTGGTCAGCCGTCGAGCCGCGGCGTTCAGCACGAGGCCCCGACCGCATCCGACGTCGAGCACCTTCTCGTCGCCGCGCAGGGCGACCAGGTCGAGCAACCTCTCCCGCTCCCGAAGCTTGCCGACCTTGCTGCTCCAGACCATGTACAGCGCCTCGGCGGTCACGGTCAGGAAGGCGAGCAGGAAAACGACGGCGACGCCGACCCCCAGCCACCGCATGTGGTCCGGAGAGACGAGCAGAGCCACGACCGCGATCAGCAGAAACCCGGCTCCAAGTATCGAGAGGTTGCGGACGACACCCGGGGCGTCGATACCGTAATCTCCCCGCCGACCCGACATGTGTTCCACCGGTTAGGCCTCCGCAGGACCAGTGTGCGTGGATACGCAGCATAGTGGGGCCCAATCCGCCACCGATCGTTGATCCAATTCGCGTCGCCTGGTAAGCCCGGCTGTGTAGAATGCCGAGCCATGACGTGGCGACATTGATCTTCTCGCTCGGCCTCCGCTCGAGGTCCGCCGGAGCGCGTGCAGTCTCCGCACCGTTCCAGCAAGCTCGACAGGACAGGCCACATGATTCGTCTTGCTTCACTCTCGCCTGCTCGCAGGCTTGCCATTCAGCTTTACGCGTACGCGTTCCTCGACGACTTCATCCTTCTCTATCCCTTCCACGCGCTGCTCTTTGCCGACACCGGGCTCTCGACCGCGCAGATCTCGTCGCTTCGTGATCTGGTCGCTCACCGACATCCTGGTGCAGGTTCCATCCGGTGCCATCGCCGACGTCGTATCGCGCCGCCTGCTGCTCGTGATCGCACCGCTGGTCACCGGTCTGGGCTACACGCTGTGGACGATCCATCCGTCGTACATCTCCTTCGCCCTCGGCTTCGTCCTCTGGGGCACGGGCGGTGCTCTTCGAGATGGTGCTCAGGAGGCGCTGATCTAGAAGAGCTCGACCGCATGGAAGCAGCGGATCGTTACGCCCACCTGATCGGTGGTGCCCGAGCGCTCAAAACCGGCGCCTCGATGGTGGCAACCGCGATCGCCGCTCCCGTCATGGCCGTCGGTGGCTATCCGGCGATCGGCAGTGCGAGCGTGCTGGCTTGCCTGGCTGGCTCCGTTGTCGCGCTCACGTTTCCCGAGCATCGAGTACCAAGCCACGCGGCGCGCGACACAGCCCGAAGGATTCCGCACGTACGTCGCCATGGTGGGTGACGGTGTGGGACACGTGCGTTCGTCGCGCGGTACGGCGGGCGGTCGCCTTGCTCGTCCTCCTCGCGACGTATGGCGCCATGGAGGAGTACGTTCCCTTGCTCGCTGCCGACACCGGTGTCGACGAGACCACGGTTCCCCTGCTGATTCTTCTGGTCTCTTTGGGGATGGCACTTGGTGGTGTGCTGGGAGGTTCCGCCGCACATTGGAACTCAGCGGGTCTCGCCGGGCTGATCGCCGGTGGGGCGCTTGCCATGGCGGCGAGTGCGCTAGCCGCTCACCCGGTCGGCTTCGTCGGACTCGCTCTGGGTTTCGGAGCCTTCCAGATGGCCTCGGTGACTGCGGATGCGCGGCTGCAACGTGCGATCTCCGGTTCCGCGCGGGCGACGGTCACCTCGATGGCGGGCCTTGGTCAGGAGGTCATCCAGATCGGGATCTTCGCTGGGTACGGAATCGCCGCGACGCACGTAGGCCACCGGATGAGCTTCGCTGGTTTCGCCCTGCCGTATCTGGTGGCTGCCCTCGGTCTTCTGGGATGGATGCTGCGAAGGCGTCTGGTGACGCGGTCCAAGCCTCTGGCGACCCACGAGCCCCAACCAGAAGCACGGCAGCAAACTCCGGGCTAGGGCCATGCTCGACTCGACCAGCTCGTAGATTGCGGGTCTGGAGACTGCTAGAGATTCACTGATCAATGGCACTCCCGCCGGTGAGCCTGTTCAAGAGTGCCCGTAAGCCGCCCGACCTGGGGTCTCGCGACCCGAGGTCGTCCAGCAGGGAGCAGACTTCGGCGATAGCCGCGTCCTTCCGGCCGGTGAGCGCGAGGAGCGTGGCGGCCTGCTGCCGAAGGTCCACAACCGCAGTATCCCGGGGACCCTTCTGGCGCCTCTTTACAGCGAGGACCGGTTCCAGCTCGATGAGTGCCTCTTGTGGGCGTCCGAGTGCGGCGTGGCACGAGGCGATCTGGAGCCTCCAGTGCAAGACGTCCTCGTCGTCCACAGCTCGTTCCGGCGCGACCTCAGCCACCAGCAGTTCGTACTCCGAAAGTGCGCGGGCATAGTCGCCGCCGAGCAGGAGGGTGTTGGCCAGCTGTAGCCGCACACCGCGCAGCTCCCTGGGATGCGGGCCGAGCTTACGAGCCGCAAGCAGATTCGCAAGCATCTCGGCTGCCTGGCTGTACCGCCCTGCCGTGGCCAGCTGCGCTGCTTCGTCGCGAACCTTTGCGATGTCCCCAACCGACGTAGACGTACGGGTCACTGGCCGCCTGGTTGTACGGCGGCGCGGTGCCAAGGGCTCCCGGTAGGGGCGGGTTGGATCTGATGTGCCGTACCGATCCTCGGGGCCGCCAGGCATCGGCAGCAGCGGGCGCAGACGGTCATGGACCTCCTGCGCGTCGGCCGGCCGATCCTCCGGCTCCTTGGCCATGAGCTGGAGGATCAGCTCCTCTAGCTCCGCTGGAACCTCTGGACGAACGGACCGCACGTGTGGCGGTGGCTCCTCGACGTGTTGCCGCATCACCAGGTAGGTCCCATCCCCGGTGAAGGGCCGCGCTCCGGCCAGCAGCTCGTACATGAGGCAGCCCAGTGCGTACAAGTCGCTGCGTGGGCTGGCCGACCCGTTCAACACCTGCTCAGGTGACATGTACGCCGGACTGCCGATCGTCTCGCCAGGTCCGGTCAGTCGGGAGATGTCGGGCCGCAGCCAGGCGGCGACGCCGAAGTCCAGGACGACGACCGTACCGTCGGGTCGCACCATGATGTTGCTGGGCTTGAGATCGCGGTGGACCAGTGACTCGTCGTGAGCCGCCGCGAGCACGGATGCGATCTGGGCCGCGACGGCGACGGCCCAAGTGACCGGCAGCGGATGATGCTGGGCGAGGAAGTTGACGAGATCCACACCAGGCACCAGTTGCATCACGATGTAGAGCCGCTGGTTGTCGACACCCGCGTCGAAGACGGCCGGCACGCCCGGATGCTCGATACGTGCCGTCAGCCGAGCCTCGCGGGCGAAGCGCTTGGCGGCGATCTCTCGCTCTGCCGGGGCGGCTGGCAGCGTGTCGGGTCGCAGCAGCTTGACGGCGACCGGTCGGTCGAGGCGCTTGTCGAAGCCCGACCAGACTTGACCCATGCCGCCCGACCCGATCGGCGTGGCTAGCTCGTACCGTCCGGCGAGCGTTAGGCGTTCGGCCATGGCTCAGGCCACATCCGCGCGGAGCGACTCGTAGGCGTAGCGACGGGCGATACTCTTCAAAGCTGCGTTGAAGTCAGGCTCGTCGTTGTATCGCCGGAACACCTCGGTGTTCTGCTCCATCCGCTCGAGGAGCTTGTCCTCGAAGGCGTCGTCGAAGACATGCCCGAAGTTCTCCAGATCGTTATTGAGTGCGGCTGCCTTGAGTAATGGTTTGGACGCCATGGCATCGTCTGCGGGTCCTTTGATCATGTCGTGCTCGTTGAGATTGATGCCGAAGCGTTCGTTGAGCTCGGCGATGAGCTCAGACAGCGTTCGCTTCCGCGGCTCGTGTTGTTTCCCGCCGCCTGTCCCGGTGAAGCCGGGGAGCATCTGTTCGCCCTCCGGATCCAGACGCAGATCGTGCTCGCCGGTCTTGCTAATCCGAAGATGGGTCAGGTCGACCCTGCCGAGGTCGAGACCGGGATCCTCGTTACGCGGAAGGCTCGGTGCCAGCAGCTTGCCGTAGACGTAGAGGCGTTCGAGCTCGGGATCCGTGAAGCCGCACACCTGGGCGAGGAAGCCGTACTTGCGAATGTAGTCGCGCAGGTCGGCTCGGAAGTGTTCGGCACGTTCGCGATCGTCCTCGAGTAGTTGGGCAAACCTATCGCGGGCCGGGTCGGTCAACCGATACAGCTCAGCATGGACCTTCTCCCAGGAACCGCCACTCGCCCGTTCCTGTGCGCGGACATACTCGTCGGCGAACGCCTTGAGCTCCGATTCGACGAGGAGTTGGTGGTCCATTACTGCACGTTGGGCCGTGTAGATGAGATTTGGGTCGGTCGGTGTGGTGATCGTGGCCTCGTAGAACGGTCGGAACGCCTCCTGTATGTCCTCGGCCTCGTTGGCGAAGTCCAGGACGAAGAGGTCGTCCTGCTCTTTCATCGGATGCGTTCGGTTGAGCCTAGACAGGGTCTGGACGGCCGCCACGCCCTTGAGCGGCTTGTCGACGTACATCGTCGTGAGCAGCGGCTGGTCGAACCCGGTCTGGTACTTCTCAGCCACCATCAGGATGCGGTACTCAGGTTGGTTCCTGCTGGCTGCGTGGGGGTCGTCGGCACGGGTGTAGGCGAACGCCTTGGGCAGCGCTGCCTCGCTGATGCCGTTGAGGGACGCCTCGGTGACCGTGTCGGACTCAAGGCCATCGACGACGAGCTTGCCGGAGAACGCCACGAGCGTTCCGCAGTCCCGATATCCGCGGTCGGTGACGTACTCCCGAATCGCGCGGTAGAGCTTGACGGCATGCTCACGCGAGCGGCATACCACCATCGCTTTAGCACGGCCGCCTAGTCGTCCTCGGGTGTGCTTGATGAAGTGTTCAATAATGATCTCTGCCCGTTGCTGCATGCTGGCGGGGCTGAGTGTCGCGAATCTGGCCAGGGCGGCTTTTGCCTTGCGCTCGTCGACCTCTGGATCATCCGGGTTGCCGTTGGCTAGCCGCCAGTACGTCTTGTAGGTGACGTAGTTGCGCAGTGGGTCGAGGATGAAGCCCTCCTCGATCGCCTGCCGCATCGAATAGATGTGGAACGGCCGCAACTCACCGTTGCGCAGGGTGCCGAACAACTCGATGGTCTTCGGCTTCGGAGTGGCGGTGAACGCGAAATAGGACAGTGAGTCGTGGCGTCCCCGGGCGAGCGCGGATGCAGTCAGCGGGTCCATGTCCTCGTCGATGTCGTCGCTGCCCAGCTTGGTGAGCACCCGCTTGAGCGCTGCTGCCGACTCACCGGATTGGGAGGAGTGCGCTTCGTCCACGATGATTGCGAATTTCCGACCCCGCAGGTCGGTCACCTTGTCGAGAACGTACGGGAAGGTCTGCAGAGTGACGATGAGAATCTTTGCGGTCTCACCTGCGAGCGCATCACTGACCTGGTCCGACTTGGCGCCCTCGCCCGCTCGGCCGATTCTGCGAACGACGCCGGACTCGTGCTCGAACTGGTAGATGGTGTCCTGTAGCTGCCTGTCCAACACGTCCCGGTCGGTGATGACGAGCACCTTGTCGAAGACCGGTTCGTTGTCATCCCCGTGCAGGTTTGACAGCCGGTGCGCAAGCCATGCGATCGTATTGGACTTGCCCGAGCCAGCCGAGTGCTGGACGAGATAGTTGTGACCGGAACCGTGCGCGGCCGCGTGGGCGGTGAGTTCCCGTACGGCGTGCCACTGATGGTAGCGGGGAAAGATCAGCCGCCGGCCATGTGGCGAAACCCGGACACGGCCGGTCTGCTTCGCTGGCTGCTCGAGGTGCAGGAAGCGGCGCAGAATGTCGAGCCAAGCATCCGGCTGCCAGACTTCCTCCCACAGGTATGACGTGCGATAGCGGCCGGGAGCAGCGGGTGGGTTCCCCGCACCGCCGGCGTTCCCAGGGCCGTCGGTGCCTGTGTTGAACGGAAGGAACTCGGTCTTGGCACCGGCCAGCCGGGTGGTTAGGAACACGAGGTCCTGGTCGACGGCGAAATGGACCAACGCTCGGCGTGCAAACAGCAGTTCAGCCGGGTCCCGGTCCACCCGGTACTGTCGCTTCGCATCCTCGACCGTCTGACCGGTCATCTGGTTCTTCAGCTCCGCGGTCGCGACGGGAACACCGTTGACGAAGAGCACGAGGTCGAGCTCCTTCAGCGGGTGCTTCGCCGAGTAGCTCAACTGCCGGGTCACCGACAGGCGGTTCTTGTTGTACTGCTCCAGGGCGTCGTCGGCGATTGTGTGTGCCGGCCGGAAGTAGGCCAACCGGATCAACACGCCCCGATCCTTGACGCCGTGCCGCAGTACGTCCAGCGCGCCGCGCTCATCGATCTGCCGGGCAACATGCTGGGCAAAGCGTCGCTGTGCCTCGCAAATGTCACCACCGTAGAAGGCGCGCAGGCGCTCCCACTCGTCATTCTGCGTTGCGCCGATGAACGTCCAGAGCTGGTCGAGGTCGAGGCCGAGCTCTTTCTCATAGCCGGAATTCTGACCTCGATGCCACCCCGATCGGACAAGAGCGGACTCGATCGCATCCTCGAATGACTGTTCTTGGTGTGCTGTCATCGTCTCCCCCAGCAGGGCGCTCCGTGGATGTCAAGATCGCCGGTCTTACCCGCGTACATGTAGGCGTCGCTCACCCGGTCACCCCTTTGTCCGGACGGCCCCTGGAACGGCGGTTCATGAGATCCCCAAGCGGTGACGCTCGGCCATGATGACGCGTTGTTCGACCGGGATGGCTTCGTTGTCGAGGAACTCCGGACGATGCTCGGTAGGGTCGACCGCTCGACGGTTCGCCTCCTTGGCGTCGCTCTTGCGGGCGTACTCGTCGAACAGCAGGCTCTTCCTCTCCTGCAGCTCCCGGATCCGGTCGTCGACGCTGCCCTTCGCCAGCAGCCGGTGAACCTGGACCTTGCGGATCTGACCCATCCGGTAGGCGCGGGCGATCGCCTGCTCCTCCGTGGCTGGCTTCCACTGCGGCTCGGCGATGATGACGACAGACGCTGCTTGAACATTGAGGCCCACGCCTCCAGCGTCGATCTGGCTGAGCAGGACGGCTGGCTTCTCCCTCCGGGCGAAGTCGTCGACCAGGTGCTGGCGGATCGTCGATGGGACGGAGCCGTCGATCCGACCGAGCACCACCGCACCGAGCCTGCGCTGGATCACCTCGAGCACACCGAGGAAGTACGAGAACACCACCACCTTGCGTCCGTCATCCATCGCCTCGTCGACGATCTCCGCCAGCCGTTCCAGCTTGGCGGAGTCGCCTGACAGGTAGGCGGCCTGCCGCATCGCCATGATGTTGCGGTTGATGACCGCCTGCCGGTAGAGCGCGAAGTCGGCGCGGGTGAACTCGATCCAGTCCTCGACCTCAATCTTCTCGGGCAGTTCCCTGAGCACGTCCTCTTGGTTGCGCCGCAGGTAGACCGGTGCGACCGCGCGGCGGAAGGCCTTCGCGCCGGCGATTGTGTCGCTCACCTTGATCCGGTCCGCCAGCGCGGGCTGCAGATACCGCACGAGGTTGCGGAACTCCTCCACCCGGTTCTCCATCGGCGTCCCGGTGAGAAAGAGTGTTCGCTGCGCGCGCTTGTTGAGCTCCCGCACGCTTTTGGACCGTTGAGCGTCTGGATTCTTCACGTAGTGAGCCTCGTCGACCACGAGCATCGCGATCTCCGCGTCCGCCAGGCACGTGAGACGGCTGAGTGTGTTGAACGTCGTGACGGCGACTCCGCCGCGCCGGAGCCATCGGCGGGCGGCAGCCTCGCGGCCTGGCCCGTGCAGGCTGTACGGCGTGAGCTTGGTGTGGCGCCTGATCTCGTTCAGCCAGTTGATCTGGACGCTGGCTGGGCACACCACCATGAACCGACGCTGGCCCTTCGCCGCCATGTGCGCGAAGACAGCGAGCGCCTGTACCGTCTTGCCCAAGCCCATCTCGTCACCGAGGATCGAGCGTTCCTGGTGGATCGCGTACTGCGCGCCGAACACCTGATAGCCGCGTAGGGTCGCAGTCAGCAGGCTGGTATCGAGTGGGACTGCGATGATCTTCTGCCGTAGCTCGGGCTCGATGTAGCCGTGGACAGCTTCCTCGTCGTCCGACTCTGCGGCGCCGCCCAGCGTCGATAGCAACGCGTTGAATGACGCGGCGTCGGAAGCGTAGTCCTTCCAGAGCTGGTCAGGGTCGTACGAGCTCGGGTTGGCGGCTCGCACGGCCCCTTCGAGCGTGTGGGTCAGCGAGACGACCGTGGGGTCGGAGAGGACCTGGTCGAGCCTCGCGAGTGCCTTCAGGGCGGCGCTCCTTCGTGACGGCCGGGACCAGAACATCCGCCACTTGCTCGTGGCGCGTTCGACGTCGGGGAAGAGCGGCGTCACCTGCGACGCGAGCTCGTCAAGTGGCTCCCTGAGCGACTTGGCGGCCGAATCGGCGTGACGGAGTGCGGCGAGCGTCGCGAGCAGTTGAGTCTGCCCAGGTGTACGCCGGTCTGGGTCGAATCTGAACCTGGTCTCCCGCGTGACCTGTGCGGCCATCGTCCTCGCCGCTGTCTTCACCAGGACTGCGGACGTGCGACCGATCCCGGGAACACGGCTCAGCCTCTCCACTGATGCCGCGTGGACGTCGGCCACAGTCGCATACCCCGCCCGCTCCAGGCTTCCGATTCGCGCACCCTTGCCGACGATGCCGCGGAGATGGGACAGAGGCATGTGTCGGAGCGACTCCGACGCAACGGCGTCAGCCAGGATCGCCACCTGCTGCCGAACGCTCTCCCGCAACGTGGCCGGCGCCGCCAGAAGGGCCGTCGACTGCTCGGCGATCCGACGCACCTTGTCGATCAACTCGCGGGCGGCCCGACCCACCTTCCGCTTCGCCGCCCGGAGCGACAACTCTCGCTCGCTCACACCCGGGCTCCCGTTCCTGGAATCACCTCTCACCACCGGCCTCGTTGGTCATCAGTCGCTCAGCGCGTGGACCGCGGCTACTCGAAGAAGTCCTCGTCGATACGTTTGAGGGTGAACGTCTGCTCAGGCTGGACGCCTACGTCGTAGAGCTCCATCAGCTCAGCGAGACGCTTGCCATCGATGAGGATGATCCGGTTCGAGATCCGTTCAACATACGCACGCGCCTCGTCGCTGAACCTGCTGGTCGTGATGAACACGCCGCGGTCAGCCTGCACGCCGTGCAGCGCTCCCACGAACGCCTGCATGTCGGGACGGCCGACCGCCTTGTCGGTGTAACGCTTGGCCTGCAGATACACGCGGTCGACTCCGAGCGCGTCCTGCCGAATGACGCCGTCGATGCCGCCATCGTGTGAACGGCCACGGTGCTCAATCGCGCCGCCGCGGCCGCCATAGCCCATCGCGGTGAGCAGAGTGAGTACCAGGCGCTCAAGGAACTCAGGCGGCTGCGCCAGGACGCGCTGGAGCAACTCATCGCGCAATGCCTCGGTTGACTCCGCTACTGCCGCCGAGATGCTGTCCAACGGAGTCAGTTGCGCAGCCACGTTCTCTGACTGTTCCGTAGATCCACTCTGTCTGGTACGGGACTGGAAGTCCCGAAACTCAGAAAAGCGCGTAAGGTAGCTGGGATCGATCACCGGCGGCGGATCGGCAAGGACCTTCCGTCCACGGTCGTTGATCTGAACGTATCCCCGCCGCGGCCGGTCGACGAGCCGTGCCTGGAAAAGATACGTGTTAGCCCATTGCACGCGGTTGTCGAGCCGAGGATGACCGCTGGCATTCAGTTCGGCCAGGTCATCCTCAGAAAGCTTCAACTGGGCCGCACAGTGATCACGTAGCTCACGCCAATGCCGCGGCTCTCCGTCGCCCAGCATCTGCAAAATCGGCAACATGAACTCGTAGAACTTCGGGACGCTCACACCCTCACCCCCGACCGCGCCGTCGTCACGTCAAGCTGACCGGTCACCGCCGCCGTAATCAAAGCCTGCCTTCGCTCAGCCAGGACGTCCAGCTGCCTACCGATTTCCGCAATCAAAGTGCGCTCAAGTTTATGGGCCTCATCGAGCATGCGGATAAGCCTGTCCTGTGTGGCGGTAGAAGGAAAAGGGAATCTGTGTGCCGCCAGTTGCTCGCGAGTGAGGTGGGCGATTGTTGTCGAATTTCCTTCCACTGCGAATACGTTCATAAACGCCGCTACGCGCAGACAGTAATATAGCCATCTAGGCCGACTTCTTCCACGTGACCGTACTCGGTGAATCGCTTTCTGGTAGTAGACCTCGTCAAGCCGTCCGTCCCAGATTGCTGCCCTGCCAGGTTGTCCCCCTTCGCAGACGAGCAGGTCTCCGGTTTGGACCTTGTAGCGGACCCGTTCGTGAGGCGGGAAGTTCATCGACAGGAGATCGTCTGTATCGATGCGGTCCCACTGGACATTCGTGTTTCTCAGATAGGGCCTGAGGTACTCTCCAGTCGTCCGCTCCTGGTTGAGCATCTTCCCTAGGTCGACCTGGAATTGGCTTGACACGGACGCAACGTCCCAGTAGGCGGGGATTTCGCCAAGCCATCGTAGACCGCTGTAGACGCGAGGGCCAGGTTCATTCATGCCGCGGAGCGCTCGATATGCGCGGGCGAACTCCCGCTCCTCGAGAAGGGTAATCTGTGCAAGCCTCTTGCGTCTCGTGGCATCGATCTTTCCGGTTTCGGCGTCGAGAAAGTCGGCGATGCTCCGCTGCTCATCTAGCTTTGGGTACGCCCATGGCAAAGAAAAGAACCAGTCCGAATCCAGGTTCTGGATACCTGTAGTCTGCTTGATGGCACACTGAGTCAATCCTTGGTGGTATGCAGCAGCGAAAGCATAAGTAAGGAAGCGGGCGTCCACATCTTGCGCAGGCACGACCCGAGCACAGAAGTTGCTGCAGACCGCTGCTGTATCGCTAGCTTCATAGAGGACTGCGGCGCCTACTGGCTGTCTTTCCCCACCACCAGATTTCTCGAGGATGAGGTCCCCCGGCTGAAGTAGGTGCCTTCTGAGTGATCCTCTATCCAAACTTCGCAAAGGTGCGCCTTCGATGACTGCACGTTGTCGCATGCGATCAAAATCGGCTGCACGAATACAGCGGACGTCCGAACCGTCACCTGCCGGATCTTCGCCCCATACCCCGTTAGCGACGGCAGCGACCAGGTTCTTTAGTCGACCTTTGCACCAATGTTTTGGGGCGTTGTCCGTCCAGCTCTGCATTGATAGCTTCACCTTGTCACCTCGTTCAGGAGACGCTGGATTTCGGACTCGAGTTCTTCCAGTTCGGCGTCGATCTCCTCGAGTGAGCGGGGTGGAACATACTTGTAGAAGTGGCGGGTGAAGGGGATCTCGTAACCGATCTTGGTCTTCGAATGGTCGACCCAGGCGTCTGGGACGTATGGCAGGACCTCGCGGTGCATGTAGTCGTCAATGTCTTCGTCGAGCGGGACGTTCTCGTAGTCGCGCAGGTCGGGGTCCGGGAGTGGATTGCCGTGGCGGTCGGTCTGGAGTTCGCCCTCGGGATCGGACACCGAGACCGCTGACCAGATAGCCTTCTCCACGGAGGCCGGGAGCTTGCCGAGTGGGACGAGCGTCTCCTTGAGTCGTTTCGCGAACTCGACCTTCCGGTAGATCGCCGGCCGTCTAACCAAGCCACGCAGAAGGTCGATGAGCTTCTGCCGCTCGGAGTACTTGGCCAGTGGCTTGGCGACCTCCAGCTCGGCCAACGCGTCCTCGGTCACCTCGAACCGCAGCTTCAACGGCCGCTCGACCGTGATGCGCTGGTAGCCGAAGTCGCGTGGTGAGAAGACCTTGACCTTTTCATGGAGAGGGTGCGACTCGTCCTCGGCGGCAGTTAGCGCTTCGCTGTAGAGCTGGGTGAGCTTGGCGATCTCGTCGTCCGGAATGTACTTGCGCTTGTCGCCGAGCGACTTCCGCATCTTGGCCCAGCTGTCGCGGGCGTCCAGCAGGATCACCTTGCCCTGGTGGGCGGCGTCCTTGCGGTTGGTGAGGATCCAGAAGTACGTCGAGATGCCGGTGTTGTAGAAGAGCTGGTCGGGCAGGGCGACGATCGCCTCCAGCCAGTCGTTCTCCAGGATCCACTGCCGGATCTTCGACTCGCCTGACTCGGCTGCGCCTGTGAAGAGAGGGGACCCATTGAAGACAATCGCGAGCCGCGAGCCGCCGTCCTCCGGCCGCTTCATGTGGTGGATCATGTGCTGAAGGAACAGCAGCGAGCCGTCGTTGATACGCGGCAGCCCGGCACCGAACCGGCCGGCGAAGCCGATCTTGGCTTCATTCTCGATGGCATCCTTGACCTTCTTCCACTCCACGCCGAACGGCGGATTGGCGAGCAAGTAGTCGAAAGTCTTGCCGTGGTGCTTGTCGTGGCTGAAGGAGTTGCCGAGCTTGATGTTCTCGGCGTTCTCCCCCTTGATCATCATGTCGGACTTGCAGATCGCGTACGACTCGGGGTTAAGCTCCTGGCCGTGCGGGACCACCGTGGCGTCCGGGTTGTGCTCCAGGATGAACTCCTCGGCGGCGATGAGCATCCCCCCAGTGCCGCACGCAGGGTCGAGCACTGTCTTCACGATGCCCGGTGTGGTGAGCTGTGCCTCGTCTGGAGCGAGCAGGAGGTTGACCATGAGCTTGATCACCTCGCGGGGCGTGAAGTGCTCGCCGGCAGTCTCGTTCGAGATTTCGGAGAACCGTCGGATTAGTTCCTCGAAGGCGTAGCCCATGTCGTGGTTGCTGACCTTCTCGGGGCTCAGGTCGATCTCGGCGAACTTCGCCGCCACCTGGTAGGTCAATCCTGCGGCGTCGAGTCTGGTGAGCTGGTTGTAGAAGTCGAACGCCTCGAAGATCTCTGCGACGTTGGAGGAGAAGCCGCCTAGGTACGACCGCAGGTTCCGCTCCACGTTGTCCTGGTCACGGACAGCCGACCTGAACGTCAGCTTCGAGGTGTTGTAGAAGCCGACGCCGGACGTCCGTTTGAGTATCCGGTCGACGTTCTGGATGCCCTTCTCCTCCAGCTCCGCCTTGCGCGCGAGAACGGCGTCCTTCGTTGGTTCCAGGACGCAGTCGAGCCGGCGGAGGACGGTGAACGGCAGGATGACCTTGCCGTACTCGGACTGCTTGTAGTCGCCGCGCAGCAGGTCAGCCACCGACCAGATGAACGCGGCCAGTCTCGTGTGCGTCGTACTCACAGCTCTCCTCTCGATCATGCACGATCATGGCACCGGTCTCCCACCTGTGGGGCTACTTTCGTCAGCTGAGCACCCCGGTAGCCAGGCCGTCGGCAAGAGCGTCCGCGAGTTCGCGACCGTCCTCCGAGACCGCTCGCAGGCTGTCACGAAATTCCCGCAGGAGTCGGAACCGCTCACCGATCCTCCGCTGGGTCGCGAGGTCCAGCACCGGAATCTCAACCCGTCGAACGTCCAAACGGTGAATGCCCGACACCGTGCTGGACGTCGCCCGTGCAGCGAGGGCGGTGCCGAGTTGTCCCGCCACAAACTCGACGTCCAGGCGCTGAGTGTTAACCCTGAGCAGGTGAAGGTTCGGGCCGAGTAACAGGCCGTCGTCGGTGATAACGCGGGGCCGCGGCCGGCCGTCGCCGGCGGCGAGCAGCGAGACGACGATGTCGCCTGGGCGCAGCTCGATCGGCTCCTGGGCGGGCAGTTGGGCCAGCCGTAGGGTGGGCGCCTCGCCGCTCGCAACGTCCCGGCCGGTCAGGACCAAGGGTCCGGCGGCGTTCTCGTCCAGCTCCATCCGTCCCGGCGACTGGTAGAGCGACAGCGCCCCGGCGCCGGCGAGGTCACCGAGCGTCGTGGTGACCCGCTCCCCTCCCCCGCCTGCTCGCACGTCGGGGAGCAGCTCACCGAGCCTGCCCAGGCGTTCGACCACCTGGTCGCGGGACGCGGCAAGCTCGGCGACGTCGAAGCGGGGCGTCGGGAGGGGAAGGCGGCGTCCTGGAGTGAGGTCGACGTCCTCATCGAGGAGGTCGATGGGTTCGACCACCCGTTGGCGTCCTGGGATCTCCGTCACCGTGCCTGTTGCCGAGAAGTCTCGCCAGGGCTCGAGGACGGATGCGGTGAGGGCCGGCCAGTCGACCCGGCCACGACGCTTCGGCTCGTGATGGGTGGCATCAACGAGCAGCACCGGTTCGGCGCCACTCGCGTCCGGAGCGCGGAGTACCCACAGATGGAGAGGCGCGGCGGTCGTCATGAGAACGCCTCCGGGCAGCGCGATCACCGCCCGGACCGAGCCACGCCTTAGCAATGCCTGCCGGATCGCGCGGCCGGGCCGCCGGAAGGCCACCCCAGCGGTCAGCAACATCACCACGAGCCCGCCGGGTCGCACGTGCGCTAGACAGTGCTGGAGCCACGCGAGTTCGGACTCACTCTTGGGAGGCAGGCCGTACTCCCACCTCGGGTCGAGGCTCAGCTCCTCGTACCCCCACTCTCGTACGGCGAAGGGAGGGTTGCAGAGAACCGCATCGGCGCGAATCGAGGGAAAGCCGTCCGCGCGGAGGGAGTCGCCAACCGTGACGCAAACCTTGGCATGGAGACTCAGCCGCGCCTGGGCGAAGGCCGCCAGTGACTCGTTCAACTCCTGGCCGACAACTGTTGTCGCACCACGCTTCGCCGCCTCTTGAAGGAGCCGACCGGTCCCGCATGCCGGATCGAAGACGGTCGCGGCCGGCGCGACGAGCTCAGCCATGAGCGCCGCCAGCTCAGGTGGAGTGACGAGGTGCTGTCGCTGCTGGAGCCCGAAGAAGTGCTCGCAAAGCTCCTCGAGCAGATCTGGCCCGGACGCCTCCGCCAGCTCTTGGAGCGCGGTGCTCACCTCGTCTGGCAGCCGTACTGGTGAATGCGGGTCGGCGATGCGAGCCGCGATGCCGGCGAGTAGCGCGAAAAGCTCCGTCTCGTCCCGCCCAGTGTCCAGGGCGCGGAGGAGTATGTCTTTGGGACTCCGCTCACGGAGCTTCCCCTGCTCGCGAAGCCATCGCTCGACCTCCGCAAGGCGAAACCTCGGGCTGGCTGCAGTTCCTTGGGCGGGCTCTGGGAAGTCCGCGTAACGCCGTCGCCAGTTACTCACTGCCGCACGACCGACACCCGCCAGCCGGGCAACCTCCGCCGCAGTGACTAGAACATCCTCGGACATAGGTTCCCTTCGTCAAGCCTATGGACAGATTAGCACTTCGAACAATGTTTGTTGACATGTCTGTCCAAGGTGATCCATTCTTGTAGGCATACCGCTGGAAGCTCATGGCAACGGCCCTGTCTCGTGCTGTCCGCCCTTCCCGGGCTGTGCGACGTCAACGGCGGAGCCATGGAAGAAGAGGGGATCACTGTGACCGATGACGGGGTTCTGTCCGTGCTACTAGAGCGCTTGCAGCGCTCCAACCTGACTGACGAACAGCAGCTGCTCGTGCTCGCGGCGTTCGAAGGCGCCGACCAACTACGCCTGTTGATCGAGGGAGAAGCCCGCCCGGCAGATGTGCATGAGGAGATCGTGCGACAGCCGGCAGAACCGCGCCGGGCATACCTACGTTCGATCAGCGTACGAGGGTTTCGCGGCATTGGGCCCGAGGCATGCTTGCCCCTCGAGCCGCGTCCTGGACTGACGATCGTGGCCGGCCGGAATGGGTCGGGAAAGTCAAGCTTTGCCGAAGGCCTTGAAGCGGCCCTTACAGGGACGAGTTTCCGCTGGGCGGGACGACCCAGGACGTGGAAGGACGGCTGGCGCAACCTGCACGAGAAGGGTTCAGCCATCGTCGCCGTCGACCTCCAGATTGAGGGTGACCGCGGTACTACCACCGTGCGGCGGACCTGGTCCGGTACCGACGTTGACCAGTCAGATTGCTGGGCCCAGCGGCCGGACCAGCCGCGTACGACGCTCTCTGAGCTCGGTTGGGACGCCGCGCTCCATACGTACCGGCCGTTCTTGTCTTACTCCGAGTTGGGCCAGTTGATTGCCGGCGACCCCAAGGACATGTACGACGCGCTCGCGTCGATCCTCGGCCTCGAACAGCTCAGTGAGGCCGAGAAGCGGCTCGGGGAGGAGCGGAAACGACTGGAGTCCGAATCCAAGGAAGTCGACAGGCAGCTTCTATCCCTGCTCGACGAGCTTGCCGCACTGGACGACGACCGCGCTCGACGCGCTCACGCGGCGCTGAAGATTTCCCGAAAGCGCCTCGACCTCGCCGCCGAGATCGCAGCCGGCACGTCGTCCTCCAGCGACGAGGATGCCCTCGCGTCGTTGCGTCACCTCGCACGACTGGAGACCGTGAGCGAGGGACGCGTCACCGAGATCGTCGTACAGCTTCGGCAGGCAGCCGACGCGATGCAAGCTGTCCGTGGTACGCAGGCGGAGGAGTCACAGTCACTCGCGAGGCTCCTTCAGCAGGCTCTCGACCACCATGACCGCCATGCGGATCGGCAGACCTGCCCGGTCTGTGGCACCGAGGTTGTGCTGGATGCGGCCTGGGCGGAGCAGACCCGCGCTCGAGTAGAAGAGCTGCAACGCTCGGCCAAGGAGGTCGACGTCGCTCGCCAGCGCGTACACGAGTCACTAGACGCGGCTCGCGGCATCCTCACTGATCCACCCGAGTGGCTGGCCGACGACTCACCAGTGCGGCGAGCGTGGGCCGCGTGGGCGCAGGGAGCGACGATCAGCGACCCCGCGACGCTCGCCTATCACCTCGAGGCCACATTCCCACCTCACCGCGAGACCTGTGCAGCGGCACGCGATGATGCTGCTCGGAAGCTCAACAGTCTGGACGCCGCCTGGCGGCCGGTTGCGCGTCGGCTCGCTACATGGGTGGACGAAGCCATGCACGTCGAGGCCCGGAAGCAGCTTCGGAACGACGTGAGGAAGGCGTACGACTGGCTGCGCGACGAAGGGCTCGACCTACGTAATGAACGGCTACGCCCGCTCGCTGAGGAGTCAGGCAGGATCTGGCAGGAGCTACGGCAAGAAAGCAGCGTCGACCTCGGTCCGATCAGGCTGGACGGAAAGGCTACCCGCCGACGTGTCGTGCTGCCCGTCACCGTCAACGGTGTAGAGGGCGCTGCGCTCGGCGTCATGAGCCAAGGTGAACTCCACTCGCTCGCATTGGCGCTGTTCTTGCCGCGGGCGACTATGAAAGAAAGTCCGTTTGGGTTCGTGGTGATCGACGACCCAGTACAGTCCATGGACCCAGCCAAGGTAGACGGTCTGGCGAGAGTCTTGTCCAAGGTTGCCAAGACCCGTCAGGTCATCGTGTTCACCCACGACACCCGACTGACGAACGCGGTGCGTCGCCTGCAGATCGATGCCGAAATTCGGAACGTCGTGCGGCGAGAGAACTCCACGGTTGAAGTGCTGAGGGCCGACGACCCGGCGTGTCGCTCCCTCAAGGACGCGCATGCGCTCCTGCACACGACGGAACTGGACCCGCGGGTGGCAAGGGCTGTCGTCCCGGCGCTCTGCCGCACTGCCGTGGAGGCAGTCCTGGTCGATCTCGTCTGGAGACGCCGACTGGCTGATGGCGACTCTCACCACGACGTCGAGGAGAAGCTCAGGACGGTACGGAAGACCTACAACCTCGCCGCCCTGGCGTACTTCGGCGACGCGAGGAAGACCGGTAACGTCCTTGCCCGTGTCAACCGGTACGGACGCTGGGCTGGTGACACGTTCACGGAGTGCAGCAAGGCCGGTCACCGTCCCTACGCCGGGGATCTCCCGGAGCTACAGGAACTGGTCCACCGGACCGAGAAACTCGTGGAGCGGATCCGTGACGAGCGCTGACGAAATCCTCCGTCTTCAGGGCCTGCTCGACGATGCGGACGACCTGCTCGCGTCAGGCCTCCCTGCAACACAGGGCCTGTGGCCGCGTGCGGCGGCGTTCCTGATCCGGCTCGCCCTCGAGCAAGCGATCGACAACTTCTGGACTGCGAAGGCGCGACAGATGCGCGAGTGCTCACGCCATGCGCAGCTGATCTGCCTACGGAGCTACCTCGACAAAGCAACAGCCGGACGTGTCACGGAACTCTGGGAGTCGCTGAGCGGTGCATGCCACTACCACACCTACGAGCTCGCGCCTACAGCGGCTGAGCTCCGCAGCTGGCACAACGAGGCGAAAGAACTCGTTGCAGCGCTCGCCACCCAGTGAGGCCCAAAGCATGCACGGATCAGCATGGCTGTTGGGGTCGATCCGTTCAGCCATGCATCGCCTGTTGGCTTTCGAATGGCCAAGTGCGGTCACGGCCGGTCGGGCGCCATGCACTGGCTGAACCCGAGGTCGACGGCCTCGCCCTCCAGTCGAGAGGTCGTGCGCTGTCTCTCAGCCAGGAACGTCCGCGGCAGCCGCATCCCGATCAGCGAACTCCATCTGTCCCGTTTACTGCAGCGCCACTTCTGGTGTCGCCCACTGGTGCGGCATTCAAACGAAAGCGATTGAGACCTACGCATCACTGATGCCGCCCGGGCTTGTGGACGGCTGACCGAAGCGGTGCAGTCAAACGGCTACGGCTCGCAGCGCACGAATTTTCCGTCCTCCACTTCGAATATGCAGACGATCTTGACACTGTGCAGAAGGTGAAGCAAATCTGGTCCGGGATCTGATGGGAGTAGCACTGCCAGGGAATTGTGTTGAACATGTCGGGCGTAGTCCAGCAACTGACCCAGAGCAAGACGGACGTGATCACGCGAGGCAGAACTCTTCGCCTCTAACAGTTCCGCTCGTTCGACGTCGAAAAGGTCGGTGTAAAGCTTGCGACTGAGCCCGGGCAATTGGATCTCCTTCCGGATTGCCTCTGAGCCTTCCTCTCTTAGCCACGCGGCGTAGCGATGTACGAGATCGATCTCACGCCGCTCGGCAACAATGGGCTCGCGTCCTGGTTCCATCTGAAACGTTTCGGCAATGCGTGCCTCGATAGGAATATCCCTGATCACGGGACCAGCGGTCTGTGGTGGAGGATCAGCAGGGACGCGCCATTGACCGTCCACACTCAAAAGCCGAAACACGATGACCTTCCGCAGATCACCCGATCTATCCTTGGCCTGCTCGGCGTACCAGGGGAGCCGCGGATCGACCCTCACTTCACCGAGGTAGCGCACCACCGACCGTCGCACCTCCTCGAACAGTCTCGGTCGAAGACCACGAACGACGTGATCGCGGAGTGCCGCGTTCATCCTCGTAAACTTCTGGTCCCCGAGTTGGCCTTCTCCGGTGTAGTGGTACGCGCCGTCGGCCTTCAAACCGTCGAAGCCGTATCCATATCGCCGACCCGAGGGCGAGGAGAAGAGCAGCAATATATCTGTGCCGGCAACCAGCGTCATCCCGCTCTGACGAGAGCCGCCGAAGCGATCGTGTACCTCACGCCGAGATAGCTCTTCCCCGACGGCGATGTCCCAAGCGGCGTCAGTCTGAGCCGTTTTCCTATTACTGAACATCGACTTCCCACGAAGTAGTTCGTCCAGTGACCTCCTCAACTCCTCGGTCTGTCCGGCGGGTCGGAGCCCCTGGCTCTCTTCCCATAACTTGGCCCAATCTACGTGACGGGGTTCAATGGTTTCCCCCTTCGATTCAAGAATGCTTGTCCACCGTGCACAGCACTGATCACAGGTTGGCCAAACATCCCGAGATGGCTCGTCCGGTAGGTCGATCCCCTCCCTTCGGCATCGCTCTGCATCCCAATAATTTTTTGAGAGCGGACGCGCACACAGGAGACGAGGAAGTGGCCCGGCATCGACTCCGTACGAGTATTCAACGACAATATGGGTCCGCCCAGGATTCTCCCGACTGTGGGAGATTCGGACTGGATTCCAAACGAGTCTGTATCTGCTCATCCCGACTCCCTCGCACGAGGTTCGACAGACGGTGCATGCTCAGTGCCCCTCGGAACGATCATGTGTCTACGTCTTACCAGACGCAGCGAAGTGACCAAAATGAGACTTCGGCACAGGAGCCAGCCACCCTCTCTGACCTGCAGCGGCTCCCGGTCATCGCGGATCAAGCGTTGGCGCCGCCAGTCTGGCCGGTGGGCTGCCATGCCAACCCGCCGGTGGTCAGCTGTCCGCCGCCACCGATCGCCTCATCGTCGCGCCGAGGATTGCCAAGCAGTGCCGCCGAGGCGGCGTGGCGGCGCGAGGTTCCCCGATCAACGCCCCCGCCACCATCGCCAACCCGAAGATGGTGACGGCGTGCGGAGCCTCACGGGATAGCCGCCCTGTGCTGAGGCGGACCGACCCACAGCGAACCGGCAGAGGTTCCTGGCGGCGTTGTGGTCCCGGTCAAGCCGCACCCCACACGAGGGCAGTCGTACACCCGGTCGGCGAGCGTGAGGCTTGGGTTTCCCCCGGACACTGACCTGACTTCGGCCAAGTTAGTGCGCACGGCGTGGTCGGTTGATGTGCGTGAGCGCGTCGCGTAGGTCGGCGGGGAGTGGGTCCTCGGCGGTAATGGTCTGTTGGCCGACGCGGCTGCACAGTGCGGTAGCGGCGGGCGGTGCGGACGAACTTCTTGATCGACCAGCCGGTGCGATCCTCGATCAGCTTCGTGACTGCGAGAGCGGCGAACACGATGGTCAGGTGTGCCTCGATCGACTCGCGCTTGTGGTGGTAGATCGGCCGTGCCTGCAGGTCGTGCTTGGACATCCGGAACGATTTCTCGATGTTGAAGAGTCGGTGGTAGGCGCCGATCACGAACTCCGGTGACGGGTTGGCGATGTTGGTGACGTAGCCCTTGAGCCCGGCCAGGCCGCGGGCCTTGGTCTCGAGCTCTCGGTTGACCTGCTTCTTGGCGTCCACGAGCTTGATGAACCGGTTCCGCTTGACCGGTTCGATGCCGGCGACGGCCTTCTCAGCCTTGGCGATCTGTTGGTCGATGCCGCGTAGGGTGCGGCGGGCACGGTCGGCCTTGTACTGGTAGTAGAGGACCTGGTCGCGCCGCTTGTCGGTGGAACCGGCCGGCCACGGCTGGGTGAACACGTGCCCGTCGGGGATCTCGGTGTCCGGGTGTTTCCTACGCCACTCGCCAACCACGTAAGGGATCTCGGGGATCCTCACGCCGATGATGAACGACAGCCCGGCCGCTTCGATGGCCTTCTTGTTGGCATCAGAGATCATCCCGGCGTCGGCGACCACAGTGACGTCGGTGAGCCGATGTGCGGTCATGAACGAGGTGATGGTGGGCAGCATGGTCTTGGTCTCGGCCTTGTTGCCCTCGAACGCCTCCACCATCAACGGGAACCCGGCCGCGTCGGTGAGCAGCCCGATGGTGATCTGCGGCTCCAGCCGGCGTTCCTTGGAGAACCCGGGCTCGCGGAACCCGTCACCAGTGTCGGTCTCGAAGTAGAGCGTGGACACGTCGTAGAGCACCAGCGATTCGGCCCCAGCGCTGCGTGCTTGGCACAGGCCGCGGCGAGCTGTTGCCGGAAGGTGTCCATGGCGTAGATGGGGAGACGGCGGGTTACCGTCCGATACGACACGGGTTCGAGCCCGACCTCGCTCACCACCCGCAGCGAGTCCAGCTTGCTGGCCGGTTCGATGATCCGTGCCAGCACCAGGTCACGGAACACCTCATCACCGCCGGCGGCCTGCTCCAAGCCGAGCACCGCATAGGCCCGGCACAGCGCATCCCACAGATGCCCCATCCGCGAGGAGGTGATCGGCAACGGACCCGACCCAGCCACGGCACCAGCCGCAGCCTCCAAGCCCAGGTCAAGCACGCCCTGGCCCTCAGCGAGCCGCTGCCTCGCCGCCGCCTTGAGCGCCTCCAACTCCTGTTCGTCGTGCGCGGACCCCAGATGCTCGATCCTGCGGGACCCACGCCGGGACGAATACACGATCTGCACCGCGGTCGCCCCCGAGGCGGTCTTCACAGTGCGCATGTAGGCCACCAGCCGAAGACTACGAACCCGGTTAGTGCGCAGTACCGGCCGCCCTCACCTGCAAACCTGCAGGTCACAAAGCTGCCGACCCGACCGAGCCCCGATCGTGTCCTAAGTCAGGTGCTGAGGCGGACCGACCCACAGCGAACCGGCAGAGGTTCCTGGCGGCGTTGTGGTCCCGGTCAAGCCGCACCCCACACGAGGGCAGTCGTACACCCGGTCGGCGAGCGTGAGGCTTGGGTTTCCCCCGGACACTGAGCAGGTCTTCGACGTGGCCTCGTACCCGCGGGATTGGCGTCGACTACCTACGTGTCTGCTGCGTCGTCTTGCGCTTCCCGTCGATACCCGCGAGACGACACAGGGCGTTGAACCCGTCGGGTGTGCCGGGCCAGTGTCGGCGTACGGCGTCGATTCCCGCACGGCGGACGACGCTGCGCAGCACGAGGGTGACGACGATGGCGTCGTCGGCGTAGCCGACGACGGGAACGAAGTCCGGGATCAAATCGATGGGGATAGCCAGGTAAACCAAGAGAAGCCCGAGCCGGATCCGCACGCATTTCGGCAGCGAATTGTCGGCTGCGAGTCGACGCAGCAAGCGGAGCAGATCGGGTAGGAGGCGAAGCGCCTCACCCAGCAGCGGGCCTTTGGGCCGATTGAGCGCTAAAGTCAGGATGAGAAGGAGCCATGCGGCCAGGACCGCCACCACGACTCCGACGAGAATCTCCCACCACACGCGCTGACGGTCCCTTCAGACTAGACACTCTTAAGAGCCTGTTCCTAAACCCTGATCTTTCGATGTGATCTTTGTTTCTGATCTTGTTTGTGTCTGGCGAGTTGTCGGCTGAGGAGTCTGATCGCGGCCCATCGGACCATGGATTCATGGTGTTTGGG
>Ga0310823_100263_pt1 | contig 52657 bp, 51 predicted proteins | sample P4_ome_3_FD_201316 | JGI IMG/M metagenome (GOLD analysis project Ga0310823, IMG submission 201316) | Sorghum-adapted microbial communities from Joint BioEnergy Institute, Emeryville, California, United States - P4_Day56_Rep3 | ecosystem: Engineered > Bioreactor > SSF (Solid state fermentation) >...
TCAGAGTGATCTGCGATTACTGCCGCGAAGCGCTGGAGGCGAATCCGGAGCTGCTGCTGATCGAGAGCCCGCTGCAATAGCGGGGGCGCGTTCCCCGAATCGAGCTTAAGCAGGAGGGCGGACGATCACCGGCGGCCAGCCGGCCTTAAGGTTGTCCTCCCCAGAGACAGCCTCGGCGAAATGCGCCGAGGCTCTTTTCCTGTTGGACGAACCCGGAAATTGCAAGCGTACCCGGTTCACATGGAAAGCAGGTGCCACAAGTTGGAAAGACTGATCGAGGCTTTCGCCGCCGATCCTGATGTCCGGTTGGTGATGGACGGCATTGGCAGCGGCATGCGCGAACAGATGATATCCGGCCTGGCGGGCTCGTCCCGGCAGGTTATGCTCGCTGCGATCCGGCGCGGGCTGAATCGCCCGATGCTGATCGTCACGCACAATATGTTCGCCGCCCAGAAGGTGGCGGAAGATCTGCAGGAATGTCTGTCCGGGGACGAGGTGCTGCTCTACCCGGCGAACGAGCTCGTCGCCGCGGAAGCGGCCATTTCGAGCCCGGAGACGACGGCGCAGCGGATGGATGTGCTCGTCAAGCTGTCGCAGGGATTCCGCGGCGTCGTCGTCGTGCCGTACAGCGGCCTGCGGCGATTCCAGCCGGCCCGCGCGTATCTCTCGGAAACGCGCATTCCGCTCGCGGTCGGCGAAGCGCTGCCGATGGACCGGTTCCTTCGCCGCATGGTCGAGCTCGGCTACGAGCGGACGGACCGCGTCGAGCGCAAGGGCGAAATGAGCGTCCGCGGCGGCATCGTCGACTTCTTCCCGCTGACGGGCGAGACGGCCATCCGCGTCGAATGGTTCGACGACGAGATCGATTCGATCCGCTCCTTCGATCCGTCCGACCAGCGGTCGATCGACAAGATGCGGTCGTACGTCGTCGCGCCCTGCCGGGAGATCGTCGCCGACGAGCAGCGCATGAAGAACGCGGCGCAGCATGCGTTCGAGCTGCTCGAGGCGCAGCTTGCGAAGATGACCGACCGGCAGGCGAAGACGCGGCTTGAGGAAGCGATCGGCGAGGAGATCGAGAAGCTCAGGCAGCATGTTTATTTTCCCGAGATCTACAAATATATCGCCCTGCTCTTCCCGGAGCGGGAGACGCTGCGCGATTACATGCCGCAGGATACGATTCTGGTGCTTGACGAGCCGACGCGGCTGATCGAGACATCGAAGCAGCTGGAGCGGGACGAGGCCGAATGGACGACGGCGCTCCTGTCGAACGGCAAGACGCTGCCGGGCTTCGTCACCGGCCTGGAGCCGGAAGCCGTGCTGTTCCGGCAGCCGTTCCAGACGCTCTATCTGCAGCTCTTCCTGCGGCAGGTGCCGCACACGCAGCCGCAGAACATCGTCAACATCGTCACCCGGGCGATGCAGAATTTCCACGGCCAGATCAACGTGCTGAAGGCGGAGACGGAGCGCTGGCGCAAGTCGGGCTCGACGATTATGATGCTGGCGGGCAGCGCCGAACGCCTGGCGCGGATGGAGCGGGTGCTGCGCGACTACGGCATCGAGCCGCCGCCGCTCATCGAAGGGAACCTGCAGAGCGGATTCGAGCTGCCTTCCGTGCGGCTGGTCGTCGTCACCGAAGGCGAGATGTTCTCGCAGAAGCAGCGGAAGGCGCGGCGGATCGAACGGAAGATCGACAATGCCGAGCGGATCAAGAGCTACACCGAGCTGAAGGTAGGCGACTACGTCGTCCACCAGAACCACGGCATCGGCAAATACATCGGCATCGGCACGCTCGAGATCGGCGGCGTGCACAAGGACTACCTTCATATTCTGTATGCCGGCGGCGACAAGCTGTCGGTGCCGATCGACCAGATTGACCTGATCCAGAAGTACGTCGGCAGCGAGGACAAGGAGCCGAAGATCTACAAGCTGGGCGGCAGTGAATGGAACCGGGTGAAGCACAAGGTCCGTTCGTCCGTCCAGGACATCGCGGATGATCTGGTGCGGCTGTATGCCGAGCGCCAGGCGACGCCGGGGCACGCGTTCCAGAAGGATACGCCGTACCAGCAGGAGTTCGAGGCGATGTTCCCGTACGAGGAGACGCCCGACCAGCTCCGCGCCATCGAGGAGATCAAACGCGACATGGAATCGCCGCGGCCGATGGACCGGCTGCTCTGCGGCGATGTCGGTTACGGCAAGACGGAGGTGGCGATCCGCGCCGCGTTCAAGGCCGCCATCGAAGGCAAGCAGGTGGCGGTGCTCGTGCCGACGACGATTCTCGCCCAGCAGCATTACGAGACGTTCCGCGAGCGGTTCGCGGGCTTTCCGTTCAACGTGCAGGTGCTCAGCCGTTTCCGCTCGCGCAAGGATCAGACGGAGACGATCAAGGGGCTCAAGGCCGGAACGGTCGACATCGTCATCGGCACGCACCGGCTGCTCTCCAAGGACATCGTCTTCAAGGATCTCGGGCTGCTCATCGTCGACGAGGAGCAGCGCTTCGGCGTCACCCACAAGGAGAAATTGAAACGGCTGAAGACGAACGTCGACGTGCTCACGCTGACGGCGACGCCGATCCCGCGCACCTTGCACATGTCGATGCTCGGCGTCCGCGACCTGTCGCTGATCGAGACGCCGCCCGAGAACCGTTTTCCCGTGCAGACCTATGTCGTCGAATACAGCCCGTCGCTCGTGCGGGAGGCGATCGAGCGCGAACTTGCGCGGGGCGGGCAGGTGTACTACCTGTACAACCGGGTGCAAGGCATCTACCAGATGGCCGAGCAGATCTCGGCGCTCGTGCCGGACGCGCGCGTCGCCGTCGGCCACGGGCAGATGTCCGAGCAGGAGCTCGAGAAGACGATCCTCGATTTCCTCGACGGCGAGTTCGACGTGCTCGTGAGCACCAGCATCATCGAGACGGGCGTCGACATTCCGAACGTGAACACGCTCATCGTTCATGACGCCGACAAGATGGGGCTGTCGCAGCTCTATCAGCTCCGCGGACGGGTCGGCCGCTCGAACCGGATCGCCTACGCCTATTTCACGTACCGGCGCGACAAGGTGCTGAACGAGGCGGCCGAGAAGCGGCTTCAGTCGATCCGCGAGTTCACCGAGCTCGGCTCCGGGTTCAAGATCGCGATGCGGGATCTCGCGATCCGCGGCGCCGGCAACCTGCTCGGCGCGGAGCAGCACGGGTTCATCGCGTCCGTCGGCTTCGACATGTATTCGCAGATGCTGGCGGAAGAGATCGCGAAGCGCAAGGCGTCGCTGCTCGGCCAGCCGGGGCCGGAAGTCCGCGAGGTGAATACGGCGATCGACCTCGCGATGGACGCGTACCTGCCGTCGGATTATATCTACGACAGCATGCAGAAGATCGAGATCTACAAGAAGGTCGCGGTCATCCGGGAGCCGGAGGAAACCGACGACCTGCGCGACGAGTTGGTCGACCGGTTCGGCGATCCGCCGGAAGCGGTCGAGAACCTGCTCGCGGTCGCCCGGCTGAAGGTGTACGGGCGCAGGTGCGGCATTGAACAGATCGCGCAGCGCGGCGATGATCTGCTGCTGAAATTCGCGCCGGCCGAAGCGGATCGCGCCGACAAGAAGCAGATCGACAGACTCTGCCTCAAGTTCGAGAACCGGTTCAGCCGGACCGCGGTGCCGCAAGGGGCGCAGCCGACCATCCTGATGCGCGGCCAGGGACTTGCGGACGGCGCCAAATTGGCGATGCTGGAGCAATTTCTGATACAATATGAAGAAGCGTTGAAACCGAAAGGAGAACTACAGGATGTGGCTCAATAGACGACACGCGGCATTCAGGGGTCTTGCCGCGCTTGCTCTGGCATGCGTGCTTGCCGGAACGCTGGCCGCCTGCGGCGGCAAGGATGGCGGCGGTGTGCCCGGCGAAGGCCAGGGCGAGCCGGTCGCAACGTACCAGGGCAAGACCGTAACGGACACCGAATTCAACAAGTATCTTTCGTTGCTCGAGCTGACGTCGCCGATGGAGGCGATGTATATCGAGTACATTCCGGGATACAAGGAGCAGATCCTCGAGCGGTACATCATCTACAAAGAGTACGCCGCCAAGGCGTCTTCCGACGATGTGAAGCAGGCCGAAGGGTCCGCCGCGGCGATCCGGGGGCAGCTCGACGAAGTGCTCAAGGACGAGGCGCAGAAGGAGAGCATTCAACAGATTCTCGACAAGTCGGGCCTGACGACCAAGGAAGCCGAACGGCTGCTGAAAATGCTCATCTCCGGGGAACTGGCCATTGACAAGAAATTCCGGGAGATCAAGAATGCCGTAACGGAAGACGAGGTCCGGGCGGAGTTCGAAAAAGCTCCGTCCGACTACAACATCGTCACCGTGCGCCACATTCTCGTCGCGACTACCGATTCAACGACGGGCGAAGAGAAGCGGACGGAGGAAGAGGCGCTCGCGCGCGCGAAGGAAGCGCGGGCGAAGCTGATCGCGGGCGGAAGCTGGGAAGAGCTCGCGGCGGAATATTCCGATGATCCCGGCTCGAAGAACAACGGCGGACTGTATGCGGATGCGCGGCCGGGCGACTGGGTCGAAGAATTCAAGCAGGCGGCCAACACCCAGCCGGTTGGCGTCATCGGCGAGCCGGTGCTCACGAGCTACGGCTATCACGTCATCAAGGTCGAGAAGCGTGAAGAAATGACGTTCGACAAGCTGCCCCAGGACAAGAAGGACGCGATCCGCGAATCGCTCGCAAGACCGAAGCTGAATGAAGAGATGGAGAAGGAACTCGAAGCGCTCGGGATCGAGATCAGCCTGCCGCAGGAAGAGACGCCGGCCGGGGAAGACGGCGGCGAAGCGCCGCAGGATGGCGCGGAAGGCGAAAGCGACGGCAACGCCGATGGTGAAGCGGGCGGCGGGAACGCCGGCGGCGCCGAGGGCGATAAGGCGCAGTAAGCGCGGCAAGACGCGCGCCTGGCGGACAAGCGGCCATATGGACAAGAAGCGAAGACTGCCGATCATTCGGCGGTCTTTTTTTTCTACGGCCGGCCAATTAACATACAGGGCCATTAGTTTGGTCTCATACCGAAATTTCAGCCAATTCTGCTTGGCCCCGCGCGCTGTTGTAGCGTGGTATTCACGCTACAGCCGCTTCTGCTAGGCCCCGCGCGCCGCTGTAGCGTGGTATCCACGTTACAGCCGCTTCTGCTAGGCCCCGCGCGCCGCTGTAGCGTGGTATCCACGCTACAGCCGCTTCTGCTCGGCCTCGCGCGACGCTGTAACGTGGTATTCACGTTACAGCTGCTTCTGCCCGGCTCCGCGCACCGCTGTAACGCGGTATCCGCGTTACCGCAGATTTCGGCACTGCCTTTTACTTGTTTTTTTACGCAATTAGGAGTAACTTTCAATGACATTAATGTTACATAAAACTCCGACACTCTCCCCGCGCCTCTCCCCGTCCTCTTTGGACGAAATGTTCAAAACTTCAAGAAAAACATCTCACAATTCGTCTACTGCCTTACAGAACGCCAAGCACTAATATGTCATTAAAAATAACGCACAATTCACAAAAATTCCGGAGAAGGCTGGACCACCTTGAAATATTGGTTATATAAAATGACATATAAATAACATGAAGTGCGGCAATCCGCCCGGATTTGGGGCGCAGTCAAGCGCGGGTGCGCCAAACGCGCTGAATGCCAAGACGTCCATTGTCAGATACACCCACGCAGAGAAAGGAAGTGCAGCGAAAATGGAAGCCGCGGCAAGGATCATCCCCGAAATTCAACTGGAGCACGTGACCATGGAGTACGCGTCCGACGCGTCCCGGGTGACGGCGCTGCAGAATGTCAGCCTGACCATCGCCAAGGGCGAATTCGTATCGCTGCTCGGACCTTCCGGTTGCGGCAAGACGACGCTGCTCAGAATCATGGCGGATCTGGCGCAGCCGACAAGCGGCGAGCTGAAGGTGGCGGGCAAATCGGCAAGGGAAGCGCGGCTGGCCCAGAAGTACGGCATCGTGTTCCAGAACCCGGTCCTGTACGACTGGCGCAGCGTGAAGGCCAACATCACGCTGCCGATGGAGCTCAAGGGCGTGCCCCGGGCCGAACGGAACAGAAAGGCGATGGAGCTGCTCGATCTTGTCGGTCTCGCGAAGTTTGCGCATCACTATCCCTGGCAGCTCAGCGGCGGCATGCAGCAGCGGGTGGCCATCGCCCGGGCGCTGGCCATGGAGCCGGAAATTCTGCTGATGGATGAGCCGTTTTCCGCGCTGGACGAATTCAACCGGGAGCGGCTCAACGAAGAATTGCTGACCATCTGGAGCAAAGTGCGGAACACGGTGGTGTTCGTGACGCACAGCATTCCCGAGGCGATTTTCCTGTCGGACCGGGTGTTCGTGCTGTCTCCCCATCCCGGCAGGCTGTCCGCCGTGGTCGACATTCCGCTGCCCCGGCCGCGCACGAAGGAAATGCGGAACAGCGAGGAGTTCTTCCGCTTGATCGCGCGCATCCGCGACAGCTTCGAGGAAGGGGTGTGAGCGATGAAGGCGCAGGGTCGCCAAGTGCCGGTCCTGGTCTGGGGGGCGGCGCTCCTCATGCTGTGGGAGGCGGTCTCCTGGTTTCTGCTCGAATGGGCGGAAGTGCCGATGGCGCAGTCCAAACTTCCTTACATCCACAAGGTGCTGGCAACCTTCGGCACCTACGGCGGCGTGCTGGCCGCGGAGAGCCGGATCACCTTCGCCAACGCCGCGGGGGGTTTCTTCCTGGGGGCGGCCGCCGGGGCGCTCCTGGCCGTGCTGATGAGCGCCTCGAAGTGGGCGGAGCGGCTGGCCTTCCCTTACGCGGTGGCTTCCCAGATGATCCCGATATTGGGCCTCGCGCCGATCGTGTTCGGCATCGTGCGGGATGAGGAGGCGGCGCGGATGCTGATCGCCGCCTACATTACCTTCTTCCCGGTTGCGCTGAACATGTTGAGGGGACTGAAAAGCGTGTCTCCCGCCGCCCTCGAGCTGATGCGCGCCTGCGCGGCGAGCCCGTGGAGCGTCTATTGGAAGCTCCGCTTTCCGGCCTCTCTGCCCGGTCTCTTCAGCGGGCTGAAAATCGCGGCGCCCCTGGCGGTGACCGGCGCCATTCTGGTCGAGCTGATGGGCGCAAGCCGCGGCATCGGCGTCATGATGCTCCGCAACCTGTATTACGGCCCGTCCCACGTGTACATGTTCTGGTCCACCGTGATCGTCGGCGCGCTGCTCGGCATTGCGAGCTACGCCATCGTGAGCGGACTGGAGCGGATCGCGGCGCCGTGGCAGCCGGAATTCCGGACCAAGGGAGGTGGAAGGTGATGGAGAGCGGGCTCCTTTCCTCCGTCAAGGGCGAGGAGGCCGTGAGGGAACAGGCGGCGACGGAGGCGGCGGGGGCGCAACCGGTCATGGAGACGGCCATGGGGGCGGCGGAGACGACGGCCGCGGAACCCGCGACGGAGCTGCCGGCCGCGAAGCGGACGGCGCCGCCTGGCAGGAGAGCGCGGTCGGCCGGCGAAGCGGCGGGCCGCGTCGTATTGCCCCTTGCGGCGGGCGCGCTGTTCATCGCGATGTGGGAGCTGAAGGTGTTCCACCGGCTGCTGAACTTGCAGGCCTACCAGCTCCCGCTGCCTTCCGCGATCGTCCGGGCGATGCGGGACAATTTCGACATCCTGCTGTCCTATGCCGGATATACGCTGACGGAGGCGATTCTCGGCATGGCGATCGGTTCCGCCGTCGGGTTTGTCGTGGCGCTGGCCGCGACGGCCTGGCCCGGATGGGGCGCCGGCAGCCTGTTTTTCGCCGCTTCCCTGAACGCCGTGCCGATCGTCGCCCTGGCCCCGATCATGAACCTCTGGTTCGGCAGCGGCATGGGCTCCCGCGTCGCGATCGTCGCGATCACGACGATGGCGGCCATGGCGATCAACGCCCACAAGGGGATGAACATGGCGGACCCGCTGGCGCTGGACCTCATGCGCTCCTACGCGGCCCGGAAACGGCAGGTGTTCCGTTATGTCCGGGTGGCGGGCAGTCTGCCGTACGTGTTCACCGCCCTGAAGATCAATACGACGGCGGGCATGATCGGCGCGATCGTCGGAGAATTTTTCATCTCCTCCCGCGGGCTGGGCTATCTCCTGTCCAACTCGATCAAGGTGGCCAAAATGCCGCTCGGCTGGTCCTGCATCGTCATGGCGGCCATCGCCGGCGTCCTGTTCTATCTGATCGTCGAACGTCTGGAGAAGGTGTTCATCCGCTGGCATCCTTCCCGGCGAACCTAGACCATCGAATCCCAGTCGGGCAGGAGGAAGAAACCATGCTGCTTTCGCGCAGGAGAAGAAACGTGTTGTTGCCGCTTGTTGCCGCCGTCATGCTTGCCATGCTCGCCGCTTGCGGCAAGTCCGCCGCGCCCGAATCCGGCGGGGGAGCGGTTTCGCCGGGTTCGGCGTCTTCCGCGCCCGTCAAGGTGAGAATCCAGCTCTGTTGGGTGCCGCAGGCCGAATTCGCCGGCTTCTATGTCGCCAAGGCCAAAGGATATTACGAAGCGGAAGGTCTCGAAGTGGAGATCGTTCCGGGCGGCCCGGACATCGTGCCGGAGCAGCAGGTGGCCAACGGGTCGGCGCAGTTCGGCGTGAATCTGGTCGGGAGCCTCTTGTCCCATATCGAGCAGGGGGTGCCGCTCATCCAGATCGGCCAGGTGTTCCAGGATACGAGCATGGTGCTGTTGTCGAAGAAGTCATCCGGCATCGACAGCCCGGAGAAATTCGCCGGCAAGCGGATCGGAAACTGGATGGGCGGCAACGAATACGAAGTGCTGGCGCTGTTCGCCAAGTACGGGCTGGACCCCATGAAAGATCTCGAGTTCGTCAAGCAGAGCTTTACGATGGACCAGTTCCTCAGCGGAGAGATCGATGTGGCCACGGCCATGATCTACAACGAGTATCACGTGGTGCTGGACAGCGGGTACAAGCCCGAGGATCTGTACATCTTCAACCTGGATGAGCTCGGCGTCGGCATGCTCCACGACAACCTGTTCGTGAACCGGGATTGGCTCAAGGACAACGGGGAGACCGCCGTCAAGTTCGTCCGCGCGAGCCTCAAGGGATGGAAGGACGCCGTCATGAACCAGGAGGAGGCCGTCGACATCGTGATGGACTTCGTGGAAGCGTCAAGCACCACCCGGGAGCATCAGACGACGATGATGCAGGAGGTGGCGAAGCTGGTCCGGCCGGAGGGGCTCGCCGACGATCGGATTCTGTTCACCAACGAAGACCGGTTCCGGCTGACGGCGGACATCGCCCTGCAATTCGGCGTCATCAACGAACCGGCGGACATCTCGGCCGCCTACACGAACGAATACGCGGAGAAGGCGCTGGAGGGGATGTAACCGATGGAGCTTCTGGTTACGCGGGCCAAGCTGCCGGGCCGGGAAGGGCTGTTCCGCATCGCGGCGGACGAGGGCGTCTTTGCGGCCATCCGGCCTGAAGGGAAGGAGGAACCGCAAGAACCGCTCCTTCGCCCGGATTGCTTCCGGACCGTAATCGACGCGGAAGAGCGGCTTTTGCTCCCGCCCTATGTGGAGTCCCACATTCATCTGGAAGCCGTGCTGACCGCGGGCGATCCGAGGTGGAACGAGAGCGGCACCCTGTTCGAGGGGATCCAGATCTGGTCGGAACGCCAGCCGTACCTGACGAAGGCGGATGTGAAAGAACGGGCCCTCACCGTCCTGAAAAGTCTGGCCGCTCAAGGCGTTCTCCACGTCCGGACGCACGCGGACATCTGCGATCCGAAGCTGACGGCGCTTGAGGCGCTGCTGGAACTTCGGGACGAGGTCCGCTCCTGGGTGAACGTTCAGGTGGTCGCTTTTCCCCAGCAGGGCATCTGCTCCTACCCGAACGGCATCGGGTTGCTGGAGGAGGCGCTGAACATGGGGGCGGACGCCGCCGGCGCGATCCCCCATTACGAGTGGACCCGGGAAGACGGCGTCGAATCGCTTCACATCCTGTTCCGGCTGGCGCAAAAATACGACAAGCCGATCGATGTGCACTGCGACGAAATCGACGACGGGCAATCGCGTTTCGTGGAAACACTGGCGGCCCTTGCTTTGCGGACGGGGCTGGGGGACCGGGTGACCGCCAGCCATACGACCGCCATGCATTCCTACGACAATGCCTACGCCGCGAAACTGATGCGCCTGCTTCGCGTGTCGGGCATCAACATCGTGGCCAATCCGCTGGTGAACGTCCATCTGCAGGGCCGCTTCGACACCTACCCGAAGCGGCGCGGCCTGACCCGGATCAAGGAGCTGCTTCAGGCGGGGGTGAACGTCAGCCTGGGCACCGATTGCATATCGGACCCGTGGTATCCGTTCGGCACCGGCAACATGTTGCACGTCGCCAACATGGCGCTGCATCTCGGGCATATGACCGCCCGAAGCGAAATCCCGCTGGGCCTCAAGATGGTGACGGAGAACGGCGCGAAGACGCTCGGGCTCGGCGGCGGGTACGGCATCGCGGAAGGGCGCCCGGCGAGCTTCATCATCGTTGACGGCGCCGATCCGTGGGAGCTGATTGGGCGGATGCCGGTTACCCGCCATGTCGTCCACAAGGGAAGGCCAATCGCAACGACACATCCGGCCAGGACGGAGCTTCACATCGAAAGCGCCGCCGGGCTGATGACATAAGCCAGACTTCATTGCTGTGGATGTGTGCAAATCTCGCAGAGAACGAAGGGAGAAACCATACGCATGAGAAGGAAGAAGACGGTGTGGATGCTGGTGCTTTTGTTGATCGCCGCGACGGCCATCGCCGGTTGCGGCGGAAATTCCGGGGGAACGTCGGGAGGATCGGGTTCGGCCGCCGAAGCGACGTCGTCATCCGAGCCGGCGCCCTCCGAAGGAAGCGGCGCGGCGGATGAAACGGACGCGGGGCCGGTTCCGATCAAGCTGCAGCTCAAATGGGTGCCCCAGGCCCAGTTCGCCGGCTACTATGTCGCCAAAGAGAAGGGGTATTACGACGAAGAAGGCCTTGACGTGGAGATCGTGCCGGGCGGCCCGGACATCGTGCCGGAGCAGCAGGTGGCCGTCGGCGCGGCGCAAATCGGCGTGGACTGGGTGGCCAGCCTGCTGGCTCACCAGGAGCAGGGAATGCCGCTCGTCCAGATCGCCCAGATCTTCCAGAACAGCGGCCTGGTGCTGGTCTCGAAGAAGGAGGCGGGCATTGCTTCCGGCGCCGATCTGAAGGGCAGGAAGGTCGGCAACTGGATGGGCGGCAACGAATTCGAACTGCTCGCGCTGTTCGACAAGTACGGGATCGACCCGATCCGGGATCTGGAATTCATCAAGCAAGGGTTCACGATGGACCAGTTTCTGTCGGGCGAGCTGGATGCCGCTTCGGCGATGACCTACAACGAATATCTGGTGGTGCTGGGCGCGGGCATTCCGGCCGAAGAGCTCTCGGTCATCGACATGAACGAAGAAGGCGTGGCGATGCTGGAGGACAATCTGTTCGCCAACCGGGAGTGGCTGGAAAACAACAAGGAGACCGCCGCCAAGTTCGTGCGGGCATCGCTGAAAGGCTGGAAAGACGCCATCGCCAACCCCGAAGAGGCCGTCGATATCGTCATGGCCGAAGTGGATGCGGGCAGCACGACGCGCGAACATCAGCTCAACATGATGAAAGAAGTGGCGAAGCTGGTGGCGCCGGAAGGGTTTGACACGGAGAAAATCGGCGAGATCGACGACGCCATGTTCAGGCAGACGGCCGATATCGCCCTGCAATTCGGCGTCATCACGGCGCCCGTCAATCCGGAACGGGCCTACACGAAGGAAATCGTCGAGATGGCGAAGCGGTAAGGCGCGGGGCCGCGATTCCGGACCGCGTCGGGGGCAAGGGCGAAGGCAACAGAATCGGGAGGGATCTCGGATGGGCGAAACCGGAGCGGTCATGCCGCGCGCGGCCAAGGAGCGGCTGCTGGAATTGGATCGCAAACATTTGTGGCATCATCTCACCCCGCACAACGATGATCCGATGATTTTCGTTGCGGGAGAGGGGTGCTGGCTGACGGACATTGACGGAAACCGCTATTTCGACGCCATGTCGGGCCTGTGGTGCGTCAACATCGGCCACGGGCGCAAGGAAGTGGCCGAAGCGGCCGCCAGGCAAATGGAGGAACTGGCCTACGTTCCGCTCTCCCAGAGCCATGTGCCGGCCATCGAGCTCGCCGCGAAGATCAGCGAGTGGCTGGAAGGGGAATACCGCGTCTTCTTCTCGAACTCCGGATCGGACGCCAACGAAGTGGCGTTCAAGGTTGCCAGGCAATACTTCGCGCAAATCGGCGAGCCGGGGCGGTACAAATTCATCTCCCGCCACCGGGCTTACCACGGCAACTCGATGGGGGCGCTGGGCGCGACGGGCCAGGCGCAGCGGAAGATGAAATACGAGCCCCTCGGCACCGGATTCCTGCACGTGCCGCCGCCCTATTGCTACCGGTGCCCCTTCGGCCAGACCGAAGCGAGCTGCCGGATGGAGTGCGCCGACATCTACGACCAGATCATCCGATGGGAAGGTCCGGAGACGGTGGCCGGCGTCATTCTGGAGCCCGTCATTACGGGCGGAGGCATGATCGTGCCGCCGCCCGGCTATCTGGGGCGCGTGAAGGAGATTTGCGAGAAGTACGGCGTGCTGCTCATCGTGGACGAGGTGATCTGCGGTTTCGGCCGCTCCGGGCGCAGGTTCGGGCATCAGAACTTCGGCGTCAAGCCGGACATCGTCACCATGGCCAAAGGGTTGACGAGCGCCTACAGCCCGCTGTCGGCCACCGCGTTCCGCGCCGATCTGTACGAATCGTTCCGGGGGCGCGGCGACAAGGATCATTTCCGGCACGTGAACACCTTCGGCGGGAATCCCGTCTCATGCGCCGTCGCCGGCATCAATCTCGAAATCATGGAGCGCGAGCGGCTGATCGAGGCCGCGGATGAGCTCGGCCGGCATCTGAAGGCGAGGCTGCGCGGACTGGAATCGCACCCGCATGTGGGGGACATCCGCACCTTCGGCTTCGCCGCCGGCATCGAGCTGGTGGAGGACAAGGAGACGAAGCGTCCGGCGCCGCCCGCGATGGTGGCGAAGGTGATCGAGACCTGCAAGCAGCGGGGGCTGCTCATCGGCAAGAACGGCGACACCGTTCCGGGCTACGCCAACGTCCTGACGATCGCGCCGCCGTTCGTCGCGACCCGGGAGGAGATCGACTGGATGGCGGGCGTGCTCGAAATCGCGCTGGGCACGCTTCCCCCGTTCGGCGAGGAGCTTCGGGGAGCGTAATCGGCCGGGATCGCCGGGGGAGACGCGTCTGACGGGCATGACGGGTCAGACGGATCCGGCGGATACGACGGGCCGGCGGATTCGCCGGAGCCTCCGGGGCCGCGGGGGCGGCCGGCGGACCACGCCGTCCGGGGCGGACAAGGAAAGGAGGAGCGTTCATGGAGTTGACGATCAACAGGGCGCGTCTGCAGGACAGACTGGAGCGCCTGGCGCAGATCGGGAAATTGGGCGACACCGGCGTTTGCCGGCTGGCGCTTTCGCCGGAGGACCGGGAGGCGGTCGAGCTCGTCAAGTCGTGGTTCGAGGAAGCGGGCCTTGCGGCCCGAATCGACAACTTCGGCAATTTGATCGGCCGCATGGAGGGGAGAGACCCTTCGGCGCCCGTTCTGATGCTGGGCTCGCATATCGACACCCAGCCCTACGGCGGCAGGTTCGACGGCACGGTCGGCGTGCTGGGCGCGCTGGAGGCGGCGCAGACGATGCGGGAGCGGGGGCTCGTACCGGAGATGCCGGTCGAAATCGCCGCTTTCTGCGACGAGGAAGGGTGCCGCTTCAACAAAGGGCTGTTCGGCGTTCGGGGCATTCTCGGCCGGTTGGAAGAAGGGGAGCTCGAACGCGCGGACAAGAACGGCGTCACCCGCCGGCAGGCGCTGATCGAATTCGGCTGCGATCCGGAGCGGTTCGCCGCCTCGGTCTACAAGCCGGGATCGATCGGCGCCTATCTGGAGCTGCATATCGAGCAAGGGCCCGTCCTCGAATCGCTGGATCAGCCGGTCGGCATCGTCACGGGCATTGCCGGCCCGCTCTGGCTGACGGTGACGCTCACCGGCGTTGCCGGGCACGCGGGTTCGGTGCCGATGCGGATGCGGCGCGACGCGCTCGTCGGCGCGGCGAAAATCATCGGCGCCCTGCGGGAGATCGTCTCCCGGGAGCCGGACGCTCCGACCGTCGGAACGGTGGGGACGCTCAAGGTGTTTCCGGATTCCCGCAACATCATTCCCGAGAAGGTGGAGTTCACCGTCGATCTCCGGGACATTGACCTTGCCCGGCGCAACCGCCTGGAGGCGGAGCTGATGGATACCATCGCGCGAACCGCGGAAGAATTCGGCCTTCAGGTCGCGGTGCGGGAGGATACGAACAGCCCGCCGCGCTACTGCGCGGACGGCATCAAAGAAGCGATGCGAAGATGCGCGCGGCAGATGGGCCTCAATCCGCCCGAACTGATGAGCGGCCCGTTTCACGACGCGCTGGCGATGTCTTACGTTTGCGATTACGGCATGATCTTCGTCCGGTGCAAGGAAGGCATCAGCCACAATCCGCGGGAATTCGCCGCGATGAACGATATCGCCCTGGGCGCCGAGCTGCTTTTCCGGACGGCGGCCGACATGGCCCGGATCAAGGGTGAAGCGGCCCCGGTCGGGATGGAATCGAACACATGAGAGAGGGGCGGGAAACCGGACATGGACACGGTCAAAATCGGACTGATCCAGGCATCCCATGACGTGCACGGCGACGAGCCGGTCGAGGTTCACAAGAAGGCGGCAATCGAAAAGCATATCAAGCTGCTCAAGGAGGCCAAGGAGCGGGGCGCCCAGGTCGTCTCGTTCCAGGAACTTTTCTACGGGCCGTACTTCTGCGCGGAGCAGACGCCGAAATGGTACGATGCGGCGGAGGAGGTGCCGAACGGCCCGACCGTCCGTCTGTTCGCGGATCTGGCGAAGGAGCTGGGTGTCGTCCTGGTGCTGCCTGTCTACGAGCGGGAAGGCATCGCCACGTATTACAACACCGCGGTCGTGATCGACGCCGACGGAACGGTGCTGGGCAAATACCGGAAGCACCATATTCCGCATGTGGGGGCGGGCGGCAAGGGCTGCGGTTTCTGGGAGAAGTTTTATTTCAAACCGGGCAATCTGGGTTATCCCGTCTTCGACACCGCTTATGCGAAGGTGGGCGTCTACATTTGCTACGACCGGCATTTCCCCGAAGGCGCGAGGCTGCTCGGGCTGGGCGGCGCCGAGGTCGTCATCAATCCTTCCGCCACCGTGGCCGGCACTTCGGAATACCTGTGGAAGCTGGAGCAGCCGGCCCATGCGGTCGCCAACGGCTACTATGTCGGCGCGATCAACCGGGTGGGCACGGAAGCGCCGTGGAACATGGGCGAGTTCTACGGCCAATCCTATCTGGTCGACCCGCGGGGCGACTTCGTCGCCGTCGGCAGCCGCGATCGTGACGAAGTCGTGATCGGCGAGATGAACAGGAAGCTGATCCGCGAAGTGCGGGAGGCCTGGCAATTTTACCGCGACCGGCGGCCCGAGACGTACCAGGGACTGACCGCGATCTGACCGGCCGCGCCATCAAGAGCAAAAGGAGCGCTAAGGTATGAACATGAACCGACCGGCGGGCTTCGCCGAAATCCATCCCGGCATGAGGCCCAAGGAAGCGATGGAGGAGGCGAACCGCTGCCTCTACTGCTATGACGCGCCCTGCGTCAAGGCTTGCCCGACCGGCATCGACATACCCGGATTCATTCGCAGAATCGCCACCGGGAATGTGCAAGGCGCCGCCCGGGTCATCATGGACGCCAACCCGGTCGGGGCAACCTGCGCCCGCGTCTGCCCGACGGAGGAACTGTGCGAAGGGGCGTGCGTACTGAACGACGCGTCCCGGCCGATCGCCATCGGCCTGCTGCAGCGGTACGCGACGGACGCGGCCATGAAACGCGGCGGACTGGTCATCCAGCCGGGCCCGGACAACGGGCGCAAGGTGGCCGTCATCGGCAGCGGGCCGGCGGGGCTGTCCGCCGCCCGGGAGCTGGCTCGCCTCGGCTACGCGGTCACCGTGTTCGAGGCGCGGGAGCAGGCGGGCGGCCTCAGCGCCTACGGCATCGTGTCGTTCCGGCTGCCGCAGGCGGTGCCGGAATGGGAAGTCGGGCAAATCCGGGGCATGGGCGTGGAAATCCGCACCGGCGTCCGGGTGGGCACGGACATTCCCGCCGACAGGCTGATCCGGGATTACGACGCCGTCGTGCTGGCCGCCGGCATGGGGAAGGTGCCCATGCTCGGCATCGAAGGAGAGGATCTGGAAGGCGTCCATGACGCCATCGAATGGATCGAGGCGACGAAGAGCGGCACGGCGCCGGAAGGCATCGAAGGGGCGCGGGTGGTCGTCATCGGCGCGGGCAATACGGCGATCGACGCCGCGACCTGTTCGACCCGGCTCGGCGCGTCCGGCGTCAAGATCGTCTACCGCCGGACGGAAGCGGAAATGACCGCCTACGCTTTCGAATACCGCTTCGCCAAGGAGGATGGCGTGGAATTCCGTTGGCTGACCGCGCCGAAACGGATCATCGGCGACGAGAGCGGGAAGGTGACCCATCTGGAATGCGTCCGCATGCGGCTCGAGGAACCCGGGACTCCGGGCGGACGGCCGGTCCCCGTGCCGATTGAAGGCTCCGAATTCCGGATGAAAGCGGACTTCGTCATCAAGGCGATCGGCCAGACGCGCCATCTGCCGCTCATCGAGGCGCTGGGCGTCGCTCATGACCGGGGAGTGGTCGTCGTCGATCCGGAGACGTGCCGGACGTCCCATCCGAAAATCTACGCCGCCGGAGATATCGTCTTCGGCCACGGGCAAGGCGAGGCCACGGTCGTCAGCGCTGCGGAGCAGGGCAAGCGGGCCGCCCGCGCGATCCACCGGGCCCTCCATCAAACGGCCACAGCATCGGCCTGACAAGGGAGTTGATCTGACTATGGCTGACCTCGGCATCAACCTGGCGGGGATCAAGGCGCCCAATCCGTTCTGGCTGGCCTCGGCGCCGCCGACCAACACGGGCTACCAGGTGCAGCGGGCCTTCGAAGCCGGCTGGGGCGGCGCGGTGTGGAAGACGCTGGGGAGTCCGATCATCAACACCTCCTCCCGTTTCGCCGGCCTGTCTTTCGGCGGACAGCGCGTCGCCGGTTTCAACAACATCGAGCTGATTTCGGACCGGCCGGTGGAAGTGAACCTCAAGGAAATTTACGAGACGAAGAAACGGTTTCCCGACCGCGCGCTGATCGTGTCGCTCATGGTGGAGCCGAAGCGGGAGGCGTGGCACGAGATCGTGAAGCGGGTGGAGGCGGTCGGCGTCGACGGGCTGGAGCTGAATTTCGGCTGTCCCCACGGCATGGCGGAGCGGGGCATGGGCTCCGCGTCCGGGCAGGTGCCTTCGCTGGTTGAAGCGCAGACGTCCTGGGTGAAGGAAGTGGCCCGGACGCCCGTCATCGTCAAGCTGACCCCCAACATCACGGACATTACCGCGATCGCGTCCGCCGCCGTCCGGGGCGGGGCGGACGCCGTATCGCTGATCAACACGATCAACAGCCTGATGGGCGTCGACCTGGACACCTGGAACACGATCCCCCATGTGGCGGGCAAAGGCACCCACGGCGGCTACTGCGGCCCCGCGGTCAAGCCGATCGCCCTGAACATGGTGGCGGAATGCGCCCGCCATCCCGAAGTGAACGTCCCGATTTCGGGCATCGGGGGCATCTCCAATTGGCGGGATGCCGCCGAGTTCATCCTGATGGGCGCGACGAGCGTCCAGGTCTGCACCGCGGTCATGCATCACGGCTTCCGGATCGTGGAAGACATGATCGACGGCTTGAACAGCTACCTGGACGAAAAAGGCATACCGGGCGTGATGGACCTCGTCGGCCGTTCGGTGGGGCGTTACGGCAACTGGAACGATCTCGACCTGAGCTACCGTGTCGTCGCCCGCATCGACACGGAAACCTGCATCAATTGCAACAAATGCCATATCGCCTGCGAGGACGCTTCCCACCAGTGCATCGACATGCTGACGGACGAGATCGGAAAGCCGTACCTGAAGGTGCGGGAGGACGACTGCGTCGGCTGCAACCTGTGTTCCATCGTCTGTCCGGTGGAGGGGGCCATCACGATGACGGAAGTGCCCTCCGGGCTTCCGCCCATGACGTGGAACGAGCGCAAGCAGGCGCTGGACCAACTGTCGTTCGCCGGCGTTCAAACCGGCCGCTAAACGGCCGACAAAGGAGGCGGAACAGCCGTGAAAAAGCTGATCAAGGGCGGCACGATCGTGACGGCCGCCGATTTGGTTCAGGGAGACATTCTGATTGAAGGCGAGCGCATCGCGGCGATCGGCGAGAAGATTGCCGCGCCCGATGCGGAGATCGTGAACGCCGAGGGGCTCTATGTGTTCCCCGGCGGGATCGACCCCCATACGCATCTCGACATGCCCTTCGGCGGCACGGTGACGAAGGACGATTTTGCCAGCGGGACGGTGGCGGCGGCCTTCGGGGGCACGACGACGGTGCTGGACTTCTGCCTGGCCCGCAAGGGCAGACCGCTCCGGGAAGCCGTTGAAACCTGGCACGCCAAAGCCCGGGGCAAGGCCGTCATCGACTACGGCTTCCATCTGATGATTCCGGAGATGGGCGACGAGGTGATGGCGGAGCTTCCCGTGATCATGAATGAAGAGGGGATCACCTCCCTCAAGATTTTCATGGCGTACAAAAATGTCTTTCAGGTCGACGACGGCACCTTGTTCCGGACGCTGCTCGCCGCCCGGGAGCACGGCGCGCTCGTCATGGTTCACGCCGAGAACGGGGATGTCATCGATGCGCTGGTCGCGAAGGCGCTGGCGGAGGGGAATACGGATCCGATCTACCACGCCCGCACCCGCCCGCCGGAACTGGAGGGGGAAGCGACGGGCCGCGCCGCCGCGCTGACGGCCCTGGCCGATTCCCGGCTTTACGTCGTCCACGTCACCTGCGCCGAAGCCGTGGCCCGGATCGCCGAAGCCCGGAGCAAGGGCGTCCGGATCTTCGGAGAGACCTGCCCGCAATATCTGGTGCTGGATGAGTCGTATCTGGAGAAGCCGGAATTCGAAGGCGCGAAATATGTCTGGTCGCCGCCGCTGCGCACGAAGGACCATCAGGAGGCGCTCTGGAACGCGCTGCGCAGCGGGCAGCTCCAGGCGATCGGCTCGGACCAATGTTCCTTCGATTTCAAGGGACAGAAGGAGCTCGGGCGCGGCGATTTCTCGAAAATTCCGAACGGCGGCCCGACCATCGAAGACCGGTTCACGCTGCTCTATTCGGAAGGCGTGGCCAAAGGGCGCATCACGCTGCACCAGTTCGTCGATCTGGTCGCGACGCAGGCCGCCAGGCTGTTCGGTCTGTTCCCGAAGAAAGGGACGATCGCCGCGGGCAGCGACGCCGACCTCGTGCTGTTCGATCCGAACGTCAAGCGGACGATCAGCGCGGCAAGCCACCATATGGCCGTCGACTACAACGCCTTCGAAGGGATGGAGGTCCGGGGCGAGCCGGTTTCGGTGCTGTCGCGCGGCCGGTTTGTCGTCCGGGACCGACAGTTCGTCGGGGAATTCGGCGCGGGCCGGTATCTGCGCCGCGGCCGTTTCGGCGTCGGGCCGCAAGCGGCCGGCGCCGGCCTGACCGCCGCCCGCTGAGAGGAGGTGCCGCCATGTCGGCCTGGCACGAATATGTGAAGGAGAAGCAGTGGATTGACGACCTGCTGTCGGGCGGCTACACCGTGGCGGAAGTGGCGGAGACGCTGGACGGGGATGTCGTCCGGTTCGCCAGGGATGCGGGAAGCGGAAAGCGTGAGACGCTCGAGGTCATGCTCCGCAATGCGGATGCCCGCAAATATTTGGGCGCCGTCCTGATCGGCCGGCTCCGGGAAAACCGGGCGGCGGCCGACGTCACGTGATCGGGCCGTACAGATACTCGTAGGCGAACAGCGAAAGTTCGATCATGAGCCGCTTCTCCGGCGCCATGAAGTCTTCGCCGAGCAGTTCGCCGATTTTGTCCAGCCGGTGGTACAGCGTCTGGCGCACGATGAACAGCGCGTTGGCCGTCTCCTGCTTCGCGCCGGAATACTGCAGGTAGACTTTCAGCGTCTTCAGCAATTGCAGGTTTCCGTCCCCTCCGGGGAGGATCGGGCCGAGATAGTCCCGCACCAGGGCTTCAAGCTGCCCGGTCTTCTCCAGGACGGGAAACAGCCGGTAGACGTGCAGCTCGGTGTAGAACGGGCGGGGCAAGGGTCCTGCGGTCTTCTGGATGTCGAGGCACGCGCAGGCGCCTTCGAAGCTTTCGGGCAGATGCAGGAAGCCGCGCACGGCCGGACCGACGCCCGCGAGTCCGCCGAAGACGGCCGGTCCTCCCGGTTTGTCCAGCTTGCGAAGTTTCTCCAGCGATTTCGCGAGCGGCGCCGTCCATCCGGTCCGGTCCTTCAGGCCCGTCAGGACGAAGATCAGCCGCTTCTCTCCCGGGACCGGAATCGGCGTGAACCCGGCGCTTGCAAAGACGGACCGGGCGAAGAGAATCCGCTGGATCAGCAAGGTCTCCAGCTCGGGCGAACGGAGCATGTTCCGGTCCAGCTCGAAGACGCAGGCGGTCAGCCAGCCGTCCCGGATATCCGGCTGCAATGACGCCACATATTCGGATACCGCAGGCTCCTTCAGGCCGCCGTCCAGCCATTCCTGGATCCAGCCGTTCTCCTTGTGCTTCCGCCGCTCTTCCACGTGCATCGTGCGCATCATTTCCTGGGCGACGGCGGTGGCGCAGCGGTCCAGGGCGAGCAGGTCGAATTCGGAAAGCTCCTCCTCGCCCTCGATCCACAGTTCGGCCGCGACCCGGTTCATGGCGGCGATGGGCCTGAAGGCCGCGCGCTTGCCGTTTCGCCCGGCCGTCTCCTTCTGCCGCAGCCAGGCGTTCCGTTTCCGGGTCTGTCCGGACTTGGACAGCGCCGGGACGAAGATTTCCGGGCCGCTTTCCGGCAGGAACGCCACGAGCTTTCCGGTTTTCTCGTGAAGCAGCCGGAGCAGCGGCATATAGCCTTTGCCGCTGAGCAGCAGCCGGTTGAAGCGGTTGGTCAGCTCATCGAGGCTGGCGATCATCTGGTGATGCCGGTTGATGAAGAACGTATGGAGATCGCGGGTGATGTCGATGTACCGCACTTCCTCGTGGAAGAAAATCAGCGGAAAGTCGGCTTCGAGGGCCATATGCTTCATCTTGTCGGAGGGCTCCTTGGCGTAAGCGCCCAGCTCCACGCAAAGCCCGGCCGCGTTGTGGTCGATGAGCTGGCGCAGGAAGGAGAGGCTGATTTCCTCCTGGTCCTTCCAGCCGATTCCCGTGGAGAGGATGAGCTCGTGGCCGTCCAGCAAGTGTCCGACATTGGTGATCTCCATGATATGGACCCACTTGACGGGGCGCTCCAGCGCTTTCCGGGTGGCGATCACCTCGGCCCGCTGAAAATAGGGGCGCTTCAGCAACTCTCCCACTCGAACCGGAATATTCATGTCATGTTACCTCCCACAAAAAAAGCAAAAAACACGGGAACTGTGTAAGAATTCGCAATTCTCGTTCTTTTTTCCTGCTTATTGCTATTGATATGTACGATATATGTCAAAAATTATAACGTAATGAAAAAATGATGTTTTGATTTCTAAAGATCAGGCCTCAGGCGGAATTTTCCCGGCCTGGAGAGGTGAACCGGAAATGATCATCGGCGTGCCCAAAGAGCGCAAAAAGCATGAATACCGCGTCGGCATGACGCCGGCCGCGGTGCTGTCCTATGTGAAGGAAGGGCATACGGTCAGGGTGGAGACGGGCTGCGGCGCGGCCATCGGCTATCCCGACGAGGACTATCGCGCCGCCGGAGCCGAGATTGTGCCGACGGCCGAAGACGCCTGGGCGGCAGACATGGTGGTGAAGGTGAAGGAGCCGCTGCCGGAAGAATACCGGCATTTCCGGGAAGGGCTCATCGTGTTCGCGTACCTCCATCTGGCGGCCGATCCCGGTCTGACGAAGGCGATGGTGGAGCACAAGGTGGTCGGCGTCGCCTACGAGACGATTCAGACGGCAAACGGCAGCCTGCCGTTGCTGACGCCGATGAGCGAGGTGGCGGGGCGGATGTCGATCCAGATCGGGGCCCGTCTCCTGGAAGGACACAGCGGCGGGCGGGGCGTGCTCCTTAGCGGCGTGCCGGGCGTGCCGCCGGGCAAGGTGACGATTCTCGGCGGCGGAACCGTCGGCACGAATGCCGCCCGGATCGCCGTCGGCCTCGGCGCCGATGTCTGCGTGTTGGACATCAGCCCCGAGCGGCTGCGCCAGCTTGACGATCTTTTCCAGGGACGGGTCAAGACGCTGATGTCGAATCCCCACAACATCGCCGAAGCGGTAAGGCGGGCGGATCTCGTGGTCGGGGCCGTCCTGATTCCGGGCGCCCGGGCGCCGCGGCTGGTGAGCGCGGATATGGTCCGGGCGATGAATCCGGGTTCGGTCATCGTCGACGTGGCGGTGGACCAGGGCGGCTCCATTGAAACGATCGACCGGATCACCACCCATGACCAGCCGACCTACGAGAAATTCGGCGTGATCCATTACGCGGTCGCCAATATGCCGGGCGCCGTCGCCCGCACGTCGACCATCGCCCTGTCGAACGTGACGACGCCGTTCGGCCTCCAGCTTGCGGCGAAACCTTACAAGCAGGCGGCGCTGGAGAACCGGGCGCTGGCGAAAGGCATCAACGTGGCGGAGGGTCGGGTAATCTACCCGGCGGTGGCCGCGGCCCACGGCTATGACTGCGCCGATCTTGACGCGCTGCTGGGCCGGTCATCGGCGATTGCGTAACCGTTCGGCTTTCACGAACCATTTTGCTGCCAAGGAGGCGTTTTGCGTGAAGATTGTCGTGCTGGGGACCGGCATGATGGGAGAGCCGATGGCTCGTCTGTTCCTGAAGGCGGGACACCGGGTGATGGTGCTGCCGCATCGCAGGCAGGAGCCGGTGCTGCGGCTGCTGGCGGAAGGGGCGGAGCGGATCGAAGATTTGCGGGCGGCCGGAAGCGGGGCGGACGTCGTGTTCTCCATGCTGCCCAATCTGCCGCAAATGGACGAAGTCCTGTTCGAGCGCGGGCTCGCGGAGTCGATGCGCGAGGGCTCCCTGTTCCTGAACATGAGCACGGTTTCGCCGCACGGGATCAAGCGGACGGCGGAGCGGCTCAAGGCGCGCGGCATTGATGTGCTGGACGCGCCGGTCAGCGGCGGTCCGAAGAAAGCCGCCGACGGAACGCTCGCCATCATGGCGGGAGGCGAACGCGAGGTGTACGACCGGTATGTGCCGCTGCTTAAGGTCGTGGGCGAGCGGATTTTCCATACCGGCCCCGTCGGCAGCGGCCAGATCGTGAAGCTGTGCAACAATTTTCTCGCGGCGATGATCATGGCGGCCAATGCGGAGGCGTTGACGATCGGCGTCAAAGCCGGCATCGACAGCCGGCTGCTGCGGGAGATCATCCAGGTCTCCACCGGCGGCAACCGGTTGCTGGAAGACTGGATTCCGAACACGATCCTGAAGGACAGTTACGAGCCGGGCTTCGCGCTCAAGCTCATGCTGAAGGACATCCAGCTTGCCGTGCAGCTTGCCGAAGAGACGGGGACGCCGGTGTTTCTCGGCGGCGCGGCGCAGCAGGTGTACCGCATGGTGGCGAACCGGAACGGCGATGAGAGCGAATCCGACTTCTCGGTCGTCAGCGTCTGCTACCAGGAGGCCGCCCGCGTGCGCATCGCGGGAGGAGCCTGAAGCGCCGGCGGCGGAGCCATGCACCGACCGCGCCCAACCGATATATGCTGTAACAGACCGGGAGATTCAGGGAAAGGGGCGCGGATCATGAAGCAGCAGACGCCGCAGGAACAATGGGATGCCTTCGAGAAAACGATGCTGGAGGCGTTCCCGTTTCTGCCCAGGGACTTCACCCGCGGCGGCATCGTCGATTCTTCCTGGCTTTCGGATGTCGTACAGAACACGATCAACAAGTACATCGATCAGGAGATGAAGTCGAAGTTTCCGCATTCGGTTTTCGGCAACGCGCTCAGCTACGATACGTTCGAGACCCATCGCAGCGTCATCGTGCGCCTGCGGCTGCCGGACGGGCTCAACCCGCGCGAGCTCGAGCTGTCGACAAGCTGCCACAAGGTGCGGGTCAAGCAGCCGTCCGGAGCGAAACAGGAAATTCCGCTGCCGAAAGCCGTCAGTCCGAGGAAGGCCCGGACGTCGTTCAAGAACGGCATCCTGGAGCTCCGGCTGCCCAAGACCAGGGAGCCGTACCATCCGCTTTACGTGGACGGGTAAACATGGCGGCGAAGCGAAACCGGCCGGCCGGGGACCGCAAAAGTCCCGGCCGGCCGTTCGCGTCTCCGCTTCCGCCTTCTAGTACAGGAAGGGCCGGGAAACGATGACGAGCAGAATGAACAGAACCAGGATGACGCCGGTCGACGTGAACAATCCCGCTTTGCCTGCGTAGCTCATCCGATGACCTCCTTCTTCGTGAACTGCATTACCAACCTATGCGGTCTTCGGCCCACTGTCTTGTGCGTTTGTCCCGCCGGCCTCTGCAAAATATCCGCTCATATCATCTTTCATACCCGACGATCAGCTCGCCGCCGAACGGCTCCAGGATGGCGCGGCATGCGGCAAGCAGCGGCGCGGGATCGCCGCGCGCGCACAGCGTTTCCAGGGCGCCGCCCAATATTGCGGCATATTCGGGCGAGAAATCGCGCAGACACCGGTACAGATGCTTGCCTTCGCCGATCCACCGGCGACCCGTCCTGAGCAGAAATTCGGCCGCGAGCAACGCGAGGCGGCTCGCGATGAACCGGCGCTCGTCCGGGTCGCGGGACCGCATCAGGTCGGCCGCCGTTTCCGAGAGCCTGTTCCGCGCGTCGTCGATTTCTTCGGGAGACCAGGGCATCGGCCCGAAGGCGAGATCGGCGCGAGCTTCCTCCGCAATGCGCAGTCCCCGTCCGTTATGGCGAATCACCGTCCCTTCGGCGATCAAGCGCTGCAGGGAAGGATTGGCTTCCCGCATCCCCGCGTCGAAGATTTCCCGGTAATTCGAATCGGTCAGGATGAAACAGTCGACGACCCAGCCGCGGAAGCGGACGACCTTGCGGAACAGATCGCTCTCTCCCCGCTCCACGACGACGATGTCGAGATCGGAGTCCGGGCCGTGCGCCCGGCTCGCCGCGCTGCCGCCGAGCACGGCGAGCAGGCAGCCGGGATGCGCGGCGGCCACATATTGCGTTGCTGCCTCAACGGGAGACGGGCGCATGGTGATCCTCTCCTCCTCCGGCGGCCTACCACTTCGTGAAAAACGGGTGCAGCAGCCAGTTCATGTCGTCCAGTTTGTTCTGATACAGCACCTTGTTTTCCTGATAGGGCGAATGCAGGAGACCGGCTTTCCGGAAGATCGTCTCCGAGCCGCATTTCGAACAGAACGCGTCCTGAAACCCGCAGACATGTCCGCACGGGTCGTTCAGCAGATCGCCCGGGTCGGTGCAGCGGTTCACGACCGGCGCGCCGCACCGGGTACAGTAATTGCTCCCCTTCTCGAATAACGTCCCGCACCGGACGCAGGCGTTGTTATCCGCCATCTGTTTCCGCCCCGCTTTCGCTTGTCAGATTCTCCATCGAGACGGCTTCTCCGCCGTTCACGATCTTCTCCAGCGACTTGGAATCGGTAAGCGCCGTAAGGCCGACGTGCAGCGTTCCGGACAATTCGCTGACGACCAGCTCCTGCACTTTGTAATTGATCGCTTCGATGCGGATCGGCCTTACTTGGGCGGCTTCCGACTTCAGCGCGCGCAGTTCGTCCTCGGTCTGCCGCAGCCGGTCCTCCAGCTCGCGGAGTTGGTGCTCCAGGAGCCGCACGCACGCTTCCAGTGTTCGAATTTGATCCTCGGAATTCGCATTCATGGCGAAGCGACGCTCCCTTGCGCCGGTTCATGCTGCTGCCCGCCTTGATCGGCGGCACCCTCCGCGCCCGGGCTGCTGTCGGGTTCCGACGGGCCGGGCTGCATCGTGACCGACGAGCGGTTGTTGCACAGGATCGTCTTCCCTACGTTGAAGGAGCCGACGTTCGTAATGACGTTGATTCTGATGATGCCGATATTGATTTGCATGGCGCACACCCACCGTCCCGCTAGTAGATCTGATCCTGCAAGTCTTTGTCGACCACATTATTCAGCAGGCGGTTCAGGCTCAGGCTGCCGTCGCCGATCAGCACGGTGCCGCCGATGATTTTCTGATTGACGGTCATTTCCCGGTGAAGCGTGTTGCCGAAGTTGATCGAGCCGTTCTGGGATACGCTGGTGATTTTCAGGTTGAAAATGTTGTTAACGGTGGGCATTTGTCACCCCTCCAGTCATTTCATCATATGGCCCGGAAGCGCGAACGTTACCGCTGTTTCCCGTCCCGGCCCGAAAGCGGGTCCCGGCGGACAAGTCACATGAATATAACATAATAAAGTAATTTTAGATAACACAAATAAGCTTTAATATGGTCCAAAGTCGGAATGTGTGTCATATATATTGACACGGAAAATCGTTGTCACTATAATTGGATTTACGAACGTTGGCAAGATATAGAGAAATAACGTTCGGAAATATGACATATCAGGGAGTGGGAAGATGAGAAATCGGAGAAAGGTCTGGCTTTCGGCGATGATGCTGATGCTTGCCTTCGCGCTCGCGCTGGCCGGCTGCGGCGGAAACGCGGGGTCCGGAGGAAGCCAGGCGTCCGGTTCCGGCGGCGGTTCGTCGTCGGGAGGCGGAGAGACTTCCGGCGCGGGCGGAGACGACGCGGGCGAGATCAAGGTCGGCATTCTGCACTCGCTCAGCGGCACGATGGCGATCAGCGAAGTGTCGGTCAAGGACGCGGAACTGCTCGCGATCGAGGAGATCAACGCGAAGGGCGGCGTGCTCGGCAAGAAGCTCGTGCCGGTCATCGAGGACGGCGCGTCCGACTGGCCGACGTTCGCCGAGAAGGCGCGGAAGCTGATCTCGGAAGACAAGGTTGCGACGGTGTTCGGCGGCTGGACTTCCGCGAGCCGCAAGGCGATGCTGCCGGTGTTCGAAGAGCTGAACGGCCTGCTCTGGTACCCCGTGCAATACGAGGGGCTCGAAGCTTCGCCGAACATCTTCTATACCGGCGCGACGACGAACCAGCAAATCGTGCCGTCGGTCACGTGGCTGCTGGAGAACCGCGGCAAGAAGTTTTTCCTGCTCGGCTCCGACTACGTCTTCCCGCGCACGGCGAACAAGATCATCAAGGCGCAGCTTGCGGCCGAAGGCGGCGAGGTCGTCGGCGAAGAATATACGCCGCTCGGCCATACCGACTACAGCACGATCATCAGCAAGATCAAGCAGGCGAACCCCGATGTCGTCTACAACACGCTGAACGGCGACAGCAACGTGGCGTTCTTCAAGCAACTGAAGGATGCCGGCATTACGGCGCGGGATCTGACGACGCTGTCCGTTTCGATCGCCGAGGAAGAAATCCGCGGCATCGGCGCCGACGTGCTGGAAGGGCACCTCGCGGCATGGAACTACTATCAGACGACGGACACGACGGAGAACAAGGCGTTCGTCGAAGCATACAAGGCGGCGTACGGCGCAGACCGCGTCACGGCCGACCCGATCGAAGCGGGCTACATCGCGGTGTACCTGTGGGCCGCGGCCGTCGAGAAAGCCGGTACGACCGACGTCGACGCCGTCCGGGAGGCGGCGAAGGGCATCGAGTTCAATGCGCCGGAAGGCAAAGTGACGATCGACGGCGACAACCAGCACATCTACAAGACGGTCCGCATCGGCGAGGTGCAGGCGGACGGCATGTTCAAGGAACTGTGGGCGACGGACGGACCCGTGAAGCCCGATCCGTACCTGACCGGTTACGCGTGGGCGGCCGGTCTGGCCGAAAAATGATCGCGGGCATCAGCCCGGAAGGGAGCGCCCGGTTGCGCCGGGCGCTTCCGCTTCCCTAAAGCCGGAGGGGATAACCATGGATGTGATGCTGCTTCAATTGTTCAACGGCATCAGCGTGAGCTCGATTCTGCTGCTCATCGCGCTCGGACTCGCGATCACCTTCGGGCTGATGAACGTCATCAACATGGCGCATGGCGAAATGATCATGATCGGCGCGTATGCGGCGTATGTCACGCAGAATATTTTTCTCGCGGCACTGCCCGGCGGAATGTTCGACTGGTATTTCGCGTTGGCCATTCCGGTCAGCTTTCTGGTCTGCTTCCTGTTCGGACTGCTCCTGGAGTCGTCGCTGATCCGCTTTCTCTACGGCCGCCCGCTGGACAGTCTGCTGGCGACCTGGGGAGTGGGTCTCGCGCTGCAGCAAGTCGCCCGATCGATCTTCGGCGCTCCGAACGTTGCGGTGACGAGCCCGGGCTGGCTGAACGGCGGATGGGCCGTGACGGAAGGCGTCGTGCTGCCGTACAAGCGGCTGTTCATTATCGCGCTGGTCGCCTTCGTGCTGCTCCTCATGTATGTGTATATCTACCGCACGCCGGAAGGACGGCGGATGCGGGCGGTCATGCAGAACCGCGACATGGCGGCCTGCCTCGGCATCTCGACCCGGCGCGTCGACGCGGTCACGTTCGCGGTCGGCTCCGGCATCGCCGGCGTCGCCGGTTGCGCGCTCACGCTGATCGGCCCGATCGGCCCGTCGATCGGCACCTTCTATATCGTCGACGCGTTCATGGTCGTCGTGCTCGGCGGCGTCGGCAAGCTGATCGGCTCCGTGCTCGGCGCGCTCGGCATCGGCATGGCGAACACGCTGTTCGAATTCTGGACGACCGCATCGCTGGGCAAGGTGCTCGTCTTCCTGGCCGTCATTCTGTTCCTGCAATGGAAACCCCGGGGGATCATCGCCGTGCGGACGCGTTCGCTCGACACATGATGCGGGCACAAAACCGTTTGCGAGAGGTGAAGCGTCATGTCTGCCAACTATTGGACGCCCCGGCGCATCTGGCTGCTCGTCGGGTACGCGGCGGCCGTGTCCGCGCTGCTGTGCGCGCCGCTCTGTCTGAATGACTTCCGCCTGAACCTGCTGGCGAAGTTTCTCGCGCTCGCCATCGCGGCGCTCGGCCTTGATCTCATCTGGGGCTACACCGGGATCTTAAGCCTCGGACACGGCGTCTTCTTCGGGCTTGGCGCCTACGCGATGGCGATGCATCTGAAACTTGTGGCATCCGGCGGAAAACTGCCCGACTTCATGAGCTGGAGCGGGCTGTCCTCGCTGCCGTGGTTCTGGAAGCCGTTCGAATCGCCGGCCTTCGCAATTGCAGCCGGGCTGCTGCTGCCGATTCTCCTCGCTCTGCTGCTCGGCTGGTTCACGTTCCGCAACCGGATCAAGGGCGTCTATTTCACGATTCTGACGCAGGCGCTTGTCATCATCACGACGACGCTGTTCGTCGGGCAGCAAGCCTACACGGGCGGCACGAACGGCATCACGGGGTACGGCACGCTGTTCGGATTCAGGCTCGCCGATCCGCAGACGAAGGTGTGGCTGTACCTCGCGACGGCCGTCGTGCTGTTTGCGGCATTCGCCCTTTGCCGGTTTCTGACGGGGAGCCGGTTCGGGCGCGTGCTGCGGGCCATCCGGGACGGGGAGAACCGGGCGCGGTTCATCGGCTACGACCCGGCCGTCTACCAGATGATCGCGTTCTGCGTCTCCGCCGGGCTGGCGGGGCTCGCGGGCATGTTGTTCGTGCTGCATGTCGGCATCATTTCTCCGTCGATGATGGGCATCGTGCCGTCCATCGAGATGGTGCTGTGGGTGGCGATCGGCGGACGCGGCACGCTTGTCGGCGCGGTGCTCGGCGCCATTCTGATGAACGGGGCGAAGAGCGTGCTCAGCGAATCGTATCCCGAACTGTGGACGCTGCTGATCGGGCTGCTGTTCGTCGCGGTCGTCGTATTCATGCCGCGCGGGCTGGCCGGCATTGCCGACCTGCCGGCGGCGCTGCGAAGAAGGAGGGAGAGAAGCGATGCAAGCGGTGGAGTTGGAAGCGCCGGCGGAATTGGAGATGCGCCTGGCGCAGAAGCCGGAGGCGCGGAAGGCGTCCGGCATTCTCCGGTGTGAGTCGGTGGTCGTCGATTTCGACGGATTCAAGGCGCTGCAGGGGATGGACCTTACGCTCCGGCAAGGCGAGCTGCGCTTCCTGATCGGGCCGAACGGCGCGGGCAAGACGACTTTGCTGGACGTCATCTGCGGCAAGGTGAAGCCGGCCTCCGGCCGCGTCCTGTTCCGGGGCGAAGTGGACCTGACGCGGAAGCGGGAGCATCAGATCGCGAAGCTCGGCGTCGGGCGGAAATTTCAGGCGCCGTCGATCTTCCCGTCGCTCACGGTGCGCGAGCATCTCGAGATCGCGATGCGCCAGGACAGGGGCGTGTTCGCGGCGCTGACGGCGAAGATGACTTCGGAGGACGAGGATCGCATCGCGGCGCAGCTCAAGATGATCGGGCTCGAAGCGAAAGCCGGCTGGAAGGCCGGCAGCCTCTCCCACGGCGAGAAGCAGTGGCTGGAGATCGGCATGATGCTCATGCAGGAGCCGGAGGTGCTGCTGCTCGACGAGCCGGCGGCGGGCATGACCGATCGGGAGACGGAGAAGACGGGCATCCTGCTGCGCGAGATCGCGCGCAAACAGTCGGTCATCGTCGTCGAGCACGACATGGAGTTCGTGCGGAACTTCGCGAGCACGGTCACCGTCATGCACGAAGGCCGGTTGCTCGCGGAAGGATCGGTGGACGACGTGCAACGCGACGAACGCGTGATGGAAGTTTACCTCGGACGGAGGCGGGACGCCGATGCTGGCCGTTCGACAGCTTGAGACGGGTTACGGCGGCACCGTCATTCTGCGCGGAGTGTCGCTGGATGTGAAGCCGGGGCAGGTCGTCTGCCTGCTCGGGCGCAACGGCGTCGGCAAGACGACGCTCATGAAGGGCATCATGGGTGTGCTGAAGGCGCGCAAAGGCAGCGTCAAGTTCAAGGGCGAGGAGCTCGCCGGCCGCGCGCCGGGCATCCGCGCCCGGCGCGGCATCGGCTACGTGCCGCAGGGGCGGGAGATCTTTCCCCTGCTTACGGTGTACGACAACCTGCTGCTCGGGCTCGAAGCCGCGGGCGGACGGCTCAAGACGATCCCGGAGGAAGCGGTCGCGCGCTTTCCGGCGCTGCCCTCGCTCTACGGGCGGCGCGGCGGCGACCTGAGCGGCGGCCAGCAGCAGCAGCTCGCCTTCGCGCGGGCGTTGGCGTCGCAGCCGGAACTGCTCTTGCTCGACGAACCGTGCGAAGGAATCCAGCCGTCGATCGTCGAGGAGATCCGCGCCGTCATCCGCGACATCAAGCGCGAAGGCCGGACGGCGATTCTGCTGGCGGAACAGGATCTCGAGTTCGTGCGCAGCGTCGGCGATTTTTTCTACATGATGGACCGGGGCGCGATCGTCTGGCAGGGCGAAGCGTCCGGGCTGACCGAGGATGTCGTGCATCGGCATTTGGCGGTGTAGTCTGGTTATCCGATGTGAAATCATATGAAGGAGGCATGAAGCATGCATATACCGGATGGATATTTGAGCATGGAAGTGTGGACGGTGACGACGGCGGCCGGAGCGGCGGCCGCGGGCTACGCGCTGCGCAGAACCCGGACGGAGCTCGCGCAGTCGCAGGTGCCGGCCGCCGCCCTGCTCGGGGCGTTCATCTTCGCGGCGCAGATGATCAATTTCCCGATTGCCGGCGGGACATCGGGGCATTTCCTCGGCAGCGCGCTTGCCGCCATCCTGTTCGGGCCGTGGGCGGCCGCCGTCATCATGACCGCCGTGCTGATCATCCAGGCGGTCTTGTTCCACGACGGGGGCATCACCACGCTCGGCGCCAATATTCTGTGTACGGCGGTCATCGGTTCATTCGCCGGCTACGGCGTCTACCAGGCCGGACTCCGGCTCCTGAAGGGCCGGCTGCAGGCCGCCGCGTCGTTCCTGACGGCATGGGTGTCCATCGTCGCGGCTTCCTGCGGCGTCGCCTTGCTGCTGGCGCTGTCCGGCGCCGCGCCGCTCGGCGCAGCGCTGAACGCGATGTTCGGCTGGCATGCCCTCATCGGCATCGGCGAAGGGCTGGTCACGATGGCGGTTGCCGCGTATCTGACGGAGCGCCGGACTTCGCTGGCTCCGGGAGGTGCGGCCGCATGAGCGGCGGGCGCGACGGGCGCGGCGGGGCGGGCGCCCGCGAATACCGGCTGACGGGCAGCCGGCGCAAATGGATGGTACTGGCCGTCCTCACGCTGGCCGCCGCGGGGCTCATGTCCCCGTGGGCGTCGGGGCATCCCGACGGGCTGGAGCGCGTCGCCGAAGATCTCGGGTTCCTCGAGCGGGCGGCCGCCGTCCATTCGCTCTCGCCGATGCCCGATTACGAGGTCGCCGGCATCCCCTGGGAAGCCGCCCGGGTCGGGCTGGCCGGGCTCATCGGCGTCGTCGTCATGGCGGCCGTCCTGTGGGCCGCGCTGCGCGCGCTGGCGGGGAAGCGGCGGTAAGCCGGCGCTTCCCGCTGCCGGCGGGTCAGCAGGGTGCATGGCGAGTTGGAGCGGCAAGCGGAGCCGAGACGGCGAGGTTGCAGCGTTCGTGGTGTGTTGATGCGGCTGGTGTGTCGGAAGGCTGCAGCATGCAGGCTGCGTTACAGGGGCTGATAGAGCCGTACTGGCAGACTTGCCGCATGCAGGCCGCCCCGCATCAGCTCCCGCCAGCGGGGGCATCGGCGGACGGGCTCTTTTAATATAGAAGAAAATTTTTCCTCTAGTATTGGATTATTAGGCTAAAATCAAGAAATAAAGGAAATATTTTCGTTTATTTTTTCAAATCTCCGAGAATTTACTGTTTTCGTGAAAATAGACGAAATTACTTCGTTTATTTTCGTTGATAACGCGGTTTGTTTCGAAATAGAGGCAAATTTTTCGCTTATCAGCCGGGAAAGCCGGACGGGGTCTGACGGGTTGACGGGAAGCGGAAGGATTGACCGGAGCGGTACGGATCAGCGGGGAAGCAGCAGGTTTGTCCAACCGGGTAAGAACGAGCCGACCGGGAAGCGGAAGGATTGACCGGAGCGGTACGGATCAGCGGGGAAGCAGGTTTGGCCAACCGGGAAAGAACGAGCCGGCCGGAAGCGGAAGGATTGACCGGAGCGGTACGGATCAGCGGGGAAGCAGCAGGTTTGGCCAACCGGGAAAGAACGAGCCGGCCGGAAGCGGAAGGATTGACCGGAGCGGTACGGATCAGCGGGGAAGCAGGTTTGGCCAACCGGGAAAGAACGAGCCGGCCGGGAAGCGGAACGGATTGACGGGGAAGCGGAGCGAGCCGGCGGGAAAAGCCGGACGGGCGGATGCTGGCAGCGGCTTGCGGGGAAGCAACGGGGCCCCGAGCCGCAGCCGCCCGAAAGCCCGGCCCAAGGCAACAGCCGCGAGCGATTTCCGCTCGCGGCTTTGCCCGTTGCCGCGCGCGGCACGGGCGCAGGCCGGGTCTGCAGGCATCCGGAGGCCTGCGTGCAGGCCGGAGTGCGCGAACCGGATCTCCGGACACGACGCCCGGCACGTTGCCGGGCGGGAAAACCCTGGGTGCGCCAAACGCGCCGCGCAGTTGGCGGATTCAGGACGATTCGGGCAAGCGCATAACGTTCTGGGAGCAGTTGAATACTATGGTCAGATCGCTTCTGGCTCACAAGTGCCGCGCACGAAGGCCGCGCGTTCGGCCTGGGAGGCGGTGTAACATACGCCAGGGTCTCTCGTCCCGACAGTCTCCGCTAGCTTCTGCCGAATCCAAAACCTTCAACGAAAGTGGGGCATCCAGACATGAAAGCAACAGGTATCGTCCGCCGGATCGATGACCTCGGCCGTGTCGTGATTCCGAAGGAAATCCGCCGCACGCTGAGAATACGCGAAGGCGACCCGCTCGAGATCTTCGTCGACCGCGACGGCGAAGTCATCCTGAAGAAGTATTCCCCGATCGGGGAGCTTGGCGACTTCGCCAAAGAATATGCCGAATCGCTGTATGAGAGCACGGGACATATCGCTTTGATCTGCGACCGCGATACGATCATCGCCGTGGCCGGCGCTTCGAAGAAGGAGTTTCTGGACAAGCCGGTCGGCTCGCTGCTCGAGCAGAGCATGGAGAACCGGAAGGCGGCCCTCGAGCCGAACGGAGGCCGGTTCGAGCTGGTCAAGGATACGGAAGACCAGTTCAGCTCGCTGGCGGTCGCGCCGATCATCGCCGGCGGCGACCCGATCGGAGCCGTCGCGCTCGTCAGCAGGGACGAAGGCGTGAAGATGGGGCAGATGGAAGCGAAAATGGCGGAGACGGCCGCCGGTTTCCTGGCGAAACAGATGGAGCAATAAGCGAACAACCTCTGCGGAAATCAAGCTTCCCCATGCCGCGGCAAGCGCAAGGGGAAGCTTTTATTTTCGCGGCGGTGAGGCAAATCCGCCCCGAATGGGTTATAATGGTGAACGGCGGCTTTGCGGGCCGCTCCCGGAAGGAGGACTTACAGGCGCGATGTCACCGACCATCATCGTCGCCGGACTCGGGTCCGGCGGCGAAGACCATATCACGTTGGGCGTCTTGAGGCGGCTTGAGGAGACGCCGCGGCGCTATGTGCGGACGGCCAGCCACCCCGCGGTCCGGAAGCTTGAGGAGCGCGGGCTCGATTTCGCGTCGTTCGACCATTTCTACGAGCAATCGGATTCGTTCCCGGACGTGTACGAGCGGATCGCGGATGAGCTGATCCGGCTGGCGCGGGAGGACGGGGAGCCGCTCCTCTACGCGGTGCCGGGCCACCCGATGGTGGCCGAGCGGACGGTGCGGCTGCTCTCCGAGCGGTGCGGCGGCGCCGGCATCGGGCTGGAGATCGTCGGCGGCGAGAGCTTCCTCGACCAGGCGTTCATCCGGCTCGGCTTCGATCCGATCGAAGGGTTCCAGCTTCTCGACGCGGCGGATGTGAAGCCGTCCCTGCTCAGGCCGGAGCTGCACACCGTCATCGCCCAGGTGTACGACAAGTTCACCGCGTCCGACGTCAAGCTGTCGCTGATGGAGCGGTACCCGGACGACCATCCGGTGACGGTCGGGCACGCGCTGGGCGTGCCGGGCGAGGAGCGGATCGAGACCGTGCCGCTGCATGAGCTGGACCGGTTGGAGGCGTACGGCAACATGACGCTGGTCTGGCTGCCGAAGTCCGACGATTCGATGCTGCTGAACCGGTCGTTCGACCGGTTGCACGAGATCGTCGCCATCCTCCGCAGTCCGGAAGGCTGTCCGTGGGATCGGGAGCAGACGCATCGGTCCATCCGCAAAAATTTCATCGAGGAAACGTACGAAGCGATCGAGGCGATCGACAACGACGATCCCGTCGGCATGCAGGAAGAGTTCGGCGACGTGCTGCTGCAGGTGATGCTGCACAGCCAGATGGAAGCGGAGAACGGCACGTTCGACGTGTACGACGTCATCCAGTCGCTGAACGAGAAGCTGCTGTTCCGGCATCCGCACGTGTTCGGCGAGACCGGAGCGTCGAACGCGGACGAAGCGCTCGCGAACTGGGAGCGGATGAAAGCGGAGGAGAAGCGGCGCAAAGGCCTTCCCGAGCGGTCGTCCGTATTGGACGGCATCCCGCGCGACCTGCCCGCGCTCATGAAGGCGTACGCGCTGCAGAAGAAGGCGGCCAAGGTCGGGTTCGACTGGCCGGAGATCGGCCCGGCGCTGGACAAGGTCGGCGAGGAGCTGAAGGAGCTGCGCGAAGCGATCGCGGCCGGGAAGGACAAGGAAGAGCAGGCGCTCGAGCTCGGCGATCTGCTGTTCGCCGCCGTCAACGCCGCGCGGTTTATCGGCGCCGATCCGGAGGAGGCGCTCGCCCGGACGAACGCGAAGTTCAGCCGCAGATTCGCCTATATCGAAGAGCAACTGCGGAAGAGCGGCAAGACTTTCGGACAGACAAATCTGGAAGAAATGGATCGTTGGTGGGAGGAAGCGAAACGGAAGAACTAGGACTTTTCGACGTTTTCCCACGTTTTCCCCGATAAATCGAAAATTTTAACGCGGTCAGGCAGGATTTTCCCGTTCCCGGAAAGAATAGAAGATGCGGATGCATTGCAACACCGCCGCGGAGCGGCTGACGTCTCCGTGCGGACACTATTATGATGATGGAAATCAGGAGGCTGTGAGCAGATGAACAAGACGGATCTGATCAACAACATTGCCGCCAAGAGCGGGCTCTCGAAGCGTGACGTCGAAACGGTGCTGAACGGTTTTCTGGGCGAAGTGACGGCTGCGCTGCAATCCGGCGACAAGGTTCAACTTATCGGTTTCGGCACGTTCGAGACGCGCAAGCGCAACGGCCGCAAGGGCCGCAACCCGCAAACGGGCAAGACGATCGAGATTCCGGCATCGAAAGTCCCGGCATTCAAGGCGGGCAACAAGCTGAAAGAAGCCGTAAAGTAAGCCATACATGAGGCTGGACAAATTCCTCAAAGTATCCCGGCTCATCAAGCGGCGGACGGTGGCGAAGGACGTCTCCGAACAGGGGCGCGTCTGGATCAACGGCCGCGAGGCGAAACCGGGCAGCACGGTCAAGGTCGGCGACGAACTGACGATCCAGTTCGGCCAGAAGACGGTGACCGTCCGGGTCGAGCGGCTTGCCGACACGACCCGCAAGGACGAAGCCGCCGGCCTCTTCACTTTGCTGCGCGAAGAATTCCGCCGGGAGAACGAAGAGGAAGTGCGGTAAGACCCAGCGACAGCGAAGGCCGTCTTCGGCGCCGCGAAAAGCGGCGCCGGAGGCGGTCTTTCTTCTTGTCCGGTCGGTTCTAAACCTTGTCCTTCTTCCATATCCATGGTGGTAAGGGAGGAGGCCAGGCCATGATGATGGAACAGTCGAAAGCGAAACGCCAGGAAGTCAAAATGCTGAACCGCAAAGTTCTGGAGATCACGGGCATCCGGAACGTGGAGAGCTTCGACAGCGAGGAGTTCCTGCTCGATACCGAACTCGGCTTCCTGACCGTGCGCGGTCAGAATCTGCACATGAAACATCTCAGCCTCGAGCAGGGGCTCGTCGCCATCGAAGGCGCGATCCATACGATCGCCTACCTCGACGGCGCTTCCGCGGGCAAATCCAAAGGCTTCTTCGGGAAGTTGTTCAAGTGAGCCTGCAGGTCCAGTTTCTGACGCTCGTTTCGGTGGCGCTGGCCGGCATCGGCATGGGCGCGGCCTTCGACGGCTACCGGGTTGCGGCCCGCGAGCTGAACGCCGGCCGGCTGTGGATTCCCGTGCTCGACCTCCTGTACTGGCTGCTCGGCGCGCTCGTCGTGTTCCGCGTGCTGCTTGCGGTCAACGAGGGCGAGGTGCGGCTGCCCGTTTTCCTCGGATTTTTCATCGGACTCGCTTTCTATTTCTGGCTGCTCAGCGGACCGGTCATCCGCCTGTACCGGCTGCTGGCCGCGGCCGTCCGCCGGATCTGGCGGCTTTCCGTCCGCACCGCGGATGTGCTCGTCGTCCGTCCGCTGCGGTGGCTGGTGCGGCTCGCGGGTGGGTTTTTCAGACTAGTCTCCGATGCCTCTATGTATCTGTTCCGCTTTGTGATAAAATTATTAAGTCCGATTCTTGGTTTGTTCGCCCGGCTCGCGCGGCCCGTTTGGCTCCCGATCAGAAAGAAGGCGGCGGCATGGGCGAAAGCGGCGGGACTCGCGCCGCTTGCGGAAAGATTGGCTTCCAAAATACGCCATTGGCGGAACAGACGATCCTAGGAGGTACGGCACGTGGCGGACGCCCGAAAGCATACTCCTTCCCGAACGGGCACGAAGCGGCGTCTGCGGCTCTGGTTTCTGATCGTCGCCTCGTTCATGGGGTGGGCGGTCTACACATCCGTCCAGCAGCTTGAAGCCCGGTCGGAGACGATCCTGGCGCTGAAAGCGTTGCAGGACCAGGTCGCCGCAGCCGAGCAGCGCCAGGCCGAACTCGAGTTCGAGATCGAGCGGCTGGGCAACCCGGAATACATCAAGGAACTCGCCCGGAAGAACGGCCTCACCATGCCCGGAGAACAGCCGATCCAGGTGACGGAAAGCGGCGACTGAAGCGCCGTTTGCCTCTGTTGTCTTGCATTCGGCGTTCGGTTATAATCACGGATAGAACAGCCTTTCGCTGGAGCCCGAGTCAGCCGTGCCCCATGCGCATGGAAGTGTTCTTCTATGATCTGATCATTAGGGAGGCCAATCTTATTCATGGCAATTGAAGTGGGAGCCAAGTTAGAGGGCAAAGTGACGGGCATTACGCATTTCGGCGCATTCGTCGATCTGGCTGACGGTGTCACGGGGCTCGTACACATTTCGGAAATTGCCGACCACTACGTCAAAGACGTGAACGACCACCTGAAGATCGACGATATCGTCACGGTGAAGGTCATCAACGTCGACAAAGACGGCAAGATCGGTCTGTCGATCAAGCAGGCCATCGAGCGGCCGGAAGGCTACGTTCCTCCGCAGCGCGGCGACCGGCAAGGCCGGCCCGGCGGCGAACGCAGACCCGGCGGTCGCGGCGGCTTCAAATCGGCTCCCGGCAAAATGTCCTTCGAAGAGAAGATGTCCCGATTCTTGAGAGACAGCGAGGAACGGATTTCCTCCCTGAAGAAGAATACGGAAGGCAAGCGCGGCGGCCGCGGATCAAGACGCGGCTGAGGCGGCAGCCGAATCGAACAGATGAAAACGTGTGAAGACGCAGGCAGAACCGGCGAGGTTCTGCCTTTTTTGATGCGCGGAGACATCGGCCGCGAAATTGACGGTTTACAAGACACCAAAAAGTGTCGTATAGTAAATATGTCACCAAATGGTGGCGAATTCAGGTCCAAGCGGGTGAGTGGTGCCGTGAGCAAGGTTCAACAGCGAGACGTCTTCGATGCGATTGCGGATCCGACAAGGCGGCGGCTGATCCAACTGCTCGCCGAAGCGGAGGATTTGCCGCTGCACGAGTTGGCCGCCCATTTCAACATGGGTCGCACCGGGGTTTCGAAGCATCTGGGCATCCTGAAAGATGCCGGGCTGGTGAAGGACCGCAAGGCGGGCAGGGAAACGCGTTACCGGCTCGATGCGGCTCCGCTGAAGGAGGTTCAGGACTGGGTCGCCTATTACAGCAACTATTGGAGCGCCAACATGATGCGTTTGGGCCAATTGCTCGAGGAGGATGAGGAAGCATGAGTTTTTCACTGAACATGGATTTCCAGTTTGAGACGACGGTCGAGAAGCTGTGGTCCGCCCTGACCGATTCCGGCAAGCTGGCCAGGTGGATCGCGGACAACGACTTCAAGCCGGTCGTCGGGCATCGTTTCCAGTTCCACCATCAGCCGAACGAGTACTGGGACGGCATCGTGAACAGCGAAGTGCTCGCCGTGGAAGAACCGCATCGGCTGTCCTTCTCCTGGGTGGTCGGCGAGGAGCGGCACACGGTGACGCTGATCCTGGACGATCTCGGGAACGGCAAGGTGCATCTTCGCCTCGAACAGACCGGACTTTCGAACAAGGCGGCGCTCTCCGGCGCCCGGTACGGCTGGGAGGCCTGGGTCGGAAAGCTGGAGCAGGTATTGGCGGAGCAAGATGCGGCCAAGTGACGCGGGTTGAACCGGCAAGCAGAGAGGAGCTGGAAACATGGGGTTTCTGCAGGACAACCTGATTCCGTTTTTCAAACAGCGTGAGATCGTGTTCAGGGAAAGCCGCCGGGAGGCGGACGATATCGTGAGCTTCCACTTCGACAAGCCGGACGATCTGACATGGAAGGCGGGCCAATACGGGCTGTTCACGATCACGCACAGGAAAATCAAAACCGCGACGAAACCGTTCAGCGTCTCCTCCGCGCCCGCCGAGAACGTGATCCGCATCACGACGATTGTGAAGGACAGCCCGAGCGAGTTCAAACGGGCGCTGCTGGAGCTTGCGCCCGGCATGAAGGTCACGCTGCGCGGGCCCGTCGGGCCTTTCTATCTGAAGGACAGAGCGCCGGTGCTCCTTGTCGCGGGCGGGATCGGAATTACGCCGATCCGCTCCATGCTGAGGCAGGTCGAAGCGGAAGGAAGCGGAGGAGAGCGGCAGATCCGTCTGCTGTATGTGGACGGCGACCGGCGGTTTCTTTTCAAAGACGAGCTGGACCGGATCGCCGCGCAATCCGCCGTCAGCGTCGATTACCTCGAATCGCGCGACAGTCTGTACCGCGAGCTCGACCGGCTGGCCGATTCGTACCGGGAGGGCGGCAGCATCATGATCGCGGGACCGCAATCCATGGTGAATCAGCTCGTGTCCGAGCTCAGAAGCCGAAAAATTCCGAAGCGGAACCTGATCAAAGACGCGTTCTTTGGCTATTGATCGGACAGGATGGAAGGGAAATCCGCTGGCGTTCGCCACATGAAGCCAGGATCGGACGGAAGACGAGCCGCCGCATCCCGCGGAATTTGCCGGCCGGCCGGCCCCCGGCCCTTCCCGCGACGCGGGCGAATGCAGATGCGGCGCGCATTCGCCCCTTGTCGTCCGCCTGTCCGGAGAAGCGCCGCTCGTGTCGGAAAAAAAATCGCCGCCGCCTACCGAATATGACAAACTCCTGACGGCCCCCCGCCTATAATAGGAGTCACTTCTCGCGTCCGCTCGGGGCAAGTGCGGACAAGCATATTCGGATGGGTGGTGCTGTCAATCATGGACAAGCAGAATATTTTGCGGCTTCCCGGGGCAGACAGCCGGCACGGCGGCGGACGGCTGAAGCCGACGTACCGATGGCGGAAACTTTCGGCATCGGCCTCGCAGATCTTCCTCACCCGGCGCTGGACGATCCTGATCGCCGCCATCGGCCTCCTGCTCGGCCGCGCCGCGATTCTGGACACGCTCGCGCCGTTCGCGGCCGCCTGGTTTGCCGTCATCTGGTTCCTGCGGCGCGACGCGGCCTTCATCGCCGCGCTGGCGCTCGTCGCCGGCGGTTGGCTGGCCGCGGCTCCCCAGGCCTGGTCAACCGCGGCCGAACTGCTCGTGTTCTTCCTGCTCGTGCGCGGGATGGAGGCGTACGAGCGCGCTGAATTATCCTATGCGCCGCTGCTCGTATTTATATCTTCCCTGCTCGTGCAATTGTTCGGCGTCGTGATGGACAAAGCGATGGACGGCTATCAGCTTCTCATGGTCGGGGTCGAGGCGGGGCTGGCTTCCGTGCTCACTCTCGTCTACATCCAGGCGGTTCCCGTCCTCATGCTGACGAAGAAGCCGGCGCTGCTCCGCAATGAAGAGATCATCTGTCTGATGATCCTGCTCGCTTCGATCATGACGGGCGCGGCCGGCTGGACGCTCTATGGCCTGGAGATCACGCACATCCTGTCGCGCTATGTCCTGCTCTTGTTCGCGCTGGCCGGCGGCGCGCTGCTCGGCGCGTCGGTCGGCGTGATCGCCGGCCTCATCCTGAGTCTCGCCGATTTCGGCGAAGTCCTGCAGATGAGCGTGCTCGCGTTCGCGGGGCTGCTCGCCGGCCTGCTCCGGGAAGGCGGCAAACCGGCGGCGGCTTTCGGCATGTTGCTCGGGACGACGATTCTGTCCGTCTACGTCGGCGGAGCGGAAGGCGCGCTCGCCTCGACGTGGGAATCGGCCGCGGCCGCGCTGCTGTTCCTGATAACGCCGCGCGCGCTGATGAAGACGATCGCCCGCTATGTGCCGGGCACGGCCGAGCATGCGCGCTCGCAGCACGAATACGCCCGCCGGGTCCGCGACGTGACCGCGCAGCGGGTGACGCAATTCTCCGAAGTGTTCCGGCAGCTTGCGGAAAGTTTCGCCGAGACGGCCGATGTCGAGCCGTTCGGGCGGCGGCAGCAGGAACGGGTTCACTTCGTCAACGCCGCGGCCGAGGCGGTCTGCGCGACCTGCTACCGGCAACAGCAATGCTGGGAGGGGAAGTTCCAGCAGACGTACCGGCTCATGAAGGAGATGACGGCGTCCGCCGAACGGGATCGGCCGAAGCTGGGCGAGGAGCTGCCGGAGGCGTGGACGAAGCATTGCGTCAAGCCGCATCAGGTGCTCGCGGTGCTCCGGCAGCAAGTCGAGCTGGTCGAGCACGACCGGCTGTGGCGGAAGCGCATCCGGGAGTCGCGCCGCCTGGTGGCCGATCAGCTCTCCGGCGTCTCGCGAATCATGCAGGATCTGGCGCGGGAGATCCGCCGGGAAGGCCAGGAGATGCACCTGCAGGAAGAGCAGATCCGCGAGGCGGTGGAAGGGCTCGGCCTGTCGATCCGCAGCGTCGAGATCATCAGCCTCGAGGAAGGCAACGTCGAGATCGAGATCGCGCACACGTTCCCGCGGGGATTCGACGAATGCCGGAAAATGATCGCGCCGCTTCTTTCCGACATCCTCGGCGAGCCGATCGCGGTGACGTCGGAGCGCCCGCCGGAGCGCAGCGGGGAGCCGTCGGTCGTGACGTTCGCGTCGGCGAAAGCGTATGAAGTCGAGACCGGCGTGGCCGGAACGGCCAAGGGCGGCGGGCTGCTGTCAGGCGACAGCTACAGCACGGTGGAGCTGGCGAACGGCAAGTTCGCGGTGGCGCTGAGCGACGGCATGGGCGGCGGCGAGCGGGCGCGGCTCGAGAGCCGCTCGGCGCTGGACATGCTCCATCAGCTCCTGCAGTCGGGCATGGACGAGAAGCTGGCGATCCAGTCGGTCAATTCGGTGCTGCTGCTCCGCTCGGCCGACGAGATGTTCGCGACGGTGGACGTGGCGCTCATCGACCGGTACACGGCGAAGACGACGTTCCTGAAGGTCGGCTCCACGCCGAGCTACATCAAGCGGGGAGGCGACGTCATCCCGATCACCGCCGGCAATCTGCCGATCGGCATCCTGCAGGAGATCGACGTCGACCTCGTCCGCGTGCAGCTCTATCCCGGCGACACGCTGATCATGATGACCGACGGCGTGTACGACGCGCCGGGGCACGCGGTGAACAAGGAAATCTGGATGAAGCGCATCATCCAGGAGCTGAAGTCGGAAGACCCGCAGCAGATGGCGGAAGAGCTGCTCGACACGGTGCTGCGCGGCAGCCCGGACGAGATCCGCGACGACATGACGGTCGTCGTCGCCCGCGTGCGGCGGTTCCAGCCGGAATGGGCGACGTTCCGCTGGCCGGGGCTGACGAAGCTGGAGCGCCCGCGGACGGTGAGCTGAATACGCCGGAATCCGTCCTTTTGCTCCGGGAAAACTTTCGCCGAAGTTTACCTCTCTTCCATATCGGGCATGCTGTTACCAGAATCGAAGATTCGAGATTGGAAGATTCGAAGGAGGGGCTTCGGCCATGAGACAATTGCTGCTCATCACGGACGGCTGCTCGAACGTCGGGATGAACCCGGTCGTCGCGGCGGCCCATGCGAAGGCGGAAGGCATTACGGTGAATGTGATCGGGGTGGTGGAACGCGGCGAATCGATCTCCGCGGCGGAAGTCGAGATCGAGGAGATCGCGCGCGCCGGCGGCGGCATGAGCCGGCTCGTGAACACGCGCCAGTTGTCGCAGACCGTGCAGATGATGACGCGCAAGACGGTCGTGACGACGATCCAGCAGGCGGTGAACAAGGAGCTTCGGCAGGTGTTCGGCGCGGAGTCGGTCGAGGCGCTGCCACCGGAGCGGCGCGGCGAGGTCGTGCGCGTCATCGACGAGCTCGGCGAATCGTCGCCGCTGAAAGTCGCGCTCCTCATCGACACGAGCGCGAGCATGCGGCCGAAGCTTCAGGCGGTCGAGGAAGCGATCCGCGATCTCGTGCTCAGCCTCCAGTCGCGCTCCGGACGGAGCGAGATTGCCGTGTTCCACTTCCCCGATTCGGAGAATGGCGAGGGGTGCGTCTGCGATCTGGACTGGACGGACAACATCGCGGGCGTGAAGCGCATTTTGCCGCGTCTGGCGATGCGCGGCACGACGCCGACCGGACCGGCGATGATGCAGGTGATTGATTTTTTCCGTCAGGGCGATTATGGTAGAACCATCAGAGGCGAAACGGACGGGATGACAGGTGAAGACGTCGTCTGAACTTCGGCTGGCGCCCGGCACGGTCATCACGGGCAAATGGAATCGCGGCCGATACCGGGTCGAGCGCCTGCTCGGAGAAGGGGCGAACGGCAAGGTCTATCTGGTGGAACAAAACCGCCGCCTGTACGCGATGAAGGTAGGCGGGGACGCGGTGGATCTGCAGTCCGAGATCAACGTGCTTCGCAGCCTCGCGTCCCGGCGGCGTCGGGCGGAGCCGTATCTGATGGCTGTCGACGACTGCGTCCGCGAAGACGGCTCGGAATATCCGTTCTACGTCATGCGGTATGTGCGCGGCAGCGCGGTGCACGAATATTTGCAGCGCGAAGGAGCGGACTGGTTCCCGCTCGTCGGGTACCATCTGCTCGGGAAACTGGCCGAGCTGCACGAAGCGGGCTACGTGTTCGGCGATCTGAAGCGGGAGAACGTGCTGGTCGGCGACTACGGCCGCGTCGAGCTGGTCGACTTCGGCGGCGCGACGGCGCTCGGCAAGAGCGTCCGCCAGTTCACCGAGCTCTATGACCGCGGCTACTGGAACGCGGGCAGCCGGACGGCCGAAGGAACGTACGACCTGTTCTCTTACGCGGTGCTGTGCCTTCATCTGTTCGAAGGCCGGCGGCTGCTCCAGCTTGCGCAGACGGCGCTGCCGCAGAACCGCTCGCCGGCGGATCTGATCCGCCTCACGGACGGCCATCCGGCGCTGAAACCGTTCGCCGGGTGGCTTGCGCGCGCGCTGCGCGGCGAATTCGCTTCCGCGCGGGAAGGCGCCGCCGCCTGGCAGCTCATCATGTACGGCGGAGGCGTGAAGATGAACCGGAAGCGGACGCCCGCGGGCTGGGCGGCCGGTCTGTTCGCCTGCACGATGCTCGCGCTGGCGGCGGCGATTGTATGGCTCATGACGGAAGGCGTGCTGCCGACCGGGCTGTCGTAACCTGACGTCCGGCGCGGGGGCATGCTTCTTCGAAAGATAAGAAATTATAAGTTGCATGCTTATAATCGGCTTATCTTTCACCGCAAAACGGGGACGACGCCAGAGATGGACGGCGTCAGCCGTTTTACTTGGCATGCGCACATTTGCAGGTGGGGGCGACCAAGGATGGATCTGGCGGCGCGCATCCGGCGGACGGCGGAGCGGGAAGGGCTCTGGCAGCCGGGCGATACGATTCTGGCCGCCGTATCGGGCGGACCGGATTCGACGGCGTTGCTGCATCTCTTGCGGCGGCTGTCCGGCGAATGCGGCTTTCGGCTGGCGGCGGCCCATGTCAATCACGGCTTCCGCGGCGAGGAGTCGGCGCGGGAAGCGGAATTCGTGCGCCGGCTGTGCGCCGGGCTCGGCGTTACGCTGGACGAGGCCGGGTTCGACCTTCCTTCTTATATAGAAGAGACGGGGATGAACGCGCAGGCCGCCGCCCGGGAGAAGCGGTACGCGTTCCTGCGCGAGGCGGCGGCGCGCCACGGCGCGTCGCGGATTGCGCTGGCGCACCATGCGGACGATCAGGCCGAGACGGTGCTGATGCGGCTGCTTCGCGGGGCCGGGACGGCCGGCATCGCCGGCATGCCGATCAAGCGGCGCGAAGGAAATGTGGAACTGATCCGGCCGCTTCTCCGTATAACCAAAATGGAGCTGCTTCAATATTGTGCGCGCGAAGGGCTGGACTTCCGCGAGGACAGCAGCAACCTGAAGACGGTCTACTTCCGCAACGCCGTGCGGCTGGAGATTCTGCCGTTCCTTGAGCGGTACAACCCGAACGTGTCCGCGTCGCTCGTGCGGCTGGCCGAAATCAGCCGCGCCGAAGACGACTATCTCGGCGGGGAGGCCGAGCGGGCGTTTGACCAATTCGTCCGCCGGGAACATGGCGGGTTCGCGATGGATCGGGCCGCCTTTCTCGGCCTGCATGTCGCTTTACAAAGAAGATTGATTACTCTAATATTAATCTATCTTGGGGTGGAAAAAGGGTCCATCCCGTTCGAACGGATCGACGCTATCCGGGAAGCCGCCGCGGAAGGCTCGCCGACGACATCGGTGATCGAGGCCGGCCGCGGCGTCCGCTTCTTGCGGGAATACGACGTGCTGCGGTGGACGAAGGGCGGCGCGGCCCCCGGCGACGCCGGATTCGAGTACGAAGCGGCGGCGGACGCCGGCGTGCTCGAGGTGCCCGAGGCGGGCGGCCGGCTCGTCTTCCGCCGCATCCGGCGCGCGCCGGGCGAGCCTGTTCCCGCGCCGGTCGCGGAATCCCGCTTCGCGGCGCTGTTCGACGAAGACGCCCTCGCTTATCCGCTGCGCGTCCGCTCCTGGCGGCCCGGCGACCGGATGCGCCTCTCCGGTTTAAACGGCTCCAAAAAGGTGCAAGATATTTTCGTTGACGGCAAGGTTGCGCGGTCTGCGCGCGGCCGGATTCCGCTCGTTCTGGACGCCGAAGGCCGGCTTCTCTGGATTGCCGGCATCCGCCGGTCGGCGGATGCGCCGGTGATGGAGGGAACGAAGCGCGTGCTCAGGATCGAGTGGCAGGACGATACATTGGAGGTTTGGCGTTGTTAGGCGACATTCAGGAAATTTTGTACGACGAAGAGCAAATCCGGCATAAAGTAAGTGAAATGGGCCGTCAGCTCAGCCGCGATTTCAAGGATCGGAACCCGCTGGTCATCTGCATTCTGAAAGGCGCGTTCATCTTCATGGCCGATCTCGTGAAAGCGATGGACATTCCGCTCGAGATCGACTTCATGGCCGTCTCCAGCTACGGCGCGTCCACGAAGTCGTCCGGCGTCGTCAAGATCGTGAAGGATCTGGACGTGCCGGTGGAAGGGCGCGACGTGCTCATCGTCGAGGATATCATCGACAGCGGCCTCACGCTCAGCTATCTGATCGATGTGCTCGAACGGCGCAACGCGAAATCCGTCACGGTTGCGACGCTCTTCGACAAGCCTTCCGGCCGGACGGTCGATCTGGAAGCGGACTACGTCGGCTACACGCTGCCGGACGCGTTCGTCGTCGGCTACGGGCTCGACTACGCGGAGAAATACCGCAACCTGCCGTTCATCGGCATTCTGAAGCCGGAAGTCTACAGCCGATGACGCCGGTGAGCGTTCCGTCGGCGGAGCTGCCGTTCCGGGGGCGTCCCCGCGCCATGCTCCTCCTCGCGGTCGTGTTGTGATGGCAAGACGTGCTATGGTAAAATAGTTCAAGCGCCTTGAGAGGAGGTAGGGGATGAATCGGTTCTTGAAAAATACAGGATTCTATCTGATCATCTTTCTCGTTACCGTCGGAATCGTCCATTTCATCAGCAGCCAGAACGAAACGACCGACCGGCTCTCTTACGACGAGCTGAGCCAACTGATCGACGCGGACAATGTCGAACAGTTGACGCTTCGCTATGAAGGCGCGTCGTATCTCACCACGGGCAAATACCGCGTGCCTCCCGCCGGGGTGCAGCAGAACGCGTTCTATTCCCGGGTGCCGGCCGAAGAATTCGCGATAAGGGAAATCAAGGAAGCTTCCGAACGGAACGGGTTTAAATTATATGTGGAGAAGCAGCAAGGCCAGAGCATCTGGCTGACGTTCCTCACCTCCATCATACCGTTCGTCATCATGTTCATCCTGTTCTTCTTCCTCATTAATCAGGCGCAGGGCGGCGGCGGCAAAGTAATGAACTTCGGCAAGAGCCGTGCGCGCCTATATAATGAAGACAAGAAGCGGGTGACATTCGAGGACGTGGCGGGCGCCGACGAGGAGAAGCAGGAACTGGTCGAAGTCGTCGAGTTCCTGAAGGACCCGCGCAAGTTCGCCGCGGTCGGCGCGCGCATTCCGAAGGGCGTGCTGCTCGTCGGCCCGCCGGGTACGGGCAAAACGCTGCTCGCCCGCGCGGTGGCGGGCGAAGCGGGCGTGCCGTTCTTCAGCATTTCCGGCTCCGACTTTGTCGAAATGTTCGTCGGCGTCGGCGCGTCCCGTGTCCGCGACCTGTTCGAGAACGCGAAGAAGAACTCACCCTGTATCATCTTCATCGACGAAATCGACGCCGTCGGCCGCCAGCGGGGCGCCGGCCTGGGCGGCGGCCACGACGAGCGCGAGCAGACGCTCAACCAGTTGCTCGTCGAGATGGACGGGTTCGGGGCGAACGAAGGCATCATCATCATCGCCGCGACGAACCGGCCGGACATTCTCGACCCGGCGCTTCTGCGCCCGGGCCGCTTCGACCGCCAGATCACGGTCGACCGTCCGGACGTGAAGGGGCGCGAGGCGGTGCTCAAGGTGCACGCCCGGAACAAGCCGCTGGCGAAAGACGTCAAACTCGAGACGATCGCGAAGCGGACGACCGGATTTACCGGCGCCGATCTGGAGAATCTGCTGAACGAAGCGGCGCTCCTGGCGGCCCGCCGGAACAAGCGCGAAATCGCGATGATCGAGGTGGACGAGGCGATCGACCGCGTCATCGTCGGCACGGAGAAGCGGAGCCGCGTCATCAGCGACCGCGAGAAGCGCATCGTCGCGTTCCACGAAGCGGGCCACACGGTCATCGGCTATTTCCTGGAACACGCGGACATGGTTCACAAGGTGACGATCATTCCGCGCGGCCGGGCCGGCGGCTATGTCATCATGCTGCCGAAGGAAGACCGGATGCTCGTCACGAAGCAGGAGCTGCTCGACAAGGTTACCGGGCTGCTCGGCGGCCGGGTCGCGGAAGAGCTGTTCATCGGCGAGATCGGCACAGGCGCCTACAGCGACTTCAAGCAGGCGACGTCGATCGTGCGCAGCATGATCATGGAATACGGCATGAGCGAGAAGCTCGGCCCGATGCAGTTCGGCAACTCGCAGGGACAGGTGTTCCTCGGCCGCGATCTCGGGCACGAGCAGAACTACTCCGACGCGATCGCCTACGAGATCGACCAGGAGATGCAGCGCATCATCAATGAATGCTACACGCGCGCGAAGGAGCTGCTCACCGCCAAGTCGCGGGAAGTCACGCTCATCGCCGAGACGCTGCTCGAAGTCGAGACGCTCGAGCTCGATCAGATCAAGCGCCTGATCGAGACCGGATCGCTGGACGGCGGCGCCGGCGGCGAAGGCGGCAGCGGCGAAAGCGGCGCGGAGCCGAAGGAAACGGGCAGCGAGCCGGCGGTCGATACGCTGGGCAACGTGCGCGTCCGGATTCAGTCGAAAGAGCCGGGCGAGGATACGCTGCCGCCGGGCGGCGGCGAAGGCGGCGGCGATGGCCGCGGCTGAACCGTCACTCCGGGCATTCGGCGACGGACAGATGGACACATCCGCCTCGGTGCGGCCGGACAGGCCGCAGCCGGGGCGATTTTTGTGGATAGGGGGACCGCAGCGTCCGCATGCTTCATCCGGCGGGCGCGCGCGGCCTCGTCCGTTTGTTGACAGAGGTTTGCGCCGCGTGTAAATTAGGTGATAATCAAACGGTTTTGCGGCAGCTGGCCACAACGGCACGTTTCATTGCCACAGGCGATTTCGTGAAATTTGGCACAAACTGCAGCGCGGGATCGGACAGCGGTGTCAGGCGCGCCCCGGCGGAATGATCATCGGCGTCATGCGCGCGACACGAAGGAGAGGATCGACAGATGGAAGCATTGGCGCTCGAGCGGAGGGCGGAACAGAACCGCGAACTCCGCGAACGGCTTGAGCAGCTCAAGAAGGAACGCAACGCCATCATTCTGGCTCATTATTACCAGCGCGACGAGATTCAGGAAGTGGCCGATTTCCGCGGCGACTCGTTCCTGCTGGCGCAGAAGGCGGCCCAGACGGACGCGGATGTGATCGTGTTCTGCGGCGTCCATTTCATGGGCGAGAGCGCGAAGATTCTGGCGCCGGACAAGACGGTGCTCATTCCGGACGAGCGGGCGGGCTGCCCGATGGCGGACATGGTCAACGTCGACGGCCTGCGGAAACTCAAGAGCCGGCATCCGGACGCGACGGTCGTCACGTACATCAACTCGTCCGCCGAAGTGAAGGCCGAGACGGACATCTGCTGCACGTCGGCGAACGCGGTCAAGGTCGTCAATTCCGTGCCGACGGACAAGGTCATCTGGGTGCCGGACAAGAACCTCGGCCATTACGTCCAGCAGCATACGGACAAACAGATGATCATCTGGGAAGGCTACTGCAACACGCACGACATGCTGACGGTCAAAGACGTCGAGGAGATGAAGGCGCAGCATCCGAACGCCCTGTTCGTCGTCCACCCGGAATGCCGCCCGGAAGTCGTCGCGATGGGCGACTTCGTCGGCAGCACGACGGCGATCATCAAGTTCTGCCGCGAATCGGACCACAAGGAATTCATCGTCGGCACGGAAGACGGAACCGGCTACCAGCTCCGCAAGGACAGTCCGGACAAAATCTTCCACTTCGCGTCGAAGTACCTCGTCTGTCCGAACATGAAGGTGAACAACCTGAAGAAGCTCGTCAAATGTCTCGAAAATATGCAACCGCAGGTCTATGTGCCGCCGCATATCGCAGACAAGGCACGGCTTTCTCTGGAGCGCATGCTGCAAGTGAAGTAGCATGCGCTGCTTCTTCGCTTGACCCCCGCACACGCATTCCAGGCCGCATAATACGGATTCGCGCATCGGAGGAACGGACATGATTCCGCGTTATTTGGTTGACGAGGCGCCGGACGGGCTGCCCGTCGTCGAGAAGGACGTCATCGTGATCGGGGCCGGCATCGCCGGTCTTTTTACCGCCATCAAGGCGAGCGAGCGGCATTCGGTGCTGATGATTACGAAGAAATCGCTGATGGACAGCAACACCCGCTATGCCCAGGGCGGCATCGCCGCCGTCATTTCCGACGAAGATTCGCCGGCGCTCCACCGGCAGGACACGCTCATCGCGGGAGCGGGGCTGTGCTCGCACGAGGCGGTCGACGTGCTGGTGCATGAAGGGCCGGAAGGCGTCCGCGAACTCGTCCGGATGGGCACGCAATTCGACCAGGAGAACGGCGAGTTCGCGCTGACGAAGGAAGGCGCCCACAGCCAGCGGCGCATTCTGCACGCGAACGGCGACGCGACGGGATTCGAAATCGTGCGCGCGCTGTCGGAGAAGGCTTTGTCCAATCCGAACATCGAGGTATGGAACGAACACTTCGCCATCGACCTGATCACGCATGACGGGGAATGCCACGGCGCGCTGGTGCAGAAGCCGGACGGCTCGCGGCTCGTCGTCCGGGGCAAGGCGACCGTGCTGTGCACGGGCGGCACCGGGCAACTGTACCGGTATACGACGAATCCGGAGGTCGCGACTGGCGACGGCATCGCGATGGCGTACCGCGCGGGCGCGGAGATCCGGGACATGGAATTCATCCAGTTCCATCCGACGGCGCTCTGCTATCCGGGGGCTCCCCGGTTCCTCATCTCGGAGGCGGTGCGCGGCGAAGGCGCGGTGCTGCGCAACATAGGCGGCGAGCGGTTCATGTCGCGCTACCATCCGCAGCTTGAGCTGGCGCCGCGCGACATCGTCGCCCGCGCGATCGTCAGCGAGATCGAGCGGACGAAGTCGACGTTCGTCTACATCGACATCACGCACGAGCCGGCCGAGCTGGTGCGCCGGCGGTTCCCGACCATCTACCAATATTGCCTGCAATACGGCCTCGACCTGACAAGCGACTGGATTCCGGTCGCGCCGGCGGCCCACTATATGATGGGCGGGGTGAAGACCGACCTGTTCGGCGAGACGAACATCCGGCGGCTGTTCGCCTGCGGGGAATGCTCGTCGACCGGCGTGCACGGCGCCAACCGGCTGGCGAGCAACTCGCTGTCCGAAGCGATCGTCTTCGGCCGCCGCATCGTGGAGCGGATCGGGCGGCTCGGGCCGCTGTCTCCGGCGCCGCGCTGCGAGCGGGGCGGGTCGCGCACGCAGCCGTCCACCCAGGCGGTGATCGAGAAGCGGCTGAAGCTGCAGAAAATCATGCTGCGCTACTCGGGGCTGCGGCGGGACGCGAACGGGCTGAACAAGGGGCTGCTGGAGCTGAAGCGGCAACTGTCCATTTTCCAGACGGTGTTGACGAAGCGCGAGGAGTACGAGTTCGCGAACCTGCTCACCTGCGCGCTGCTCACGACGCAGGCGGCGCTGGCCCGCGAAGAGAGCCGCGGCGCGCATTACCGGGAAGATTTCCCCGAGCGGGACGATCTGCTCTGGCGCAAGCATATCATCCTGCATCGCGAGCGGGGCATTTACGAGGAGCGGATCGACCATGTTTGAGCTGGGCCGTTACAATGAAGCGATCCGGGGCATGATCCGCGGATGGCTGGACGAAGATATCGGATACGGGGACATCACGACGGAATCGACGATTCCGGCGGGGAGCCGGCAGAAGGCCGTCATCCACATGAAGGAAGACGGCGTGCTCGCCGGACTGCCCGTCGCGCGGCTCGTCTTCCATGTCGTGGATCCGGCTTTGGAATTTCGCGCCCTGGCCGAAGACGGGCGGAAAGTCGCCAA
>Ga0310823_100264_pt1 | contig 51979 bp, 32 predicted proteins | sample P4_ome_3_FD_201316 | JGI IMG/M metagenome (GOLD analysis project Ga0310823, IMG submission 201316) | Sorghum-adapted microbial communities from Joint BioEnergy Institute, Emeryville, California, United States - P4_Day56_Rep3 | ecosystem: Engineered > Bioreactor > SSF (Solid state fermentation) >...
ACGACCGCGTGCTGATCGCGCGCCGGCGCCTCCGGCCGGCTCGCCGACCCGAACAGCGACAGACCCAGCGTGCCGAGCAACGCGGCGGCGGCGACAGCCGTGCCGATCCGCTGAGCCCAGCGCGGCGAGCCGCGCGGCCCGCGGTGCGTCCACCGGTGTGCGAGCGCGATCGCGGCCACGACGACCGCGCCGCCGCCCGCGAGCACCAGCGGGTGCCCCAGGCCGTGCTCGATCGCCCACCACAGCCCGGCGCCCGGGATGCCCGCGACGGCGGCCACGCCGAGCACGGCCTTGCCGATCCGGCGCCCGAGCGCGGGCGAACCACGCGCCTCGTGGCTACCCATGCCGTGCATCGCGACGATCGACCACGCGGCGGCCAGCCCACCGGCCACCGCCAGGAGCGGCGTGACGAGGGTGTCGCCGGTCACCGCCAGCCACAACGCGGTCCCCAGCACGGGGCTCGCCGTGGTCAGCACACCGAGCAACCCGCGCGGCGCGTCCGGCTGCACCGCGCGTCCGACGCGTCCGGCTGCGCCGCTCTCCGCGGTCGGCAGTCGGGCCACCAGGGCCCGCAGCACGCCGCCGAGGAGCCGGAAGCCGGCGACGACCGTCGCGCCGAGGGTGACCAGGTCCGCTCCGGGCACGCCGCCGAGGATCAGCGGCAGCCCGATCAGACCCGCGCCGACGAGCGCGATCAGCGCCGGACGCTGTGCCACCGGGATGATCAGCAACGGGGTGCCGATCAGAACCCGGTCCGTCCACCCCCGAGCGGCCAAGCCGGCGGGGACGGATGTCGGAAGCCCCGGCGCGGACGGCGGGCCGCGGTTGCGGACCAGGTAGACGGTGGTGACCACCGCGCCCGCTCCCGCCGCACCGACCACACCGAGCGCGGTGACCCCGACCGCGCCCATTCCGGCCAGCACCGCGAGCCCGGCGCCCGCGGCACCGATCAGCGCGCCTGCGCCAGCCGCGATGCGGGTGGGGAACCGGGTGGGCTGCTGCCCGGGCTCGATCGGGGCCTGGCCGTGCCGGGCTGCCACGTGCGCATCGAGCACCAGCAACGCGACCGACTGGCTCATCCCGCCCACCGGGCGGGCCCCGGCCGGCTGGGCCATGCGCAACACCCCGGAGCCGTAAGCCGCCAGCGTGGCGAGCTCGGCCTCGGTGAGCCGGTTCTCCTCCGCCTTGGTGAGCAGGTCGCGAGCGGCGGGCGGCAACAGGTCGGCGAGCACCCGGAGCTCGGCGACGCCGGTCAGCAGCCGCAGCCGCTCCGTCCAGCCGAACGTCGCCGCCCGGCTCGGGTCCCGAGCCAGCCGGGCGGCGACGTGCAACGCGTCCAGCAGCTCCTCGTGGCCCCACGCCCGGTTGGCGGCCAGCTCCGCGGCGACGTGCCGGTCGCGGGTGTCGCGCCGCTCCGGCACCCAGCCGTGGGCCCGGGCCCGCGCGACCGCGCGGCGGACGGCGCGGATCGTGGTGGCGGGCAGCGCGAGGTCCGCGAGTTGGTCGCGGGAGAGCGCGGCGAGCTGTGCGATCGACGTGATCCCCGCTCGGACCAGCGCCCGGTAGACCCGGTCCTGGTGCCGTGCGGGCAGGTGGGCGACGAACTCCTCGATGCGGTCCGCCCGCTGCCAGAGCGCCGCCCGCTCGGCGGGGTGCAGGTCGAAGTCCTGCACCGCGCGCAGCGCGTCGCGCACCTGCCGCCACAGGCCGTCCCGGGCCGTCTCATCACGGAGCAGGTCATCCACCGCCCGGCGCAGCGCGTCGGCGCCCAGCTCGCCCTCGGCCCGGGCGATGAGCCGGTCGCGCACACGGCGGTTCAGCTGTCGAGGGCTCAGCCCGACCGCCTTGGCCAGATCGGTGTCGGAGAAGGTTTCCCACACCTCGTCGGCGGTCAGCGCAGCGGCCTCGGCGAGCAGCTCGTCGCGCACCGCCCGCCGCAGGTCGTCGAGGGTCATCCGCGCGGCCCGCGCGGCCTCCGCGGCGTTCGTCCCCGCCGCCTCGACCGCCCGCGTCCGGGCGGCCTCGAGGAGGATCTCGTCGCGCACGGCCACGGGGTCCTGCTCGGCACCGAGCCGCGCCTCGACCGCCTCCGAGAGCTGCTGCGCCGTCATCCCGACGTGCTCGGCGAGGACCTCGTCGGATACGGCCTTCCACAGCTCGAGCAGGTCCCACCGGTTCGCCCCGGACCTGACCACCTGGGCCCGGATCCGGGCCTGCAGCTCGTCCACGCCCAGCCCGGCTGCTTCGGCCAGCACCTCGTCGCGCGCCGCCTCGCGCACGTCGTCGGGGTGCAGCCCGAACGCCTCGGCGAGCATGCCCAGCGCCGCCCGCTCGGCGAGGATCGCCTCGCGCTCCGCCGCCTCGGTACGCACACCCCGACCGGCGGGCTCGCTGCCGCCGAGCAGCGCGTTGTTGACGACCGACCGGGTCAGCCGGTCGACCACGCGCTCGACGATGCCGGCGACCTCGTGCGGCTGGACCGCCGTGTTCCGGTCGACGGGGATCGCGCTCTGCTCGTTGAGCCGGCGCGCGATGTCCTCCACCGGCAGGCCCGCCGCGTAGTCCAGCAGCGCCTGCAGCTCGCGGTCGGACAGCCCGGCGAGCCGCAGCCGGTCGGCCGGGTCGATCCGGGGCGCCGGGGCCGGCACCGCGTCGCCGGCCTCCCGGTCCTGCTCCCGCAGCGCGAGCACCTGGGCGGCGGCCACGAGCGTCACGGCGAACGTGGCGTGGTCCAGCTCGAGGGCCTCGCGCAGCTCGGCGCCGCGGCCGAACGCGCGCAGCTCGTTGCGGAGCGCCTCGAACTGCTCGGCGATGTGCGCCAGGTCCTCGTCCGTGTAGCGGTAGGGCTGGAACGAGCGGGCCGGGATGAGGTCCGCGACGATGCGGGCCGCCTGCTGCACCTCGGGCGACCGGGTCTCGTGCTCGACGCCGTGCCGGACGAGGTCCTGCAGCGTGGCGTTCTGCTGCTCGGACAGACCGGGGATGTCGTCTCCGAGCCGGGCCGCGGCCAGCTGAGCCAGGTCGATCCCCGCGGGGTTGGCGGGCAGGCCCGGCAACTCCGACCGGTCCGCGACCTCGCCGAGCACGCCCTTGGCCGGCTCGGGGCCTCTACGCACCCAGGCGAAGCGGCTCAACCAGCGGGCCTGTGCGGTCGTGCGGGCCTGCAGGTGGGCCCCGCGCTGCTGCCGAGCCGCGAGCTCGCGCTGCATGCGGGTCAGCGCGAACAGCCCGTCCATCGCGGCCGGGTTCGGAGCCGCCTCCGGAGCCGCCTCGGCTGTGCGCGGCGAGACGTACTCGCCGCGCCCGGGCTGCTGCAGGACCGGGTCCTCCAGCGACCGGTGCAGCGTCGACGAACCGTAGTCGCCCTGGCGACCCGCACGGCCCCTCGCCTGCATCTCGACCCGGAGCGACGCGGGGAACTCGGTGAGGATGACGTGCAGCCCGCCGATCTCGTTCAGCGCGGCGCGGGCGCTCTCGACCTGCGCCTTCGCCAGACCGCGGGCCTCGGAGAGGGCGACCGCGTACCGCTCGGGGTCGCGGTTGCGCAGGCCGGGGTGCTCCCGGTGCACCATCTCGCGGGCGATCACCTCGACGTCGCCGCCGAGCTTGACGTCGATGCCCCGGCCGGCCTTGTTCGTGGCCACGGTGACCTTGCCCGGGAGACCGGCCTCGCTCAGGATCTGGCTCTCCCGCCTGGCGGGCGTCTTGGCGGTGATCAGGTTGTGGTCGATGCCCGCCTGTGTGAGCCGCTCGCTGAAGCGGACCGCATCGAGGATCGACCCGGCCACGACCAGCACGGGCCGCCCGCTCCGGATCCGGTCGACGACGTCGTTGTAGATGCCGTCCCACTTCTGCTTGGCGGTGACGTAGTCGACCGTGAAGTCGAAGCGGTTCATGGACCGCGGCGTGATGTGCACGACGCCCTTGCCGTAGAGCTCGGCGAACGCCGCCCTGCCCTGTGCGCCACCGATGGTCCCGGTCATGCCGGTGAACGCCCCGTCGCCCAGGAACTCGGCGATGGTCATCGAGTCGATGACCCGGGTCGGGTCGCCGATCTCGACGCCCTCGGCGAATTCGACGGCCTCGTGCAGCCCGTCGCTCCACCGGCGCCCGTCGAGCTTGTTGCCGGTGGCCTGGTCGATGATCGTGATCCGGCCGCCGGGCTCCCGGATGTAGTGGACGTCCCTCTTGACGACCAGCTTGGCGGTGAGCGCGTTCTCGACCCGGCGTGCCAGCACCGGCGTGAACTTCCGGCCGCCGAGCTCGCTGAACTCGTCGAGCGACCGGATGAACTCGCGTCCGGCCTGAGTCAGCTGGACCCGGTGCGTCCCGATCCGGTAGTGGCCGTTCGGGTTGGCGTCGGTGACCGGCTCCAGCTTCTGCGCGACCCGCGCCGACCAGTCCAGATCTGCCAGCGGGGCCTTCCGCTTGGTGGCCCCGGCCAGCACGAACGGGGTCAGCGCCTCGTCGAGCAGGAGCAGGTCCACCTCGTCCAGCAGGCGGTACCCGCCACGGTTGCCGTGGACCGGCCGGATGGGGCCGTTCCGCCCCCGCAGCCTGTCGAAGATGAACTCGCTCACCAACCCGACGGCGATGTCGGACCGGTACGCCCTCCACTTGCTCGCCAGCGAGTGGTGCGGCAGCACCGTGCCGACGGTCAGCCCGAGCCGATCCGCGATCGGCGTCAGCTCCTTCATGGCGTCACTGACGAGCTGCCTGTTCAGGGTCATCCACTGGACGCCCCTGCCCTTGGCCGGTCGGCCGGCCGCGTTGCGTGCATCCAGGGCGCGGACCGCGGCCGCGATCACCCCGGTGAGCGTCTTGCCCTCACCGGTCAGCATCTCGACGAGGTCCTCGCGGATGAGACCGAGAGCCCCGGCTACCTGTTCATCGTGCGGCTTCCTCCCAGCCCGGGTGGAGACCTCGCACACGAGCGCGGCGCACTCGGTGGCGACCTCCTGCAGCGTGCGCTTGCCTGAGACGACATCGGCGGCGAGCTCCCAGTACCGGTTTCGCAGCGCCTCGTCGGTGAACCGGCGGAACTTCTCCCAGAAGGAGTGCACCGCCCGGATGTCGTTCTTGAACTCCTCCTCGGTCCGGACCGATGTGGTCGTGTCGTCGCTTGCGTTCTTGCGCGGGGCACCCGCCTTCGAGGGCGCCCCGGACCGCTCCGGCCGGCCGTTCGACGGTGCCGCGTCGGCCTGCGGAGCACTGCCCGGCTCGGGGGTCCGCTTGGGCGCAGCAGCGCCTCGCGTGTCCTCGGTGCCGGACGTGGTCCGGTTGGTTCCGGCGGGGCTGTGCTCCGCCGGTGTCGTCGCGCCAGTGGCGCCCGCGCCCGGCTCTCCGGGTACGCGGTTCGTGCGGTTCGCGTTCTGCCGTGCTCCTGGCTGCGGCTCCTCTCCGTTGATCGGACGGTTGGTGGCGTTGCGTCCCGTCTCACCCGGGCCGGGCACCTGGCCCGCCTCGGGCATGCCCTGCCGCGCAGGGCCCTCCCCCGCTGCGCCGGCGCGGGTGCCGGTGCGGGCGGAGGCCACGACGCCCTGCTCCGGGGGCGACAGGCCGCCCACGTGGTCCGCTTCGGGCGTCGGCACCCGCTGGTGCCCGGGATGGGTCGCGCCGGACCTCGTGTCGTCGAACCCCGGGCGGGCCGCGCCGGCCGCGGACGACGTCACCGGCAGCGGATCGCCGCCCGCCACGCCGGCACGCGGCTGCACACCGGCCCGCTCGGTCGGAGCGCTGCCCGGAAGCAACGGCTGTTCGGGCTCATGCTCCGCTCGACGCGAGCCGGTGGACGGCTCCGCGGCCGTGGCTCGCTCCTCGAGCGCGGTTCGAGCGGTCCCGCGGCTCGCGGCCGCGACGTCGTGCCCCAGCGGCCTCAGGTCGGGCAGGGGGTGCAGCTCGTCGTGGGCCCGGCCGCCACGGTTCATCTCGTCGAGCTCGTGGCGGATCAGCTTGACCACGTCGTCCGGACCGAGGCGGTCGAACACCTTCGACCAGACGTGGGCGTCGACGACGATGCGGCCGTCGTGGGAGTAGGCGACCAGGTCGACCGGCCCACCGTTCGTCGCGGCCTGCCGGTTGAAGCCCTCGACGACGCACACCCCGCGGCACCCGGCGCCGACGATCTCGGAGGCCGGCACTCCGGTCAGGTCCGCCAGCTGCTGCGGCGTCAGCTTCACGATCCCCTCGCCGCGGCCGAGGACGTCCTGGATCGTCCGCTCGAGGGCGATCCGCTGTGCGGGCGTGACGTCGCCGCCGAAGATGCGGGCTGGGCCGCCGGTGATGGCCGGGCCGCGCGTGAGCTGGTCGTAGAGAACGAAGGGGACCGCCCGGTCGATCCGCTCTTGGCGGAAGGGGTTGGCGAACTCGTGCCCGACGATGCGGCCCAGCACCGTTCGCCCGCCAAACGGGGTGTCGAGGCTCCACGCGGCGACGGACGCGCTGTCGCGGATGGACGGCATGTGCAGCGGGTTGATCTCCCGCCCGAAGGACAGGCCGAGCGTGTCGTACGCATGCATCGTGCGGAGCAGGCCGGGAACCTTCTGGCCGCTGAATGTCACCCGGCCGAAGATGCCGCCGTCGTCGATGATGCCGCCCGCGTAGGCGGCCTTCTGCAGGACGGTTCCGGCACGGCTGAGGATCGTGGCCGCGGTGCCACCGGCCGCGGCACGGGCGGCTGCCCATTCCCCGAGCGGCGCGATCACGTGCCGCGACGCGCGACCGACGACGAACCGGGCGGATCTGAAGTTCGCCTTGAGCGGGGAGAGGGCGACGTAGCCGCCCTTCCACGATGCATTGCGGATCCCGGCGGCGACGGAGTCGACGCGAGGCGCCCAGGTCTCGAGCTTTGCGCCTGCGGTCGCCAAGGCGCCGCGCAGTCCCGTACTCGCGGTCGTCTTCGCCGCGAGCGCCCCCGCGCCCTTGGCGCCCAGTGAGACGCCTTTGATGACCGCACCGGCGCCGAAGGCGACCAGCGCCACGGTGCCGACGTCCTCGAGCAGGGTGGAGACCGGAGCGAAGTAGTAGTCGTCCTCGACGCGCGAGAGGTCGCCACCGTTGTTGATCCACCGGTCCCAGGTACTGACCGCGCCCTGGGCGATCCCCCCGGTGAACGGTCGGCTCTCGGCGTAGCCTTCGAGGCCCTCGCCGAAGTCGGCCCAGGTGAGCCAGGCTTTGGCCTCGGTGAAGACCGACTCGACCAGGCCGGGCACCGCGTAGACGACCACCTCGCCACCGTCGCGGGCGAGGTTCTTGAAGAACCCGGGGATCGACTTCTCGGTCTCCTGCTGGAGCAGGATGGACGTGCGGTCGAGCTCCGCGACGTAGGAGCCGTCGTCACACTGCCCGGGCCTGCACCGCTGCTCCCGCTCCCCGCCGGGCGCGCGGGTGTGCAGGACGAGCTCGCCGCTCTCGATCTCGCCACCGGCCTTCGCGTACTTCGGGTTGGCGATGCTGAAGCAGGTGCCGTTACCCGAGGACCGGCAGTCGGCCAGGGTGTCGCGGTTGGAGTCGGCGTGGGTGCGGAAGTCACCCCAGCAACTGCCGCCCTTCGAGACCTCGCAGTACCCGGACGCGGTGGCCATGCCCTGGCGCTCCCGGTCCCCGCCGGCGGTGAAGGCGCTCACGGCCAGGCTGCAGGTGCCCGGGCCGGGCATCCTGCAGTGCTTGTCCGAGTCGGCGTTGTTCTTGGTCGCCTCGTGCGCCGCGGTGGCGTCCGCGGAGGAGGTGCAGCTGGCGCTGCCGACGCAGGAGGCGATCGCGCTGGCCAGGTGGTTCTCCGCGTCCACCTTCGCGGTCGCCGTGATCACGCAGCCGCTGGAGCCGTTGCCCGTGCGGGACTCGCTGCATCCGGCCTTCGCGACGGCAGTCAGCCGGCCCTCGTCGCCGGTCGCGCTCCGGGCGCCGCCGACGGAGACGCTCCGGCTGCAGCCTGCGGGATCGCCGTCGGTGGCGCATCCGGCGCCGATGACCAGGCGCTCGGGGACCGTCCTCGGGGGTGCCTTGAAGCACGTGGTCTCGCAGGGCGGTCCGTCGTCCACGTACTCGGCGTGGTACTTGGCGATCGACACGGACGAGCAGGCTCCGCCGGTCTCCACGCAGTCGGATCTGTCGGTGCCGTGCAGCATCCCGTCGGGCGACTGCGCCCACGCCTCGGTGTGCGTCTCGGACTTCGTGCACGCGGTGCCGCCCTTACCCGCAGTGCAGTTCGCGAACGCCGTGACCTTTCCGGTCTCGGGGTTGTAGGCGACCGAACCGCGGAGGTTGCACGATCCCCAGCTGCCCGAGCACTCGGCGAGGGTGGTGCCCTTGTGCTTGTCGTTCACGCTCTGCTGGGCGACGGTGCCGGAGATCTCGTCGTGCTGGCGGCAGTGGTCGCCCTTCGGGAAGCAGCTCAGGCCCAGCTCGATGTGGGCCGGGTCGTATGCACGGATCTTGTTGCCGTTCTCGTCGAGGACGAAGTTGCCATCCTCGTCCTTCTCGTAGAGCGGGATCTTGTTGCCGTTCTCGTCGAGGACGAAGTTGCCGTTCTCGTCCCGCTCGAAGGCCTCCGCGGCGTCGTGCCACTTGAACACACCGGACACCTGGCAGGTGCCGGAGGTCCTCTTGCAGTCGGTCCCGCCCTCACCGTTGATCGTGCCCAGCTCGGGACCGTTCGGCGTGGCCTTGCCCGGCCCGGACACCGACCCGACGAGGTGCGCCTCGGACGTCGAGCACGAACTGGCGCCACCGGCTTTGCACTTGGCGTGGGCGGCGATCCTCCCGGTCTTCTCGTCGAAGCCACCGGCGGCGTCCGTGGCGCACCAGCCCGTGGTGCCCGCGCATTCCGCCAGCGACCAGGACGTGATCTTCCCGTCCTCGGACTTGTAGTTGAAGTAGCTCTTGGACCACTGCGAGCACGATCCAGCGCCCTCGTTGGAGCAGCTCGTTCTGATCACCAGCGTCGGCAGGATCGGGTTGCCGTCCTTGTCTGTCGAGGCCGGGTGGTACTTCGCCACCCCGACGAGCCCGCATGAACCGGCGCCGCCGGCGCAGCGGACCCGGCCCTTGCCGGTCAGCTGCCCGTCCGGGGAGGCCGCATCGATGTCGATGTTCGCCCAGCGGCGGCAGGTGCCACCGGCGGTGGCGCAGTAGGACGAGACCTGCAGCTCGCCGGTCTTCGGGTTGTAGGTGGCCTTCGAGCCGGTGGCGCAGTAGCCGCCCGACGTGCTCCCAGCGCACTCTCCGCCACCATCGCCCTTGATGCCGGGCCCGGACGCCGAGGACCCGGATCGGGTGGCGTAGTGTGCGTCGCACGCCCCGGTGCCCGAGCACCCGGCCTGCGCGTATGCGCTGTTCGCGTCGACCTTGACCACCGCGATCGAGCCGCAGGACCCGCCGGAGCCACCGCCGGAGCAGGTCGCGCGGGCCTCGCCGTGCTGCCCGCCCACCGTCTTCGACGCCTCGGCGTGGCTGGAGTAGCTCGCCGAGCAGTTCGCAGCGCCGCTGCATCCCGCGGCCGCGTTCGCGTACCCCTTGCCGGCAGAGGCCTGCGCGAACGCGGTGACCCCACCGCCGCCGTGGCCGCCTCCCCCCGAGCCGTGTGCCGAGGCGTGCGCCCACGAACGGTGGGTGCCGTCGTCGTAGGACGCGGAGGCCGACGCGGACGCGGAGTAGGAGTGGCTGCAGTTGGTGCCCTTGGTGCCGTGGCAGGACGCAGAAGCCTGCCCGGAGCCGCCGGCGGCCATCGCCGACGCGCTGGTGACGACCCGGCCGGCGCCCTTCCCGCCGGTGTAGTAGCCGGTGGCGGTGCCGTGGGCGCTCGCGCCACCGGCCGCGGCCGAGGCGCTGCTGTGGGCGCGGTAGGAGCGGCGGCAGTCGGCGCCGGTGCACGCCGCCCCGGCCATGGCCTGGGTGCCGCTCGCGGACGCGGCCACCTGGGCCGCGGCCGAGCAGGTGCCGTTCTTGCCGGCCACGCAGCGGCCGTAGGCGGTGGAGAGGCCGCCGGTGTGGGCGGCGCCGGTGGTCGTGGCCCGGCACCCGGTGCCCTGGCAGTCGCCGGTGACGGCGGCCGTGCGGGTGGTGCCCTGGCCGGAGACGACGGTGCTGGAGCCGGCGGCGATCTGGCCGACGCAGGCCGTCTTCCCGGTGCAGGCGACCCGGCCGGTGGCGTGCGTCCCCTGGCCGTTGACGGAGCGGCCGTTCAACTCGGCCTTGCAGCCCGCCTGCGGGCAGTGGGCCTGCGAGCCGGTCTGGCCGGTGGCGGTCAGGCCCGGGACGGTCGTGGTCCGCTTGCTGTTCTTGGCCGTGATCACGCCGGCGTTGCCGGTGAGGGTGGCCGATGCGCTGCTGGTGACCGCGCACCCGCCGGCCTTGCCGCGGCAGGTGGCGTCGGTGTGCGAGCGACCGGGCGCGCCACCGACGTCGCCGGTGGTCGTCACGGTGCAGCCGCGACCGGCGCACTGGCCGATCACGTTCGACACCGACAGGCTCGCCGGCGGGTTCGTCACCTTGCCGGTGCGAGCGATCCGCGCCGCCTCGGCGGCGATCCGACGTGCCTCCCGTGCGGTCTCGGCGGCCTGGGCGGCCAGCTTCTTCTGCTTCGCGGTCGCGCCCGGTGCGGCGGCGGCCTCGCGGGCCTGCGCGGCAGCCTGCCGGGCCTGCTTGGCCTGGGCGGCGGTCTGCGCGGCCGTGGTCCGGGCGTTGGCGAGGATCGTGTCCACCACGGCCTGGCCGGACACCGAGTACGAGGTGCTCTGGATGGTGCAGGCGCTGCCCGTGGTCCTGCAGGTACCCGTGGTCTCGACGTGGGTGCCCTTGGCCGTCGGCGGCCCGCGCGCCCCCACGCCGCCGTCGGCGTTGTTCGGCCGCGTGGTGCTGCCGCCGGAGGTGGAGGGCCGTCCGGAGCACTTGCCGCCACCGGTGCACTCGAGCGTGGCCGAGGCGGCCGACCAGCTCGACGCGCCCGCCACGGTCGCGGCGCCCGAGCTCGCGGCGGCGCCGGGCGCCCCGACGGGCGGCAGCACCGCGTTCTTCCCGGCGGGGCCGCGGTCGCCGCCGTCCTCCTGCGCGTCACCGGTCTGGACCGAGCCGGTCTCGGCGTTGTCGGTGGACCGGCCCGCGTACAGCGCGCCGATGGAGGAGGCGTCCGGGCCGGAGGAGGCACCGGAGTTGGTCACGCCCTGGCAGTGCCCGCCGGACACGCCCTTGCAGGAGGCCCAGCTCCGGTCGCCGCTCGTGGTCGAGGTGGCGGCGTCGGTCCCGCTGGCCGAGCTGGTGACCTTGCCGTTGCAGGTGCCCGGCCCGTCGCACGACACGACGCCGCCGGAGGCCGTGGCGGTCGACGGCCCGGACGTGAGCCGCTTCTTGGTCGGGTTGCCCGACAGCGTCTGCGCCGCGCCGGCACCGGAGTAGGCGACCGAGACGACGCGCCCCTCACAGGTGTCGCCGCCCTCGCAGGTGGCGTGTCCCTTCGAGGTGTCGGGTGCGCTGCGCTTGCCGTCCCACGCCGCCGACTGAGAACGGACGGTGACCCGGCAGCTCGGGGAGTCGCACGTGATCCTGCCCTCGGACACCGACCGCGCGCTGGCGCCCCGCTCGCCCTTCGTCAGGGGCTTGCCGGTCTTCGGGTCCCGCGCCACGAAGTCGCGCGTGCTGCTGGCGGACGACGTGGTCGCGACCTGGCAGCCACCGTCGCGAGCCCGGCAGTCCTCCTTCTTGGCCGTGCGCTTCCAGCCGTCGGACACCGCGGTGTCGCGGGCCCTGGCCGAGCTGGACGCGGTGCCGCCGCACCGGCTGCTGTCCGCGCAGCTGACGTAGGCGCTGCCGTGCGAGACGCTGACCGGTTTGCCGTCGCGGTTCTGCACCACCGAGCTGCTGCTCGCCCCGCACGACCCACCGTCGCCGTAGACGGTGCAGCGGCCCTTCCCCTCGCTCTCACGGACCCCCTTGACGTCCCCGGACGCCGACGCGGAGGTGCGGGCGCGGGCCTCGCCCCGGCACCTGGGGTTGTCGCAGCGGACCTCGCCCGCCGCGTCGCTGGCCGCGATCAGCCCGCCGCGGCGCTCGACGTGAGAGCTCGCGGACGAGGTGCAGCTGCCTGCCTCGACCGTGCAGCTGCTGCGCCCGGAGGTCGTGCGCACGGCGGCCTTCTCCCCGCGGCCGCTGGTGATGGTGCCGGTCGTGCTGGTGCGGCACCCGCCGTTCGTGGCGGCGCAGCCGGCGGCCGAGTCGCGGGCGCTGGCGGACGTGGTCAGCGTGCAGCCGCCGGTGCAGGACCCGGTGGCCCGCGTCTCGGTCCTGGCGCTGCTCCCGGTCTCGGCGTCGGTGGTGCGACCGGTGAACGCGCTGCTCCCCGAGCACCCGTTGCTCGCCTGGCAGGTGGTGGCCGTCTGGCGGGTGTCCGCGCTCGCGGCCACCGCGCAGTCGCCGGCCCCGCACCCGCTGGTGGCGGAGTTCCGGCCGCTCGTGGCCGTGGTCTTGCAGCTCTTCGCCGTGCACTTGGCGGTCGCCTTGACCGAGCCCTTGCCGGACTTGGCCCCGCACCCGGACCCGCCGAGCGCGACGCAGTCGTCGCGGACCACCTTGTCGGTCTTGTTGTTGGTGGCGGCGGTGTTGCACGAGGTGAAGGCCCCGCTGCGCCCGCAGGCCGCGGCCGCCCCCTTCTCGCCGACCTCCACGCGGTCGACGACGTCGTTGCCCGTGACCTTCTGCAGCTTCTTGGTCTGCGCCTCGATCGTGGAGCGCTGCTTCTTGGTCAGGTTGGCGTTGGGGTCGTTCAGCTTCTCCTGACCGGCCACCACGCTGTTGATCAGCTTGCGGTTGGCCGCGCTGACCTTCTTCGCCGCCGCGTCCGCCTTCTTCTCGAGCGCCTTCTGTTCCTTGACCTGCTTGTTGTAGGCGGCCTTCGTCATCTCGCCCGCGGCGACCTTCTTGCGGGCCGCCTCCACCTTGTCCGCGGCCTTCTCGGCCTTCAGCCGGGCGTTGAGCGCCGCGTTGGCCTTCTTCTGGGCGGGCGTGCGTTCCTGCGCGGTGGCGGTGTCGTTCGCCATGCTCTCGCCCTGCAGGGTGTCGGTCTGCGTGACGTACACCTCGCCGGACGTGACGCACGCGAGGCAGTCACCGATCCCGCCGGACTGGACGAGCGAACCGTTCCCGCTCGCGTCCGAGAACGAGGCGCCGCCAGCCCCGCCCGACCCGGAGCCGCCGCGGTCGACGAGCACGGTGCCGGGGCTGTCGGAGGGCACCAGCTGGTTCGCCCCACCGGACCCACCGGCATCGGTGTCCGAGTGGTTCGTCAGCGCGGTGCCGGGGCTGTCGTCGACCAGCAACTGGCCGTACGGGATGGCGTCGGTGACGGTGCTGTTCGTCTGGAAGGTGGGCGCCGGGTCGGGACCGTCGTCGTACGCCGGCCCGCCGGCAGCGCCGTAGTCGATCCCGTAGTCGATCCCGTGGTCGGCACCGAGGTCGCCGCCGTCGAAGGCGCCGTGGCCGGCGAAGGCGGCTTCCATCGAACGCATCGAGGAGGCCGGTGGACCGCGCGCGCTCCGGTGCGACGGCCAGGAGGTGCTGGACGCCTCCACGCCACATCCGCCGCCGGTTGCCAGGCACAGGCCGTCCGCACCTGGTCCGTCCGGCGGCAGGGCGTCGTCATCCCCGCCCGGGTCGAACCGGCGCTCCCCCGACCGTTTCGCGCCCGCGTCGCGCGCGAGCACGGCGAGGAGCTGTTCCGGTTGGTCGGACGGCCCGCGGCCCGACCGCATCGTCCGGGACACCTCGTCGGCGAGCCGCCTCACGGCCTCGACGAGGTCCTCGACGTCACCGCCGGACACCGCCTCCTCGACGACCTCGACCACGCGGTCGCCGATCCGGCTCAGCGCCTCGGCGTCGACGGGCGGTCGCGGGTCCGACGCGTCGCGCAGCACGGCCCCGTGGTGCCGCTCGGACGCGACCAGTCGGCCCGGCCGCCGCCGCCCGTCCCGTTCGGTGGCGCGACCGCCGTCGTCGTACATGCCCGGTGATCTGTCGCCGACCGAGCGCACGAGATCGCCGTCGGGCGTGAACCCGCGTCGATCGAATCGAGGTGGTCCGTGCTCGCCGCGGGTGGCGCGGTCGCGCTTCGTCCACTCGGAGCGCACGGCGCGCACGCGGTCGCTGATGTCCTCGCCCGAGGACGCGGCCGCCACCCACTCGGGCACGTGCCTCAACACGCTGCGCGCGATCGCGCCCGCGTCCTCTCCGCGATCGGACACCAGCTCCGCCACGGAGTCGGTGACGCGGCGGGCGACGTCCACGACGGACGTGGGCATCGCATCGTCGGCGTCCTCGGGGAGCTCGTCCCCGCGCGCCCGATCGAACACGTGGCGATCGCGGCCGTACCGGATCGACCGTTCCGCGTCGAAGCCGCCGTGGTCCCGGGCGACCGGCCACCGCCACGGCCCGTCGTGGCGCTCGTCGGGCCCCCGCGACGGCCCGTGCCACCATCCACCGTGGTGGCGGTGCCCCTCCCGCGGCCCGGCGCGCCAGCCGTCCCGTGCGTCCTCGTCGGCGCCCGGTCCCCTGTCGTGGGTCCGCACGAAGAAGCGGGGGCCGGGTCGGTCGCGCCGCTCCTCGGGCCTCCAGTCGTCCCACCCGCTCCGGAAGCGCGTCGGCTCGTCGTCCGACCACGGGCGGGCGGGCTTCGGGTACCAGGCGTCGTCAGCCGAGGATCCGAACCGCCGGGACGCGTCGCCTCGCTGCCCCGACCGCTCCTCCGCCGAGCCCATCGACCACCGGGCCGACGTCCGCTCGGCCGCGTGGCCGCCCGAATCGTCCGCGCCGGAGAACGCCCTGCTTCCCTCGGAGAACCGCCGGCGCCCGTCCGCCCGGGAACGGTCGCGCTCGTCGTCCGCACCTGGCGACCAGCCGGTCCTCGACGCGGGTCTCGACCACGTCGATCCGTCCCCGACGCTGCGCCCCGAGTACGAGACCGCGAACCCGATCTCGTGCTCCGAGCGCGAGTCGCCCCGGCTGCGGCGCCCGGACCACCGGTCGGCGTCGGAATCGTGGCGGGCCGCCCAGCGACCCTCGTCCCCGCGAGACGGCCGCTCGCCCTCCACCTCGGGGGCGGAGCCGCGGCGGGAACGGGGCTCGTCGTCCGCGTCGGGGCGCCACTCGTACCGTGATGGTCGGGGCCCCCGGTCCGCGTCGGAGCCGCGGCGCGCCGCCCAGCCCTGCTCGTCTCCGCGGGACCGCCGCTCCCCGCCGGCGTCCGCATCGGAGTCGTGACGCACCGGACGAGCCTCATGGTCGGAATCCGAGCGCGATCCGCGCCACGAGGGCTTCCGGTCCGAGTCGCGGTGCGCCGCCCAGCGGTCCTCGTCCCCGCGAGACGGCCGCTCGCCCTCCACCTCGGGGGCGGAGCCGCGGCGGGAGCGGGGCTCGTCGTCGGCGTCCGGGCGCGACCCGTGCCACGAGGGACGCGGCTTCCGGTCCGGTTCCGAGTCGCGCCTCTGGGCACGCGACTTCCGGTCCGAGTCGAAGTCGGAGTCACGCCTCGACGAGCGCGACTCGCGATCCGCGTCCGAGTCGCGCCGCGACCAGCGGGACGCGTGGTCGGAGTCCGAGTCGCGCCGTTCCGCTCGCGACCGCCGATCCGAGTCGGCGTCGGAGTGCCGCGACCGGCGGGACTCGCGATCCGAGTCGGACTCGCGCCGCTCGGCACGCGACCGCCGATCCGAATCAGAATCCCGGTCGCGACGCTCCGAACGGTCCTTCCGATCCGAATCCCGGTCCCGCCGCTCCGAACGATCCTTCCGATCCGAATCCCGGTCCCGCCGCTCCGAACGATCCTTCCGATCCGAATCCCGGTCCCGCCGCTCCGAACGATCCTTCCGATCCGAATCCCGGTCCCGCCGCTCCGAACGATCCTTCCGATCCGAATCCGAGTCCCGATCACGACGCTCGGAACGGGACTCGCGACGGGAGTCGGAGTCACCGTCGTCATCGTCGTCGTCATCGTCGGACGAGGCGGCGAACAACCGCGAACCGGCGGCGCGACCGCCCGCGGCCTTCGTCGCAGCCCCTGCCCCGAGTGCGAGCGTGTGCGCCGGGACCACGGCCGCGGCGGCCGCGGGCGCGGCCAGCAGCGCGCCGCCCACCCACAGCGCGGCCACGCCGATCCCGACGGCGAGGATCGAGCGCAGCGCCAGCCACAGGCGGTCCGCGGCCGAGAGGCGCAGCCGCACGACGCGCGCGCCGGCATGCGCGGCGGGGCCCATGGCCCCACCGTCGCGAACCCGACGCGCGAACACGGCTCTGCTTCTCCCTCGTGGTGCCGACCGATCTGATCAGGACACGGACCGGTCAGACGGGAATGCGAAATGGAATCGCCAGAAAAGTGACAGCACAGCAGGGCCCAACGGGGACGCGCCTGGGGCAAGCGAACCCCGACCGGGCGGTGTTCAACACGCCCGACAACCCTGCGACATCCCGATCGCGACGTTGCGAGTCGTCAGCAACCTCGCGGCTCGGTGAAGGGCCCCTCGATTCGTGAACCGAGGGTGATGGGGAAGATACCAGACGCATCACGGCATTCGCCAGACCTTCCGCGACGGCACCCTGGGCGTGCGCACGCCCAGGTGCGTCGACCCACGTCGGGGACCGGGTCGGCACCGCGGGAAGTGGACGGCGACACCCGGCCCCCGGGGCCCGGACGCCGCTGCTGCGGTCGGCCCGGCCGGCCGCGGTGGGCCGGCGCGGTCCCGCGGCACGGCCACCGCGCACCCCGGGGAGACGCCACGCTGACGGAGACCGACCGGTTCGACGCATCGATTTTCCCGATCTGCAACGGGAGATCCGGAAGCGGCGCAATCCGACGGAACCGCCCAGCGCGAAGTGCGGCGCGGTGCCACTTTCGCGGGTGAAGCGGAAACGATCTGCCACCCGTCACGGTTTCGCGATCCGCTCCAGCAGCGGCTGCATCCGGTGCTCGACGAGCGTGCGCATGACGAGCGACGTCGTCGTCCGCTCCACGCCGTCGGTGGCGAGCAGCCGGCCCGCGATCCGGTAGAGGTCGTCGGCGTCACGCGCGACGACGCGCACCAACAGATCGGTCGGCCCGGAAAGGCCCAACACCTCGATCACCTCCGGCACCTCGTGCATGGCCGCCGCGACCTCGGCGAGCATCCGCTGGGTCACCTGCACCATGACGAACGCGGTGAGTGGGTAGCCCAGCGCGGCCGGGTCGATGCGCCGCTCGAACGAGGTGAGCACGCCGCGGGCCCCCAGCCCGGCGAGCCTGGCCTGCACGGTGTTGCGCGACAGCCCGGTGCGCTCGGCGAGCGCGAGCACCGTGGCGCGCGGGCTCTCGGCGAGCGCGAGCAGCAGCCGCGCGTCGGTCGCGTCGATCCGGTCCGCACTGCGCACAGTGCCCGCACCTCCCTCGTCACCGCACCCCGCCGCTGAGCAGTCTGCTCAACATCAACCGTCATGGTTGTGCAATCCACCTCCGGGGTGCTGCCATTTCAGGCATCGTGGCACGAGGAGGAGCGATGACGATCGTCGACCCGCGGCCGGCCGCCGCTTCGTCCCTGCCGGAGTCCTCGCCGGAGCCGCTGCGCGAGATCGAGAAGCGGGTGCTGTGGCTCGCGACGGCGATCGTGCACCACGCGAACCGGGTGCGCCCGAACCCGACCGGGCTCAAGGTCGGGGGCCACCAGGCGTCCAGCGCGTCGATGGTCACGATCATGACGGCGCTGTGGTTCAACCACCTGCGGCCCCAGGACCGGGTCTCGGTGAAGCCGCACGCGTCGCCGGTGCTGCACGCCATCAACTACCTGCTCGGCGAGCTGGACCAGCGCTACCTGACGACGCTGCGCGAGTTCGGCGGCCTGCAGGCCTACCCGTCGCGGTCCAAGGACCCCGACCCGGTCGACTACTCCACGGGGTCGGTCGGCATCGGCGCGACCGCCCCGATCTGGGGCGCGCTCGCGCGCCGCTACCTCGCCTCGAAGGGCGCAGGCGCGGGCAGCGGGCGGCAGTACTCGCTCGTCGGCGACGCCGAGCTGGACGAGGGCGCGTGCTGGGAGGCGATCCTCGACCCGATGGTCGCCGAGCTCGGCGAGGTCGTCTGGATCGTCGACGTCAACCGGCAGTCGTTGGACCGGGTCGTCCCCGGCATCGGCGTCCCCCGGCTGCAGGGCATGTTCGCCGCGGCGGGTTGGCAGGTCCTCACCGTCAAGTACGGCCACCTGCTCGAGGAGCTGTTCACCCGGCCCGGCGGCGCCGCGCTGCGCAGGCGCATCGACGAGATGACCAACCCGGAGTACCAGCGGCTCCTGCGCTGCACACCCGCGCAGCTGCGGGAGCGGCTGCCCGGCGGCGACCCGGAGCTCGCCCGCCTCGTCGCGGACCTCGACGACGACACCCTGCACGCGGCCGTGCGCAACCTCGGCGGGCACGACCTCGCCGCGCTCGACCAGGCGCTCTCCTCGATCGACGACACCCGGCCCACGGTGATCTTCGCCTACACGGTGAAGGGGCGCGGCCTCGCCACCGAGGGGCATCCGCAGAACCACTCGTCGCTGCTCACCGACGAGCAGATGGCGCAGCTCGCCGCCCGCCTCGGCACGTCGGTCGACGACCCGTGGGCGCGGTTCCCGGCGGGCTCGGCCCCGGCCCGGCTGTGCGCGGAGGTGGCGCGCCGGCTGCGCCGCGAGCCGACGCCCGCGCCGCGCACGTTCGCCGTCCCCACCGACTTCGGGCGCACCCCGGCCGGCACCGCCACCACGCAGGCCGCGCTCGGGCGCACGCTGCTCGACCTCACCCGGTCCGCCCCCGAGGTGGCCGGCCGGGTCGTCACGCTGTGCCCGGACGTCAGCTCGTCGACCAACCTCGCGGGCTGGGTGAACAAGGTCGGGGTCTGGTCGCCGCGCGAGCGGGTGGACTGGTTCGCCGACGACCCGGAGACGATCCTGCACTGGCGCGAGCGCCCGACCGGCCAGCACCTGGAGCTGGGGATCGCCGAGACCAACCTCGTCGGGTTGCTCGGCGAGCTCGGGGCGACCTGGAGCCGGTGGGGCGAGCCCCTGCTGCCCATCGGGGTGCTCTACGACCCGTTCGTCGAGCGGGCCCTCGAGCCGTGGTCGTTCGGCATCTACGCCGGCGGCCAGTCGATCCTGGTCGGCACGCCGTCCGGGGTGTCGCTCGCACCGGAGGGCGGCGCGCACCAGTCGGTCACCACCCCGTCGATCGGGCTGGAGCAGCCGGGCTGCATCGGCTACGAGCCGGCGTTCGCGATCGACGTCGAGTGGACGCTGCTCGCGTCGCTCGCCCGGCTCGGCCGCCCGGACGGGACCTCGGCCTACCTGCGCCTGTCGACCCGCCCGGTCGACCAGACCCTCGCCGCGGTGCCCACCGACCCGGCCGCCCGCGAGCACCGGCGCCGCCAGGTCGTCGCGGGCGCCTACCCGCTGCGCCGGTCGCAGGGCCGCCCGGCCGTCACGCTCGTCGCGATGGGGGCGGTCGTGCCCGAGGCGCTCGCCGCGGCCGACCGGCTGGACGCGCTCGGGGTGCCCGCCGACGTCGTGTGCGTGACCAGCCCCGGCCTGCTGTTCGACGCGGTGCAGGCCCGCGCCGGGCGCGGCGAGGCCGAGACGTGGATCCTCGACTCCGCCTTCCCCGCCCGCCGGGCCGCGCCGATGGTGACCCTGCTCGACGGCCACCCCCACACGCTGGCCTTCCTCGCCGGGATCCACCGCGTCGACGCCACGCACCTCGGCGTCACGCGGTTCGGCCAGTCCGGCGGCCTCGACGACGTGTACCGCCACCACGGGCTCGACGCCGACAGCGTCATCCGCGCCGCCCTCGACCTGCTCGGCTGAGCCGCCGCCCACGGGCGGGCGACGCGTCGTCGCGCGCCCGGCGGGCGCGCAGCGACTCGTCGGCGCGCTCGGCGTACCACCGCATCGCGCACGGGTGGTTCGGCACCGCGGCCGTCCGCCACGAGCACCCGGCGCAGCGGCCGGTGCCGTCGTCGACGTGCACGCGCAACAGCTCCGCGACGAGGGCAGGCCGCTTCTCCATGAAGTCGATCACGTCGAACACGCGCCCAGCGGTCACGTAGTCGATCTTGGTCGCTGCGGCGCGCGATGCGTTGCGCCACGCACACAGTCCCCCGATCGGGCTACCCCGAAGAAGTGGCCGGATCGGGCCCCGATACCTCACCGTTCCAGGTGGGCAGCGCGAGCACGTCGTCCATCCGACGCAGCTCGGCGCGGTGCAGCGCGCTCAGCCGGCCGAGGATCCGCTCCCCGTCGGCGGTCAGCTGCACGCGGACGGCGCGCGCGTCGTCGGGGTGCGGCACGCGCTCGACGAGCCCCTGCCGCTGCGCCCGGTTGACCAGCTCGACGACGCTGTGGTGGCGCAACAGCAGCCGGTCGGCCAGCTCCCGCACGGTGGCCCAGTCCCGCCCGGGAAACCCCTTCAGCGCCAGCAGCAGCTGGTACTGCTGCGGGGTCAGGCCGTGGCTGCGCACGGTCTCCTCGCTGAAGCGCAGGTAGCGGCGGATCCCGAACCGGAACCGCGCCAGCGCCTCGAAGTCCTTCTTGGTCAGGGCGCCGGCATCCCCGTCGTCGGCCACCGCCCCATGACACCACTCACGCCCCCGGCGTTTCGCCACGACCCCGTACTATATCGGCTCACGATACATCGTGCTACGATATAAACGACCGTAGGGCACCGATCGCCACGGGAGGCAAACGCCGACACGGGAGGTGCGCCGTGCTCAGTGACCGGGAACGGGAGACGCTGCGCGAGGTCGAACGCGGGCTCCTGACCGACGACCCCGACTTCGCCCGCTCCTTCGCCGCCCGCGCCCAGGACCTGCCCCGACGCAAGGGCGGGGTGGGCAACAAGATCTTCCTCGCCAGCGGGTTCCTGCTCAGCACGCTCGTGCTGGCCGCCGGGTCGCTCGCCGGGGCCGCGGCGTTCGCGGTGACGACCGTGCTGGTCTGGATGGCGTGGCGGTACGGACCCGACGCCGCCGGGTGAGGGGCCCGGCTCACCAGCCGCGGCGGATCCACTCGTCGAGGTGCGGGCGCTCCGACCCGACCGTGGTATCCGGGCCGTGCCCGGGGTGGACCACCGTCGCCTCGTCGAGCGCGAGCAGCCCGCGCACCGAGTCGACGATCGCGGGGAAGTCCGACAGCGGCGGGCCGGTGAGCCCGGGCCCGCCCGGGAAGAGCGTGTCGCCGCTCAGCAGGTGCCGCCCCGCGAGGAGGCAGATCCCGCCCGGGGTGTGGCCGGGGGTGTGCAGCACCCGGACGGCGCGGTCCCCGACGGCGATGTCGTCGCCGTCCGCCACGGGCGTGAACGCCCCGTCCCACAGCCGCTCGGGCGGCGCGAGCCGCGCGGGGTCCTCGGCGAGCAGGGCGGCGGTGGCCGTGCCCGCGTCCCAGTGGCCGCCGCGGCGCACGCCTGCCACCTCGTGCGGCCACACCGGCGCCTCGGCGGGGTGGGCGAGCACCGGCACCGCCCAGGCGTCGACCAGCGCGGGCACCGCGAGGACGTGGTCGAAGTGGGTGTGGGTGAGCACGACGGCCCGCACCCGCAGGCCCGCGGTGGCCGCCAGCACCCGCTCCGGCTCGTCGCCGGGGTCGACGACCAGCGCCTCCCCGCCCGAGGACACGATCCAGCAGTTCGTGGCGAGCACGCCGACGACCACCCGGCGCAGGTTCATCCCGCCCGCCGCAGCAGATCGTCGTAGACGCCCGGGTCGTGGCGGTCCACGATCGGGAACCCCTCCCCGAACGGCCCTTCCCAGTGCACCTCGATGCCCGGGTTCGCGACGGTGGTGCCGTCGGGGAGGCGGAACGTGGGGCTCAGCGGGATCGCGTCGGTGCGGGCCACGGCGTGGTCGGCCATGACGCGCGAGCGGTGGCGCCCGTCGTCGAGCGCCCCGGCCAGCGCGTCGACGTCGACCTGCCCGACCTCCGCCGCGACGTCGAGGATCACCTGCCGCTGCCCGATCGACCAGGACCGGGTCCAGAACGCCCGGCGCAGGGCGAGGTCGAGCTCCTCCCCCGCGGCCGGGCTCTGCGCGCTCGCGGCGTGCACGGCCTCGGCGGCGAGCAGCACGCTGTGCGGGTAGAGGTCGTCGGGGGCCGTCCACACGCGGAAGCCGGCCTCCGGCTCGATCTGCCCGAGCCCGACGGCCTCGGTGTCGGTGCCGCGCCGCCGGTGCGGCCCGTTGAACAGCTCCAGCGGGAACGTGTGGTGCTCGACCGGCACGTCGAGCCCCAGCCGCTCGCGGGCGCGCCGCATCCGCAGGAGCCCCACGTAGGCGAACGGGCAGAGCAGGTCGGACCACACCTCGATCGCGGTCATCAGCCCTCCTCGTGCTCGGTGCCCGGCGGGTTGGTCGTGAACCGGGTGGGCCGCAGCAGCACCGCGGTGCGCCGCTCCTCGGCCATCACGCGGTCGTAGGTGTCGAAGTCGGGGTGGGTGCCGCCCGCTGCGGTGAAGATGTCGCGCAGCAGCTGTCGCAGGTCCACACCGGGCATCGGGTCGTCCGGCCCGGCGAGTTCGACCGGGCCGCGCACCGCGACCCACTCCCAGCCCGACCGGAACACGAGCGTGGCCCGCGGGTCCCGGCGCAGGTTCGCGAGCTTGGCGGTGCCGCCCCGGGACACGAACGCCACGGTCGGCTCCCCCGTGACCGGGTGCGGCAGCACGCCGGCGTTGACCACGCTGACCGACGGCGCGGTGCGGCCGCTCGTGACCAGCACCGCAAGCCAGTGCTCCGCGCCCCCGTAGGTGCGCACGAGGCGGAGCCCCTCTTCGGTGGACAAGCTCATGCCGCCGACGATACGGACTTCGGTCCGGTTACGCTAGGCTCGTGCCCGTGGACCTGTTGGCCGACGACGCACCGAGGGAGCGCGCCGACGCGGCGCGCAACCGGCGCAAGGTGCTCGCCGCCGCCGCCGAGCTGTTCGCGGCGCGCGGCGTCGCGGCGGTGAGCATGGACGACGTCGCCGCGGCCGCCGGCGTCGGCAAGGGCACGCTGTACCGGCGGTTCGGCGACAAGTCGGGGCTCGCCGCGGCGCTGCTCGACGAGCGGGAGACCGAGCTGCAGCAGCGGATGCTCGCCGGCCCTCCGCCGCTCGGCCCCGGCGCACCCGCCGTCGAGCGGCTCGTCGCGTTCACGGACGCCTACCTCGCCTACGTCGACGCCCACCTCGACGTCGTCGCGATGTCGCAGACCGCGCGCCCGGGCGCCCGGCTGCGCACGGGCTCGCACCGGCTGTGGCGGCTGCACTGCCGGATCCTGCTCGCCGAGGCCGGCGCGCCCGACCCGGAGCTGCGCGCCGACGTGCTGCTCGCCGCGCTCACCGCCGAGCAGGTCCGGCACTGGCGCCGCGACGAGCGGCGCGGCCTCGACGAGCTCACCCGCGCGATGGGCGACCTGGCCCGCGCCCTCGCAGAGGGAGGGCGCGGGCCGGGTGTCAGCCCTTGAACGCCCCCTCGAGGATGCCCGCGACCATCCGCTTGCCGACGAAGACGAACAGCACCAGCAGCGGCAGCGTGGCGAGGAACGAGCCGGACATCGCGAGCCCGAGGTCGATCGTGTAGCTGTTCTGCAGCGCCTTGATCGCGATCTGCGCGGTGAAGCGCTCGGGCGACTTCAGGACGATGAACGGCCACAGGAAGTCGTTCCACGCCGTCACGAACCCGAACAGGCCCAGCACGAACGCCGCGGGCCGCACGATCGGGAACGCGATGCGCCAGAAGATCTGCCAGGTGCTCGCGCCGTCGATGCGAGCGGCCTGCACCAGCTCGTCGCTGACGGTCGCCGCGATGTGCTGGCGCATCCAGAAGATCCCGAACGCGCTCGCCAGGCCGGGCACCGTGATCGCCTGCAGGGTGTCCACCCAGCCCAGCCAGGAGATGATCATGTACTGCGGGATGATCGCCAGCTGGGTGGGCACGGTCATCGTCAGCACCACGATCAGGAACAGCACGTCGCGGCCGCGGAAGTGCAGCTTCGCGAAGGCGAAGCCGCCCAGCGCGCACAGCACGGCCTGCCCGACGCCGATCGTGGTGGCCACGACCAGGCTGTTTCCGATCGCCTGCAGGAACGGGACCGTGTCGAAGACGAGCCCGGCGAGGTGGAAGAAGTTGTCGCCGGGCACGATCTCCGGCGGCATCTGCGTCGCCGTGGCCGAGTCGGTCGAGGCGACGACGAACATCCAGTAGAGCGGGAAGATCGACGCGAACGCGGCGACGCCGAGCAGCAGGTAGCTCCACCACCGCACCCGGCCCAACCGCCCCGACGACCGCGCCCGCCCGGGCGCTGCCCCGCCGGTCATCGTCGTGCCGATCACGGAACCGGCTGTCGTGTCAGCCATGCCTCACGCCCCTCGGATCCGCGCGGAGAGCAGGTAGTTGACCGCGGCGACCAGGATGATCATCACGAACAGGGCGACGCCGATCGCCGCGCCGTAGCCGAACTGGTACTGGCCGAAGCCCTGCTCGTAGAGGAACAGCGTCAGCGTCTGGCACTGCCGCACCGGGCCGCAGGTGAGGTTCGTCGTGCGGGCGACCAGCAGGGGCTCGGTGAAGATCTGCAGGCCGCCGATCGTCGACGTCACGACGGTGAAGATGATCACCGGTCGCAGCGACGGCACGGTGATGTGGCGGAACTGCGCCCACCCGCCCGCGCCGTCGATCGACGCCGCCTCGTACAGATCGCGCGGGACGGCCTGCAGCGATGCCAGGTAGAGCAGGGTCGTGTAGCCGAACCAGCGCCACGCGACCATCACCGCGATCATGACGTGGCTGCCCCACACGGACTGGACGAAGTCGATCGAGCCGATCCCGACCAGCCCGAGCAGCCAGTTCAGAAGGCCGTAGTCGCGGTCGAACATCTGCGCGAAGACGATCGCGGTGGCCGCCACCGAGGTGATGTAGGGCACCAGGATCGACATGCGGAAGAACAGCGCGAACCGCAGCCGGGCGTGGTTGAGCACGTGCGCCAGCACCAGCGCGACGAGCAGCTGCGGCACGGTCGACAGCAGCCAGATGCTGACCGTGTTGCGCGTCGCGTTCCAGAACCGCGCGTCCCCGAGCATCCGGACGAAGTTGTCGAACCCGGTGAACGTCTGGTCCCCGATCGGGTTCCACTCGAACAGCGCGATGTAGAACGTGAACAGGAACGGGATGAGCCCGAACACCCCGAACAGCACGAAGAACGGGGCGATGTAGGCGTACGGGGCGATCCGCTCCCGCAGCGGGAGCGCCCACCCCGCGGGGCGGCGGTGCGGCGCGCGAGCGGGCGCGCGCGGCGTCGGCGTTGCCGTCACACGCGTCGCGGTCACACCGCCTCCCCGGGGTCGAGCGAGCGGCGTCGCATCGCCGCTACGCCCCGATGGCCGTGCGGATGTTGCGCACGGCGTCGTCCCATGCCGTCGCCGGGTCGCCCGAACCCTGCTCGACGTTGGTGAGCGCGTTGAGGAACTCCGTGCCGATCGTGCCGGTGTCCGGCCCCATGTGGAACGGCTTCAGGCCCAACAGCGCCTGCGTGTAGATCTCCCCCGTCGGTGCGCCGGAGAAGAACTCGTCGCGCTTGCCGGTCAGCTGCGGGTCGTCGTAGACCGACGGCGTGGTCGGCAGGGCGCCCACGTCGAGGAAGTGCTGCAGCTGGTGCTCCGGCGACTGCATCTCCCGGATGTAGTTCCACGCCGCCTGCGGGTTCTGCGCCCGGGCCGGGATGGCCAGGTAGCTGCCGCCCCAGTTGCCCGCCCCACCCGGGATGCGGGCGACGTCCCACTTGCCGGCGGTGTCGGGCGCGTACCGGCGGATCTGGTCCAGGAGCCACGACGGCGCGGAGACGACCGCGAAGTCACCGCGGGGCAGCGCGGCGTTCCAGCCGTCGGAGCCGAACGAGATCCGGGCCGAGATGTCGGCCTCGATCGCCCGGAGCGCGAGGTCGAAGGCCGCCTTGACCTCGGGGTTGCGGTCGTAGATCGGGTTGCCGGCGTCGTCGTAGTACTTCTGGGAGACCTGGTTGACGGCCTGGAAGAACACGCTCGTCGGCACGTTGTCGAGGAAGGCCTTGCCGGTCGCCTCCTTGTACCGCTTGCCGACCTCGATGAAGTCGTCCCACGTCGACCACATCTGGGAGACCTCCTCGCGGTCGGTGGGCAGGCCCGCCTCGGCGAACAGGTCCTTGCGGTAGGCGACGGCCAGGCCACCGACGTCGGTGGGGATGCCGATGATCTCGCCGCCCTGGGCGACGGCCTGCTCCATCACCCAGTCCAGGTAGTCGCCCTTGATCTCGTCGGCGCCGAACTCGCGCAGGTCGTGGAAGTTCTGCGGCTGCTGGACGAACTTGGGCAGGTCGTCGCCCTGGATCAGCACCAGGTCGGGGACCTTGCCGCCGGCGAGCGCGGTGGTGAGCGCCTGCGCGGTCTCGGTCGTGCTCCCGACCTCGGTGAGCTCGATGCGGATCTCGGGGTGGGCGCGCATGTAGTCGTCGACGTCGCGCTGCTGGTCGATCCCGCTGAACGACCAGAACTCGAAGACGTTCGGGTCCCCGCCGCCACCGGATGACGATCCCGGTGAGCAGGCGGTGACCGCCGCGAGCGCGGCCGCGGCGAACAACGCGAGGGAGGGGCTGATGCGGAGTTTCACAGCGGTGTGCCTCCTGTGTCCGGGCAGACGAGCGGCTCCGCCGGCCACGACGAACCGAAAGTTTCGCCTCCCGAGCCCGAGGGCGGCGGTCGACCGTGCCGGAGAGCGCGTGGTGGCGGACACGGTATAACGTCAAATCTCGCCTTGGGAAGACGCATCGGGTAACGCGCCGATCGAAACTTTTCGAGGCCGTCGTCGATCGAGGGAGGATCCCCATGGCCACATCAGACGCCCGCGCCGTCGTCGATCTGGACGTCACCGGCCCGACGATCTCGAGGCACCTCTACGGCCACTTCGCCGAGCACCTCGGCCGCTGCATCTACGGGGGGTTCTGGGTCGGGGAGGACTCACCGATCCCGAACGAGGGCGGACTGCGGCTCGACGTCGTCGAGGCGCTGCGCGCACTGGACGTCCCCACCCTGCGCTGGCCGGGCGGGTGCTTCGCCGACGCCTACCACTGGCGCGACGGGGTCGGCCCGAAGCACGAGCGGCCGGTGATGGTCAACACGCTGTGGGGCGACGTCGAGGAGAACAACCACTTCGGCACCCACGAGTTCATGGCCCTGTGCGAGCTCCTGGGCGCCGATCCCTACGTCAACGGCAACGTCGGCTCGGGCACGGTCCGCGAGATGAGCGAGTGGGTCGAGTACCTCACCCGCGACGGGGACTCCCCCATGGTCCGCCTGCGCAAGGCGAACGGGCGCGACGCACCGTGGAAGGTGCCGTTCTGGGGCATCGGCAACGAGGCCTGGGGCTGCGGCGGGCACCTGCGCGCCGAGGCCTACGCCGACCTGGCCTGCCGCTACGCCACGTTCCTGCACGACCACGGCGACAACCGGCTGTACCGGATCGCCGCCGGCGCGAGCGACGACGACCTGACCTGGACCGAGGCGCTGATGAAGGCGATCAGCTGCCTGGGCTGCACCGCCCGACCGCGCGGCGTGTTCCAGGGGATCTCGTTCCACTACTACACGTTCGCCGGCGACGGCATCGGCAAGAGCTCGGCCACCGACTTCACCGACGAGCAGTACTACCGCACGATGGTCAAGGCGGCCGACATCGACCGCGTGATCGCCGCGCACAGCGCGGTCATGGACGCCTACGACCCGCTGCGGCAGGTCGGGCTGGTCTGCGACGAGTGGGGCACCTGGTGGCAGGCGGAGCCGGGCACCAACCCGCGGTTCCTGCACCAGCAGAACACGCTGCGCGACGCGCTCGTCGCGAGCCTGCACTTCGACATCTTCCACAAGCACGCCGCCCGCCTGCGCATGGCGAACATCGCCCAGACCGTCAACGTGCTGCAGGCGATGGTGCTCACCGACGACGACGGCGGGCTCGTGCTCACCCCGACCTACCACGTCTTCGAGATGAACAAGGGGCACCAGGACGCCACCTCCGTGCCGGTGCACCTGGTGGAGGCGCCCGAGGCCGTGGAGGTCGGCGACGACCGGCTCGCGCCGCTGTCGATCTCGGCCAGCACCAAGGACGGCCGGGCGCTGGTGTCGATGAGCAACCTCGCGCTCGACCGCGAGGCGACGGTCCGGCTGGACCTGCGCGGCCGCGCGGCCACGGCCACCCGCGCCCGGATCCTCACCGCGGACAAGCCGCAGAGCCACAACACGCTCGCCGCGCCGGACGCGGTCGCCCCGACCGAGTTCGACGTGGAGCTGCGGCCGGGCGCGCTCGGGTCGACGGAGCTCACCGCGCCGCTGCCGCCGCACTCGTTCGCGACCGTCGAGCTGGTGCTGGGCTGAGGCGGGTCAGGGCCTGCGCGTGGTCTCCCGCTCCACGAGCCGCGCCTGCGGCATGATCACGCGGGCGGGGACGTCGGCGCGCCGGGACTCGATCCGCTCGACCAGCAGCGCGCAGATCGCATCGGCCATCTCGTCGTTGCCCGGCTCGACGGTGGTGAGGGCGGGGACGGTGAACCGGCCGTCGTCGAGGTTGTCGAACCCGACGACCTGGACGTCGTCGGGCACCTCCCGCCCGGCCTCGGCGAGGGCCCGCAGCGCGCCGATGGCGGCCGAGTCGGTCAGGGCGAAGACCGCGTCGAACGGCACCTTCCGGGCCATGAGGTCGTGCACCGCCGCGTACCCGTCCTGCACACCGAAGTCGCAGGAGACGATGAGGTCCTCGGGGACCGGGATCCCGGCCTCCGCGTGCGCGGCGCGGTAGCCGCGGGTGCGCAGCCCCGGCATGGTCTCCTCGGCCACGGCGACGCCGCCGAGCAGCGCGATCCGGCGCGCGCCGGTGCGCAGCAGCAGCGCGGTCGCCAGCCGCGCGCCGCCGACGTTGTCCATCAGCACGTGGTCGAACCGGGCGGGCACCGCGCGCTCCCCGATCAGCACGACCGGGGTGTCGATGCTGATCCGGTCGAGGTCGGCGGCGTCGCCGGCGACGACGCTGAGCACGAACCCGTCGTAGCCGGACAGCCGCGGCGCGGTCAGCGCGTCCAGCTCGGCCGTGCGGCTCGCGCCGGTCCGCTCCACCGCCAGCCGCAGCCCGTGCGCGGCGAACCGGTCCGCCAACCGGTCGGCGAGCTCGCCGTAGTAGCCCGGCGCGAAGGCCGGCACGGCGAGCCCGACCGCACCGGTCCGCCCGCGCCGCAGGTTCCGCGCCGTCTCGTTGACCTGGTAGCCGAGCTCGGCGATGGTCGCGAGCACGCGCTGCCGGGTCGACTCGCTGACGCGCTGCGACCGCCCGTTGATCACGTTGGACACGGTCATGGTCGACACGCCAGCGTGGCGGGCGACGTCGGTCATCGTGACCCGCGCCCGCCTACCGCCTCCGACCCCCACGACGGCGACCCTACGGAGCCTCGCGCGCCCGCCGCACCCGGGTTTGCCGGGGACGGTCAGGTGATCGGCGAACCACCGGTGACGCCGACCACCTCCGAGGTGATGTAGCTGGACTCCTGCGAGGCGAGGAAGACGTAGATCGGAGCCAGCTCGGCGGGCTGGGCCGCCCGCCCCAGCGGGGACTGCTTCCCGAAGGACTCGAGCTTCTCCCCGGGCATGGTCGCCGGGACCAGCGGCGTCCACACCGGACCCGGCGCGACGGAGTTGACCCGGATGCCCCGGTCGGTGAGGTTGCTGCCCAGCCCCTTGGTGAAGTTGACGATCGCGGCCTTGGACGTCGCGTAGTCCAGCAGGTGCGGCGACGGGTTGAACGCCTGCACCGACGAGGTCGTGATGATCGTCGAGCCCTCCGGCATGTGCGGGATCGCGGCCTTGCACAGCCAGAACATGGCGTAGACGTTGGTCTTCATCACCCGGTCGAACTGCTCGCTCGTGATCCCGTCGATGCCCTCGTCCTGCGACATCTGGTAGGCGGCGTTGCTGACCAGGACGTCGATCCGCCCGAACTCCCGCACGGCCCGTTCGACGACCGCCCGGCACCGGGCCTCGTCCTGCAGGTCGCCGGGCACGGGCACCGCCTGCCGCCCGGCCTCCTCGACCAGGCGCGCGGTCTCCCGGCCGTCCTCCTCCTCGTCCGGCAGGTAGGACAGGAGCACGTCGGCGCCCTCGCGGGCGAACGCGATGGCCACGGCGCGGCCGATCCCCGAGTCGCCACCGGTGATCACCGTCTTCCTGCCCTCGAGCCGCCCGCTGCCCCGGTAGGTCGCCTCCCCGTGGTCCGGCCGGACGTCGAGCTCGCCGGTGCGGCCCGGGTGCGGCACGGTCCGGTCGCCGCTGCCCGGGGCGGAGTGCTGCTCGGCCGGGTGCTGCTGGGTGAACTGGTCCTGACCCACTGATCGTCTCCATCCCGCGGTGGCTCGTCGCCATCCGGTTCCCCGGGATCGGGCGGGCGAACCGTCGGCGCCTCAGGTGGTCGAGGCCGGGTTCCGCCGCGCGGCGAGCAGCGCGGCGTAGTCGGGGAGCTCGATGTTCGTCGCGAACCGGTCGGTGACCCACAGCAGCGCGCTCAACAGCGGGCGGGCCCGCAGCACCAGGTTGCGCGCCCGGATCCCGCGGCGGCTCGCCGGGGCGAGGAACGATCCGGCGTGGCCCTTGCGCGCCACCGCCGCGTACGGCCGGAACCGCTGCTCGTACGCGCGGAAGGCCCGGCGGTGGTCGCCGCCCGCCAGCGCCAGCTCCCCGGCCAGCACGTACCCGGCGACGAGGGCGAGCCCGGTGCCGAACCCGCCGAGCGTGTTGCCGTAGCCGGCGTCGCCGACGAGCACCACCCGGCCGGCGGCGTAGCGGTCCATCTCCACGCGGCTGATCGAGTCGACGTGGACGTCCGGGGCGCTGCGCACCTGTTCGAGGAGCTCCGGCAACCGCCAACCACCGCCTGCGAACGCGTCGAGCACGATCCGCCGCTGCTCGTCGACCGCGTAGCGGTCGTAGTGCAGCGGGTCGGATGCGAAGACGAAGAACGCGGGCGAGTCGGGCCCGCCGACGGCGGCCATCCGGCCCGGCTCGTTGTACACGACGGCGGGAACGTCCGCGAAGGGGTTCCCGGTGGGCAGCTCGACCAGCGCGTAGTGGTAGCCGAGGTGACGCACGAACCGCTCCTCGGGGCCGAACGCGAGCCGCCGGATCCCGGAGTGGATGCCGTCGGCGCCCACCACCAGGTCGAACGTGCGGGGCGCGCCGCGCTCGAACGTGACGTGCACGCCGCCCGCGGTCTCGGTGAGCGAGGTGACCGCGTCCCCGAACACGTACTCGCACGTGTCGCGGGTGCGCCGGTGCAGGATCGCGGCGAGGTCGCCCCGGCGGATCTCGAGCTCCCCGGCGGAGAACGCGGCGGGGAGCACGGCGAGCCTCCGCCCGGTCGCGTCGACGATCGCCTGGTCGACGCCCCCGGTCTGGTGGGCGCGCAGCTCGTCGAGGATGCCCATGCGCTCCAGGACGGTGCGGTGCACGTCGCCCTTGACGTCCACGGCCTGCCCGCCCGCGCGCACGCCGTCGGCCTTCTCCACGACGGTGACGCGGGCGCCGTGGCGGTGGAGCCAGAACGCGACGGCGGGGCCCGCGATGCCGGCGCCGGAGACGAGGACGTCGAGGTCTGAGGATCGGTTCTCGGTCACGGGGCGAGGCTCGCCCCCGTCACCGACAGCTCACCGACAGCCCACCGACAGCCGCCGAGCCGCGTCGTCGACAGCGGCCTCGGCGGCGGTGGGGGCGAGCGCGGCGCCGTGCGCGAAGGCGGCGGCGAACCCGTGCGCGCCGAGCGCCTCCCGGGCCTGCGCCGCCAGCTCGGCGGCGTGGGTCCGCCCGGCCACGGCCGTCCCGCGCAACGCCACCGCGGCCCCGAGCAGCAGCGCCGCGCGCGACGGATCGCCGGCTCGCAGGGCGGCGGCGGCCACGCCCTCGGCCGCGTCGGCGACGTCCCGCCGCAGCGGCGAGTCGCGCACGGCCGCGAGCGCGGCCCGGTGCAGCTCGGCCGCGGCGTCGTCGTCCGCGGTGAGCCGGGCGAGCACCGTCAGGGCCTGCGCCCGCACCCCGGCGCTGCCGAAGTCGCCGTCCCGGGCGGCGTCCGCGGCCGCGTGGAGCAGCGAGCGCGCCTCGTCGACGTCCCCGCGCCCGCGGGCCACCTCGGCCGCGGTGAACAGCGCGGCCGCCGGGCCGCGGTCCGGCCTGCCGGCCGCCGCCCAGCGCTCCTGGGCGGCGCGCACGTGCGCGGCGGCCGCGTCGAGGTCCCCGCGGTGCAGCGCGTTCTCCGCCCGCCGGCAGCACAGGTCCGCGCACTCCTCCAGCGCGCCCAGCTCGGACATCGCGGCGAGCGCCTCCGCCCACAGCTCGTCGGCGCGGTCGACCTGCCCGCGCCAGCTCGCGACGTGGGCGAGCCCGTCGAGCGCCTGGGCGGTGCCCCACCGCTCGCCCAGCTCGCGGAACCGCGCGAGCACCGCGCGCAGACCGGCCTCCCCGGCCGCCGGTTCGCCCCCGAACGCCTGCAGGAGGTGATCGCCCAGCCCCACCAGCGCCGCGGCCCAGGCGTCGGCGCCGACCACGGCCCGCGGGTCGCTCCCGTCCGGCGCCCACGGGCCGACGGCGATGCCCCAGATCGCCGCGGTGAACGGGTGGCGCAGCGGCCGGTCCCGCCGGGCCAGGATCCGGGCGGCCCGCCGCCGCTGCTCGGGGGCGGCGCGCGGCAGGGCGTGCACGACCGCGCAGACGTACCCCTCCTCGGCCCCCGGCGGCGGCTCGCGTCGGAGCAGCGCGGCCGCGGCGGCGCCCGGCCGCACCCTGCGCCCGGAGAGCCACCAGTACGCCGACAGCGCCGCGACGAGGTCGAACGCCGTCTCGGGAGCGTGCTCGACGGCCCAGTCGAGCGCGACGGTGAGGTTGGCGTCCTCGGCGCCGAGCCGGCGCAGCGCGGTGAGTTGTTCGGGACCGCGCAGCTGAGCGTCGGCTTCCCGGGCGCACTCCAGCGCCCACTGCGCGTGCGCCCGGCGCACCGATCGGCCCTCGCCCGCCGCGGCGAGCCGCTCCGCGCAGAACGCGCGGATGGTCTCGAGCATCCGGTACCGGACGCCGCCGGCATCGGGATCGGCGTCGGGGTCGGCGACGAGGATGCTGCGGTCGACGAGGTCGGCGAGCAGGTCGTCGGGCTCGGCGACCGCGCAGACCCGCGCCACCGCGTCGCCGGGCGCGCCGCCCCGGAACACGGAGTACCGCCGCGCGAGCGTCTGCTCGTCGGGCCGCAGCAGGTCCCAGCTCCACTCGACGGCCGCCCGCAGCGTCCGGTGCCGGGCCGCGGCGGTCCGGTCGCCCCTGCTGAGGAGCGTGAGCCTGTCGTCGGCCGCGAGCCGGCGCGCCAGCTCGGCCGCCGGGAACTGCCGCAGGCGGGCGGCGGCGAGCTCGATCGCCAAGGGCAGGCCGTCGAGGGTGGCGCAGATCGCGGGCGCGTGGTCGGCGACCGCGGCGCCGGGCCGCACGGCCGCGGCCCGTTCGGCGAACAGCCGCTCGGCCTCGTCGGCCGGGAGCGGGCCGAGCGGCACGAGCACCTCCCCGGTGATGCCGAGCGGTTCGCGGCTGGTCGCGAGCACCGCCAGGTCGGGGCAGGCGGCGAACAGCCGGCGCACCAGCCGCGCCACCGGGTCGACGAGGTGCTCGCAGCCGTCGAGCACCAGCCGGGGCACGCCCGCGAGGACCACCGCGAGCCGCTGCACCGGGTCCGCGCCCGGCGGCCCCATGCCCAGGCCCGCCTCGCGGACCCCCAGCCCGGCGAGCACCCCCGTCGCCACCTCCGCCGGGGTCTCGGCGACGACGTCGGTGAGGTCGACGACCGGGGCGTCCGGCGCCGCCTCGAGGGCGAGGCGCGTCTTGCCGATGCCGCCGGGGCCGACGATCGTCACCAGGCGGGCCGACCCCGCCGCCCGCACCCGGGCGAGCTCGGCCGCGCGACCGACGAACGAGGTGAGCGGCGGCGCGGGCCGTCGAGGGTGGGTCGCGGGGCGTTCGGCGCGCAGGATCGCGGCGTGCACCTCGGCGAGCTCGGGCGACGGGTCGGTGCCCAGCTCCTCGGCGAGGACCCGGCGCGCCGTCTCGAATTCCGCGAGCGCCTCGCCGGGGCGGCCGGCCGCGACGAGCGCGCGCATGAGCAGCCCGCGCAGCCGTTCCCGCAGCGGGTGCTCGGCCACCAGGGCCCGCAGCCGCGCGACGAGGTCAGCTGCGGGCGCGGGTGACGCGAGCTCGGCCTCGGCGGCGTCTTCGGCGCAGGCCAGCCGCAGCTCCGTCAAGCGCACCGCGGCCGGCGCGTCGCCCGGCAGCTCGGCGAGCGCTGGCCCGCGCCAGAGCGCCAGCCCGGCCCGCAGCGCGGCGGCGGCGCCCGTCGGGTCTCCGGCGGCCAGCAACGACCGGCCGCGTGCGGCGAGGCGCTCGAACTCGGCGGCGTCGACGTTCTCCGGGTCGACCGCGAGCCGGTAGCCGCCGCCCTCGAAGACGAGCGCGCCGGCGGGCAGGGCGCGCCGCAGGCGGGCCACCTGGGCCTGCACCGCGCCGACGGCGTCCGCGGGCGGGTACCGCCCGTACTGGGCGTCGACGAGCTGCTCGACCGGCACCGTCCGGTCGGGCTGCAGCGCCAGCAGCACCAACAGGGAGCGCGGGCGTGGGCCGCCGACCGCGAGGGGTGCGCCGTCGGCGTCGTGCACCTGCAGCGGCCCGAGCACGCCGATGCGCAGGCCGCTGATCACACCGGTCATGCTGGCACGGGCGGGGCCGGGGTCGGGCCGGGGAGCTGTCCGGCGCGGCGTCCGCCTGCGGCGCGGCCGGTCCGGCGGCAGCAGCTTCGCCGGCAGGTCGGGGTCGGTCCCGGGGAAGCGGCGCCGGTCGCGCGGCCGGGTGCGCAGGCCGGCGCGTCGGTCCCGCCCCGCTGATCGCCTCGATCCCGCGGTGCCTCGTCGCCATCGGGTTCCCCGGCAGAACCCTCGACGAGGGAACGGTCACGCCGGAGCGGGAGCGACGAGGGCCCGCAGGGTGCGCACCAGCGGGTTGGACTCGCCGCGGCGCCACGCCAGGTGCAGCGAGATCGGATCGGCCTTCGGCGCGGGCGAGCGGAACACGACGTCGGGCCGCCGCAGCGAAGCCACGCTCGCCGGCACGATCGACACCCCGATGTCGGCGGCGACCAGCCCGATGATCGTCTGCATCTGCACGGCCTCCTGTGCCACCCGCGGCTCGAAGCCCGCGTCGCGGGTGAGGCGCACGATCCGGTCGTGCAGCGCGGGGCCGAGCCGCCGCGGGAAGAGCACGAACGCCTCCTCGGCCAGGCTGCGGAGCGGCACCGGATCGCGGTGCGCCTGGGGGCGGCGCCGGTTCATGGCGACGACCAGCTCGTCCCGGTAGACCTCGCGGGAGGCGAGCGCGGGGTGGTCCACCCCGCTCGGCCCGGCGTGCAGGATGCCGACGTCCAACCGCCCCGAGACCAGGTCGCGGACCTGCTCGCTGCTCGTCGCCTCCCGCAGCTCCAGCTCGACGCCCGGATAGCTGCGGCGGTACCGGCGCAGCAGCCCGGGCAGCATCCGCTGGCCCGCCGAGCCGACGAAGCCGATGGCGAGCCTGCCCACCTCCCCGCGCCCGGTCTGCCGCGCCACCCGCTCCGCCCGCTCCGCGTGCCGCAGGACGAGGCGGGCCTCGGCGAGGAACGCCGTGCCCGCGGGGGTGAGGTGCACCTCCCTCGTCGTGCGCTCGAACAGCCGGACCCCGAGCTCGTCCTCCAGCGCGCGCAGCTGCCGGCTCAGCCGCGGCTGGTGGACGCCGAGCCTGGCCGCGGCCCGGGCGAAGTGCAGCTCCTCCGCGAGGACGACGACGTAGCGGAGCTGGTCCAGATTCATATCCCGATTGGATCAGTTGCGACGACCCCGGTGAACAACGCGGCCCGCGCCCCGTCGGCGGGCCACGCTCGTGCCCCATGCGACGCACGTTGTCGACCCTCGTCCTGCCCGCCGCCCTGGCCTGCGCGCTCACGCTGCTGCTCGCCACGCCCGCGGCGGCGCACCACGGGTGGGACGAGTACGACACCACCGCGGCCCGGTACGTCTCCGGCACGGTCGTGGACGTCCGCTGGGGCAACCCGCACCCGGATGTCACGATCGAGGTCGACCGGCCCGTTGCGGTACCCGCGGGCTGGGCGGACCTCGACATCCCCCCGGAGCTGGAGGAGATCGGCGGTCGCGAGGTGCTCGCGGCGACCCGGCCGTACGAGGGCGGCGCCGCCGAGCTGCACCTCGACCTCGCCCCCGTCGAGCGGCTGGCCGCGTGGGGGATGGAGGGCGAGGTCCGGGCCGGGGAGACCATCCAGGCCGTCGGCTACCTCGGCCGGGACGACGACACCCACCTGCGGCCCGAGCTGATCGTGCTGCAGGACGGTCAGGTGGTGCGGCAGCGTTCGGTGCCGCTCCCGGACGCGCCGCGCGCCGCTGCCGCCCAGGACACCGCCACCGGGCCCGCCGCCACCGCGCCCGCGGCCGACCAGGGCGGCGGCCCGCCCGCTGCGGTGTGGGTGGTGATCGGCGCCGCGGCGGTCGCGGGCGGCGTCGGGTACGCGGTGCGCCGCGCGGGCCGGGGCTGAGGCGTGACCGACCTCTACTCGTGGCTGGAGCGCACCGCGCTCGGCGAGGCGGTCCGCACCACCCCGTGGGTGTACTCGTCGCTCGAGTCGGTCCACCTCATCGGCATCGCGCTCCTGGTCGGTCCGGCGATCGCGTTCGACCTGCGCCTGCTGGGCGTCGGCCGGCACCGGCTCGCGGTGACCACCGCGGCCCGCCACCTGCTGCCGCTGGCCCGGTTCGGCTTCGGCCTCGCCGCGGTGTCCGGTGCGGCGATGTTCGTCTCCGGGGCGTCTGCGGTGGCGGCCAGCGCCGCCGCGCCGTGGAAGCTGGGGCTGCTGGTGCTCGCCGGGGCCAACGTCGCGGCCTTCCACGGCGGCGTCTACCGCACGGTGTCGCGCTGGGACGTCGACGCCCCGCCCCCGGGTCGCGCCCGGCTGGCCGGAGCCGTCTCCGCCTCGTCGTGGATGGCGGTGATCGTCGCCGGCCGGTTGCTGGCCTACACCTGAGCCGGCGCTCGGCCCTGCCGGGGGCTGCGCCTGCGGGACCGGCGGGGCGGGACCGCCTCGGCCAGCCGGCGCGCCTCGGCGGCGCGCTCGAACGGCGTGTCGCCGCGCGGGCGCCGGTCCCCGAGCCCCGCGTAGAGCTCGGCGACGGTCGCGGAGTCGTGGTGGCGGGCGAGCGCGGCGAGCTCCGGGTCGGTGCGGGCGAGGATCTCGCGGAACCGCAGCTCCGCGAGCGGCCCGAGCCGGTCGTAGATCTGGACGAACACCCGCTGCGCCTGCGGGCGCGGCCAGTCCGGGGGCAGCAGCTCCGCCGGCAGGTCGGGGTCGGTCTCGGGGAAGCGGCGCCAGTCGACGCGCAGCCGGGTGCGCAGGCGCAACGCGTCGGCGGGCCCGATGCGGCCCGCCTCCACCTCGGCCAGCAGCGGCTCGTAGTGCTCGGCGAAGCCCCGGTACTCCTTCGCGAGCGGTTCGAGGTCGAACGCCGCCCGGGGGCTGCCCGCCGCCGACCCGCCCGGAACCTCCGTCGACCGCAGCACGGTGGCGGTGGCGATGCCGAGCTCGTCGAGCACGGCGCGCGCGTCGGCGCCGGTGTCGTGCGGTGACACCCACACCCCGTCGTAGAGGGCCGCGAAGCGCAGCAGCCGCAGCCGCGCGCGCAGCGCCGTGCGGACGTCGCGGTCCTGCTCCGGCACCGAGAACGCCACGACCGTCCACTGCCCGTCCCACGCCGGGGCCGTGGCACCGAAGGTCAGCATGCGGTGGGTGCGCTCGATGATGACCTCGGACGTGCGGGCCGGGATGCCGTAGGCGGTGGTGCGCCCGTTGCGCACGACCGTCAGCAGGCCGCGCGCGGCCAGCCGCCGCATCGCGGCGCGCGCCCCGTCGACGGTGATGCCGAACTCGTCGAGCAGGCGGACCAGCGCGGTCGAGGGGATGTGCTCGTCGCGCCAGTACCAGAAGTCGCCCAGCAGCGACGTGAGCAGCAACTGGGGTTCCGGCCCTTCTTGGGCGCGCGGGAAGTCGATCGGCGTCATTCCTGTCGTCCGTCCTGCCGTCGGCGGCGTCGGCGCCCCAGCGTACGGGTCGGGGCGCCGATCCGATCGGGCGAGCGCGCGAATGCAAGGAGACTTGACATTGGCGACATCTTGGCCGACGCTCGTCGCCGCCAACGACAGATCGTGGCTCGGTCAGACCCAACGCAGGGAGATCCGCCATGCGCCACCCCGTCCGCGCGCCCCGCCTGCTGCGGGGTCTCGCCGCCGCCGTGCTCGTCCCGTTGCTCGCCGTCGCGGCGTGCGGCGCCGAACCGGCCGCGGAACCGGACGCCGCGCCGCCCGCCGGGGCGATCCCGGAGTTGCACGCCGCGCTCCCCGACGAGATCAAGCAGGCAGGCGTCCTGCGCTTCGCAGGCGACTCGCACCCGCCCTACCGCACGGTGAACCCCGACGGCTCGGTCAGCGGGGTCGACGCGGACTTCCAGGCCGCGCTCGGGAGGGTGCTCGGCGTCCGGACCGAGACGCTGATCGTCGACGGGCTCCCGGCCGCGCTGCAGGGCATGCTCGCGGGCCGCTACGACGCGTTCAACGGGCCGGTCAAGGCCACGGCCGAGCGCGAGCAGCAGTTCGACACGGTCACGTGGATGACGACGCGGAGCTCGTACGTCATCCCCGCGGGCTCCAGCGCGGGCATCGCCGCGTCCGACGACCTGTGCGGCAAGCGCGTCGCCGTGACCGCGGGCAGCATCACCGAGGAGCAGCTGGCGAAGCTGTCGGAGTACTGCGGGCGGATCGGTCGGCCGGCCGTCGAGACGATCGCGCTGACCGACACGAACGAGACGCTGCTCGCCGCCGAGTCCGGTCGCGCCGACGCCGCGGGCATGACCCAGGCCGCCGCCATCGACGTGACGAGCCAGCAGCCGGACCGGTTCACCTACGTCACGCAGACCGAGGAGCAGGGCGCCACCACCGACAACCTCGCGCTGTTCGTGCCGAAGGACAACGGCCTCGGCCCGGTGATGCTGGACGCGTTCCGCGCGCTGTTCGCCGACGGCACCTACGCCGAGATCATGCAGAAGTGGGGCCTGACCGACGTGACGGTCCCCGAACCGATCCTCAACGCCGGAACCGCCGAGGGCGCGCAATGACCGCCGCGGCGGTGGCGCCGGAGCACCTCGGCACCGACGACGTCGCGACCTCGCGGCGCCGGGTGCGCCCGTGGCGGTGGGTCACCGGGGCCGTGCTCGCGGTCCTCGCCGCCCAGGTGCTCGCGTTCCTCGTGGGCAACGAGCGCTTCGAGTGGGACGTCGTCGCGCAGTACCTGTTCGAGCCGAGCGTGCTGGCGGGCGTGGGCACGACGGTGCTGCTCGCGGTGCTGGCGATGGCGATCGGCTCGGCCGTCGGCGGCGCGCTCGCCGCCGCGCAGCTGTCGGACTTCGGGCCGGTGCGCTGGGCCGCGACGCTCTACGTGGGCGTGTTCCGCGGGATCCCCCCGCTGGTGCAGCTGATCTTCTGGTTCAACCTGGCCTATCTCGTGCCGCGGATCTCGATCGGCATCCCGTTCGGCCCCACGCTCGTGTCGTGGGACGCCAACGAGGTGATCACGCCGTTCACCGCCGGGGTCATCGGGCTCTCGCTGGTGGAGTCGGCCTACATGGCGGAGATCATCCGCGCGGGCGTGCTCGGCGTGGACCTCGGGCAGCGCGAGGCCGCGCGCGCGATGGGCTTCACGCCGGCGCAGACATTCTTCCGCATCGTGCTGCCCCAGGCGATGCGGGTGATCATCCCGCCGAGCGGCAGCCAGTTCATCAGCGTGCTCAAGGGAACCGCGCTGGTGAGCGTGATCGCGATGTCCGACCTGCTGCACGCGGTGCAGGTGATCTACAACCGCACCTACCAGATCGTGCCGATGCTGATCGTCGCCTGCATCTGGTACCTGGCGCTGGTCACGGTGCTCACCGCGGGGCAGCGCCGCCTGGAGCGCCGCTTCGCCCGCGGCCACGAGCGCCCGACCGGCGTACGGCGCCCGGCCGCTGCGAACCCCGTGGAGGTGGACCGGTGACCGGCAACGCGCTCACCGCCGCGGCCGGGAAGGCCGCGGCCGCGACCGGCACCGCGCCCGTGCTGCGGCTGCACGAGGTGCGCAAGGAATTCGGCGGCCACGCCGCCCTCGACGGCGTGAGCCTCGAGGTCGCAGAGGGCGAGGTCGTGGTCGTGGTCGGCCCGTCCGGGTCGGGCAAGTCGACGCTCGTGCGGTGCGTGCACCAGCTCGAGGACATCGACGCCGGAGCCATCTACCTCGACGGCGAGCTCCTGGGCTACGAGCGCCACCGGGGCGGGCTGCGCCCGCTCACCCCGCGCGGCGTCGCCGCCCAGCGCCGCCGCATCGGGATGGTGTTCCAGCAGTTCCACCTGTTCCCGCACTTCACCGCGCTGCGCAACGTGACCGAGGCGCCGGTGCGGGTGCACGGGCGCAGCCGCGCCGACGCCGAGCGCGAGGCCATGGAGCTGCTGGACCGGGTCGGCCTGCGCGACCACGCCCACCACTACCCGCGGCAGCTGTCGGGCGGCCAGCAGCAGCGGGTGGCGATCGCCCGCGCGCTCGCCACCCGGCCCCGGGTGATGCTGTTCGACGAGCCGACGAGCGCGCTGGACCCGGAGCTGGTCGAGGAGGTCCTCACCGTCCTGCGCGGCCTCGCCGCCGACGGCCTGACCATGATCGTCGTCACGCACGAGATGGCGTTCGCGCGCGAGGTCGCCGACCGGTGCGTGTTCATGGAAGCCGGGCGGATCGTCGAGGCCGGCCCGCCCGCAGAGTTCTTCGGCCGCCCCCAGAGCCCGCGCCTGCGGGCCTTCCTGTCCCGCCACACCGCACCCGGGAGGACGCCGGAGTGATCACCGTCGCCGCGGTCGGGGACCTGATCCTCGACGAACCGGACCCGGCCGGCTTCCTCGCGCCGGCCGCGCCGCTGCTGCGGTCCGCCGACGTGACCGTCGGGCACGTCGAGGTCCCGCACTCCACGACGACCACCGAGGTGAGCACGGACGTCCCCGCGCCGCCCGCCGACCCGGCGGCGCTGGACGCGCTCGCCGACGCGGGCGTCGACGTCGTCACGCTCGCGGGCAACCACATCGCCGACGCCGGGCCGGTCGGGGTCACCGACACCGTCGCCCACGCCCGCAAGGCGGGCATGGTGCCGACCGGCGCCGGGGCGAACCTCACCGAGGCGCGCACGCCCGCGATCGTCGAGCGCGGCGGCCTGCGGGTCGGGGTGCTGTCGTACAACTGCGTCGGCCCCCGCGAGTCGTGGGCGACCTCGCGCAAGGCCGGCTGCGCCTACGTGCACGTGCTCACCCACTACGAGCTCGACTACGCAAGCCCCGGCAGCCCGCCCAAGACCTACACGTTCGCCGACCCGGACAGCCTGGACGCGATGGCCGACGACGTGGCGCGGCTGCGCGCCGAGGCCGACGTCGTGCTCGTCGGGCTGCACAAGGGCATCGGACACACCCCGGCGGCGATCGCGATGTACGAGAAGCCGGTGGCCCGCGCGGCGATCGACGCGGGCGCCGACGCCGTGTTCGGCCACCACGCCCACATCATGCGCGGCATCGAGGTGCACCGCGGCCGGCCGATCTTCCACGGCCTGGGCAACTTCGTGACCGTCACCCGTGCGCTCACCCCGGGCGACGGCGCGGACAGCCCCGAGCGGCTGGCGTGGGCGAAGCGGCGCAAGGAGCTGTACGGGTTCGAGCCCGACCCCGCGTTGCCCTACTACCCGTTCCACCCCGAGAGCCGCAACACGGTGGTCGCCGTGTGCCGGTTCGACGAGAACGGCCTCGTCGAAGCCGGTTTCGTCCCCTGCTGGATCGACGACGCCGGCCGACCCGTGCCCCTTCCGGAAGGGCCGGAGAACGCACGGGTCGCGGACTACGTCGCCTCCATCACCCGGACCGCCGGGCTGAACGGCGAGTTCGTCCGCCGCGGCGCCGAGGTCCTCGTCGCCGGGGCCGGCTCCACGAAGGAGAGCACCGCATGACCGACCAGCCCCTCGCGGGCCGGACCGTGATCGACCTGACGACCGCACTCGCCGGCCCGTACGCCACGCTGCTGCTCGCCGGCCTCGGCGCCACGGTCATCAAGGTCGAGAAGCCGGCGGGCGGCGACGTCGCCCGGACCAACGCCCCCTACTACGGGCCGGGCGGGTTGACCGTCGCCCGCACCCACGACGACGACATGTCGCTGTCGATGCTGGTGCGCGGCCGCGGGAAGCTGTCCGTCACGCTCAACCTCAAAGACCCCCGCGGGAAGGCGGTGTTCGCCGACCTCGTCCGCGACGCCGACGTCGTGGTCGAGAACTACTCCCCCGGCGTCACCCGGCGCCTCGGCATCGACTACGCGGCGGTCCGAGAGATCAACCCCCGCATCGTCTACACCTCGATCAGCGGGTTCGGCGCGCAGGGCGGGCCCGGGTCGGGCAAGGCGATGGACGCGATCGTGCAGGCGCTGTCCGGCGTGATGATGACCGCGGGCGAGCCCGGCGAGGGCCCGGTGCGGTTCGGGCTGCCGATCGGCGACCTGCTCGCCCCGCTGTTCGCGGTGATCGGCACCGTGTCCGCGCTGCTGCAGGCCGACCAGACCGGCGAGGGCCAGCACGTGGACGTGTCCATGCTGGGCGCGCTCACCTCGTTGATCGCCTGCGAGCCGTTCGACGCGCTCGAGGCGGTCGGGATGCCGCAGCGGACCGGCTCGATGGTGCCGCGGCTGGCGCCGTTCGGGATCCTGCCCGCCGCCGACGGGCACGTCGCGCTGTGCGCGCCGACCGACGCGTTCGCCCACGGCGTGTTCCGCGCGATCGGCCGCCCCGAACTGGCCGCCGACGAGCGGTTCGGCCAGCGCGACGCCCGCGTCCGCAACGCCGACGAGCTGCACGCGCTGATCCGCGACTGGTGCCGGGAGCGGACGGTGGCCGACATCGTGGCGGCGTTCACCGCGGAGGGGGTGCCCGCCGCCCCGGTGCGCGAGCCGCGCGAAGCCGTCCGCGACCCGCTGGTGCGCGAGCGCGAGGAGGTCGTCCCGCTCGTCCACCCGCGGCTCGGCGCGGTCGCCGACGTCGTGGCCACCGGCGTGCCCATCCGGTTCTCCGGCGCGCGGACGAGCCTGGACCGGCCGGCCCCCGCGCTGGGCGAGCACAACGACCACGTCTACCGCGAGCTGCTCGGCTACAGCCCCGAGGCGCTCGCCGAGCTCGCCGAGCAGGCCGTCATCTGATGGGCGCGCTCGACGAGCTCACCGCGCTCGCCGCCGACCGCACGGCCGCCGCCCGCGAGTGGGCCGCCGCCGGGCGCCCGGTCGCGGGCTACGTCGGGGCCGACGTGCCGGTCGAGGTGCTCACCGCGGCCGGCTTCCTCCCCGTCCGGCTCACCGGCGACCCGGACGCACCCTCGGACCCGGGCGACCGCTACCTCGGCCGCGGCCTCGACCCGGTCGCCCGCTCCGTGCTCACCCGGCTGCTCGACGGGGCGTACGGGCGGCTCGACGCGCTGGTCGTCTCGCACGACTGCGAGGCGTCGCTGCGGCTGTTCTACGCCGTGCGCGAGCTGCACCGCACCGACCCGGGGATCGGCCTGCCCCCGGCGCACCTGGTCGACGTGCTGCACCTGCCACACCGCACCACCACCCGCTACGTGCTGGCGAAGATCCGGCAGCTGCGCGCGCAGGTGGAACGGTGGAGCGGCGCCGCCGTCACCGACGACGCGCTCGCCACCGCCGTCGCGACCCACGACCGGGTGCGGGCGCTGCTCGGGCGGGTCGCCGCGCTGCGCCGATCCCGGCCGGCCCGGCTGACCGGGACGCAGGCCCTCGCCGTGGTCGCCGCGACCACCGCGCTGCCGCCGGACCGCGCCGCGGAGCTGCTCGAGGCGCTGCTCGCCGAGGCCGACGCGCTGCCGGAGCACGGCGGAACCCGGGTGTTCCTCACCGGCTCGAGCCACGACCACCCCGCCGTCTACGCCGCGCTCGAGGGGGCCGGGCTGCTCGTCGTCGGCGAGGACCACGACTGGGGCGACCTGCTGCACCACCGCCGCGTCGACCCGCCCGCCGACCCGGCGCTGCTCGAGCTCGCGCTCGCCGAGCGGTACCAGCACAACGGTCCGGCCGCGGCCGCGGCGTCCATCCGGCAGCGGGCCGCCCACACCGCCGCGGCGGCCACGGCGTGCGGGGCCGAGGCGCTCGTGTCGTACGTCCGCGTGCACGACGACGCGCCGCGCTGGGACTTCCCCGCCCAGCGGGCGACCACCGGCCTGCCGGCCGTGCTCGTCGACCACCAGCCCTACGGGCGGGTCGACCTCGACGCGCTCGCCGGCCTGCGCCCGCGCGGAGCCGCGGCATGACCCGGCTCGACAGCGCCCTGCGCGCCACCCGCCACCAGAAGCAGTGGTTCGCCGACCTGCGCGCCGAGGTCGCCGCCGGGGCGCCGCTCGCGCTCGTCAACGCCGACGCGCCCCAGGAGATCTTCCGGGCGATGGGCATCCCCTACGTGGTCAACCAGTGGTGGGCCTCGATCATCACGGCGAAGCGGCTCGGCGAGGATCACCTGCGGCGGCTGCGCGCCCACGGCTACCCCGACGACAGCGAGCAGTACAACGCCCTCCCCCTCGGCGACGTGCTCGAACCCGACCCGACCTCGGCGCCGTGGGGCGGGCTGCCCCGGCCGACGATCGTGCTGGCCGAGACCACCGGGGACGCCTCCCGCAAGGTCTTCGACATCTGGGGCGAGCAGCCGGGCACCACGTTCTACGCGCTGGAGAGCGCGGCGGAGAACGCCGTGCCGGAGCGCTGGTGGGAGCTCATGCCGCACCGGTGGGAGGAGGCCATCGGCTCCGACCGCCTCGACCTGCTCGTCGGGGAGCTGGAAGGGCTCATCCGGTTCCTGGAGACCACCACGGGGCGGGTGTTCTCCGAGACCCGGTTCCGCGAGGTCATGGACCTGGTCAACGAGCAGGAGGAGTGGAACCGGCGCACCCGCGACCTCATCGCCGCGGCCCGGCCGTGCCCGCTGGAGGTCACCGACGGCATCCCGAGCGTGATGGTCCCGCAGTGGCACCGCGGCACCAGGTGGGGCGTCGAGGCCGCGAAGGCGTTCCACGACGAGGTGGCCGCCCGGGTCGCCGCGGGCACCGGGGTCGGCGTCGACGAGCGGGCCCGGCTGATGTTCATCGGGCGCGGGCTGTGGTTCGACCTGGACTTCTACCGGCGGTTCCAGGAGAGCCACGGCGCGGTGTTCGTCTGGTCGATGTACCTCGCGATCGCCGCCGACGGCTACCTGCGCTACGGCGACGACCCGCTGCGCGCCCTGGCCGCCCGCTTCGCCTGCTTCTCCGACCAGCTCTACACCCCGCCCTGGTCGGTCGAGTGGTACGTCAAGGAGGCCCGCCACCACGGGATCGACGGGGTCGTGCACCTGGTCTCCGACGACCCGCGCGGCGGCTTCTTCACCACGCGCGGGCTCGAGGCCGCCGGCTTCCCGGTGCTCGAGCTGCGCGCCGACAACGTCGATGCCCGCACCGCCGACCCGGACGCCCTCGACCGGCGCGTGGCCGAGTGGCTCGACGACGTGGTGCTCCCCCGGGCCGCCGCCCGCCGCTGACCCGCTCCACCCTCCCCCTTCTCCCCCTGCACCACCGACCGCTGCACGGAGGATCCGATGCCCCGCCCCGCCCGCGTCGGCTGGATCGTCGGTGCCGTCGCGTTCGTGATCGCCGCGTGCTCCCCGGGCGGCGATCCCGCGGCCGCGCCGCCCGAGCCACCGACGGCCTCGTTCGGCGACTACCGGCCCGCGCCGCAGTTCACCGAGCGCGTCACCGAGACCTTCTACCTGCCCATGCGCGACGGCACCCGGCTCGCGGTGCGGCTGGACCGGCCCGCCGTCGACGGCGAGCCCGCGCCGGGGCCGTTCCCGGTGATCTGGCACCACACGCTGACGATCGACACCGACGCCGAGGACGGCTCCTTCGGGTTCTCCGCCATGCCCGGCCTGACCGAGCACGGCTACGTCGTGGCGCAGGTCGCGCGGCGCGGCAACGGCCAGTCGTTCGGGGTGCGCCGCGGCTACAACGACCGCATCGAGGCCCACGACGCCTACGAGGTCACCGAGTGGCTCGCCACCCAGCCCTGGTCGACGGGCAAGGTCGGCATCTACGGCTGCTCCAACACCGGCGACGCCGCGATGCACGCGCTCACCGTGCGGCCGCCGCACCTCGCCGCCGCGTTCGCCGGCTGCTTCTCGTGGGACAAGTTCGACGCGTGGCGCGTCGGCGGCATCCCCGCGCAGTGGGGCATCGGCCCGTCGCGGACGGTCGAGCAGGACATGGCCAACACCCCCGTGCAGGGCGACGAGGCCAAGCAGCTGCTCCACCAGGCGGCGCAGGAGCACCAGGCCTCGCCGCCGCTCGCCGAGATGTGGCGCGGCCTGCCGTACCGGGACAGCTTCTCCCCGATGGTGCTGTCGCGGTTCTGGTCCGAGGGCAGCATCGGCTCCTACGCCGACCAGATCCGCGCGTCCGGGGTGCCGGTCTACGTCGTCGGCGGCTGGCGCGACGAGCTGCGCGGCCAGGGCGTGGCCACGCTGCTGAACGTTCCGGGCTCCCGGCTGGTCATCGGCCCGTGGGAGCACTGCGAGAACGCGGGCTTCGCGCTGGTCGAGGAGGCACACCGGTTCTTCGACCGGCACCTGAAGGGGATCGACACCGGCATCGACGCCGAGCCGCGCATCCACTACGCGACCCCCGACTCCGACCTGCCCGACGCGGCCGGGCTGCAGTGGCGCACCGCCGACACCTGGCCCCCGGCCGGCGTGACGAGCACCCCGGTGCCGCTCGGCGGCGACGGCGTCCTCGGCTCGGACGCGGCCGGGGCCCGTTCGTTCACCGTCGGGGCCGACGTGAGCTGCCCGGACTCGGGTTCCGGGCCGTTCGCCCAGCCGTGCCACGTGCCCGGCGCCGGGGTGAGCTGGACCGGGCCGGTGCTCGCCGCGGACACCGAGCTGACCGGCTCGCCGGTCGCCGACCTGCAGGTGCGGGTCGACCGGCCGGACGCGCACGTGTTCGCCTACCTCGAGGACGTCGCCCCCGACGGCACGGTCACGGTGATCACCGAGGGCAGGCTGAAGGCGTCGCTGCGCGCCGAGCACCCGCCCGCGTACGCGCTGCCCGAGGGCGTCCCGTGGCACCGGGCCTACGCCGAGGACGCGGCACCGCTCGCCCCCGGCGAGGTCGCGCGGCTGCGGTTCGGGCTGCTGCCCACCTCCTACGTCGTGCGCGCCGGGCACCGCATCCAGGTGACCGTCACCGGAGCCGACCACCGGGAGAGCGCGCCGCTGCCCGACGCGGCCGGCGCGCGGATCGAGGTGCTCACCGACCCGGCCCGGCCCTCGCTGGTGCACCTCCCGTACGCCTGACCCCACGGAGGAACGACGATGTCCCCCCGCTCCCTGGCCGCGCGGCTCGGCGTGCTCGCCACCGTGGCCGCGCTGGCCGCCCTCGCCGGGCCCGGCGCCGCCCACGCCGCGCCCGGCCGCCCCGTGCGCGACACCGTCCGGGAGGCCGCCGACGGCCTGCCCGGCCACACCGTCTACCGGCCCGCCGACCTGCGAGCGCTGCCGCGCGGCGGCGTGCCGGTGATCGCCTACGGCAACGGCGCCTGTGCCGCGAGCAACCTGCCCGCGGTCACGTTCCTCACCGGCCTCGCCTCGCAGGGCTACATCGTGATCGCCCACGGCGCCCCCGACTCCTTCCCCGTCCCGAGCAGCCCGGAGACGACCACCGCCCACCCGGAGGAGCTGCTCGCCGCGATCGACTGGGCGACCTCGTCGCCCGCGGCGCGCCGCCAGCTGGACGGGCGCGTGGACCCGGCGCGGATCGGGGTGCTCGGCCACTCCTGCGGCGGCATCGAGGCCCTCGCCGCGGGGACCGACCCGAGGATCGGCGCGGTGGCCGGGTTCAACACCGGCTACCTGCCCGAGCCCGCGTTCGGCGGCTACGGCCGCGACCGCCTCGCCGACCTGCACAGCCCCGTGCTGCTCGTCCACGGCGGGCCGGACGACGTCGCCTACCGGAACAGCATCGACAACCACCGGTTGCTCACCGTGCCCGCGGTCCTCGCCGGACACGAGAGCGTCGGGCACAGCGGGCTGGTCTCCGGCGAGGAGGCGACGACGGGCTGGCAGATCGCCGCGGACTGGTTCGACTTCGCGCTGCGCGGCGACCGGCGGGCGGGCGCGACGTTCCTCGGGGACGACTGCGGCCTGTGCGCCGAACCGGGCTGGACCGTCGAGTCGAAGGGGTTGTCGCTGTGATCCGCCGTCCCGCCGTCGTGGCCACCGTCGTCGCCGCCGTCGCGCTCACCTGCGCCGGGCCTGCGGCAGCCGCCCCGCCGCCGGGCGGCGAGCCCTGCCTGCCCGACTCCCCGGCCCGGCCCACCTGCATCTCCGGCACGCTCGCCGACGGCACGCCGTACGCCTTCGCGGTCCCGGCCGACTGGAACGGCACGGTCGTCGTCGCGCTCGACTACGCCGACGGCGGCGAGTCGGAGCCCCTCACCGAGCGCCTGCTCGCCGACGGGGTGGCCCGCGGCGGCACCACCCGCACGGTGACCGGCTGGAACATCCGCGCCGCCATCGACAACCAGGCCGAGGCGCTCGCCCGCTTCGAGCACGCCTACGGCCCCGCCCGGCACGCGATCGCCTCCGGCAGCTCGATGGGCGGCTTCGTCGCCGCCGGGGCGGCCCAGGTGCACCCGGACGCGTTCGACGCGGCCGTGCCGTTCTGCGGGGGCCTCGGCGGCTCGGTCGCGCAGTGGAACCAGAAGCTCGACACGGTGTTCGTCCTCGAGCGGCTCGTCGCGCCCGGGCTCCCGGTGATCGACATCCCCGAGGACGTGGAGGGCGCGCGGAAGGCGTGGATCGACGCGCTCGCCGCCGCCCAGGACACCCCGCAGGGCCGCGCCCGCATCGCGCTCGCCGCCGCGATCGGGCAGCTGCCAGGGTGGGGCGCGAACCCCGACGGGTCCGCCCCGCCGCGGCCGGACGACCGCGACCCGGCGGCGCTGGAGCGGGGCGCCTACCTCGCCCTCGCCGGCGGCCCGCTGCCCTACATCGGGCAGGCGATGAGCAGCAGGCGCCAGCTCACCGCGGTGTCGGGCGGCAACCCCTCCTGGAACACCGGGGTCGACTACGCCGCGCAGCTGCGCGCCGCCGAACCGGCGCTGCACCGCGCCGTCCGCGCGCTGTACGCGGAGGCGGGGCTCGACCTGCGCGCCGACCTCGACGCGCTCGCCGCCGCCCCGCGGATCGAGGCGGACCCCGCCGCCGTGGAGCGGTTCGCGCGGGGCATCGTCTTCGACGGCGACCTGCGCATCCCCGTGCTCACCGTCTCCAACATCGGCGACCAGATCTCGACGGTGGCCCAGCAGCAGTTCTACGGCGAGAAGGTGCGCCGCGCGGGGAAGAACGCGCTGCTGCGCCAGACCTACGTCGAGTCGGTCGGGCACTGCGCGTTCTCCCCCGCCGAGCAGCACGCGGCGCTGCGCGTGATGGTCGAGCGGCTCGACACCGGCCGCTGGCCCGCCACCGACGCGCGCTCGATGAACCGCCGCGCGAGCGAGCTCGGCGCCGAGCCCGCCCCGCGCTACCTCGAGTTCACGCCGCCGCGGTTCAACCGGCCCTACCCGGGCTGAGCCGCGCTCAGACCGGTACGGCCGCGCGCTCGAGCACCTGCATGAACGCGCGCGACCATTCGGGCAGGTCGGGCCAGCCGCGGCAGGACACCATGGCCCCGTCCACGACGTCGGGGCCGTCGACGAACGTGGCGCCGGCCTGCTCGATGTCGGCCTTCAGCGGTGGGAACGCGGCCGTGGTGCGCCCGCGCAGCAGGCCCAGCGCGGCGGGCACCTGCGGGCCGTGGCAGATCGTGCCGACCGGCAGGCCGCGCTCGAAGAAGTGGCTGACGATGCGCGCCACGTCCGGGTCGGTGCGGATGTACTCCGGCGCTCGCCCGCCCGGGATGACCAGCGCGTCGTAGTCGGCGGGGTTCACGTCGGCGAAGGTGACGTCCACCGGCACCTGGTGGCCGGGCTTCTCGGTGTAGGCGTCGCAGTCGTCCTCGAAGTCGTGCACCACGAGCTTGACCGGGCGCGCCGTGCGCGCGGCGACGACCGCCTCGTGGCCGGCCTCGCGCAGCCGGAACACCGGGTACATCGTGTCCAGCTCCTCGGCGGCGTCCCCGGTCAGGACCAGCACACGTGCCATTCCTCGATCCTTCCCCCTCGTTGTGACACACCCCACTCTAGGACCGATGTGGGCGTGCGGACCAGAGGTGATCAGCGGGGGCGGCGCGCGAGCACGTAGAGGCGTTCGGTCTGCACCTCCACATCGGGCAGCGGGGAGCGCAGGTACCACTCGACGTCCACCAGCCCGGCCGCGCGGACGGCGTCGAGCACCTCGGCGGGATCGTGCTGCACGAAGTCCATGTCGACGGCGGCGCCGAAGAACTCGGTCACGTGGCGCACCTCCGCCCCGGTGTGCAGGGCGAACGCCAGCCGGCCCCCGGGCACCAGCACCCGGGCGAGCGCACCCAACGCGGACGGCAGCTCGGAGGGCGCCATGTGCACGAACGCGTACCACGCGGTGATCGCCGACCACCCGGACGCGGTGCGCGGGCGCAGCAGCCGCGTCAGGTCGCCGACCTCGAATTCCAGATCCGGGAACAGCGCCCTGGCCTGCTCGACCATCCCGGGCGAGAGGTCGATGCCGACCACCGACGCCCCGGCCGCCGCGAGCCGGGCGGCCACCTGCCCCGGCCCGGTGCCGACGTCGGCGACCGGCCCGCCGGCGGCCTCGCGCGCGATGCGGTCGAGCAGCCAGCAGTCGAACGGCTTGTGCTCCAGCTCGCCCGCGAGCTCCCGCGCGTAGCCGGGCGCGGCGGCGTCGTAGCCGGCGACGACGCGGGCATCACGGGCCTCGGCCCCGGCGGCGAGGACGACGTCCCGGTCGACCGGCGGGGGCGGCGGGACCGACTCCGGCAGCGGGCCGAGCAGGTGCGCCCACCGCCGGTCCTGCTGGCCCGGCCTGCGTTCCAGCTCGACGACCAGCGGCTCGGGCAGCTCGGCGAGCCGCCGCAGCGTCGCCTCCACCTCGGCGCGGTCGGCGAACGCGTGCAGCCGCGCGGTGCGGCTGCGCAGCTCGCCGGGGGTCTGCGGCCCACGCAGCAGCAGCACGGTGATCAGCGCCAGCTCGGGCTCGCCGACCCCGAGGTGCTCCTCGAGTCGCTGGTGGTACTTCACGGCCCGCGACCCGCCGGTCCACACCGGGCGGACCAGCTCGCGGTCGCGCAGCTCCTTGAGCGTCGCCTGCAGGAGCGCGTCGTCGTAGTCGGTGACCGGGTCCCGGCTGCTCGACTGGTTGCACGCGGCGCGCAGGGCGTTGAGGGTGAGCGGGTAGCTCGCCGGGACCGTGCGCTGCTTCTCCAGCAGCGCTCCGAGCACCCGCTGTTCGACGGCGGACAGCTGCGGTCGCGCTTCGGCCACGGCGGCAGCGTAGTCGGTGCGGCGCCCGGTGATCAGCGGCCTCGACCGGGCAACCACCGGGTCGATCCGCGGACCAGGCCGTCACCTCCGCCGCCCAGGGGTCGAAAACACACCTCAGGAGTCGACTGGCCTAGTACTACAGCCGGACTTCGTGATCTTGTTCGTGGAGGTGCCGGGAACGTGGCGCGGCCACCGCATGATCATCTCGGGTTGTGTGGACTCAAGACGATGCGGTGGCCGCGGGCCACAGCGTAGA
>Ga0310823_100268_pt1 | contig 51737 bp, 45 predicted proteins | sample P4_ome_3_FD_201316 | JGI IMG/M metagenome (GOLD analysis project Ga0310823, IMG submission 201316) | Sorghum-adapted microbial communities from Joint BioEnergy Institute, Emeryville, California, United States - P4_Day56_Rep3 | ecosystem: Engineered > Bioreactor > SSF (Solid state fermentation) >...
CGATGTGGCGGAACGCCTGACCCAACCCCACCGTCGTGGTCGTCTTGCCCTCCCCCAGCGGAGTCGGGGTGATCGCCGAGACCACCACGTACTTGGCGCGGGGACGATCGGCCAGCTCGTCGATCGCATCCAGTTCGATCTTGGCGACCTCCCGGCCGTACGGGGTGACCAGGTGCGGCCCGATCCCCATCTCGGCCGCGACGTCGACCAGCGGCTTCAGCGTCGCCGCCTTCGCGATCGCCAGATCGGACGGGAATGTCCCCATGTGCGCCCCTCCCGCTCGTGGCTCCGCCGGAGCCGCCGCTTCCCCCTGCGGTCACCGTAGTTGCCGCGGTGGCCTCGACCACAGGAGAGCCGACGGGCGACGGCCTGTCCAGGCCCCTTCCAGCTACCGAAAGTAGTAGTCGAGCAGTGGTCGCTGCGCTCCGTAGAAGGGCCGGCCGCGCCGGTTTACCCGCGCCGGGCGCGGACAGTCCTGTCTGCGTGACCGCAGGCTCCACGAGCGGACGGGCCCGGGCGCGATCCCGCGCACCGGAGGCGGTCCTGTTCGACCGCGACGGCACGCTGGTCGTCGACGTGCCCTACAACGCCGACCCCGCGCGGGTGCGGCCGATGCCGGGCGCGCGCGAGGCGCTGCGCCTGCTGCGCGCGGCGCGGGTCCGCGTCGGCGTCGTCACCAACCAGTCCGGCATCGCCCGCGGGCTGCTCACGCCGGCCGAGGCCCGGCGGGTCAACCGGCGGGTGGAGCAGCTGCTCGGCCCGTTCGCGGTGTGGCAGGTCTGCCCGCACGGCCCGGCGGACGGCTGCGCCTGCCGCAAGCCCCGGCCGGGCATGGTGCTCGCCGCGGCGCGCCGGCTCGGCCTCGCCCCGGACCGGATCGCCGTCGTCGGCGACATCGGCGCCGACGTCGAGGCGGCCACCGCCGCGGGCGCGACCGCCGTGCTGGTGCCCACGCCGGTCACCCGGCGCGAGGAGATCGCCGCGGCGCCCACCGTGCGCCCCGACCTGGTGTCGGCGGTGCGCCACCTGCTGGGGGAGCGGTGAGCCGCCGCGTGCTCGTCGTGCGCCTCGACGGCGCGGGCGACGTGCTGCTCGCCGGGCCGGCCGTCCGGGCGGTCGCCGCGGCCCCCGGCGCCGAGGTGACCCTGCTCTGCGGCCCGGACGGCGCGGCGGCGGGCAGGCTGCTGCCCGGGGTGCGGCGGGTGCTCGCGTGGGCGGGCCCGTGGGTCCTCGCGCCCGCGCCGCCGGTGAGCGCCGTCGAGGTGGACGAGCTCGTCGCCCGGCTCGCCGCGCACGCGTTCGACGAGGCCGTCGTGCTCACCTCGTTCCACCAGTCCCCGCTGCCGACGGCGTTGCTGCTGCGCCTGGCCGGGATCGGCCGGATCACCGGCGCGTCGGTCGACTACCCCGGCTCGCTGCTCGACGTGCGGCTGCGGCCCGGCGAGGACCTCCCCGAGGACGTCCCCGAGCCGCAGCGGGCCCTCGCCATCGCCGCGGCGGCGGGATTCGCCCCGCCCCCCGACGACGACGGGCGGCTCGCCGTCCACCGCCGACCCGCGGTCGAGCCGCTGCTCGGGGCGCTCGCCGGGCGGCCGTACGCGGTGCTGCACCCCGGGGCGGCGGTCCCCGCGCGGCGCTGGCCCGCCGAGCACCACCGGCGCCTCGCGCGGCTCCTCGCCCGCGACGGCCTGCCCGTGGTCGTGACCGGCGGCGCGGGGGAGCGCGAGCTCACCGCCGCCGTCGCGGGCGCCGACGCGCTCGACCTGGGCGGGCGCACCGACCTCGCCCAGCTGGCCGGCGTGCTCGCCGGCGCCGCGGTGGTCGTCGTCGGCAACACCGGGGCCGCGCACCTCGCGGCCGCCGTCGGCACGCCGGTCGTCTCGCTCTTCGCGCCCGTCGTGCCCGCCGTGCGGTGGCGGCCGCACCGGGTGCCGCACGTGCTGCTCGGCGACCAGGACGCGCCGTGCCGCGACACCCGGGCCCGCATCTGCCCGGTGCCGGGCCACCCCTGCCTGACCGGAGTCACCCCCGAGGAGGCCCTGTCCGCCGTGCGCGACCTGGTGTCGGCACCGGTGTCGGCGGGCGGGGCCGAGGAAGGATCCGCATGACCTCCACGCTTCCCGCCCCGGCCACCGGGGCCCGGTCCCGCAGGCCCGTCGGGACCGTCCTCGTCACCGGCGCCGCGTCGGGCCTCGGCCGCGCCGTGGCCCGGGCGGTCGCGTCCGCGGGCGGCACCCCGCTGCTGCTCGACCGCGTGCCGGTCGAGGCGGACCCGCGGCTCGGGGACGCGCCGTCGGCCGTCGTCGACCTGGCCGACGGCCGGGCGGGCGAGGCCGCGATCGGCCGCCTGATCGCCGACGCGGGCGGGCTCGACGGCGTGGTCACCTCGGCGGGCACCGACCGCTGCGGGCCCCTGGCCGAGGTCCCCGCCGCCGAGTGGGAACGCGTGGTCGCGGTCAACCTGCTCGGCACGGCCGCGGTGATCCGGGCCGCGCTGCCCGCGCTGACCGCCTCCCGCGGCCGCGTCGTGACCGTGGCCTCCACGCTGGGGGTGCGTGCGCTGCCGGACGCGTCGGCCTACTGCGCCTCGAAGTTCGGGGTCGTGGGCCTGACCCGCGCGCTCGCCGCCGAGCTCGCCGGCACGGTCGGGGTGACGCTGCTCGTGCCCGGGGGCATGGCCACCGCGTTCTTCGACGGCCGCCCCGAGCAGTACCGGCCGGGACCGGACGCCCAGCTGGGCGACCCGGCCGAGGTGGCCGACGCCGTGCTCTACGCGCTCACCCGGCCCGACGGGTGCGAGGTGCGCGAGATGGTCGTCTGCGCCTCGACGGAGCCGTCGTGGCCGTGATGCCCGCCCGACCCGGCCGACACCCCGGCGCCGACCGCGGCGGGCCGGTGGACCTCGACCGCGCCCGGCGCATCCTCGTGGTGCGCGCGGACAACATCGGCGACGTCGTCACGACGACGCCCGCCCTGCGGGCGCTGCGCGCGGCCGCCCCCCACGCCGGGATCGACCTGCTCGCCTCCCCCGCAGGCGCGCAGGTCGCGCCGATGATCCCCGAGCTCGACGGGACGCTCGCGACCTCCGCGTCGTGGCAGCAGCTGCCCGGCGCGGGCGGGGCGGACGCCGGGGCCGAACACGCGCTGCTGGAGCGGATCGGCGCGGGCGGCTACGACGTGCTGCTCGTGCTCACCTCGTTCTCCCAGTCGCCGTGGCCGGTGACGCACCTCGGGCTGCTCGCCGGGATCGGCACCCGGGTGGTGCACTCGCGCGAGTTCGGGGGCGCGGTCGCCACCCACTGGGTGACCCCGCCGCCGGACGGCACCCACCAGGTCGACCGCGCGCTGCACCTGCTCGCCGCGATCGGCGTGCCCGACCGTGGCCGCTGGACGGCGCTCACGGTGCCCGCGGACGCGCGGCACCGCGCCGCCGACCTCGCCGCCGACCTCGCCGCCGACCTCGCCGATCGTCCGTTCGCGCTGCTCGCCCCCGGCGCGTCCTGCAGCGCGCGCCGCTACCCGGCGGAGCGGTTCGGCGCGGCCGCCGCGCAGCTCGCCCGCGCCGGGCTGCCGGTGCTCGTCACCGGCGCCGAGAAGGAGGCCGAGCTGGTCGCGCGGGTCGTGGCGGCCGCGGCGCACCCCGACGTCCGGCCGGTGCCGCCGGTGCCGCTCGCGGTGTGCACGGCGCTGATCGATCGCGCGGCCGTCGCCGTCACCAACAACTCCGGCGGCATGCACCTCGCCGACGCCGTCCGCACCCCCGTCGCGGTCGCCTACGCCGGCACCGAGACGCCCGACGAGCTGCGGCCCCGCAGCACGGCGGCCGCGCTGCTCGGGCGCGCCGTGCCGTGCTCGCCGTGCCGGCAGCTGCGGTGCCCGTACGGGCACGAGTGCCTCGACGTCCCGCCGGGCACGGTCGCCGCGGCCGCGCTCGACCTCGCCCGTCACGCCACCGCGACCCACGACCTCCCCGAGGAGGACCCATGCGCAGTCCCCGCGACGCCCTGACCGCCCCGGCCGCACCCGCCGCGCTCGCCGGCCGCATCGCCGACCGGGCGCCCCGGGTCGTGGTCCTGGGCGACGCGCTGCTCGACGGGTGGCTCTCCGGGCCCGCGCGGCGCCTGGGCCGCGACGGGCCGGTGCCGGTGGTCGAGGTGAGCGAGTCCCGCACGCAGCCCGGCGGGGCCGGCAACACCGCGGCCAACCTCGCCGCGCTCGGGGCGCGGGTCGACCTGGTGGCCGTGCTCGGCGACGACCCGGCGGGGGTCGAGCTCTCCGCGTTGCTCACCGCCGCCGGCGTCGGCACGGCGCACTGCGTCACCGCACCGGGCCGGGCCACGGCGGTCAAGCGCAGGATCACCAGCGGGGGCCAGACGCTCGCCCGCTACGACGCGGCCCCCGACGGCGCGCCGAGGCCGTCGACCACGGCCGCGCTGGTGGGCGCGCTCGAGGTGGTGCTCGCCGAGCCCGCCGACGCGGTGGTCGTCGCCGACTACGGCCTCGGCACCGGCGACCGGCGGGTGCGGGCGGCGCTGTCGCGGCTGCGGGCGCGGATCCCGCTCCTGGTCGTGGACGCCCACCGGCCCGGGGCGTGGGCGGTGCTGCGCCCCGACCTGCTCACGCCGAGCATCGACGAGGCCGCGGCGCTGATCGCCGAGCCCGAACCGGTGGGCTCCGGCCGCGCCGAGTGGGTGCTCGCGCGCCGGCACGCGCTCACCCGGGCCGCGGGCGGTGGGGAGGTCCGCACCGAGGTGATCGTGACCCTCGACGAGGACGGCGCGGTGCGGCTGCCCGCCGACCCGGCCGAGCCGGCGCAGTGGGCGAGCGCCCGCCCCGGCCCGCAGGCGCGCGCGTGCGGGGCGGGGGACACGTTCAGCGCCGCCGTCGCCGCGGCCCGGGCCACCGGCATCGACCCGCAGCGGGCGCTCGGGCTGGCGCAGTGCGCCGCGGACGTCGTCGTGGGGGAGGCGGGCACCGCCGTGTGCACCACGGGCGCCCTCACCGCCCGGCTGGCCGAACGCGACCGCGGTGGCCTGGTGAGCCACCGCGACCTGCTGGCGATCGTCGCCGAGCACCGCCGCCGCGGCAGCCGTATCGTGTTCACCAACGGCTGCTTCGACGTGCTGCACCGCGGCCACGTCGCGTACCTGCGGCAGGCCCGTGCGCTCGGGGACCTGCTCGTCGTCGCGCTCAACGACGACGGCAGCGTGGCCCGGCTCAAGGGCCCCGAACGGCCGGTGAACCCGCTCGAGGACCGCGCCGGCGTCGTCGGCGCCATCGAGTGCGTCGACCTGGTGACCTCGTTCGCCCACGACACCCCGGCCGAGCTGATCGAGGCCGTGCGCCCCGACGTCTACACCAAGGGCGGCGACTACACGCCGCAGATGCTGCCCGAGACGCCGATCGTCGAGCGGCTCGGTGGCGAGGTCCGGGTGCTCGACTACCTGTCCGACCACTCCACCACCGCGATCGTGGGCAGGATCAAGGCGGGCAGGCCGTGACCACGCCGGGGCGGGACGTCCTCGGGCCCACCTGCGACCGGCCGGTGGAGCGCGCGGACCGGGCGCTGCGCGAACGCAGCGGCGGCGTGCAGGCGGCCGGGGGGTGCGCCGTGAGCGCCCGGCCGATCGTGGTCGTCGGCGACGCGTTCTTCGACGTGGACGTCGTCGGCACGGTGGAACGGCTCTGCCCCGACGCGCCCGCACCGGTGCTCGACGTGGTCGACGAGGCGGCCCGCCCGGGTGGGGCGGCGCTCGCCGCCGCGCTCGTCGCCGGGCGCGGCACCCCGGTGCGGCTGGTCACGGCGCTGGACGCCGACGGGCCGGGCAGGCGGCTCGCCGGGCTCCTCGACGGCCTGGACGACGCCCCGCTCGAGCTGCTCGTGGGCCCGGCGGACGGGGGCACCCTCGTGAAGTGCCGCATGCGCGCGGGTGGGCGGACGCTGCTGCGCACCGACCGCGGCCGCGGCGAGCCGGTGGCCGGGTTCGCCGACGGGCTCGACCTGGGGCGGGTGTGCGCCGCCGCGGGCGCGGTGCTGGTCTCGGACTACGGTCGGGGCGTCGCCGCCGACCGGCGGGTGCGCGCCGCGCTGCGGCGCGCCGCGGCCCGCGGCGTACCGGTGGTGTGGGACCCGCATCCCCGCGGCCCCGAGCCGGTGCCCGGCGTCACCGTCGTCACCCCGAACCTCGGTGAGGCTTGCGACGCGGCCGGTGGCGCCCCGCCGCGCGGCCACGACGAGGCCCTCGCGCTCGCGGGGCGGCTCGTCGGGCGCTGGGGCGCCGGGGCCGTGGCGGTCACGCTGGGACGCGACGGCGCCGTCGTGCGGCACCGGGACGGGGGCTCGTCGGAACCGGCCGCCCCCGTGGTGCCCGAGGCCGATCCCTGCGGGGCGGGGGACCACTTCGCCGGCGGGGTCGCCGCGGCGCTCGCCGCCGGTGCGGGGGTGGACGAGGCCGTCGCCGAGGCCGTGCTGGGCGCGGCCGGGTTCGTCGCCCGCGGGGGCGGGGCGACGGTACGGCGCACCGGGAACCGGTGGGTGCAGCCGTCGCAGGCGCAGACGAGGTCGGCGCGCAGGCGGGCGCGGCTGACGGTCACGTCGTGAGCAGGCCGGGGACGTAGCGTCCGCGCAGCGCGGCCGCCGCGCGCAGGACGTCGCCCACGCCGATCGCGAGCAGCGCCGGGTCCGGATCGTCGCCGAACGGGTCGCCGCGGCGGGCCGCCGGCACGTCGAGCACGGCGTGCGGGCCGTCCGCCGGCGGGCCCCACCGCTGCGGCCCGACCGGCCCGTACAGCGTCACCGACGGCGTGCCGAAGGCGGCGGCGAGGTGGGCGATGCCCGTGTCGCCGCTCACCACGAGCGCGCTGCCCGCGACGAGCCCGCACAGCTCGGCCAGGTCGGTGCGCCCGGCGAGCACGCGGGCCTCGGCGATCCCGGCCCGCCTGGCCACGGCGAGCGCGAGATCCCGCTCGTCGGCGGTGCCGGTGAGCAGCACGGGGCTGACGGCGCAGTGCAGCGCCGCGGCGACCTCGGCGAAGCGGGCGGCGGGCCAGCGTTTCGCCCCGAAGCGCGCGCCCGCGTGCACGAGAACGGGGGCGTGGCCGTGGCGGAGCCGCGAGCCGGGGGGAGGGGGCAACCGCAGGTCCGCCGGGTCCGCGGGGATCCCGTGCGCGGCGAGCACGGCGCACCAGCGCTCCCGCTCGTGGGTGTGGTTCGCGGCGATCTCGTCGGGCGGCGGGCCCGGCCAGCCCTCCGCCCGGTAGCCGATGCGTCGCGCCGGGCGGGTCGCGTCCAGGGCGCGGTGGCTCTGCGGGCCGGTGCCGTGCAGGTTGACCGCGACGTCGGGGGCTGCGGGCCAGGTCAGCTCCTCGGGGGCCGCGGTCGGCAGCAGCTCGTCGACGGTGCCGACGAGCCCGACGAGCGGGGCGAGTGCTCCGGGCGTGGCCAGCACGATCCGGTGCTCGGGAAGGGCCCTGCGCAGCGCCCGCAACGCAGGCACCGCGACGAGCAGGTCGCCGAGGTGCAGCGCGCGGAGCACGAGTGCCGTCGGTTGCCGCGGGTGCTCCACACCGCGGGCGTACCCCGGGGGACCGCGGGTGACGCGCCCTCGGCCCCAACCGGCTGCGCCCGACGAGGGCCGGCCCCGCAGGTGAGGGGGGATCCTGCGGGGCCGGAGGGGGTGAGCTGTTCCTCAGACGGAGAGCAGCCGGTCGAAGAAGCTGCGGTAGCGCCGCAGCGCGAGGCGCAGGTCCTCGGTGGAGGTCTCGTCGGCGTCGAGGCTCTGTTCGATGCGTCGCCGTTGTTCGCGGAACACGGTCTCCAGCTCGTCGAGGAGCTCTCCGACGAGCGCGTCGGCCTGGGCGACCGCCGCGCGCGGGTCGTCGACGAAGGCGCCCTTCACCGCGTCCCACCGCGACCCGTAGGCCTCGGCGCGGTCCGCGGGGACGAGGCGCTCGGGGCGCCCGTCCTGGCCGGAGCCGCCCGGCTGCCCGGGCGGCGGGTGCCCGGACCGGCCGTGGTCGGGCGCCCCGTGCTCGGGCCGAGGCTGCCCGGACGGCGGCTGCTGCGGGCAGGGCTGCTCGGGGGGCACCTGCTGGGTCTGCGGGGGCTGCTGGGTCTGCTGGGCTGCCGTCCGCCCGGGTTCGGGCCGCGCCTGGCCCGGGTGGGGAATCGGCTGGTCGTCCCGGCCGTGGGCCCGCTCGTTCTGGTCCGGCATCATCATCGGGTCCACTCCTTGCTCGGCGGCTGGTTCGGCTCGCGGTGGTCGGCTCCGCCGCCGTAGGTGCCGTTCTGGGCGCCCCGGTCGTAGGCACCCCGGTCGTAGGCGCCTCCGTCGTAGTCGCCCCGGTCGTGGGCGGGGTCGTGGGCGGGCTGGTGGGCTCCGTCGTGGGCCCGGGCGTCGTGCGCACGGGCGTCGTTCGCCCGGGTGTCGGCGTGGGTCCCGGCGGTCGGCGCGCCCCCGTCGTGGGTGGCCCCGTCGTGGCCGCGGGTGCCGAGCAGCGCGTCGACCAGGGACCGGTAGGAGGTCACGGCCTCGCGCTGGTTCTCGGTGTCGACGTCGCCGCGCTCGGTGGCGGTGCGGACCCGGTGGGCCTCCCGGTACCGCTGCACCACGTCCGGGTGCTCGACCGAGATGTCCTCGGCGCGGCGCTCGAAGTCGCCGCCGTCGTCGCCGACCGGATAACCGCGGGTGCGCATGATGTCGAGCACCAGCAGGTCGGCGTCACGGACGGCCCGGTGCGGGTCATCGACGAACTCGCGCTGGATGTCGGCCCACGATGCGGCGAACCGCTCGCGTTCCTCGGGCCTCAGGTCGCGGATGTCCAGCTTCCGGTGGCGCTTCTCGCGCTCGGCCAGCTGCGCCTCCGCGGCGCGCCTGCTGCCGGCTTCGTCGACGCTGCGCTCGTACTCCGGTCCGAACTGCTCCTGCAGCCGTTCCGAACGGCGACGCTGCGCCAGCACCATGCCGACGGCGACGAGCGCGAGCAGCAACACCACCACGACGATGACGAGGACGATCACGGTGCTGTCCACCGCACTCTCCTTCGGTTGATTTGCGCTCACTCGAACGAGTGACTCCCCGGGCGGATACCTGGGATTCGCGATCGACAAACATCTGCGTCCGAATCCGCGAATGCGCTCGGCTATTCGCGGGCAATTCCCGTGGTTGGAACGCCGGGAAACGGGTAAGCGCCGTCGGGTGACCCCCGATCGACCCGACCTGGCGCGGCTGCGCCGCGACGCGGCCGGCTGCACCCGCTGCGAGCTGCACGGGCCCGCCACCCAGACCGTCTTCGGGCGGGGCCCGGCGTCGGCGTGGCTGGTGCTCGTGGGGGAGCAGCCCGGTGACCGGGAGGACGTCGAGGGCGCGCCGTTCGTCGGTCCCGCCGGGCGGGTGCTCGACACCGCGCTCGAGCGCGCGGGCATCCACCGTGACGAGGTCTACCTCACCAACGCCGTGAAGCACTTCCGGTTCGCGCGCGCCGAGCGCGGGAAGCGGCGCATCCACAAGACGCCTGGCGCGACGCACATCCGCGCCTGCCGGCCGTGGCTGGACGGCGAACTCGCCGCCGTGCGGCCCGCCGCGCTCGCGACCCTCGGCGCCGTCGCGGCCAAGGCGCTGCTCGGCCCCCGCTTCAGGATCACCGAGCAGCGCGGCCGCGTCGTGGGGTGGGAGGGGCGGTCGCTCGTGCCGACCGTGCACCCGAGCTCGATCCTGCGCGGGCCGCCCGAGTCCCGGGACGAGGCGCTGGCCGCCCTGGTGGCCGACCTGGAGGTCGTCGCGCGCCTGCGTCCCTGACCGGCCTACGCCGAGGGCTGGAGCTCCAGCTCGCCGTCGCGGGCGTCCACCTTCACGTGCGCCCCCGCCGGGAGCCGCCCGGCGAGCAGCAGGTCCGACAGCCGGTTGTCGACCTCCCGTTGGATCGTGCGGCGCAGCGGGCGGGCGCCGTACTCGGGCTGGTAGCCGAGCTCGGCGATCCGCCGCACGGCCGCCGGGGTGAACTCGACGGTGACGTCCTGGGCGGCCAGCCGCTCGCGCGTCTCGCCGAGCAGCAGGTCGGTGATCGTGACGAGCTGGTCCCGGTCCAGCCGGCGGAAGACGATGATCTCGTCGATGCGGTTGAGGAACTCGGGGCGGAACACCTCCCGCAGCCGGGGCATGATCTTGTCCCGCAGCGCGGCGGAGTCGGCTTCGGTGCCGATGTCGCGGCTGCTGCCGAACCCGAGCGTCGCGCCCTGGTTGGTGATGAGCTCGGAGCCCACGTTGCTCGTCATGATCACCACGGTGTTGCGGAAGTCCACCGTCCGGCCCTGGCCGTCGGTGAGCCTGCCGTCCTCGAGCACCTGCAGCAGGACGTTGAACACGTCCGGGTGCGCCTTCTCGATCTCGTCGAGCAGCAGCACCGAGTACGGGCGGCGCCGCACGGCCTCGGTGAGCTGGCCGGCCTCGCCGTAGCCGACGTATCCGGGCGGGGCGCCGACCATCCGGGCGACCGTGTGGCGCTCGCCGTACTCGCTCATGTCGAGGCGGATCATGCGGTCGTCGTCGCCGAACAGCGCTTGGGCGAGCGCGCGGGCGAGCTCGGTCTTGCCGACCCCGGTCGGGCCGAGGAACAGGAAGCTGCCGACCGGGCGGTCCTCGTCGCCGAGCCCTGCGCGGGAGCGGCGGATCGCCTCGGCGACCGCGGTGACGGCCTCGTCCTGCCCGACCACACGGGCGTGCAGCTCCTCCTCCAGGCGCAGCAGCCGGTCGCGCTCGGCCTCGGTGAGCTGTGCGACCGGGATGCCGGTGGAGCGCGACACCACCTCGGCGATGTCGGCGACGCCCACCTCCGGCACGCCGCCGTCGGCGGGCCCGGTGTCGGCGAGCCGCGCCCGCAGCTCGGCGATCTCGTCGCGCAGCTGGGAGGCGCGCTCGTACTCCTCGTCGGCGACGGCCTGGTCCTTGTCCCGCTCCAGCTGCTCGAGGCGCTGTTCGAGCCCGCGGCGGTCGCCCGACGGCGTGCGGTTGCGCAGCCGCACCCGCGCGCCCGCCTGGTCCATCAGGTCGATCGCCTTGTCGGGCAGGAACCGGTCGGTGAGGTAGCGGGCCGACATCTCGACGGCGGCGCGCAGCGCGTCCTCGGTGTAGCGGACCTGGTGGTGGGCCTCGTAGCGGTCGCGCAGGCCGTGGAGGATCTCGATCGCGTCCTCGCAGCTGGGCTCGGACACCACCACCGGCTGGAAGCGGCGGGCGAGCGCGGCGTCGGACTCGATGTGGGTGCGGTACTCGTCGAGCGTGGTGGCGCCGATGACGTGCAGCTCGCCGCGGGCCAGCGCCGGCTTGAGCATGTTGCCCGCGTCCATGGCGCCGCCGCCCTCACCTCCGCCGCCTGCGCCCGCGCCGACCATGGTGTGCAGCTCGTCGATGAACACGATCAGCTCGTCGCTGCTCGCGCGGATCTCCTCGATGAGGGTGCGCATGCGCTCCTCGAAGTCGCCGCGGTAGCGGGTGCCCGCCACCACGCCCGACAGCTGCAGCTCCACCACCCGGCGGCCGGCGAGGGTGTCGGGCACGTCGCCGTCGACGATGCGCTGCGCGATGCCCTCGACGATGGCGGTCTTGCCGACGCCCGCCTCCCCGATGAGCACCGGGTTGTTCTTCGTGCGGCGTGAGAGGACCTCGATCGTCTGCTCGATCTCGTCGGCCCGCCCGACCACGGGGTCCAGGCGGCCCTCCCGGGCGGCGGCGGTGAGGTCCTGCCCGAACTGGTCCAGCGTCGGCGTCGGGGCGCCGCGGGCCTCGCCGCGCCCGGGGGTGCGGGGCCCCGGCCGCGCGCCCGCCCGCGGGGCGCTCGGCGCCCCCGCGCCGAAGCTGGCCTCCGCCAGCAGCCTGCCCGCGGCCGACTCGTCGTTCGCGGCGATGGCGAGCAGCACGTGCTCGGGGCCGATGTAGCTCGAGCCCAGCGAGCGCGACACCTGGTGGCCGTCCAGCAGCGCGCGCTTCGCGGCGGGGGTGAGCGCCGGGGGACGGCCGGTCGGCTCGCCGCGCTTGAGCCGCTCGTCGAGCAGCTGCGCGATCCGGTCCGGGTCGGCGCCCGCCCGCTCGAGCCACTGGCGGGTCGGCTGCAGCTGGGTGGAGGCGAGCAGCAGGTGCTGGGAGTCGAGGTCCGGGTCGCCGCGGTCCATCGCGATCTGCGCGGCGGTCGCCACCAGCTCGCGGGCGCCCGCGCTCATCAGCCGCGTGAGGTCGACGCGGCGGACGGGACCGCGCACCCCGGGTCCGAGGAAGCGGGCGAGGAACTCGTCGAACGAGCCGGGGTCGCCCGGCCCGAGGAAGCCGGTCATGCGCGCACCTTCGGGGTCGGCGTTCCGATGCGTGTCACCGCATCGGCGTTCCCGGGGTGCGGGCGGCGAAACCGTGGGAGGCTCGCGCGCCGGGTGGTGGTCGCGAGCGACGTGGATCACGGGGCGTTGGCGCGCTCCGCCGCGGTGGCCCAGACTCCCGGTGTCGACGACGACTTCGAACGTGACAGGAGACGAAGCAGATGACGGAAAGCCGGCAGCGCGTGGCGATCGTGACGGGAGCGGCGCGGGGGATCGGCGCGGCCACGGCGCGCAGGCTTGCCGAGGACGGCCTGGCCGTCGCGGTGGTCGACCTGGAGGAGGCTGCGGCCAAGGGCACCGTCGACGCGATCGAGGCGGCCGGCGGGCGGGCGCTCGCCGTGGGCGCGGACGTCTCCGACGCCGCGCAGGTCGAGGCCGCGGTCTCGCGGGTGGCCGCCGAGCTCGGCGCCCCGACGGTGCTGGTGAACAACGCCGGCGTCACCCGCGACAACCTGCTGTTCAAGATGTCCGAGCAGGACTGGGACACCGTGATGGGCGTGCACCTGCGCGGGTCGTTCCTGATGTCGCGCGCCGCCCAGAAGTACATGGTCGAGCAGCGGTTCGGCCGCATCGTGAACCTCTCCAGCACCTCGGCGCTCGGCAACCGCGGGCAGGCCAACTACTCCGCGGCCAAGGCGGGCCTGCAGGGCTTCACCAAGACGCTCGCGATCGAGCTGGGCAAGTTCGGCATCACGGTCAACTGCGTCGCGCCCGGGTTCATCGCCACCGACATGACGAAGGCGACGGCCGAGCGCCTCGGGCAGGACTGGGACACCTACGTCGCCGCGCGGGCGGCGGAGATCCCGGTGGCCCGCGCCGGGCAGCCCGAGGACATCGCCAACGCCGTGTCGTTCTTCGTGAGCGAGCGCTCCGGGTTCGTCAACGGCCAGGTGCTCTACGTCGCGGGCGGCCCCAAGGCCTGATCGCGTCACCGATACTGGCGGGGTGCGCTTCATCTTCCGGCCCCCGGCCGAGCACGCCGCCGGGCTGCTCACCCTGCCGTGGGACGAGCCGCTGGAGGAGTGGCAGGACGAGCGGCTGCTCGAGGTCGCCCATCGCGGCATCTCGCGGCACGTGGTGCGGTTCGTCGAGTCCGACGGGCACGTCTACGCGCTGAAGGAGATCGACGAGCGCCTCGCCCGGCGCGAGTACCGGCTGCTCGGGCGGCTGGAGGAGATGGGGCTGCCCGCGGTGTCCGCGCTCGGCGTCTGCGTCGAGCGCGCGCCGCGTGGGGACACGCCGCAGGACGCCATCCTCGTCACCCGGTTCCTGGACTACTCGATGTCCTACCGGTACGTGTTCGCGCACGGCCACGCGGCGCGGCCCGTCGACCAGCTCATCGACGCGATGGTGGAGCTGCTCGTGCGGCTGCACCTCGCCGGGCTGTTCTGGGGGGACTGCTCGCTGTCGAACACGCTGTTCCGGCCGGACGCGGGCAGCATCGCGGCCTACCTCGTGGACGCCGAGACCGCGGAGCTGCACCCGTCGCTCACGGCCGGGCAGCGCGACTTCGACATCTCCTACGCCGCCGAGCGCGTCGGCGGGGAGCTGTTCGACCTGCAGGCGGGCGGGCTGCTCCCCGACGACGTCGACCCCGTCGAGATCGCCGCGGAGCTGCCCCGGCGCTACCACGCGCTGTGGGACGAGCTCACCCGCGAGGAGCTGCTGCGGCCCGACGAGCAGCGCTATCGGGTGGCCGCCCGGGTCGACCGGATCAACGAGCTGGGCTTCGACGTCGACGAGATCGAGCTGAAGACCACCGACGAGGGGGTGCGGCTGCGCGTGCACACCCAGGTGGCCGAGACCGGGCGGCACCGCAACCGGCTCTTCGCCCTGACCGGGCTCGAGGTCACCGAGAACCAGGCGCGCCGGCTGCTCAACGACCTGACGAGCTACCGGGGCTACCTCGAGCAGAAGGAGGGCCGCTCCATCCCCGAGACCGTCGCGGGGCACCGGTGGCGCGCGGAGGTGTACGACAAGGTGATGGCGCTCGTGCCGGAGTCCCTGTCCGACCGGCTCGCGCCCGCGGAGATCTTCCACGAGATCCTCGAGCACCGCTGGTTCCTCTCGGAACGGGCGGGCAAGGACGTCGGCACCACCGCGGCGGCGAAGTCCTACATCGACGCGATCCTACCCAACACCCCGCCCACGCTCGCCCTGCCGGGCGGGGAACCCGCCCCCGAGGGCTGACGGCGTCCGCCCACGTCACGTGCTCGTGTCGCTGTGCTACCAGGTGATCCCGCAGCGTCACCCGGTGGGGGATGACCGCGCGCACGCGGGCCCGCTACGGTACGACGCGTGACGTCCGGCTCCGCCCTCGAATCGCCCGGGTTCGACCCCGACGACCCACCCGTGCCGCCGTCGCGCAGGATCGACCCCTCGAAGCCGAACCTCGCGCGCGTCTACGACGCGTTCTGCGGGGGCAAGGACAACTACGCGGCCGACCGAGCGGTGGTCGACGAGATCCACGCGGTCACGCCGGAGCTCACCCGGGTCGTGCGCGAGGAGTGGGCGTGGCTGGGGCGCGCCGTCCGGTTCCTGGTGAAGTCGGCGAACATCGAGCAGATCATGCACCTCGGTGCGGGGATGCCGCTCGGTGAGAACACCCACCAGATCGCGCAGCGCTTCAACCCCGACACGCGTGTCATCTACGTCGCCGACGACCCGCTGGTCCAGGCGCACGGCCGGGCGATCCTCGCCGACAACGAGCTCACCCACCTCGTCGAGGCCGACCCCGCGCGGCCCGACGACGTGTTCGGCCACGAGACCGTGAAGAAGTACCTGGAGGCGGACCAGCCGGTCGCGGTGATCCACAGCCGAACGATGCACCACGTGCCGGACACCGAGCGGCCGCACCGGATCGTGCAGCGCTACCTCGAGCTGCTCCCGGCCGGTTCCTACCTGGTGCTCTCGCACTTCTGCGACCCGCAGGACGACGGTGCGGGCAGCCAGCTCGCCCGCTTCGTCGAAGGCGTCTTCTCCCGTAGCGACCTGGGGCCCGTGATCTTCCGCCCGCGCGCGGAGGTCGAGCGGTTCTTCGAGGGCCTCGAGCTCGTGGAGCCCGGCGTCAGCCGCCTGCGGGACTGGTGGCCCGACGGCCCGCTGATGGCGGCGCCCGCCAAGGAGGACGAGCTGCTCCTGGGTGGGGTCGCGCGCAAGCCCTGACCGCGCAGGCCCCCGCCGGGCGGGTCAGGTGGTACGCGGCACCACCGTGATCGACCACGGCCCCACGGGCTCGTCGGCGACGGTCACCGCCTGCTCGCTCGCGTTCACCACGACCGCGCCGTCGGGGGCGCGGAACACCAGCAGCGGCGACGTCGCCGAGTGCCCGATCTCGACGTCGCCCTCGGCGAGGCGGGGGACCAGCCACTGCCAGGGCTCGGTGAGCGGCGTCGGCCGCCCGCCGTCCTCCTGGGTGGCGTCGGTCCACAGCGACGCGTAGCCCAGCTTCGGGTCGCCCTGTGGGCCCCACAGCAGGGCGCCCGACGCGCCGGACCGGGCGTAGGCGGCCACCGCGGCGAGGGTGGCGGCGGCGCTGGCCGGGCTCGCCGCGCCCGGCTCGGCGTCCTCCGGGACGTCGGGGTAGAACTCGGCCCACCAGATCGGCAGGTCGGTGCGCTCGCGCAGCCACCGGTCCAGGTCGGCGTACTTCTGCACACCCTCCAGCACCGACGGCAGGACGTCGTCGCGGGTCTCGGTGGCGGCGTCCACCGCGAGGAAGTCGGCGCCCTCGTTGTGCTGGAGCCAGTACTCGACCACGTCGAGGCTGCGCTGGTCGGCCGCGCCCCACGGGCCGGTGACCTCCCGCGAGGCGTCGGTGGCGCCGTGGCTCAGGCTGATCAGCACCACGTAGGGGCCGCCGACCTCGACGTCGGGCCGCACGGCCTTCACCGCCCGGTAGACCTGGTTGTAGAACTCGGTGTAGCCCTCGTAGTCCCAGCGGTTCTCCGCGTGGTTGTAGAACCCCTTGAGCTCGTTCCACACCAGCACGCGCTCCACCTGCGGGTAGCGCTGCACCGCCTCGGCGGCGAGGTTGGCGAAGTCGCCGAAGTGCTCCGGCAGCGGCTCGTCCTCGAGCGTCGACCAGTCGGTCTCGCCCGCCTCGCCGCCCTTCATCCAGTCCGGGGCGCAGCAGAGCGTGAGGATCGTCCTCCCGCCGGTCTCCTCGACCAGCTCCATGCGCCGGTCGAGGTCGTCCCAGTCGTACTCGCCGGGCTCCGGCTCCGGGTTGCCGGTGCCGAAGCCCATCAGGTGGATGTTCTGCCAGATCGCGCTGCCGTCCTCGAGGATGTCCTTGCCCCGTTCCACGGCCTCGTCGGGGTCGTGCGGGTCGAGGCTGTGCTGGGTGTGCGTGACCCCGAGTTCGAGCGGGACCTGCTGCTTCTCCCACGTGAACGCGGGGTCGTCCTCGACCGCCCGCAGCACGCGTTCGGAGATCGACGTCGGCTCGCTCGGGCCGGTCGAGCAGGCGGCGAGACCGGTGGCGAGCACCGTGGCGAACACCGCGGCGAGGGAGCGGACAGAGCGCACGACGAAACCCCGTGGTCGAGATCTTCCGGACCGCCGGTGGCAGCGGGGCGGCGAACCCCTACCGCTCTCAACCGGCGGGTGAGATGGTGGCAGGTCGCTGCGACGGCGCCGCGGGGAGGTCCCGGTTCGGCCCCGTCCCGAGCAGCGCGCGCCGGTACCATCCCGGGCGGTCGCGCAGCTCGGCGGGCGTTCCGCGCTGCAGCACCCGCCCGCCGCGGAGCACGACCACCTCGTCCACCCGCTCCAGGCCCTCCAGGTCGTGCGTGATCAAGATCATGGAGCGGCCCGCGGTCGCGGTGAGCAGGTCGTCGAGCACGTCCGCGCGGGTGCCCGGGTCGAGGTGGGTGGTGGGTTCGTCCAGCACGAGCAGCGGCCCGGCCGCACCGGTGGTCGGCACCAGCAGCGCGCGGGCGAGGGCGAGCCTGCGCCGCATGCCGCCGGACAGCCGCGTGCCGTGCGGGCCGGCCTCGGTGTCGAGCAGGTCCTCGTCGAGCCCGACCCGGGCGAGCACGGCCCGCAGTTCGGCGTCGGTGGCGTCGGGGCGGGCGAGCAGCAGGTTGGCCCGCACGGTGCCGGCGAACACGTGCGGGTCCTGGGGCATGCCGGTCACCCGGGCGCGGACCTCGTCGATCGGCAGCGCGGTGAGGTCGGCCCCGTCCAGGTGCACGGTGCCCGCGTCCGGGTCGCGGAAGCGCAGCAGCACCGCGGCGAGGGTGCTCTTGCCCGATCCGCTCGGGCCGACCAGCGCGACCCGCTTGCCCGCGGGGACGTCGAGGTCGACCCCGTCGAGCGCCCACGGCTCGCCCGGCCCGTAGCGCACCCGCAGGCCGCGCACCCGCAGGCCCCGCCCCGGTCGGACGCCGCCCGGCGGGGCGGGGGCCGGGACGCGGTCGGGCGCGACCGCGGGTGGCGTGTCGAGCACGTCGAACAGGCGGGCGCCCGCCGCGCGCACCGCCCCGAGCCGGGCCGCCGCCCCGGGCAGCGGGGCGACGATCTCGAACGCGGCGAGCGCGGTGAGCACCAGCACGGCGAGCGGGACCGGGGCGAGCGACCCGTCCCGGACCGCGGCCACACCCACGAGCAGCGTGCCCCACAGCGTGAGCCCGGCGAGCAGCGCGGAGACGCCCGCGCCGAGGCCGAGGAGGCCGGCGTCGCGGCGTTCGACACGGGTCAGCTCGGCGTCCGCGGCCTCGACCCGGTCGAGGGCGGCGGGCATCGCGCCGTACGCGACGAGGTCGGGGCCGCCGTGCAGGGCGTCGACCAGGGCCGTCGACAGCGCGGCCCGCCCCGCGGCGCGCCGCCTGCCCGGACCGCGGCCGGCGGCCGCGGCAGCGAGCGGAACGGCCACCCCGCCCAGCGCCAGCCCGGCCGCGAGCAGCAGGCCGCCGGGCACGAGCAGCGCGGTGCTCACCGCCACCACGCCCGCGCCGGTGACCAGCGCGGCGAGCGGCGGCGCGAGGCCGCGCACGAGGAGGTCCTGGGTGGCGTCGGTGTCGCTGACGAGCCGGGAGACCAGATCGCCGGTGCGGAAGCGGTGCACCGGCTCGGTGCGGGCGAGCCGCTCGTACACCCGGGCCCGCGCGTCGGCCAGCGTGCGCAGCGCCGCGTCGTGGGTGACGAGGCGCTCCAGGTAGCGGGCCACCCCGCGGGTGACACCCAGCGCCCGCGTCGCGACGATCGCCACGGAGAGCGCGGTGATCGGCGGGGACGCGGCCGCGGTGGCGATGAGCCACGCCGCGACGACGAGCAGGGCGACGCCGGAGGCCGTCGCGGCCGCGCCGGCGAGCACGCCGAGCGCGAACCGCGCCCCGCGCGGGCGCGCGAGCGCGATCATGCGCAGCAGCGGATCCGACGAACGGTGCGTCGGTCGTCGGACGGGTTCCGACGAGCGCGCCGCTCGTCGGAGGGGTGCGCAGGGCCGGTCAGGACGCATGGGTGCTCCCGGTCAGCGCGGGGGCGTCGAGGCGCACGACCTCGTCCGCGAGGTCGGCCCAGCCCTCGTCGTGGGCCACGATCACCCCGGTCCGCCCGCGCAGGAGGCGAGCGACCCCGGTGCGGACGGCCGCGGCGTGCTCCGGGTCCAGGTGCGCGGTGGGCTCGTCGAGCAGCACGATCGGCGCGTCCAGCACCTCCTTCCGCAGGAACGCCCTGGCCAGCGCGATGCGCTGGCGCTGGCCCGCCGAGAGGCGGTGCCCGCGCTCGCCGAGCGGGGTCGCGTAGCCGTCCGGGAGCGCGCGGATGACCTGGTCGGCCTCGGCCAGCATCGCGGCCCGGCGCACGGCGTCGTCGGGGGCGTCGGGGAGGCCGAGGCGGATGTTGTCGGTCACCGAGGCGTCGAACAGGTACGGGTGCTGGGGCAGCCAGGCGATGCGACTCCGCCACACGTCCGGGTCGACGTCTGCCAGGTCCACCTCGCGGCCGTCGGCCGCGGTGACGAGCACGCGGCCGGCCGTCGGCTCGGCGAACCGCAGGAGCAGCGCGAGCAGGCTGGACTTGCCCGCGCCGCTGCGGCCGGTGACGAGCGTGGTCGTGCCGGGGACGAGCGCGAGGTCGACCCCGTCGAGGGCGGGCGCGTCGCGGCCCGGGTAGGTGAGGCCGGTGCGGTCGAAACGCACGGCGGGGCGCCGCGCCGGCTCGACCGGCGCGCTCGGCGCGGGCCGGGTGGGCCGCTCCAGCACGGCGAACACCCGCTCGGCCGCGCTGACCCCCTCCATGCTCGCGTGGAACCGGGCTCCCACCTCGCGCAGCGGGAGGTAGGCCTCGGGGGCGAGGATCAGCACCAGCAGCGCGGTCTCCAGGTCGAGCCGCCCGTACAGCAGCCGCAACCCGATCTCGACGGCCACCAGCGCGACGGAGAGGGTCGCGAGCAGCTCCAGCACGAACGCCGACAGGAACGCCACGCGCAGGGTGCCCATGGTCGCCTCCCGGTGGGCGCCGGTCACGCGCCGGATGAGCGCGGCCTCGGCCTTCGCGCGGCGGAAGACCGCCAGCGTCGGCAGGCCCTCCACGACGTCGAGGAAGTGGCCGCCGAGGCGCTGCAGCAGGTCCCACTGCCTGCGGGTGCGGGCCTGCGTGTGCATCCCGACGAGCGCCATGAACAGCGGGATCAGCGGCAGCGTGAGCGCGATGACGAGGCCGGAGATCCAGTCGGCGCGCCACACCACGACGAGCACGGCGACCGGCACCAGCACCGCGAGCACGAGCTGCGGCAGGTAGCGGGCGACGTAGTCGTCGAGGGCGTCGAGGCCGCGCGTGGCGAGCGTGGCGAGCTCGCCGGCGTCGGCCGCGGCGGGGTCGGTTGCCGCGACGTGCCGGACCAGTCGGCGTCGCAGGTCGGACTTGACGCGGGCCGCGCTGCGCAGGGCGGCGGTCTCGGCGCCGTAGGTGAGCGCGGCGCGGGCGAGCGCGACGACGCCGACGGCGGCCACCGTGGTGGCGAGGGCCTCGAACGCGCCGTCGGTGGCGCTGCCGATCGCGTGCGCCACGAGCCAGGCCTGCAGCAGGATCAGCGCGGTGGCGGCGAACCCGCAGGCGACCGTGAGGGCCAGGTGCGCCCGCACCGCCGCGGTGGTGCGGACCAGGCGCGGGTCGAGGGGTTTCACGACACGTGCGCCCTGGTCACGCGTCGCCGGAACACCCAGTAGCTCCAGGACTGGTAGAGCAGGACCAGCGGCAGGAAGAACACCGCGACCCACGACAGGATGCCCAGCGTGTAGGGGCCCGACGCCGCGTCGGCCACGGTGAGGTCGAACGCCGGGTCCACCAGCGAGGGCAGCGCGACCGGGAACAGCGAGCCGAACAGCACCGCCGTCGTGGCCGCGACGGCCACCGCGGTGGCGGCGAACGCCCAGCCCTCCCGGCGGCGCGCCACGAGCACGCCGCCTGCGACCAGCGCGCCGACGGCGGCGAGCGCGACGGCGGCGGTGGCGGGGGTGCCGTGGTCGGCCTGGGTCCACATGAGGAACGCGAACTGCGCGGCCGCGGCGGCGGGGGCGGCGAGCCGGGCGACGGCCCGGGCCCGGCGGCGCACCGGGCCGTCGGTCTTCAGCGCGAGGAACACCGCGCCGTGCAGGACGAACAGCGCGAGCGTGGCCACCCCGCCGACCAGCGCGTACGGGTTGAGCAGGTCGGTGAGGCCGGAGCGGACGACCCGGTCCGGGCCCAGCTGGACACCGCGCACGACGTTCGCGAACACCAGGCCCCAGCAGAACGCGGGCACGGCGCTGCCGGTGACGATCGCGGCGTCCCAGCGGGCCCGCCAGCGCGGGTCGTCGACCTTGCCCCGGTACTCGAACGCGACGCCGCGCGCGATGAGCGCGAGCACGACGAGCAGCACCGGTAGGTAGAAGCCGCTGAGCAGGCCCGCGTACCAGGCGGGGAACGCGGCGAACATCGCGCCGATCGCGGTGATCAGCCACACCTCGTTGCCGTCCCAGACCGGGCCGATCGCGTTGATCACGACCCTGCGGTCGGCGTCCGAGCCGCGGCCGAGGACCGGCAGCAGCATCCCGACCCCGAAGTCGAAGCCCTCCAGCACGAAGTAGCCGGTCCACAGCACCGCGATCGCGACGAACCAGACGGTGGGCAGGTCCATGGCTTCACTCCTCGGTGGGGAGGGTCAGTAGACGAACGCGGTGACGTGGTCGGGCTCGGGTTCGCCCTCCCGCGGGTAGGGCATGACGTGGTCGGGCCCGGCCTTCACGTACCGGAGCAGGAGCCGCGCCTCGACGACGGCGAGCACGCCGTAGAGGAGGGTGAAGGCGGACAGCGACACCGCGACCTCGCCGAGGCTCACCCCGGGCGACACGCTCGCGGCGGTGAGCAGGTGCCCGACCACCGTCCAGGGCTGGCGCCCCATCTCGGTGAGGATCCAGCCGAAGATGTTGGCCGCGAGCGCGGCGGGCAGCGCGGCGATCGCGATCCGGTACACCCACCGCTGCCGTGGCAGCGCCCCGCGCCGGGTGAGCCACAGCCCGACGACGCCGACGCCGACCCCGGCGAGCCCCAGCCCGATCATCAGCCGGAACGACCAGTACAGGACCGGGATGAGCGGGGTGTAGTCGCCGGGGCCGAACTGCTCGCTGAACTGCCGCTGCAGGTCGTTGATGCCCGCCACCTCGCCGGCGGGGGAGCCGGTGGCCAGCACGCTGAGCAGGTAGGGCACCTCGAGGTTGACGATGTTGCGTCCGACGCCCACCTCGCCGATCTCGTGGTCGCCGATCGCGAACAGGGAGAACCCGGCGGCCTGCTCGGTGTCCCAGATCGCCTCCGCCGAGGCGAGCTTCATCGGCTCGTAGCGGGCCATGAGCTTGGCCTGGTGGTCCCCGGAGAGGGCCACGACCGCCCCCGCGACCGCGGTGGTGACGAGCCCCGCGCGCAGCGTGCGGCGGAACAGGCCGGGCTCGTCCGGGTGCGGGGCGCGGTCGCGGTGCAGCAGCTTGTAGGCGCTGACGGCCACGACGAAGAGCCCCGCGACGACGAACGACGCGCTGACCACGTGCAGGTAGGTCGAGATCGCCTGCGGGTTGGTGAGCACCGCGGCGAGGTCGGTCAGGTGGGCGCGCCCGGTGGCCGGGTCGACGGCGAACCCGACCGGGTGCCGCATCCACGCGTTGGCGGCGAGGATGAAGAACGCCGACAGGTTCGAGCCGATCGCGGCGGCCCAGATGGTGGCCAGGTGCACGCGGCGGGGGAGCCGGTCCCAGCCGAAGATCCACAGCCCGATGAACGTGGACTCGAGGAAGAACGCGAGCAGGGCCTCCAGCGCGAGCGGCGCCCCGAACACGTCACCGACGAACGTCGAGTAGGCGCTCCAGTTCATCCCGAACTGGAACTCCTGGACGATCCCGGTGACCACGCCCATCGCGAAGTTGATCAGGAAGAGCTTCCCGAAGAACTTCGTGGCGCGCAGGTACTCGGTCCGCCCGGTGCGGTGCCACGCCGTCTGCAGCCCGGCCACCACGACCGAGAGCCCGATCGTCAGCGGGACGAACAGGAAGTGGTAGACGGTCGTGATCCCGAACTGCCAGCGAGCCAGGTCCAGTGCGTCCACCCGAGCCTCCCCGAACTTCTACGGCCTGTAGTAGTTCTACAGCACGTAGAAGATCGGGTGGGGCGGGGGTGGTGCGGATCTCGTGCCTCAGACCCTTGCGCTGGCGAACTCCTGGCCCGCCTCGTTCTCGATGACGATCTCGGCGACCTGGTCGAGGGGCACGATGGCGGAGCCGTCGAGGGTGATCCCGTCGCGCCACCCGCCGGGCGAGACCAGCCAGCTCCCGGCGATCTCGCGGGTGCCGTCGCGTGCCACCACGACGATGTAGCACCGCTCGCCGGCCGGGATGCCCTTCACCGAGGTGGACAGGCGCACCCAGCCCGCCGCCGGGGTGAGCGTCGCGGTCATCGAGACGCCGGGGGCGCCGGTCCCGGTGAGCTGTACCGCGCCGGGCGCGGCGGCCGCGGCGGCCGGAGGGGGCGGAGCGGTCTCGCGCCCGATCAGGACACCGCCGGTCAGCACCACGGCGAGCGAGGCGGCGGCCGCGCCCGCGAGCAGGAAGCGCCGCCTCCTGCGTCGGCCCGTCACCTCCGCCCGCACCTGCCGCACGGCGCGCTGCAGCACGAGGTCGGCGTCCGGCGGCCCGTCGAGGAACGCCTCGGGGGGCACGTCGTCGAGCAGGTCGACCATCCCGCGCAGTTCCTCCCACTCGCGTCGGCACGCCGGGCAGCCGGCGAGGTGCTCCTCGACCGCGCGGGACTGCGCCGCGTCGAGCAGGCCCAGCACGTGGGCGCCGAGCTCCTCGGGGTTGTGCGCCCCTCCGTAGGAGCCCGGCCGCTCGTCGTCGGCCCGGTGGCGGTTCATGCCGGCACCTCCCGACCCGCGCCCTCCGACATCGTTCCCGCCAGCGCCTGGCGCAACGCGCGCAGCGCGTAGTACGACCGCGACTTCACGGTGCCGGCCGGGATGCCGAGCGCCGTGGCGGCCTCGCCCAGGCTGCGGCCCTTGAAGTAGATCTGGTCGAGCACGCCCCGGTGGTCCTCCGACAGCTCCTCGAGTGCCGCCATCACGGTGACGGAGGCGACGACGCTGTCGGCGTGGTCGCGCACGATCGGGGGCGCGTCCGGGTTCTCCGCCACCTCCTGCGGCCGGGCGGCCTTCGCCCGGTACCGGTCGGTCACCAGGTTGCGGACCACGGTGAGCAGCCAGCCCCTGGCCGACCCCTTGCCGTTGGTGAGCACCTCGGGGTGTCGCCAGGCGCGGATCAGGGTCTCCTGCACGATGTCCTCCGCAGCGGCACGGTCGCCGGTGAGCCGGGTGGCATAGGCGAGCAGGGCTCGCCCGTGCTCGGAGTAGACGGCGTGCACCAGTGCCTCGTCACGATCACGGGCGGGCGGCATGGTCGGTGGGCTCCCGGGGCAGTCAGGTCGGGGGCGGAACCCTAGCGGACGGGCTCCCACACCGGACACGGCCGAACGGCGCGACCGGTTCACCCCGGAATCCAACGCCGGATCCGCTGAACCGATCGCGCCCCGCATCCGTGTGGATCCAGAGCGCGCCCGGATCGACCGGGCCCCGACGATCACCGGGGGAGTGCCGTGGCCAGGTTCGCACCACTGCTCACACTCGCGACGGTCGCCGCGTTGGGCGGCGGGCTGGTGCTCGTCAACAACGCGGTCGTCGCCCCGCCCGCGGTGACCGGCGCCGCGGCCGCCGCGCCGCCGGCGGAGGTGGGGGCACCGGCTCCGGCCGAGGCGGATCCCCACGCCGCGCCCGGCCCCGAGCCGGCCGCGCCCGCCGTCGTCGAGGCCGCCTACACCGGTCGCTCCGCGGGCAACGAGGTGACCGTCGCGCTGGCGGTGAAGGACGGGAGGGCCGTGGCCTACGTGTGCGACGGCAAGAAGGTCGAGGCCTGGTACGAGGGCACCCTCACCGGCGACGAGCTGCGGCTGTCGGGGGCCGACGGGAAGCAGGGCATCGAGGCCACGGTGACCGAGGCCGCGGCGCTGGGCACGGTCACCGTCGCCGGGGACGAGCTGCCGTTCGCCGCGGAGGGCGTCGAGGCGCCCGCCGGCCTGTACGAGGGCCGCGCGAACGTGCGCGGCGTCCTCACCCGGATCGGCTGGATCGTCGACGCCGACGGCGACGTCACCGGCGTGGCGAACGCGGGCGGGACCCGCAGGCCCGCCCCCGAGCTCGACCCGGACGACCCGGCCGCGACGAGGATCGACGGCGTGCCGATCACGGTCACCGCCCTCGACGGGTCCACCCCGGTGGTCGGGCGATGAGCCGCCCCGCCGCCGGCGTCCCGCTCGACCAGGCCACCCGCCGGGTCGGACCGCCGCCCGGCGGCCACGAGGAGTGGACCATGCCGCGCCCGACCGGCCCGCGGGTCGGCGAGCCGCGCCGCCGCGCGGCCCGGCGTTCCGGCGGCGGCCTCGGCCTCGTCGTCGCGATGGCCGTCGGCTCGCTGGTCGCCGTCGGCCTCGGCGCCTACGGCCGCTCCCACGAGCCCGCCGCGGTCGCGCTCAACATCGCCGGGTTCTCCTCCGGGATCGCCGCCAAGTCGTGGCTCGCCACCGGTGCGGCCGTGCTGGCGCTCGCGCAGCTGTGGTCCGCGGCCGCCCTCTACGGCCGGCTCGGCAGGCGCTGGCGCGCGGCGGGCGGCGCGCCGGCGTGGGTGGCCGGCCTGCACCGCTGGTCGGGGCGAGCGGCGGTGCTGCTCACCGTCCCGGTGGCGGTGCACTGCCTCTACGCGTTCGGCTTCTCCGAGGCCACCCCGCGGGTGCTCGTGCACTCGCTGGCAGGCTGTTTCCTGTACGGCGTGTTCGTCACGAAGATGCTGGTGCTGCAGCAGCGGGAGAGCCCGCGCCTCGCCCTGCCGCTGCTGGGCGGCCTGTTGTTCGCGACGCTCACCGCCGTGTGGGCCACCTCCGCGGCGTGGTTCTTCTCGACCTCGGGCCTCACGTTCTAAGAAGGGAACCCCCACCTTGCGACCCGTCCACCCCAGCCCCGTCCCGCGGCGCCTGTTCGTCGCGGGCACCTGCGGTGCGGCCTGCGCCGCCGCGCTGTCGGCGTGCACCACCTACCCGGTCGGCCAGGCGCCCGCGGCCCCGGCCACCCCGGACGCCCAGGGCGCCGCCCCGGCAGGCGGCGGAGCACTGGCGAGCACGGCCGACATCCCGGTCGGCGGCGGCGCGGTGTTCCGCGAGCAGGACGTGGTGGTCACCCAGCCCAGCCCCGGCGAGTTCCGGGCGTTCTCCGCCACCTGCACCCACCAGGGGTGCCCGGTCACCGAGGTGGTCGACGGCACGATCAACTGCAACTGCCACGGCAGCAAGTTCGCCGTCGCCGACGGCGCGGTCGTCGACGGTCCGGCCAGCACCCCGCTGCCCGAGCGGAGCATCGAGGTGACCGGCGAGGAGATCGTGCTCGCCTGAGCCCTCCGTGGGTCGGATCACGCCGCCGACACCAGGCCGCACCGCCTCCAGCGACCTAGACTCCCCACGGTCGGGCCCGGCTGCAGGGTTGCTGCCCGGGGATGCGGAAGGTGTGGCGCTGCATGGACGCCGAGAGGCTGCAGGAGACCCCCAGCGGTACGACCCGCACGGGTACGGCTCAGGTCGAGGGTGACGCGCTCGACGCGCAGGCGCCCACCGAGCCGGACGAGCTGGCGCTCGCCGCCGAGTTCCCCACGCCGGACCGGGCCGACTGGCTCGCGCTCGTCGACCGGGTGGCGGCCAAGGCCGGGCGGCTGCCGGAGGGCGCCGCGCCCGGCCACGGGTTCGAGGCCCTGACCCGGCACACGCTCGACGGCGTCCGGCAGCTGCCGCTCTACACGCCCGACGACGCCCCGACCCAGGGTGCGGGCGTCCCCGGCGCCGCCCCCTACGTGCGCGGCGGGCGCGCGAACGGGCCCGCCCCCGATGGGTGGCAGGTCCGGCAGCGCCACGCCGACCCGGACCCCGCCGCGGCCCGCGCCGCGCTCCTCGCCGACCTCGAGAACGGGGCGTCGGCGATCTGGCTGGCCGTCGGGGCCGGCGGCACGGCCGTCGCCGACCTTCCCGCCGTGCTCGACGGGGTGCACCTCGACCGCACCCCCGTGGTGCTCGACGCCGCCGGCGACACCGCCGACACCGAGCTCGCCGCGGCCGAGGCGTTCCTCGACCTCGCCGGGGCGCGCGGCGTCGGGCGCAACCTCACCGGCACGCTCGGGCTCGACCCCGTCGGGCGACGGGCCCGCACCGGGGAGGGCCCGGACGCCGACGCGGTCGTCCCCACCGCCCTCACGACCGCCCGCGAGTTCCCGACCGTGCGGGTCGTGGTCGTCGACGCGCTGCCGGTGCACGAGGCGGGCGCGTCCAACGCGCAGGAGCTCGGCTTCTCGCTCGCGGCCGGGGTGGCGTACCTGCGGGCGCTCACCGGCGCCGGGCTCGACCTCGCCACCGCCGCGGGCCTGCTGGAGTTCCGCTACGCGGCCACGACGGAGCAGTTCCCGACGATCGCCAAGCTGCGCGCGGCGCGGCTGCTCTGGTCCCGGGCCACCGAGGCGTGCGGGAAGGCGCTCCCGCAGTTCCAGCACGCGGTCACCTCGCCGACGATGCTGACCCGCCGCGACGTGTACGGGAACCTGTTGCGCGGCACGATCGCCTGCTTCGCGGCCGGGGTGGGCGGCGCCGACGCGATGACCGTGGCCCCCTTCGACGCCGCGGTCGGCCCGACCAGCCCGTTCTCGCGGCGGATCGCGCGCAACACCCAGTCCCTGCTGGTGCAGGAGTCGCACGTGGCTCGGGTGATCGACCCCGCGGGCGGGTCCTGGTTCGTGGAGTCGGCGACCCGCGAGCTCGCCGCGGCGGCGTGGGCGTTCTTCCAGGAGATCGAGGCCGCGGGCGGGGCGCTCGCCGCGCTCGACTCGGGCATGGTCGCCGAGGCCGTCACCCCCGTGCGCGAGCGCCGGGCCGAGCTCGCCGCGCAGCGCACCCCACCCGTCGTCGGGGTGAGCGACTACGCCGACCTCTCCGAGCCCCGCCGGGATCCGGTCCCCGACCCCTCACCCCGGGGCGGGCTGCCCCGGTTCCGGCCCGCCGAGCCGTACGAGGCGTTCCGGGACCGCTCGGACGCGCTGCTGTCCGAGACCGGGTCGCGGCCGCGCGCGTTCCTCGCGACGCTGGGCCCGATCGCGGCCTACACGGCGCGCGCGGGCTTCGCCCGCAACCTGCTGCAGGCGGGCGGGATCGAGACGCCCGAGGCCGGCCCGACCGAGACCACCGGCGAGGTCGTCGCGGCGTTCCGGGAGGCGGGCGCCCCGGTGGCGGTGATCTGCTCGACCGACGCGGTGTACCGCGAACGGGCCGCGGACGTCGCGGCGGCGCTGCGGGCGGCCGGGGCGCGGCAGGTGTGGCTCGCGGGCAGGACCGAGGTCGCCGGCGTCGACGGCCACCTCTACCACGGGTGCAACGCGCCGGCCGTGATCGAGTCGGTGTACCGGGCGCTGGAGGTGCAGGCATGATCCCCGACTTCACCCGGGTGCCGCTGGACGGTGACGCGCCGCGGGCGCAGGAGTGGGCGGGCGACGTCGCGGCCTGGGAGTCGCCGGAGGGCATCACGGTCAAGCCGCTCTACACGGAGGCGGACCTGGCCGGGGTCGACTTCCTGCGCACCTACCCCGGCATCCCGCCGTACCTGCGCGGGCCCTACCCGACGATGTACACGACCCAGCCGTGGACCATCCGCCAGTACGCGGGCTTCTCCACGGCCGCCGAGTCGAACGCGTTCTACCGGCGCAACCTCGCCGCGGGCCAGAAGGGCCTGTCGATCGCCTTCGACCTCGCCACCCACCGCGGCTACGACTCCGACCACCCCCGCGTCGCCGGGGACGTCGGCATGGCGGGCGTGGCCATCGACTCGATCTACGACATGCGGGAGCTGTTCGACGGCATCCCGCTGGACGAGATGTCGGTGTCGATGACCATGAACGGCGCGGTGCTGCCCGTGCTCGCCCTCTACATCGTGGCGGGCGAGGAGCAGGGGGTGCCGCACGAGAAGCTCACGGGGACCATCCAGAACGACATCCTCAAGGAGTTCATGGTCCGCAACACCTACATCTACCCGCCGCAGCCGTCGATGCAGATCATCTCGGACATCTTCGCCTACACCTCGCGCGAGATGCCGAGGTTCAACTCGATCTCCATCTCCGGCTACCACATCCAGGAGGCGGGGGCCACCGCGGACCTGGAGCTCGCCTACACCCTGGCGGACGGGGTGGAGTACGTGCGAGCCGGGATCGACGCCGGCCTCGAGGTGGACGCGTTCGCCCCGCGGCTGTCGTTCTTCTTCGGCATCGGCATGAACTTCTTCATGGAGGTCGCCAAGCTGCGGGCGGCGCGGCTGCTGTGGGCCAAGCTCGTCAAGCAGTTCGACCCGAAGAACTCCAAGTCGCTGTCGCTGCGCACCCACTGCCAGACGTCGGGGTGGTCGCTCACCGCGCAGGACGTCTACAACAACGTGATCCGCACCTGCATCGAGGCGATGGCCGCGACGCAGGGGCACACCCAGTCGCTGCACACCAACGCGCTCGACGAGGCCCTCGCGCTGCCCACCGACTTCTCCGCCCGCATCGCGCGCAACACCCAGCTGGTGCTGCAGCACGAGTCCGGGACCACCGAGGTGATCGACCCGTGGGGCGGCAGCTACTACGTCGAGCGGCTCACCTTCGACCTCGCCCGCCGCGCCTGGGCGCACATCACCGAGGTCGAGCGCGCGGGCGGGATGGCCAACGCGATCGACGCGGGCATCCCCAAGCTTCGGGTGGAGGAGGCCGCCGCCCGCACCCAGGCCCGCATCGACTCCGGCCGCCAGCCGGTGATCGGCGTCAACACCTACCGCGTCGAGGACGACGAGCAGATCGAGGTGTTGAAGGTCGACAACGCCGAGGTGCGCCGCACGCAGATCGAGAAGCTGCGCAGGCTGCGCGAGGAGCGCGACCAGCGCGAGGTCGACGCCGCGCTCTCGGCGCTCACCGAGGCCGCCGCGCTCGTCGCGGAGGGGGCGCCCCGCACCGACGAGCAGAACCTCCTCGCCCTGTCGGTGAACGCGGCCCGGGCCAAGGCGACGGTGGGGGAGATCTCCGACGCGCTGGAGAAGGTGTTCTCGCGCCACTCGGGCCAGATCCGGATCATCTCCGGTGTGTACGCGCACGAGGCCGGGTCGAACCCGGCGATCGAGCGGGCCCGCGAGCTCGTCGCCGAGTTCGCCGCCGCGGAGGGCCGCCAGCCCCGCATCCTGGTCGCCAAGGTGGGCCAGGACGGGCACGACCGGGGCCAGAAGGTCATCGCCACCGCCTTCGCCGACCTCGGCTTCGACGTCGACGTGGGCCCGCTGTTCTCCACCCCCGCCGAGGTGGCGCGCCAGGCCGTCGACGCCGACGTGCACGTGGTGGGCGTGAGCTCGCTGGCGGCCGGCCACCTCACGCTCGTGCCGGAGCTGCGCGACGAGCTGGCCCGGCTGGGCCGCGACGACATCACGATCGTCGTCGGCGGGGTGATCCCGCCCGGCGACCACGCCGCGCTGCGCGAGGCGGGCGCCGCCGCGGTCTTCGGCCCCGGCACGGTGATCGCCGAGGCCGCGGTCGACCTGCTCGGCACCCTCATGGCGAAGCTGCACGGCTAGTGCCACGGGAGGTCGACGTCGCCGCCCTCGTGAAGGGCGTGCTGGAGGGCTCGCGCGGGGTGCTCGCGCGGGCGATCACGCTCGTCGAGTCGCACCGGCCCGACCACCGGCAGGCGGCGCAGCAGATGCTGATGGAGCTGCTGCCGCACGCGGGCGGGGCGCGCCGGGTCGGGATCAGCGGCGTCCCCGGCGTCGGGAAGAGCACGTTCATCGAGGCGCTCGGCACCCGGCTCACCGCGGCCGGGCACCGCGTGGCCGTGCTCGCGGTCGATCCCTCCTCGACGCGGACGAAGGGATCGATCCTCGGCGACAAGACCCGCATGGCGCGGCTGGCGAGCGATGACAACGCGTTCGTGCGGCCGTCCCCGAGCGCCGGGACGCTCGGCGGGGTCGCGCGCGCCACCCGCGAGACGATCGTGCTGATGGAGGCCGCCGGCTACGACGTCGTGCTGGTCGAGACCGTCGGGGTCGGCCAGTCCGAGGTCGCCGTGGCCGGCATGGTCGACACGTTCCTCCTGCTCACCATCGCCCGCACCGGCGACTCCCTGCAGGGGATCAAGAAGGGCATCCTCGAGCTCGCCGACGTCGTCGCGGTCAACAAGGCCGACGGCCCGCACGAGGCCGACGCCCGCGCGGCGGCCCGGGAGCTGCGCGGGGCGCTGCGCATGCTCACCCCGGCGAGCGCCGCGTGGACCACGCCCGTGCTCACCTGCAGCGCGCAGACCGGCGCCGGGATGGAGGAGGTGTGGCAGGCGGTGCTGGACCACCGCGCCGCCCTCGAGGCCGCCGGTGAGCTGGAGCGCCGCCGCGCCGACCAGCAGGTCGAGTGGATGTGGCGGGTGGTCCGCGACACCCTGCTCGACCGGCTGCAGTCCGACGAAGGTGTCCGGGCGGCGCTGCCGGGCATCGAGCGGGCCGTGCGCGAGGGGGAGCTCACGCCCACGCTCGCCGCGCAGCGGCTGCTGGAGCACCTGCACCTGTAGCGGGCCCGTCCGGAGCCGGGAGGGGTGCGCGGTTGATCACAGCGCACCCCCGGCGTGGCAGGGCCGATCTCGTCGCCCGGGCGGGTTAACGTCGCCGCGTGTTGGGGGTCAGTCACGCGCTGTCGGGAGCGGCCCTCGGGCTCGCGGTCGCGGGGCTCGCCCCCCAGCTGCTCGGGGAGCAGGCCGACGCGGGCACCGTCCTGACCTTCACCGCGGTCTGCGCGGGCGCGGCGCTCCTGCCCGATCTCGACCACCCGTCCTCGATGGCCACCCGCCGGTTCTCGGCGGCGTCGTTCGTCGCGAGCCGGGTGGTGCGGCCGCTGTCGCGGGTCGTCTACGACCTCACCCGAGGCCGCCGCGACACCGGGCGCGGCTCCCACCGCGGGCTGACCCACACCGTGCTCGGCGCGGTGCTGCTCGGGATGGCGATCAACCTGGCGTCGGCGCGGTTCGGCACGCCGGTGCTGGTCGGCAGCCTGTTCGTGTGCATCGCCCTGGCCATCAAGGGGCTCGACGCGCTGGTGCCGGGGCCGCCGTCGCTGGTGATCGCCGCCGGGCTCACCTACGCGATCGAGCACGCGGTTCCGGGCGGGACGGCGGGCACGGCCGGGTGGCTGGGCACGGCCGTCACCCTCGGGATGGTGGTGCACTCGGTCGGCGACGCGATCACCGAGTCCGGGGCCCCGCTGCTGTGGCCGCTGCCGATCCGCGGGCGCCGCTGGTACCCGGTCGGCAGCCCGCGGCCGCTGCGGTTCCGTACCGGGGGACCGGTCGAGGTGTGGCTCGTGGCGCCCGCGCTCACGGTGGCGGTGTTCCTGCTCGCGGCGCTGGTCGTGCCGGGGGTGGCGCCGTGGCTGCTCGAGGTGCGCTCCGACGTGGAGCGGCTGATCGCGGGTGGGTGACGGGCCGGCCCGCGCGGGCGCGATGATGCCGGTGTGGACTCACCTCTCCCGAACCGCCCGGTCGTCGGGATCCTGCACCCCGGCGCCATGGGTGCCGCGCTCGGCTCGGCGCTGAAGCCGCGCGCGGGCACCGTGATCTGGGCGGCCGCCGGCCGCAGCCACGCCACCTCGAAACGCGCCGAGATCGCCGACCTCGTCGCCGTGCCGGACGTGGCCGAGCTGGCCCGGCGCGCGCACGTCATCGTCTCGATCTGCCCGCCGCGCGCGGCGCTCGAGGTCGCCGAGCAGGTCGCGGCCGCCCTGGCCGGCCGCGCCGACCCGCCCCTGTACGTCGACGCGAACGCCGTCGCCCCGGCCACCGTGCAGGAGATCGGCCGGCTGCTGGGCGAGCACCGCGTGGTCGACGGGGCCGTGATCGGGCGCCCCGCGTACGAGCGGGGCCGCACGGTGCTGTGGCTGTCCGGGCGGGAGGCGCCTGCGGTGGCCGACCTGTTCGACGGCTCCCCGTTCACGGCCAAGGTGCTCGGGGGCGACCTCGGCCCGGCCAGTGCGCTCAAGGCCTGCTACGCGCTGCAGACCAAGGCCCTCCCCGCGGTGTGGGGCGCGCTGTCCGACGCGGCCGACGCCTACGGCGTGCGGGACGCGCTCGGCGAGCAGCTGTCCCGCGACGGGGTCGACCTGGCCGAGCAGGTGGCGGCGTTGCAGGCCCGCGCGGCGGCCAAGGCGTGGCGCTGGGCGGGGGAGATGGACGAGGCGGCCGCCGCGCTCGCCGCGGTCGGCGTGCCGGACGGGTTCTCCCGCGCCGCCGCCGAGGTGTACCGGCGGATGGCGGGCGGGAGCCGGGGGCACGGGGCTTGAAAAGCGGACCGCCGCCGCACCGGAGGGGGTGGGAGCGGCGGCGGTCTGCGCGGGGCCGGGTGGCCCCGGGTCGGCGTCGTCGGACGGTCGGTCGATATGGGGTTGTGGCCGGTGGTCAGTCGTCGGCGCTCGAGTAGCTGCCGGCGACCCAGCCCCGGTTGCCGGGTGCGCTGCCGGACTCGCCGGCGACGGCGGCCGGCGCGAGCAGCGCCAGCACCGCGCCGATCACGAGGCTGACCAGGGCTGTTGCTGCCAGAAGCGTGCGTCGCATGGGCACAGCTTGTCCTGTCACGCCGGGTTCGTCGCGGGAAGCGGGTGAAATCCACCCGAAGGGGTTCTGCAGTCGGAGGAATCGAGTGGTCCCGCCACGCACCGTGGCCGCCGCGATCCCCCGGAGCGGCGTATCGGGCACGGCCGGGTCAGCGTCCGGTGAGCGCCACCTCGAACGAGTAGCGCGACGCGCGGTAGAGGTGATCGCCGAACTCGACCACGAGCCCGCGGTCGTCGAAGGCGGTGCGGCGCATCGTGAGCAGCGGCGCGCCCCGCGGTTCCTCGAGGAGCTCGGCCTCGGTGGCCGTGGCGCGGCGGGCGCCGATGCTCTGGGTGGCGGACGCGAGCGCCACCCCGGCCTCGCGGAGCAGCTCGTAGAGGCCGCGCCGCTCGAGGGACTCCGGTTGCAGCGGCACGAGGTCGGCGCGCAGGTGGTTGCGCATGATCGCGAGCGGCTCGCCGCCCGCGCGGCGCAGCCGCTCCACGGTGATCACGGACGTGCCCTCCGGCACCTCGAGCGACTCGGCCACCACGCCGGACGCCGGCTCGACGGTGAACGACAGCACGGTGGTGCTCGGGCGCTGACCGGAGCTCGCGAGGTCGTCGAACAGGCTGGTGAGGCCCACCGGGCGGCGGACCCTTGCCCGCGCGACGTGGGTGCCCACGCCCCGCTTGCGCACGAGCAGCCCCTTGTCCACCAGGTACTGGATCGCCTGCCGCATGGTCGGCCGCGACAGGCCGAGCTCCTCGGCCAGCGCGATCTCGTTGTCCAGCCGCGCACCCGGCGGCAGCTCACCCGACTCGATCGTCTGCTCGAGCTGGCGGGCCACCTGGAAGTACAGCGGCACCGGACTGGCACGGTCCACGAGGACCTGCGGGCGGTCGGGCATCGCAGCCTCCTGTCAGGGGTCGCCCTTCGTCCTGACAACCTAACGATCTGCGCAACAACTCGGCTACGTGCGCCCGTGGACGCCGGATGCGCACGACCGACGGTGATCGCGGGGGACTGATCACGGGGACCCTGTGCAGGCGTGTTCACCGGCAGGCGCGGCGGCCCGGCCGGCACGAGCCGGAGGCGCGCTACGCCGGCCGCCCGACCCGCTGGGGCAACCCTTCGACCACCGGCGCACGGTAGGCGGCCGCGCCCGCGCCGTGGCCGCCTACCGGTCGTGGCTGCGCCGGCAGGCCGAGGTGGTCGAGGTGGCCAACTCCTGGCCGGTCAGCCCGACGGGCCGAAGCGCTCGACGCGGATGCGCTCGGCGGGCACGCCCGCCTCGAGCAGCGCGGCCGTGGCGGTCTCGGCGAAGCCGGCCGAGCCGCACACGTACGCCGTCTCGTCGCCGCGCACGAGCGGCGCGACGTCGGCGACCGTGAGGCGCCCCGTGGGCCGCTGCGTGCCCGGCGGTGCCTGCCGCGTGTAGATGACGGTCGTCTCGGGGCCGGGCAGCTCGTCGGCGTAGTAGAGGTCCTCCGGCGAGCGCACGGAGACGAGCAACCGCACGAGCTCGGAGCGGCCCAGCCGGCGCGCGTGGCGCAGGATCGCCATCAGCGGGACCACGCCGGACCCGCCGCCGACGAGCAGCGCGGGCCCGCTGCCGTCCCAGCCGAAGGCGCCGATCGGGCCGCGCACCTCCAGCTCGTCGCCGGGCACCACGACCTCGTGCAGGAACTCCGAGACCTCGCCGTCGTCGAGCCGCTCGACGGTCAGCTCGATCTCGCCGCTGTCGTCCGGGGCGGATGCGACGGAGTAGTCGCGCTGCGCCGTGTAGCCGTCGGGGGCGGTCAGCCGCACGACGTAGTACTGGCCGGGCAGGTGGGGCCGCGGTTCGGGGAGGGCGAGCCGGAAGGTGCGGGCGCGCGGGGTCTCGTCGCGCACCGAGACGACCTTCGCGGTCTGCCAGCGCAGGGTGCGGCGGTGGGTGGTGCCGCCGGGGGTGAGCGTCATCAGTCGCCCTGGTAGCGCTGCTCGGCCCAGGGGTCGCCGCGGTCGTGGTAGCCGTTGCGTTCCCAGAAGCCCGGTTCGTCGTGGTCCATCAGGCGCAGGCCCGCCACCCACTTCGCGCTCTTCCAGAAGTACAGGTGCGGCACCAGCAGCCGGGCGGGCCCGCCGTGGATGGTGTCGAGCGGCTTGCCGTCGGCTGCCCAGACGACCCACGCCTTGCCGCCGGTGAGGTCGTCGAGCGGCAGGTTGGTGGTGTAGCCGGTGTGCGACACCGCCATCGCGTGGGTGGCCGACGGCAGCGGCCGCGCGGCGGCGAGCAGCGTGTCGACCGAGACCCCGTCGAAGGTCATGCCGAGCTTGGACCACGTGGTGACGCAGTGGATGTCGCCCTCGTAGCGGGACCGGGGGAGCGCGTGGATCTCGTCCCAGTTCCAGGTGACGGTGTTCTCGACGAGCCCTTCGATGGTGAACGTCCACCGGTCGGTGGGGATGTGCGGGGTGGCCTCGGCGTGCAGCACCGGCCACTCGTCCCGCGCGTCGTACTGCCCCGGGGGCAGCCGCGGGTCGCGTTCTCGGCGCTTGCCGACGAAGCCTCGGGTGATACCAGCCATGTCCTTCTCAACCTCCGAGGCGTCGGTTCACTTCCGGTGATCGGCGGTCAGCGGGCGAGCGCCCGCGCGGTCGTCTCGGGCGGCAGGGCGACGCGGCGGCGGGCGCCGAGCCAGCCGAGCGCGGCGGCGAGGAGGTCCTCGGCGATCGCGCCGGGTCGGTCCGACCCGAACCGCCGCTGCGCGGCCGCGCGCAGCCGCACGCCGAGCACGGCGGTGCCGATCGCGACGGCCGCGCCGACGAGCCCGGGCAGCGTCGAGTCGTGCCCGTCGCGCCGGGCGACCGCCACCGCGGACGCCGCACCCGCGGCCACCCGGGGGACCAGCCCGAGCGGCGCGAGGCGGCTCGGCACGTTCGGCAGCTTGTCGGCGACCAGCTCGCCCGCGGCGGCCAGGCTCGACAGCGCGGTGGCGGTGCGGCCGCCGAGCCGGGACGCCAGCGTCCCGGCGTCGTCCGGTCGGGAGGTGAGCGCGACGGCGGCGAGGCCGGTGGCGCTGCGCGACCCGCTGGCGGCGCCGAGCGCGGCGGCCCGCCCCAGCGCGGCGGCGCTGGCCTGCGGGACGTCCTCGCGACCCTCTGCGACCCGCGACACCGTCACGAGGGTGGAGTGCGTGGTGAACCCGTACACCAGCGCCGGGACGAGCGCGGCGAGCCGGTCCCGGCCGCCGCGGCGCGGGTCGACGGCCCGCAGCGCGGCCGACGGTCCGGCGCTCGCGGCGACGGCGGTGAGGCCGAGCAGCGGGCCGCTCACGAGGCCGGGCGGGCGGATGCCCGCGGCCCGCAGCACGCCGGCGAGCGCGCCCACGCCGAGCCCGGCGGCGCCGGTCGTGAGCAGCTCCGCGCGCCCGCGCGGCCGTGCGGCCGAGCCGTCGAGGTAGCCGGCGGCGAGGTACGCGCCCGTGCCCGCGGCGCCGGCGGCGCCGCCGCGCAGGAGTCCGGAGAAGAGGGATGCCATGCGTCCTCCGCTACCCGGCGAGCAGCGCCGGCAACCGGTCGAGCAGCGGCAGCTGGCCCTTGGTGATCTTGCGGCGGGCGGTGTCGAGGTCGAACCACGCGGCGCGGTCGATCTCGGGGAACTCCTGCACCCGCCCCGACCGCGGCGGCCACTCCATGGTGAACGTGCCGGGTTCGATCTCGTCGACGTCGAGGTCGGCGGCGAGGGCGAACGCGGTGATCCGCTTGCCGCCCGACAGGCGCACCTCGCCGAGCTCGACCAGGGGCCCCTCCGGCAGCGGGACGCCCAGCTCCTCGGCGAACTCGCGGGCCGCGGCGTCCCGCGGGTCCTCCTCGGGGCCGTGCTCGCCCTTGGGGATCGACCACGCGCCCTCGTCCTTGCGCGCCCAGAACGGCCCGCCCATGTGCCCGAGCAGGACCTCGGTGCCCTCCGGGCCCGGCCGGTGCAGCACCACTCCCGCGCTCCGCGTCGCCGCCACCGGGCCAGTGTGGCAGGTCAGCAGACCTCGAGGTGGTCGGCGTCCGGCGTGGGCGGGCGGTGGGTGGAGGTGCGGTCGAGGTAGAACCAGGCCACGGAGGCGATGTCGTCCTGCAGCTGCAGGTAGCGGTGGCCGGAACGCCAGCCGAGCGCCTGGACGTCCACGCGGAGCGCGCGCTCGAACCGGATCGGGTCGGGCAGGTGCCAGCGGTACATGCCGAACCGCTGCTGGCTGCGGTAGCAGCCGTCGGGGCGCAGGATCTGGTGCAGGCCCAGGTAGGGGGTGCTGTAGGCGGTGTAGCCCTGGCCGGGGACGTCGAAGTTCCACGCCCCGCCGAAGTAGTCCTCGGTGCCGGTGCCGCAGATCGTCGGGAGCTCCTCGTCGCCGTCGAGGTAGAACTTCACCTCGCCCTCGCCCCACCAGCCGCTCGAGTTCGGGGCCCACGCGAGGTAGGTGCCGACGTAGTGGCCCCGCCCGGTGACGCCCTCGACGAGCACGTGCGTGTCGCCCTTGCGCAGCGGGTTGTCGCGGCGCCACTGGGCGTGCAGGTAGGCCGCCTCCCCCGGCACCCCGCCCAGCGCGTAGGTGATCTGGAAGTACACGATCGCCGGGTCCGCCCCGAGGTTCTCCAGCGTGATGCGCGCGCCCGTGCGGAACGGCATCTGCCAGTAGCAGTTGAGCCCCCCGTGCGGGTTGACCGCGACGACCTGCGACGACAGCTGGGCGAACTCGCCCCACCCCTGGCCGAAGAAATCGCCGAGCGGCACCTCGACGGCCGGTTCGTCGTCGCCGTCCCAGTGCATGCGCAGCAGCAGGCTGCGCCAGTGCGACGGGTGCACGGTGATCCAGATGTGCTGCACCGTGCCCGGCCCGTCGATCTCGGCGAGGCGGGCGGTGGTGCCCGCCGGGACCTCGATGGATGGCGAGACCTTCCAGCCGCGGCCGAGCTCGCGCGCCGCGGTGGCGCCGGTGCCCTCGGTGGCGCCGCCGCCCGCGCCCGGGGCACCGGTCGGGTTCTCCGGGCTGATCGAGCGGGTGACCGCGTCGCTCAGCAGTGCCATCTGCGGGTGCACCGCCGGCTGCGGGTGTGGGGAGATCGGCTGGGCCATCGTGCCTCCGGACGTCGGTGTCGATCGCACGATAGTGATCGACGGCGGTCGACGGGCCCGGCTGCGGGGGCTAGGCCGCCGCGGCGTCCGCGCCGGAGATGCTGCGCAGCACCGCGCGGGCGACGGCGTCGTTGTAGCGCAGGCTCTGGGAGTTCATGCCCGGCCGGGTGAACGCGCCGGCCACCTTCACCGTGGTGTGCGGGCCGACGGCGAACCGCCGCGGGTGCACCCGCCCCGCGGCGTCGATCAGGGCCCCGTCGGCGGGCCGGACACGGACGAGCCCGGTGTTGCGCAGCAGCGTGCCGTCGGTGTCGCGCAGGACCTCCTCGCTGACCGCGCCGCGGGCGTGCAGGGCCGCGATCAACGGGTCGGTGCTGCGGGACACGCTGGGCTCGGGCAGCCGCGCGTCCACGAGCACCCGCGCGGTGACCGGCGGGGCGTCCGGCAGGCTCGCGCTGGTGGCGTGGAACGCGGTGCCGCCGGGGCCACCGTCGGCGATGTCGACCCGCATCCCGGCGCCGAGGAAGTCGAGGTACCCCGCGCGGGAGAGCGCGAGCAGCTCGCGCACCCGGAACCCCGGTGGGCCGCTCGCGACCCCGTTGAAGAAGCTCTGCCACCGGCCCAGGTCGACCGCGCGCGAGCGGGGCGACAGCACGCCGGAGCCGGCGAGGCGGGTGACGTCGGAGTACACCGACAGCATCGCGACGAACGCCCCGAGGTGCGGGGTGTGGGCCGGGTCGGTGTGCTGGCGCAGGTCCTCGCTGATCCGGTCGCGCACGAGCGGCTGCAGGGCGGCCAGGTCGGGGGCGCGGACCCCGGCGAGCGGCGCGTCCAGGGCGGCGAAGTCGATGCGGTCCACCGGGTCCGGCACGGCGTCGGCGATGAGCTCGGTCATCGCGTCCGAGCCCCAGTCGAGCGCGGCGAACCGGTCGGCGAACCGCGGCCACGGCAGTCGAACGCGGTCGGGGTGGCCGCAGAACAGCTCGTGGTACCAGCCCCAGGCGATCTCCTTCGCCATGAGCGGCCACACCTGGGTGCGCAGCTCGACCGGGCCGCCGGAGGCGATCAGCGCGTCGACGGCGGCCGGCCCGAGGAACCGGGGCAGCGGCGGGCGCCCCGCGCGCAGGTCGTAGTGGGGCTTGCAGTGGTAGGGCATGCCCCGCGGGGAGCCGGCGACGAGGCGCGGCTCCGCCCCGGACGGCACGTAGCGCAGCTCCTGGCCGTCGCGTTCGAACCGCCCGCCCCGCCCTTCGTAGAGCAGCACGAGCAGGTCGATGAACGCGAGCCCCAGGCCGCGGACGAGCACCGTGTCGCCCGGCGCGAGCACCGACAGGTCCGAGTCGGTGGTCTGCTCGGGCGGGAGGTAGACGAGGCCTTCCTCGGCGGCGCGGGCGGCGAGCGCGCGCTCGTCGTCGGTGGGCAGGGCGTCGAGGTGGCCGGAGGCGAGCACCACGGCGTCGACGCGCAGCACGCGGCCGTTCTCCAGCCGGACGAGCTGGGCCTCGCCGTCCTCGGTGAGGTCGACGGCGCGCGTGCGGTGCAGGTGCGCGCGCATCCCGGGCGGGAGCCCGGCGACGACCTCGCGCAGCACCCAGGACAGGTAGGCGCTCTGCAGCCTGCGGGTGGGGAACGTCGACGCGGTGACCCGCCGCAGCTCGGTGGCGAGCTCGGGGCCGAGAACGCCGTCGGGGTCGCCGCTTTCCCGCAGCGTTCTCGCCCAGTCCCAGAACGACGGGCCCGGCGCGATCGGCCCCTCGCACACGACGGTCTCGTCGGTGAACATCGTGACGTCGGCGGCCATCGAGTTCATCGCGAGCAGGGGGGACTGCTCGTGGCGCCAGATCCGGCCGGGGCCGGGCGGGAAGGGGTCGACGAGGTGCACGTCGAGGCCGTCGGGGCCGAGCTCGGGGGCGCTCGCGGCCAGCCGCTCCAGGATCCCGACGCCGCGCGGGCCCGCGCCGACGATCGCGATCGCAGAGCTCAAGGCGGGTCCTCCGCAGGGGGTCGGGGGCTCGCGCCGCGTCGCGCCGACGCCTCGACTCTAGGTCGGGATCGCGGCGGCGACCAGTGCGCAGGCCGTTGACGGCCGGCATCCCGGGTGCTGGAGTGGGGTCGTGGCCATCCGCGTTCCGCTGGTGTGTCGACGGCACGTCGACCTCGGTCGGGTGTGGTCGGCGGCGTGTCCGGGCTCCTGACGCCCCGGATCACGCAGCAGCCCGCCCACCCGCAGCACCGGCAAGGAGCACGACATGCCCGTGGAGTTCCTCGGCATGGGGGCCACCAACGACGGCACCGAGACGCGCCCGCGGTCCGGCCCCGCCTTCGACCCCGAGTTCACCGTCGCGCTGGCCCGCGCCCACGAGGAGTACGGCTGGGACCGCGTCCTCACCGCGTACGGCAGCGGCAGCCCCGACCCGGCGCAGGCGGCCGCGCTGATCGCGTGCCGCACCGAGCGGCTGCAGCTGCTCGTGGCGCACCGCCCGAACGTGTCCTACCCGACGTTCGCGGCGAAGACCATCGCCACCCTGGACGCCATCAGCGGCGGCCGCACCACCATCCACGTGATCACCGGCGGCAACGACCACGAGCAGCAGCGCGAGGGCGACACACTGCCCAAGGACCGCCGCTACGACCGCACGCGCGAGGCCATCCAGATCCTCAAGAAGGCGTGGACGGAGCGCGAGCCGTTCGACTTCCACGGCGAGCACTACCGGTTCACCGATTTCGTCCTCGACGTCGAGCCGCTGCAGAAGCCGCGACCGCGGATCTCGTTCGGCGGGTCGTCGCAGGCGGCGTACCGGGTCGGCGCGGAGGAGGCCGACATCTACGCCCTGTGGGGCGAGCCGCTCGCGGGCACGGCCGAGCAGATCCGCACGATCACCGAGCTCGCCGCGGCGGCCGGGCGGCCCGCGCCGACGTTCCAGGTGGCGTTCCGCCCGATCCTCGGCCGCACCGAGGAGGAGGCGTGGGAGAAGGCCTACGCCACCGTGGCCCGCATCCAGGAGCGGACGAAGGGCGGCGTGCAGCTCACCCGCAGGCACAAGCTCACCGACCCGGAGAACGCGGGCTCGCAGCGGCTGCTCGCGATCGCCGAGCAGGGGGAGCGGCACGACCGTGCGCTGTGGACGGTCACGGCGAAGGTGACCGGCGGCGCGGGCAACTCCACGGCGCTCGTCGGCACCCCGGAGACCGTGGCGGCCGCGCTGATGGACTACTACGACCTGGGCGTGCGGATCCTCTCGGCGCGCGGCTACGACCTGCTGGAGGACGCCAAGGAGTTCGGGCGGGAGGTCATCCCGCTGGTGCGCGCCGAGGTGGCCAAGCGGGACGCCGAGCAGCGGGCGTCGGTGCCCGCCTAGGAGCACCGACGCCGCGCCCGGGCGCGCGTCAGCTCCTGGCGTCGCGCCAGGCGACCCACTCCTTGACCAGGCCGAGGTCGTAGTCCGGGCCGCTCACGCCGATCGTGAACAGGCTCGCCCCCGCCGCGACGAGGTCGTCGGCGACCTCCTGCGGCGGCCGGGACACGCCGACGGAGCGTTCGATCTCACCCGGGTCGCGGCCGACGTCGGCGCAGTGACGGTCGAGGATCTCCGACTTGCGCCGGAACACCTCGACGTTGCCGAAGCTGTGCCAGATGGTGGCGTGCTCGGCGGTGTAGCGCAGCGTCTTGCGCTCCCCGCCGCCGCCGATCAGCACGGGGATGTCGCGGGTGGGGGCGGGGTTGAGCCTGGCCCAGCGGGCCCGGATGCGGGGGAGCGCCTGCGCGAGGTCGGCCAACCGGCGGCCGGCGGTGCCGAACTCGTAGCCGTACTCGTCGTAGTCGCGCTGGAACCAGCCCGCGCCGATGCCGAGGACGAGCCGACCGCCGGAGATGTGGTCGACGGTGCGGGCCATGTCGGCGAGCAGATCGGGGTTGCGGTAGCTGTTGCAGCTCACCAGGGCGCCGAACTCGACCCGGGTCGTGGACTCGGCCCACGCGCCGAGCATCGTCCAGCACTCGAAGTGCTTGCCGTCGGGGTCGCCGGACAGCGGGAAGAAGTGGTCCCAGTTGAACACGATGTCGACCCCGGCGGCCTCGGCCTCGGCGACGGCGGCGCGGATCTGCGCGTAATCGGCGTGCTGAGGCTGCAGCTGGACACCGATCCGGATGGGATGCGTCATGCCGTTGATCGTCCCACCGCCACGCGGGCGGCGCCGTCACTCACTGCACGTGATCAGATGATCACCAAACGTCATGGCGGCGGAACGGCTGGGTAACGTGATCGTAACGCGTTGTCGACATGGTTGACCCACTTCGGAGCAACGGGGGAGGCCACGAAGTGGACACCGTGCACGATCCCGCGGACGACGACGAGTCGTGGCCCGCGATCGGCACCACAGGCGCTCGGTTCGGCGGCGCGCAGCGGCGCAAGCGCGCGGCCAGGCAGAAGAAGGAGGCGGAGGCCGACACCGCCGCCCTCCCGGTCGTGCCGGCGGCCGACCCACCGGCCCACCACGCCGGAGCGCGCCAGCACGGCGCCCCCGCGGCGGAGCCCGCGCCGGCGGACGACCGACCGGCGGCCGAGGAGCCGGACGGGCCCGTGGTCGGGCTGACCGGGGCCCGCTTCGGCGGCGCCCGCAGGCGCAAACGCCGCCCGGACCCCGCGGCCTCCCGCCCGGAGGCCCCGCCGCCCCCGCCCAGGCCCACGCCGCGACCGGCGCCCTCGCCGGTCCCGCGGCCCGCGCCGCAGGAGGAGCCGGCCGAGGACGAGCCGGTCGCGGGCGGGTCGGCGTTCGTGCGCCCGTACGTGTTCACCCGCGGCCGCACGCGCGCGGCCTACGAGCTGTCGATCGAGACGCTCGTGTCCGCGGTCCCGCACGCGGCGCCGGCCGGCCTCACCGGCGAGCACCACGCCGTGCTGGGGCTGTGCCAGGAGCCGCGCTCGGTGGCGGAGATCGCCGCCCACGTCGGCGTGCCGCTCGGGGTGGCGCGGGTGCTCGTCGGCGACCTCGCGGCCGGGGGCAGCGTGGCCGTCCACCGCAGCACCGGCGTCGAGGGGCCCGACCTGGAGCTGATGCGCCGCGTCCTGAGCGGCCTCAAGCGCCTCTGACGGCGGGACGATCAGGCGGCGGGACGATCAGGCCGGTCCGAGCGGCCCGCGGAGCATGGGGGGCACGGCCGACGGGGGCACGGGCGGGGCGAAGTACCAGCCCTGCCCCGTGTCGCAGCCGAGCTTGCGCAGCCGCTCCAGTTGGGCCTCGGTCTCCACGACCTCGGCGGTGACCGACAGCCCGAGCGTGTGGGCGAGCTCGATGAGCAGCTCGAGCACCTCGAGGTCGGTCTCGTCGCAGTCGTCCTCCTGGTCCCCGCCGGTGCAGAACGGTCGCGTGAGGAACGGCCCGGCGAGCTTGAGCGCGTGCACGGGCAGCGTGCGCAGGTAGGCGAGGTTCGAGTAGCCGGTGCCGAAGTCGTCGATCGCGATGCGCACGCCGATCGCGGCGAGGTCGCGCAGCGCGTCGAGCGGCTCCCCGGTGGTGCCCATGAGGTCGCCCTCGGTGAGCTCCAGCTGCAGCGCGTGCGCCGGCCAGCCGGACTCGGCGAGGATGCGCGTGACGTCGGCGACGATGCCGGGCTCGCGGACCTGGCGGGCCGCCACGTTGACGCTGACGAAAAGCTGGGTGTCCGGGTTCTCGTCGCGCCAGCGGGCGGCCTGCCGGCAGGCCTCGCCGAGCACCCAGCGCCCGAGCGGCACGATCAGCCCGGTCTCCTCCGCGACCGGGATGAAGGCGTCCGGACCGATGCGGTCGCCGCCGGGCGGCTGCCAGCGCACCAGCGCCTCCACCCCGACCAGCCGCTGGTCGGACAGGCGTACGAGCGGCTGGTACTCCACCACGAACTCGCCGGCGTCGAGCGCCTCCGGGAGGCGGGCCGACAGCTCGAAGCGGGCCACGGCGGCCCGGTGGCGCTCGGCGTCGAACTCCGCGACCCGGTTGCGCCCGTCCTGCTTGGCCCACTGGAGGGTGGTGTCGGCCGCGCGCATGAGGTCGGCGGCCCCGACCAGCTCGCCCTTGCCCGACCCGCTGTCGGCGCGCTCGACGACGCCGATGCTCGCCGACACCACGATGCGGTGCGGGCCGGACACGACCGGGCGCCGCACGACGTCGAGGGCCCGCTCGGCCACGCGCAGCGGCTCGGCCTCGGGCCCCTCGACGAGGACCACGAACTCGTCGCCCGCCATCCGGGCGACCAGGCTCCGCCCCGCGCCGACGCCGCCGTCCTCGCCGATCTCGGTGGCGAGCCGGTGCGCCACGGCCTGCAGCACCTGGTCGCCGACCTCGTGGCCGAGGGTGTCGTTGACCGCCTTGAGGTCGTCGAGGTCGAGGTAGCAGACGCCGACCCGCCTGCCGGCGTCGAGCGCGGCCTCGAGCCGCTCGAAGAACAGGGTCCGGTTGGGCAGGCCGGTCAGCGGGTCGTGCAGGGCCTGGTGGCGCAGGGAGGTCTCGAGCCGGTGGCGCTCGGTGTCGTCGGCGACCATGGCGACGACGAAGCGGGGTGCCCCGTCGGGCGCGCGGACCAGCGACAGGACGAGCTCGGTCCAGATCGTGGTGCCGTCGGCGTGCGGGAAGGGCCGTTCGAGCCGGGCGTGCTCGCGCTCGCCCGACTGCATCGCGCGCACCACCTGCAGCAGCTCGCCGTCGTCCTCCGAGACGTACTCGTGCATGTCGCGGTGCAGGATGTCGCCGGGCGCGCGGCCGAACATCTCGCAGAGCGCGCGGTTGACCTCCACGATCTCGCCGTCGGCGGTGGCGATCGCGATGCCGATGGCCGCGTCGGCGAAGAGCACGCCGAAGCGGGCCTCGCTCGCCCAGCGCGCCTGCTCGGCGGCGGCGCGGGCGGCGAACGCGGCCGTGGTGATCCGTTCCTGCTCGGCGCGCGTGCGCTCCTGCAGCGCGGCGGAGTACCCGGCGGCGAGCGCGGCGAGCGCGGTGGCCCCGCGGTCGGGGTCGATGCGCGCCAGCGCCGGGCCGAGGACGCCGATCGTGCGTTCCAGCGCGGCCGGGTTGGTGAAGTGGGTGTCGACCAGCCAGCGCCCGACGGCCCGTGCGGTGGCCGGGTCGCCGTCCGCGGAGGCGGCGTGGAGCATCCGCTCGGCCCGGTCGACGAGCGCGGCGTGCAGCGCCGGACGCGGGAGCGGCACGAAGCCCGCCGCCTGCACGGCGGCGGCCCACGCGGCGCCGAGCGCCCGCGCTTCCTCGCCCATGGCCCGCGCTCCCGCTCGTCAAGGACCGCCCCGGAACTGGGCGATCTTGGCGCGGAGCCTACCGCTCCGCGCCGTTCACGGCCGGGGATCGGTTGAGGTCTGCTTGCGCCGGCCGCCCCGGCGCATGTTGCCGGTGGTGGTGCGGCGGCCGGGGTCGAGCAGCCGCTTCCACTTCGCCTGGGCGGCCTGCCGGCTCGACAGCTGCGCCTGCACCGCGTCGGCGACCTGCGCCCAGGTGAGCCCGTCGGCGCGGAGCCTGCGGATGAGGTCGCGCTCGTAGTAGTCGGCGAGCCTGCGCATCTCCCCGACGAGCGCGTACCACGCGGCCGCGGCGTCGCGGGTGAGCCCGCCGTCCTTGGACAGCTCCTTGAGCCGGTCCAGCCGCGCGGTGATCGACCGGTCGGGCCGTGCGACCACCGGGTCCACCCGGTCGAGCCAACGCACCGCTTCCTCGTAGTTCACACCGTCAATCATTCATTGACGCTTACGAATCGTCAACCGATCATGGACGGCGTGTCGCGGCCGAGCCCGCCCCGACGGCGGCCCGGGCGTCAGGCCGCCGTCAGGAAAGCCACATTCATGACGCTGCGCTTCAGGAAAGCCACATTCCTGAAGCGCCGGGGCGGGCGCGGGGAGGCAGGCGTCGGGGAGCGGGGTCAGGCGCCGAACGGCGCGACGGCGGTGACCCAGACGACGGGCTCGCCGACCTCGTCGGAGCCGGCCAGGTCGATCTCCGCGGTGATGGCCCAGTCGCGATGGCCCTCCGGGTCGTCGAGCACCTGCCGGACGATCCAGCGCTCCGGCTCCTCGACCACGGAGAACAGCTGGGGTCCGCGGGCGTCGGGCCCGGTGCCGATGCCGTCGTCGCCGTACTCGGCGAAGAACGGCTCGAGCGCCGTGCGCCAGGCCTCGGCGTCCCAACCCGCCTCGGCGTCGAGCTCGCCCAGCTCGTCGAACCGGTGCAGGGCGGCGAGCTCGACCCGGCGGAACATCGCGTTGCGGACCAGCACGCGGAAGGCGCGCTTGTTCTCGGTGACCGCGGTGGGGGTCTCGTCGAGCGCCTCCGGCTCGGGCTCCTCGCCCGCACCCGCGCCGGCGGCGAGCGCGGACCACTCGTCGAGCAGGCTGGAGTCGGTCTGGCGCACCAGCTCGCCGAGCCACTCCTCGACGTCGACGAGCTCCTCGGTCTTGGCCTCGTCCGGGACGGTCTGGCGCAACGCGCGGTAGGCGTCGGCGAGGTAGCGCAGCACGAGGCCCTCCGAGCGGGCGAGGCCGTAGTGCCCGATGTACTCGACGAACGTCATCGACTTCTCGTACATGTCGCGTGCCACCGACTTCGGCGACAGGTGCGCGTCCGCCACCCACGGGTGGCCGCGGCGGTAGGTCTCGAGCGCCGCGTGCAGCATCTCGTCGAGCGGCTTCGGGTAGGTGACGTCCTCGAGCAGCGCCATGCGCTCCTCGTACTCGATGCCCTCGGCCTTCATCGCCGCGACGGCCTCGCCGCGCGCCTTCTTCTCCTGCGCCTGCAGGACCGGGCGCGGGTCGTCGAGCGTCGCCTCGATCACCGACAGCACGTCCATCGCGTACTCGGGCGAGTCCCGGTCGAGCAGCTCGATCGCGGCCAGCGCGAACGGCGACAGCGGCTGGTTGAGCGCGAAGTCCAGCTGCAGGTCGCCGACGAGCCGGACGCGGCGGCCCTCCTCGTCGGGCTCGGGCAGCTCCTCGACCACCCCGGCCGCGCGCAGGGCCCGGTAGATCGCGATCGCGCGCAGGATGTGCTTGCGCTGGCGGGCCCGCGGCTCGTGGTTGTCCTCCAGCAGGTGGCGCATCGCCGCGAACGCGTCGCCCGGGCGGGAGATCACGTTGAGCAGCATCGCGTGCGTGACCTGGAAGTGGCTGGTGAGCGGCTCGGGCTGGGCCTTCTGCAGCTTCTCGAAGCTCGTCTGCGACCAGCCGACGAACCCCTCCGGCGGCTGCTTGCGCACCACGCGGCGGCGCTTCTTGGGGTCGTCGCCCGCCTTGGCGAGCAGGCGGGCGTTCTCCACCTCGTGCTCGGGCGCCTCGGCGACGACCGTGCCGACGGTGTCGAACCCCGCGCGGCCCGCTCGGCCCGCGATCTGGTGGAACTCCCGCGCCTTGAGCAGGCGGGTGCGCTTGCCGTCGAACTTCGACAGCGCCGTGAACAGCACCGTGCGGATCGGCACGTTGATCCCCACGCCGAGGGTGTCGGTGCCGCAGATGACCTTGAGCAGCCCGGCCTGGGCGAGCGTCTCGACGAGCCTGCGGTAGCGGGGGAGCATCCCGGCGTGGTGCACGCCGATGCCGTGGCGCACGAGCCGCGACAGCGTCTTGCCGAAGCCCGCGGTGAACCGGAACCGGCCGATCAGCTCGGCGATGGCCTGCTTGTCCTCCCTGGAGGAGACGTTGACGCTCATCAGCGCCTGCGCCCGCTCGACGGCCGCGGCCTGGGTGAAGTGCACGACGTAGATCGGGGCCTCGTCGCCCGCGAGCAGCTCGGCGATCGTCTCGTGCAGCGGGGTGAGGACGTACCGGAAGTGCAGCGGCACGGGCCGCTCGGCCGACGTGATCACCGCGGTGTCGCGGCCGGTGCGCCGGGTGAGGTCGTCGCGGAAGAACGACACGTCCCCGAGCGTGGCGCTCATCAGCAGGAACTGCGCCTGCGGCAGCTCGATGAGCGGCACCTGCCACGCCCAGCCGCGGTCCGGGTCGGCGTAGAAGTGGAACTCGTCCATGACCACCGAGCCGATGTCGGCGCGGGGTCCGGAGCGCAGCGCGATGTTGGCCAGGACCTCCGCCGTGCAGCAGATGATCGGGGCCTTCTCGTTGACGGCGGCGTCCCCGGTGAGCATGCCGACCTTCTCGGCGCCGAAGACGTCGATGAGCTGGAAGAACTTCTCGCTGACCAGCGCCTTGATCGGCGCGGTGTAGAACGTGCGCTCCCCGCGGGCGAGGGCCGCGGCGTGCGCGCCGACCGCGACGAGGGACTTCCCCGACCCGGTGGGCGTCGAGAGGATCACGTTCCCCCCGGTCACCAGCTCGAGCAGCGCCTCCTCCTGCGCCGGGTAGAGCGACAGGCCGCGCTCGGAGAACGCCCAGTCGGTGAACGCCTCGACGAGGGCGTCGGGGTCGGCGGTGGGCGGAAGCCGGTCGGTGAGGGTCATGATGCTTCGATCGTCCCCCACGTGCCCGGCGACGTGCAGTCGAGGGGCGGCTACGGTGAGTCCGTGACGGAGCGGGGGACTCGCAGCGGCGTGCCCGCCCTCGTCCCACCGATGCAGCCGGCCACCGTCACCGGCGACCCGCCCAGCGGTTCCGACTGGGTGGTCGAGGTGGCGTGGACGGGCCACCGCTGCATCGCCTACGTGGAGCCGGGGCGGCGGCGGGTGCGGCTGCTCTCCGGTGCCGACAACTCGATGACGTCGGCCTACCCCGAGCTCGCCGAGCCGCTGCTGCGCCGCTCGCCGCCCGGCGGCATGGTCCTCGACGGCACGCTCGTCGCCCGCGGCGAGGAGCACGCCGTGCGGCCGCGGCTGATCGCCCGCCGCAGCGCCCGCCACCGCCCGACCGAGGCCACGATCCGGCGCATCCCCGTCGACTACCAGGTCGCCGACCTGCTGTGGCTCGACGGCCACAGCACCACCCAGCTGCCCTACGCCGAGCGCCGCGCCCTGCTCGACGGGCTCGGTTTCCCCAGCCCGCCGGTGTGGACCACCTCGCCGCTGCCGGCCACCGAGATCGACACGATGCTCGCCATCGCCGAGCAGAAGGGCGCCGACGGGCTGCACGCCCGGCACCTGCGGGGCCGCTACCACCCGGGCGGGCGGTCGCGGTTCTGGCTGCGCGTGCCCGTCACCCGCACCCGGCAGGTGCTCGTCGGCGGCTGGACGCCCGCCGACCCGCACCGGCCCGAGACGGTGGGCACACTCCTGCTCGGCGCGCCGGTGCAGGAGCGTCCCGGCGCGCTGCACTACGTGGGTCGTGTCGGGGTGTCGCTGGGGGAGCGGCGCCGGCTCGCCGAGGCGCTGGCCGAACGGGAGCAGCAGGCGCCTGCGTTCCTCGACGCGGTGCCACCCGCGGCAGCCCGCCACGCCCGGTGGGCCCGCCCGGAGCTGGTGGGCCTCGCCGAGTTCTCCGGCTGGATCGGCGGCGGCCGCATGCGCCGCCCGTTCTGGCGCGGGCTGGTCGACCCCGCCGAGGTCCGCGACGACCGGTGGGCGAACCCCCCGGAGCCCGCGCCCGCGGCCGAACAGCCGCCGAGCGCCCCGGCCGAGGCGCCCCAGGCGCCACCCGCGCCCGAGGAGCCACCCGCGGCCGCCGACGAGCCGTCCGCCCCGGTCGAGGAGGAGCCGGCGCCAGAGCCGCCCGCCGAGGAGGCGGGGATGACGCGGCGGCTGGAGCAGCACTTCGTCTACAACTCGCTGAACACCATCGCCGCGCTGATCCGCACCGACCCCGGGCGGGCGCGGGACCTGCTGATCGGGTTCGCCGACCTGTCGCGGGCCGCGGACCGGGTGGGCGGCAGCACGCTCGGCGACGAGCTCGCCGCCGTGCACGGGTACCTGCAGCTGGAACAGGCCCGGTTCGGCAGGCGGCTGCAGGTGGCGGTGGACGTCGAGCCCACCCTGCACCCGATCCCGGTGACCCCGATGCAGATCCTCGCCGCGGTGCGCGAGGTCGTGCAGCGCGACATCGAACCGCGGCCCGAGGGCGGCCTGCTCACCCTCGCCGCCCGGCCCGTCGAGGGCGGGTGCGAGGTGCGGGTGACCGGCGGCGCGGCGACCGCCCGGACGATCCGGCTGCCCGCGTAGCCGCCGGGTCGCCGCGATCCGCCGGACGAGTCGCCGGCTCCGGCTCCCCGAGTGATCGCGGGCTCGGTACCGTGCCCACATGCTGGGCCTTCCCGACGGCACCCGCGCGTGCCTCTTCGACCTCGACGGCGTGCTGACCGACACCGCGAGCGTGCACGCCGCGGCGTGGAAGCAGATGTTCGACGAGTACCTGCGGGCCCGCGCCGAACGTGAGGGCACCGAGTTCCGGCCCTTCGACATCGCCACCGACTACGCCGCCTACGTCGACGGCAAGCCCCGGCTGGAGGGCACGGACTCGTTCCTGCGCTCCCGCGGCATCGAGCTGCCCGCGGGCGGCCCGGACGACCCCCCGGACGCCGAGACCGTGTACGCGCTCGCCACCCGCAAGAACGCGCTGGTCCAGGAGAAGATCGTCACCGTCGGGGTCGAGGTCTACCCCGGATCGGTGCGCTACCTGCGCGCGGTCAAGGAGGCCGGGCTGGCCACGGCCGTCGTGTCGTCCTCGGCGAACGCGAAGCAGGTGCTCGAGGTCGCGGGGCTCGCCGACCTCATCGACCACCGCGTCGACGGGATCACGGCGAAGGAGCGCGGGCTGCCCGGCAAGCCCGCCCCCGACACGTTCCTCGCCGCCGCCCAGGACCTCGGGGTGGGCAAGGACGAGGCCGTCGTGTTCGAGGACGCCCTGGCCGGCGTCGCCGCCGGCCGGGCGGGCGGGTTCGGCTTCGTGGTCGGGGTCGACCGGCTCGGGCAGGCCGAGGCGCTGAAGGAGCACGGCGCCGACGTCGTCGTCACCGACCTCGCCGAGCTGCTGGAGGGCACCTCATGAGCCCCGATCCAGGCCGCGTCTTCGCGGTCGAGCCGTGGGTCGTGCGGGAGCCGTGGTTGGACCTGGACCGGATGGGTCAGGTCGAGTCGGTGTTCGCGCTGTCCAACGGGCACATCGGGCTGCGGGGCAACCTCGATGAGGGGGAGCCGCACGCGATGCCGGGGACGTATCTGAACTCGTT
>Ga0310823_100271_pt1 | contig 50797 bp, 40 predicted proteins | sample P4_ome_3_FD_201316 | JGI IMG/M metagenome (GOLD analysis project Ga0310823, IMG submission 201316) | Sorghum-adapted microbial communities from Joint BioEnergy Institute, Emeryville, California, United States - P4_Day56_Rep3 | ecosystem: Engineered > Bioreactor > SSF (Solid state fermentation) >...
GTGACCGGCGATGCAGAGCCGGGCGAGCCGGTCGGCCAGCGCCCTGGTGACGCCCGGTCCGTCCACCGGCAGCACGTCGAGCAGGTCGGGGAAGCGGGTGACCTCGGCGTAGAGCAGGCGCCGCATCGCCCAGGAGCGCTCGTCGCAGTAGCAGCGAAGCAGCTCGTGCCCCACAGCCTCCAGCATCGCGCGCAGGTCGTCGCCGCGATCGGCCATCCGCTCGATCGCGGCCATAATCTCGGCCGTCAATGTCGCGGCCGCCGCCTCGATCGCGTGCCGGAACAGGTTCGCCTTGTCGGTGAGGTGGTTGTACACCGTGGGCTTCGCCACGCCTGCCTCGGCGGCGATCTCGTTGACGCACGCCTGCGCGTAACCCTGACGCGAGAAGACCGCGAAAGCGGCGTTCAGAATCGCTCGCCGCTTGTCGATGCGCCCACGTTGGGGCTTGCGCCCGGTAGCCGACAGGACCCGTACGTCGCTCACAGCCTGTGAGCCTATCGCGCTGCAACAGATCAGAAACAAACGGGTTCAATTGTCTGAACTCGCTTGCGTAGTACCCGAGCGAGCACTAACTTGAACCTACTGGTTCAAGTGCGCGTCCGTTGATGTGGAGACACCGATGACGCAAGCGCGTGACGACAGGCTCGATCCCGCACTGCTGCGACTGGTGGGCGTGGTGCTGCTGGGCGGGATCATGGGCATCCTTGACGGCACGATGGTGGCCGTCGCGGTCGACACCCTCACCGCCAGGTTCGACACCGCGGTGAGCACGATCGGCTGGGTCTCCACCGGCTACCTGCTCGCCCTCACCGCGACGATCCCCGTGACCACGTGGGCGGTGGACCGTTTCGGGGCCCGTCGGCTCTGGCTGTTCGGTCTGCTGTTGTTCCTGTCCGGCTCGCTGGCGTCCGGACTCGCCTGGAACGTCGCCAGCCTGATCGTGTTCCGGCTCGCACAGGGCGTCGGGGCGGGCATCCTCGACCCACTCGTGTTGACCCTGCTCGCCCGAGCCGCCGGACCAGCCCGCGCGGGACGGGTGATGGGCCTGATGGGAGCGGTCCTGCCGCTCGGTCCGGTGCTCGGTCCGGTCGTCGGCGGGATCGTCCTAGACACTCTGAACTGGCGCTGGATGTTCCTGGTCAACCTTCCGATCGGGGCGGTCGCGTTTCTGCTCGCCCTGCGCGTCGTGCCGGTCGATTCGCCGGCGGAGGAGCAGCCCCAGAGCCGTCTCGACGTGCTCGGCCTGGCGCTGAGCGGCCCCGGGGCGGCGGCGCTGATCCTGGCCCTGACCCAGGTCGCGCAGACCGGCAGGTTCCTGGCCGGGCCGGTGCTCCTCCCGCTCGTTCTCGGCGCCGCTCTGCTGGTCGCCTACGTCGTGCACGCACTCCGGGTGCGGGACGTGCCACCGCTGATCGACGTCCGGCTGTTCCGCAGCAGAAGCTTCTCCGCCAGCGTGACGGTGCAGGGGCTGGTCGGGGTGGCCTCGTTCTCGATCCTCTTCGTGCTGCCGCTCTACTACCAGCAGATGCAGGGAGCCGGTGACGGCGCGTTCGTCGCCGGGTTGCTGGTGGCTCCGATGGGGCTCGGCTCCGTGCTCGCCATGCCGGTGGCCGGGCGGCTCAGTGACCGGCTCGGTGCCCGCGGTCTCGCCCTGGGTGGGGCGGTGGTGGCCGCGCTGAGTGCCCTCGCCTTCACCCGGATCGATGCGGACACCCACCCGGTCTGGTCGGGGCTGGCGGCGTTCGTCATCGGCGGCGGCCTGGGCTTCGTCGGAGCTCCGACGATGGGTTCGCTGTACCGCACCCTGCCCGGGCACCTGGTGCCGCAGGGCAGTTCCGTGCTCTACATGCTCAATCAGCTCGGCGCCTCGATCGGGATCGCGGTGGTGGCGGTCATCGTCGACGTCGCTGGACAGGACGACCCGATGCGGGGCTTCCACGGAGTCTACTGGTGGGTCTTCGCGACCGTCCTCGTCATCCTGGCCGGCAGCGCCCTGCTGCCGGGGCGGCCCGAGGAGGCCGCGGCGACCCCGGCGGACCCGGCCGACCCGGCGGCCGTGCCGACGACGGCGCACTGAGTCTTCGCGCGGATCGCGGTGGGGCAGCCGACCCCGAGCCCGGTGTCCCGAGTGGACAGCGACGAACAAGGCGGTGAGCCGGACGGGGCGGGGTTGGCCGCCCTGCAACGTGCCATCCCCGGCCAGTTGGCCGAATCCACAACATGATCTTGTCGGCAGGCGGCTCGGCGCGTTGCTGAACGCAGGCCGACGATTGCCGAGTTTCGGATGTCTCGTGTCCTTGGTCGCTGTTCTCGACTGGGCCGTCCGTCTTCGGGTGATCTGGTGACACCTCTCGGCGGGCGACCGCCCTACCGAGGCCGCCGTATCGGCGGCGTGACCCGCGTCACCATTACTGCCGCTATTCGGTGTCCGGTGCCTGATTCGTGCCACAACAAGCCGAATGCACGAACTCAATGTCGTTACATACGTAACTCTTTCCACAAATAACTTGCTACTTTGCTTCAAAGACGTGTATAAATCAACTGGCAAGATCTAGACCTGTTTCGGAAACGCCGGGTATCCCCTGTGGGGAGTCGCCTGCCCCGCTGCTCAACTCCGTGCAGGTGTCGATCTTCGCCGAGGTGGACCACGCCTGCGAGCAACGGACGTCGAACGGGGGTTTCCATGCGTATCCTCGTTGCTGAAGACCGAGCGCGGACACCCCAGCCACTCGGCGATGCCCTGGCACGCAACGGATACCGGGTCATCACCGCTGACACCGGTGGCGCCGTCCTCGCCGCGTACGGTGACGTGGATCTGGTGCTGCTCGATGTCGACCTGGCGGACATCGACGGGCTGGAGGTGTGCCGCCGCATCCGAGCACACAGCCAGACGCCGATAATCGCGTTGACCGAGGCCACCGCCGGCGTCGACCGCGTCCTGGTGCTTCACGCAGGCGCCGACGACTGCCTCAACAAGCCGTACGAGTTGCGGGAGTTGCTGGCCCGCATCGACGCCGTGACGCGCCGGTTCCGTGCTTCCCACGATCGGTGTCGGCAGATGAGAAGCCTCTCGATCGGCGGGCTCTGCATCAACGCGGAAGCACGAGACGTCCGGATGCACGGGCAGCCGGTCGACCTGACCCGCAAGGAGTTCGACCTGCTGTATCACCTGGCAAGCAACTCCGGCAGCGTGCTCAGCCGCGAACGGCTGATGGCCGAGGTGTGGGGCGACTCGACCGCGCACACCCGCACCGCACGGGCCAGCCGCACCATCGACACCCACGTCAGCTCGATCCGCAGCAAGATCGGTAGCAAGTGGATCCGTACCGTGCGGGGCGTCGGCTTTCAGTTCGGTGTGGCAGACCAGACCACCTGACCCTTCGCCGGACGTCGTGATGGTTGCACCCGGCCGGGCGAGGTGATCCTCCCCACCAGCAGGCCCGGACCTCCGTCTCGGCCGCCCCTGCGGCCGAGACGGATCGGGCGCGGGAGGTGGGCGTCCGGCTGAGCCGCCCGGCCGCACCACCCGAGCCCGACCCGCGCCGCGGGCCGTGGATTCCCGGCCGGCGGCGCGGGTGTCGCGGGCGGGAATCGGCGTGCGTCCCCGGGAGCCTCCCGGCGCCAGCGGGTGGCGCGTGCCGGCGCGGCGCCACCCGGCGTCCGCGGTCCGGGTGGCGCCGGCTCGGGTCGCCGGGCCCGCGTGCCGACGTCTCGCCCCGGTTCCAATCCCGCAGCTGCGTTCGCCTCGTCGGCCGCCGGTCGGGTTGACAATACTCTGACGATTTTCTGCGCATGGTTTTGCGGTCGCCCGCTTGCGGGTGACACCGGCATGTCGCAGGATCAGACCAGAATCAATCATTTGCATCTTCCTGTTCCGCACCGACGGTGGTGCGCGCGAAATCGCGACCTCACCTGCCTCCGACACATGTCAAAAGACTGCACATTGGACGACCAGGCGAGCCGGGAGAAGCTCATGGATGCTTCTGTCATCATTGTTGGTGCGGGACCGACCGGACTAATGCTGGCCGGCGAACTTCGGCTGGCCGGAGTCGACGTCACCGTCCTGGAGCGCCTGCCCCGGCGTACCGGTGAATCGCGCGGAATCGGTTTCACCGTCCGGACCATGGAGGTCTTTGACCAGCGCGACCTGCTGCGCCGGTTCGGCGCCTTTCAGACCACCACGCTCGCCCACTTCGGCGGACTTCCGCTTGACCTCGCCGTCCTTGGGACGAGACACCACGCCGCCCGGACGGTGCCCCAGTCCGAGACCGAGCGGGTGCTGGAGAACTGGGCGACGGAACTCGGCGCGGACATCCGGCGCGGACACGAGGTCATTGGGCTGACCGACAGCGGCACCGAGGTTTCGGTGCGGGTCCGCAACGCCGACGGCGAGCACACCCTGCGTGCCCGCTACCTGGTTGGCTGCGACGGCGGCCGGAGCACCGTCCGGCGTGCCGCCGGCTTCGACTTTCCCGGCACCGCGGCCACCACCGAGCTGTTCCTGGCCGACCTGCGCGGCGTCGAGCTCGAACCGCGCATGATCGGTCAGCAGGTGGCCGGCGGCATGGTGATGGTCGCCCGGCTGCCGGACGGCACCCACCGCATCATCGTCGGCGAGCGCGGCGCTCCACCGCAGCGGCGGAACAGCCCGCCTCGTTTCGAGGAGGTCGCGGACGCCTGGAAGCGCCTCACCGGGGAGGACATCTCGCACGCCGAGCCGGTCTGGGTGAGCGCCTTCGGCGACGCCGCCCACCTGGTTACCGAGTACCGGCGGGGCCAAGTGCTGCTCGCTGGCGACGCCGCCCACGTCCACCTGCCGGCCGGTGGACAGGGAATGAACACCGGCATCCAGGACGCGGTGAATCTGGGCTGGAAGCTGGCCGCCGTCATCGGCGGCGCGCCGGAGTCGCTGCTCGACACGTACCACACCGAGCGGCACGAGGTGGGCCGGCAGTTGCTGATCAACGCCCAGGCCCAGGGCCAGCTCATTCTCGGCGGCAGCGAGGTGCAGCCGCTGCGTGACGTCCTGTCTGAGCTGATCGGGTACGAGGAGGTGGCCCGGCACCTGGCCGCGAAGGTCAGCGGCCTGGACATCCGGTACGACGTCGGGCGCGGCCACCCGCTGCTCGGCGCGCGCATGCCGCACCTGGAGCTCCGGGTCGGCACCCGCGAGACCAGCACCACCCGGCTGCTGCGGGCAGGCCGCGGAGTGCTGCTCGACCTGGCAGACAACGACCGGGTGCGGACCCGGGCGCGGCCCTGGCGGCACCGGGTCGACATCGTCACCGCGGTCGCCCCGGAGCTGCCGTCGGACAGCCCGCTTGCCGGGATCACCGCGGTGCTGCTGCGACCAGACGGCCACGTCGCGTGGCTGGCACCCGGCAGCCACCACGACCTGCCCATGGCCCTGAACCGCTGGTTCGGGCCTGCCCGCTGACGTCTTGCGAGAGGACACCATGCACAGCACGTTGATCGTGGCGAGGATGGCGCCGGAGTCGGCAGAGGAGGTCGCCCGGATCTTCGCCGGGTTCGACGAGACCCCCACGCCGCACCTCATGGGAACCCGGCGGCGGCAGCTCTTCAGCTACCGTGGCCTCTACTTCCACCTGCAGGACTTCGACGACGACACCGGCCGCGAACGGATCGAGGAGGCGAAGACCCAGCCCGCCTTCATCCAGGTGAGCGCCGACCTCAAGCCGTACATCACCGCGTACGACCCGGCCACCTGGCGCTCGCCGGCCGACGCCATGGCGCGGCGGTTCTACCACTGGAGCGCATCGTGACCGCGGCCGGTGACCGTCGGGTCGTGATCACGGGCATCGGCGTCATCGCGCCGGGCGGGGTGGGGGTGAAGGACTTCTGGCAGCTCCTCACCGATGGGCGGACCGCGACCCGGCGGATCTCGTTCTTCGACCCGTCGCCGTTCCGCTCGCAGGTGGCGGCCGAGGTCGACTTCGATCCCGAGCTGCACGGACTGCGCCCGCAGGAGATCCGCCGGATGGATCGGGCGGCACAGTTCGCGGTGGTGACCGCCCGACAGGCGGTGCGCGACAGTGGGCTCGAGTTCGACGCCCTCGATCCGCTGCGCACCGGCGTGACCATCGGCAGTGCGGTCGGCGCCACGATGGGGCTGGACCAGGAGTACCGCACGGTCAGCGACGGCGGCCGGCTCGATCTCGTCGACCACCGGTACGCGGTGCCGCACCTCTACAACTACCTGGTGCCCAGCTCGTTCGCGGCCGAGGTGGCCTGGGCGGTGGGGGCCGAGGGGCCGGTCAGCGTGGTGTCGACCGGCTGCACCTCCGGGCTCGACGCGGTCGGGTACGCGGCCGAGGTGATCCGGGAGGGCACGGCCGACGTGATGGTGGCGGGGGCGACCGACGCTCCCATCTCTCCGATCACGGTCGCCTGCTTCGACGCGATCAAGGCGACCACACCGCGCAACGACGATCCCGAGCACGCCTCCCGGCCCTTCGACGCCAGCCGCAACGGGTTCGTCCTCGGCGAGGGGGCCGCGGTCTTCGTGCTCGAGGAGTTGAGCGTGGCCCGGGCCCGGGGAGCGACGATCTACGCCGAGGTGGCGGGGTACGCCACCCGCTCGAACGCGTTCCACATGACCGGGCTGCGTCCGGACGGCCGGGAGATGGCCGAGGCGATCCGGGTCGCGCTGGCCGAGGCCAGGCTCGATCCGGAGGACATCGACTACGTCAACGCGCACGGCTCCGGCACCAAGCAGAACGACCGGCACGAGACCGCCGCGTTCAAGCGCAGCCTCGGCGAGCACGCGTGGCGGGTGCCGGTCAGCTCGATCAAGTCGATGATCGGTCACTCGCTCGGCGCCATCGGATCGATCGAGATCGCCGCCTCCGTACTGGCGATGACGCACCACGTCGTGCCGCCCACCGCCAACCTGCACAATCCGGACCCCGAGTGTGACCTCGACTATGTGCCGCTGGTGGCCCGTGACTGGCGGACCGACGCGGTCCTGTCGGTGGGCAGCGGGTTCGGTGGATTCCAGAGCGCGATGGTGCTCGCCCGACCGGACCGGGATCGGCGATGACCGCACGGGCCGTCGTCACCGGGCTCGGCATCGTCGCGTCCAACGGCATCGGGCGCGACGCGTACTGGGCCGCGACGCTCGCCGGCCGCAGCGGCATCGGCCGGATCACCCGCTTCGACCCCACGCCGTACCCGGCCCGGCTCGCCGGTGAGGTGTCCGGGTTCGCGGCCGAGGAGCTCCTGCCGAGCCGGCTGCTGCCCCAGACCGACCGGATGACCCGGTTCGCGCTGGTCGGCGCGGACTGGGCGTTCGCCGACGCCGGGATACGGCCACAGGAGCTGCCCGAGTTCGACATGGGAGTGGCCACGGCGAGTCACGCCGGAGGGTTCGAGTTCGGCCAGAACGAGCTGAAGGCACTGTGGAGCAGAGGTGGCCAGTACGTCAGCGCCTACCAGTCCTTCGCCTGGTTCTACGCGGTCAACAGCGGCCAGATCTCCATCCGGAACGGAATGCGGGGCCCGAGCAGCGTGGTGGTCAGCGACCAGGCGGGTGGGTTGGACGCGGTCGCCCAGGCCCGCCGGCAGATCCGCAAGGGCATCCCGCTGATGGTCGCCGGGGCGATGGATTCCTCGATCTGCCCCTGGGGCTGGGTGGCGCAACTCGCGTGCGGCCGGATCAGCGTCAGCGAGGCGCCCGACCGGGCGTACCTGCCGTTCGATGCCGAGGCCTGCGGATACGTCCCGGGCGAGGGCGGCGCCCTGCTGATCATCGAGGAGGCCGACCACGCCCGGCGGCGCGAGGCACCCCAGGTGTACGGCGAGATCGCCGGGTACGCCGCGACGTTCGACCCGCGGCCCGGCAGCGGCCGGGACAGCGGCCTGCGCCGGGCCATCGAGCAGGCGCTGCGGGACGCGGAGATCCCACCGGACGGAATCGACGTGGTCTTCGCCGACGCTGCGGCGACACCGGAACTTGATCAGGTCGAGGCGACCGCGATCACCGGCGTCTTCGGGCCCGGCGGGGTTCCGGTGACCGCACCCAAGACGATGACGGGTCGGCTGTACTCCGGTGCCGCCCCGCTGGACCTGGCCGCGGCGTTGCTGAGCATCCGGGACGGGATCATCCCGCCGACCACGCACGTCCGGCTCGCCGACCGGTACGAGATCGACCTGGTACGGAACGCGCCACGCACCGCCCCGGTGCGGGCGGCACTGGTGCTGGCCCGCGGCTACGGCGGATTCAACTCGGCGATGGTGGTGCGCGCCCCGACCTGAACCCCGCGCCGGCACACACCACCCCCTGACGGAGCCTGACAGAAAGGAAGGACGGAGATGAGCACGGCCCAGACGGGCTCGTTCACCGACGACGATCTCAGGCGCATCCTGCGCGAGGGCGCCGGCTCCGACGAGAGCGTCGACCTCGACGGCGACATCCTCGACAGCACGTTCGAGGAACTGGGCTACGACTCGCTGGCACTGCTGGAGACCGGCAGCCGGATCGAACGCGAGTACCAGATCACGCTCGAAGACGACGCCGTCTCCGGCGTCCGCACTCCCCGCGAACTGATCGACCTGGTGCAGCAGCGGCTCGCGGCCCGGCCGAGCTGAGGGGTGCCGGCGGAGTCACCGGCCGAACCACCGGAACGAGACACGAGGAGTGAGATGACCACAGAACCGTCGAGGGTCGCGCTGGTCACCGGCGCCACCAGTGGGATCGGACTGGCCGTGACGCGGCAGCTCGCCGCGGCCGGGCACCGGGTGTTCATCTGCGCCCGGACCGCCGAGCGGGTGGCCGGCACGGTGAAGGATCTGCAGGGCGAGGGGTACGACGTCGACGGCGTTCCCGGGGACGTCAGCTCCCCGGAGGACGTCCGCGCCGTGGTACGGGCCGCGGTGGACCGGTACGGACCGATCGACATCCTCGTCAACAACGCCGGCCGCAGCGGCGGCGGAGTGACCGCGGAGATCACCGACGAACTCTGGTTCGACGTGATCAACACGAATCTGAACAGTGTCTTCCTGGTGACCCGCGAGGTCCTCACCGCCGGGGGAATGCGGGCCAAGCGGTGGGGTCGAATCATCAACATCGCCTCTACCGCCGGCAAGCAGGGCGTCGTCTTGGGTGCACCGTACTCGGCCTCCAAGCACGGGGTGGTCGGCTTCACCAAGGCGCTCGGCAACGAACTGGCGCCGACCGGCATCACCGTCAACGCGGTCTGCCCCGGGTACGTCGAGACACCGATGGCGCAGCGGGTCCGGCATGGGTACGCCGCGGCGTACGGCACCTCCGAGGAGGAGATTCTGCGTCGCTTCACAGCCAAGATCCCGCTTGGCCGTTACGCGACGCCGGAGGAGGTCGCCGGTCTGGTCGGCTATCTCGCCTCGGACACCGCGGCGTCGATCACCTCGCAGGCGCTCAACGTCTGCGGCGGCCTCGGCAACTTCTGACTGCGCCTTCGAACCGGAACACCGACCGTCCGAGCCGGCCCACCCGCCACCCACGTGTCCGCCCTGGCCGGCGACGAGAGGAGAGAGCATGACCCAGCACGAGCCGCGTGAGGTGGAGCACACCATCACCGTGCACGCCCCCGGCACCGAGGTCTACCGGCTGCTGGCCGAGGTGGAGAACTGGCCACGGCTCTTCCCACCCTCGGTGTACGTCGACTACCTGGAGCGGAACGGGAACGAGGAACGGATCAGGATCTGGGCCACCGCCAACGGCGACGTCAAGAGCTGGGCCTCGCGCCGGCGGCTTGACCCGGAGGCGCTGCGCATCGAGTTCCGGCAGGAGGTCTCCGCGCCTCCGGTGGCGGAGATGAGCGGTACCTGGATCATCGAGCCACAGGGTCCCGACGAGACCCTGCTGCGCCTGCTGCACCGGTACCGGGCCGTCGGCGACGACCCGGACGGACTGGCCTGGATCGAGCAGGCGGTCGACAGCAACAGCCGCGCCGAGCTGGGCGCGCTGAAGACCAACCTGGAACTCGCCGCCGGCGCAGAGGAGCGGCTCCTCTCGTTCACCGACAGCATCCGGGTCAACGGTGCCGCCAAGGACGTCTACGACTTCGTCAACGAGGCCCAGCTGTGGGCGGAACGGTTGCCCCACGTCGCCCGGGTCCGTCTCACCGAGACCACCCCGGGCCTGCAGGTGCTCAACATGGACACCCGCACCCGCGACGGGGCAACGCACACCACCGAGTCGATCCGGGTCTGCTTCCCGCACCGGCGGATCGCGTACAAGCAGACCACGCTTCCGGCCCTGATGACCCTGCACACCGGGTACTGGGAGTTCACCGAGGACGACCAGGGCTGGACCACAGCCACCTCGCAGCACACAGTGATGATCGACAGCGAGAAGATCACCCAGGTGCTCGGGCCGGGGGCCGGGGTGACCGAGGCCCGGTCGTTCATTCGGGAGGCCCTCGGCAACAACAGCCGCGCGACGCTCCGGCACGCCAAGGAGTACGCGGAAGCGAGGCGCTGACCGGTGACCGGCCGCCTAGACACCGACGTGATCGTCGTCGGGGCGGGACCGGTCGGGCTCGTGCTCACCGGCGAACTGCGTCTCAACGGCGTTCGCGCCATCACGCTGGAACGGCTGCCCGAGCCGACCGGCGAGTCCCGGGCCTCGATCCTGCACGCCCGGACCATGAGCCTGTTCGCCGAACGGGGGGTGCTCGACTGGCTGGGCCCGGTTCCCGAGGGCGGACCCGGTCACTTCGGCGGCATCCGGCTGGACCTGGCCGCCGCTGCCCCCGGGCATCCCTTCGCCGGCCAGTGGGAGTGCCCGCAGGCCCGGCTGGAGGTGGTGCTCGGGGAGTGGGTCGCCGACCTGGGCGCCGACGTCCGGCGTGGCCACCTGGTGACCGGACTGCGCCAGCACCCCGACCGGGTCGAGGTCGACGTACGCACGCCCGACGCCGACGGGATCCGCCGGCTGAGCGCGGCGTACGTGGTCGGCTGCGACGGCGAGGACAGCACGGTGCGCCGGTTGGCCGGCATCGACCTGGCCGGTGCCGGCGCCACCCGGCAGATGCTCCGAGCCGACGTGGTCGGGATCGACATCCCGAACCGGCGGCTGCAACGTCTGCCCAATGGTGTCGCCACCGCGTACCGCCGGGCCGACGGCACGACCCGGTTGATGGTGCACCGGTATGGGCGGCCGCCCCGGACCGGGCAGCCAGCGCCCGACTTCGCCGAGGTGGTGGCGCTTTGGGCCGAGGTGACCGGCGAGGACATCGGCCACGGTGTGCCTCGCTGGGTCAACCGGTTCGACGATGCCTGCCTCCAGGCGACCCGGTACCGGATCGGGCGGGTCCTGCTCGCCGGCGACGCCGCACACGTGCAGATGCCGATCGGCGGGCAGGCGCTCAACCTCGGCATCCAGGACGCGATCGACCTCGGGAGCAAACTCGCCGCCCGGGTCACGGGTGCGGCCGACGAGGCCGTCCTCGACGCGTACCACGCTGGTCGGCACCCGGTCGGCGCACGCACCCTCACCAACATCAGGGCCCAGGCCCACCTGCTGTTCGGCGCCGACGTCGACGCGCTGCGTGCCACGTTCGCCGAGCTGCTCTCCATCGACGTGGTCCGGGACCACCTCGCCCGGATGATCAGCGGCCTCGACGTACCGGAGACGACCGTGACCGCCGGCGCCGGCGAGCCGGCGTCCCCGGCGACGCAGGGCCACCGAACCCGTTCCGCCGCACCCGACAGGAGCGCCAAAATGGAAAAACTCACCGGCAGGACAGCTTTGGTCACCGGCTCCAGCCGGGGCATCGGCCGGGCCACCGCGCAGCGGCTGGCCAGGGAGGGTGCCCTGGTCGCCGTGCACTACGCGACGAACGAGGAGGCGGCGCGGGAAACCGTCGAGCTGATCGAGAAGGATGGCGGTCGCGCCTTCCCGGTCCGCGCCGAGCTGGGCGTCCCCGGTGACGTACACGAACTCTTCCTCGGTCTGGAGCAGGGGCTGAAGGAACGCACCGGGGACACGACGCTCCACATCCTGGTCAACAACGCGGCGGAGACCTCGCCGACCGGCATCCCGCCGGCTGACGTCACGCCGGAGCAGTTCGACCGGTACGTCGCGATCAACGCCAAGGCACCCTTCTTCATCGTCCAACGGGCACTGGACCTGATCCCCGAGGGCGGGCGCATCATCAACATCTCCTCCGGGCTCACCCGCTGCGCCAACCCCGATCAGGTGGTCTACGCGATGACCAAGGGGGCGATCGAACAGATCACCCTGCACTTCGCCCGGTACCTCGGGCCGCGCGGGATCACCGTGAACACGGTGGCACCCGGCATCACCAACAACGGCAACCCGGTCTTCGACGTGCCGGAGATCGTGGTCGAAATGGCGCGGCTGTCGGCGTTCCGGCGTGTCGGCGAGGCCGCGGACGTCGCGGACGTGGTCGCCTTCCTCGCCAGCGACGACGCCCGCTGGATCACCGGGGCGTTCATCGACGCCAGCGGCGGCACCCTGCTCGGGCAGTGAACCGGGCACCGACTCGACGAGGAGACGGCATGATCTCCGACAGTACCCGCGTCGCCCTGGTGACCGGCGCCAACAGGGGCATCGGTCGGGCCATCGCGCGCGGGCTCGGCAAACGTGGTTGCCACGTCTACCTGGGAGCGCGTGACGAGGGCCGGGGCCGCGCCGCCGAGCGCGAGCTGCGCGCCGAGGGCCTCGACGTCCACTTCATACGCCTCGACGTGACCGACGAGTTCTCGGTGACGCTCGCCGCGAAACGCATCGAGGAGGAGGTGGGGCGGCTCGACTCGCTGGTCAACAACGCCGGCATCGGCGGGCCGCCCCTGCCGCCCAGCCAGACCCCGATCGAGCAGGTGCGGCGCACGTTCGAAACGAACGTGTTCGGCGTGATCACCGTGACCAACACCATGATGCCGCTGCTGCGGCGCTCGGCTGCCGGCCGGATCGTGAACGTCAGCAGCCTGCTCGGGTCGCTGCGGCACGCCGCCGACCGGACCGATCCGACCGGGGTCTTCCCGCCCGGGGTGTTCCCGGCGGTCCTGGACTACAACACGTCGAAGGCGGCGCTCAACGCGATCACCGTCACCTACGCGAACGAGCTGCGCGACACCGGAATCCTGGTCAACGCGGTCTCTCCGGGCTTCGTCGCCACCGACATCAACGACCACCGGGGCGTCCTCACCCCGGAACAGGGCGCCCGCATCCCGGTGCTGCTGGCGACCCTCGGCGACGACGGGCCCACGGCCGCCTTCCTCACCGAGGACGGAACGCCGACCGGGCGGCGGCTGGAGTGGTGATGGTCGACGGAGACGCCACCGAGATGAGTACACCCACCCCGCCCTCGGGTCGGGCCGGCCCCGCCGACCGTCCCGGCCCGCTGCACTCGCTGACCGGGCTGCGATTCGTTGCCGCGCTGCTGGTCTTCCTGTGCCACGCGACCCTCGCCGGCTCGTACATACCGCCGTACACGCCGATCAACCCGTACGCCGACCCCGACCTGGCCGCCGCCCTGACCTGGGCATTCGGCACGTTCGGCTTCATCGGGGTGTCGTTCTTCTTCGTCCTGAGTGGGTTCGTGCTCACCTGGTCCCTCCGACCCGGTGAGCCGGCCAGGGCCTTCCTGCGCCGGCGGATCCTGAAGATCTTTCCGAACCACCTCGTCACCTGGGCGCTGGCCATGGTGCTGTTCGCCGCGGTGCTCACCCCGCCATCCCGATGGCTGCCGAACCTGTTGCTGGTGCACGCGTTCTTCCCGTCGCCGGAGTTCTTTCTCACCGTCAACGTGCCATCCTGGACGCTCAGCTGCGAGCTGCTGTTTTACCTGCTGTTCCCGCTGATCGTCCGTCCGGTCCGGCGGATACCCCAAAACCGGCTCTGGACGTGGGCCGGCGTGCTGGTCGTCGGCATGGCCCTGGTCCCGGTCGTGGGCTACCTCCTGCTGCCGGACCAGCCCTCGTACCAGGGAAGCCCGGCGTCGGTGGCGCAGTTCTGGTTCGGCTACTTCTTCCCGGTGCCGCGCCTGTTCGAGTTCGTGCTCGGCATGGTGCTGGCGCGAATCGTGCTCTCCGGGCGGTGGCTGCCGCTCGGCATCGCCCCGGCAGCCGGTCTGATGCTGCTCGGGTACGCGGCGGTGCAGGTCGTTCCGTTCCTGTTCAAGTTCACCGTGGCCACGATCCTGCCGATCGGGGCGCTCATCTGTGCCGCGGCGGCGGCTGACCACCGGGGTGCCCCGTCGGTGCTGCGGGGGCGGGTCATGCGCTGGCTGGGCGAGGTGTCCTTCGGGCTCTACATCTGCCAGGGGATCGTCCTGTTCTACGGTCGATGGCTACTCGGTCCGGAGCGGGTCTTCGACGTGCCCGAGGCCACCGCCGTGATCGCCGGGCTGTTCCTGGCCAACCTGCTGGCCGGATGGATGCTCTACGTGGGTGTCGAGCGGCCGATCATGCGGCGCTGGAGCCACCCGCGCCGCGGTACCGTCGTGGCACCGGCCCGAAAGGCGACCGCCGTGGGGTCCGCACCGGAGGCTGCCGGCGCGGTGGCGACCATGGCCGCGCCGACTGGCCCGTCCGCCGCCCCACCGGCGGAACTGCCCACCGTGTCAGTGGTGGAGCCGCGATGACGCCTGTCCACCACGCCAATGGGGGATCCGCGAGGACGGCCGGGACCGCGGCCCGCCGGACGCCGGTGACCCGATGGGAGCCCCGGCTCTGGGCGCTGCTGCTGGTCCTCTCCGGCAACATGGCGCTGGACTCCGTCGAGGTGTCGGTGGTGCTGGTCGCGTTACCGACCATCGGCGCCGACCTCGGCCTCTCGCCGTGGGGCGCGCAGTGGCTGATGAGCGGCTTCGCGGTCGGCTTCGGCGTGTTGCTGCTCGCCGGGGGCCGGATCACCGCCCGCTGGGGCACCCGCCGCCTCTACCTCGCGGCGATGGCCGGGTTCGCGCTCGCCTCGCTGGTCGGCGGCCTCTCCGATGACATCGCGGTGCTCGTCGCCACCCGGGTGGTCAAGGGCTGCTGTGCCGCACTGACCGCCCCGGCCGGGCTCGCCATCATCGTGAGCACGTTCCCCGGCGGGACGCCCCAGCGGCGGGCCGTCTCGGTCTACGCCTGGGTCGGCGCGGTGGGTTTCACCCTCGGGCTACTGCTCTCCGCCGGGCTGGTGGAGGTGGACTGGCACGGGGTCTTCCTGTTCCCTGCCCCGGTGGCGCTGCTGCTGCTCGTGTCCGGGCTGCGCCTGCTTCCCCCCGACCCACCCCGATCCGCCGCACCGCGGCTCCGCGGGCTCCCGCGTGGCGCGCTGGTCCGCTCCGCACTCGGCGCCGCCACGCTCAACGGCACGTACCAGAGCCTGCTGGTGCTCTTCACCTTCCAGGCCGGCGGGATCGGCTGGCGTCCCTGGCAGACCGTGCTCGCGCTGCTGCCAGCCTGTGTCCCGCTGGTGCTCACCGTTCCCTTCGCGGCCGCGATGGTGGCCCGGTTCGGCACGGCCCGGCTGATAGCCGTTGGTGCCTTCGCGGCGTTTCTCGGCCAGGCGTACTACCTGTGGCGTCCGGCGGCCGAGCCGTATCCGACCACTGCCCTGCCGGCGCTGTTGCTGGTCGAGGCGGGGTTCGTGTTCGCGTTCGCGGCGCTGAACATGCAGGCCACCGCCGAGATCCCGGTGCCTCGGCGGGGCGTCGCGGTGGCGCTGTACCAGACGGCCGTCCAGTTCGGTGCCGCGCTGCTGTTGCCGCTGGTGATCCTGGCGGCGGCAGCCGGCGGTCACCGTGCGGCGCTGGCGCTGACCACGTCGGCCGCCGCCGTCGGGCTGGTCACCGCGCTGATCGGGCTGACGCGCGGACCGGCCGCCGACCGAGCCGGGCAACGACCGCGGGCCGAGGCGGCGGAGGGCCAGCGGATTCCGACCCACCGAGCCGTCGAGGAGTGAGTCAGTTGCCGGACCACCCGATCAGACTCGCCGTCATCATCGCCAGCGTCCGTGCCGGGCGGCTCGGCCCCACCGTTGCCGACTGGCTGGTCGGCCGGGCCAGTGAGCGGCCGGACCTGGCCGTCGACCGGATCGACCTGCTCGACCATCCGCTGCCGCTGGCGTTGCCGTCCCCCGAACATCCGCCGTCCGCCGAGGCCGCCGAGGTACGCGCCCGGCTGGGCGCCCGGCTGGCCGCGGCCGACGCCTTCATCGTCGTGACACCGGAGTACAACCACAGCTTCCCCGCGCCGCTGAAGAACGTACTCGACTGGTTCCTCGACGAGTGGGCGGCCAAGCCGGTCGGTTTCGTCTCCTACGGCGGGCTCGCCGGGGGCCTGCGCGCGGTCGAGCACCTGCGTCAGGTCTTCGCCGAACTGCACGCCGTGACCGTCCGCGAGACGGTCAGCTTTCACAACGCCTGGACCCGCTTTGACGAGCGTGGGGTCCCGGCACCCGCCGGGGAGGCCGAGGCCGCTGCGAAGGCCCTGCTCGACCAGCTCTGTTGGTGGGCGGAGGCGTTGCGGACGGCGCGGGCGGTCCGGCCGTACCGCCGCTGAGGCACCGAGGTGTCGTACCGCCAGATTGGAGAACCACGGTGACAGGAGACCTGATGACCACGGCGACCGTGAAGACCATGCCAGACGTACGCCGCACCGACGCGACGGCCGTCTTCGTCAGCACCTGGTACGTCCCGGACCCGGAGAGCCGGTCGCGCCTGCTCGGCGGGCTGGGCCGGCAGTGGCGCGACCCGGCCGGCGGAGCGGGAATCGTCTCTGCCAGCTCCTTCGTCAGCGTCGCCGGAGACACGATCCTGGCGTACGTCCAGTGCGCCGACCCGGCGGGCTACCGTCGGGCGATGCGGTCCACCCCGGGCGCGGTGCAGGTCGGAGCGGTGGAGTACCGGTTGCGGCGCTGCGTGGTGTGCGCCGACGGGGCGCCCGGGTGTGTGGTCGTCGCGACCTTCGACGTCGACGGGCCGGACCGGCAGGCGCACATCGTCGACGCCATCGTCGACGCCATCGAACAGGCACCACCGGACGGCCAGCCTGGGCTGCTCGCCGCCAACTTCCACGTCAGTGTGGACGGGAGCCGGGTGCTCAACTACGCGGAGTGGACCACGGACGAGGCGCACGAAACGTTTCTCGCCGGTTCGACCCGGGCCACCGCTCTGCGGATCAGTACCACCACGCCGGGCGTACGCCCCATCGGCTTCACCCGCTACCACCTGCACGAGAGCTGTCAGCCGTAGCTTCGAGCCGGTACGGTCGTCCAACAACTTGAACTGGCAGGTACAGTATGACGGACCAATCGGTATGATGTGGCCCGGACGACGGCCCGATGAGCTCTGACGTGCCCACGTCGATGCCAGGCGCAACCCGGGTCGATGAAGGAGTCAGTTCGTGAAGACCATTGTGATTTCGGGCGGAACCGACGGGATCGGCGCCGGGCTCGCGCTGGCCTGCCTGCGTCGGGGCGACACTGTCGTCATCGTCGGCCGGGACCAGGCGAAGGGCGCGGCGCTCGTCGACGCCGCGAGGAAAGGGGGAGCCGTCGCCGAGGCGATGGTCGTCCGGGCGGATCTGAGCCTGGTCAGCGAGAACGAGCGGGTCGTCAAGGAGATCAAGGTTCGCTTTCCGACCGTGGACGCGCTGGTGCTCTGCGCCCGGTTCTTCCGCAGCAGGCACGCGGTGACCGCGGAGGGGTTCGAGCACAACCTGGCCCTGTTCTACCTGAGTCGGTTCCTGCTCGGGCACGGGCTCGCCGACGCGATGGAGCGGGCCCAGCAACCTGTCGTCGTCAACGTCGCCGGCCCCGGCCCGAACCCGACCGACATCCACTGGGACGACCTCGGGCTCGCCCGCAACTACGATGGCGTCACCGCCCTCATGCAGGGCGGCAGGCTGAACGATCTGCTCGGGGCGGCCTTCCCTGCCGTCCACCCGGAAAGCCGAATCCGGTACGTCCTGGTGAATCCCGGCAGCACCGCGACCAGTTTCGCCGGGGAGTACGACCCGCCGACCGCCGCCCACATCGAGTCGATGAAGCGGTTCGGGAAGCCGGTCGAGCAGAGCGTTGCTCCGATTCTCACGCTGCTGGACACGCCACCGGACGAGCCGCTGAGCGCCTTCGTGGAAGGGCGACGAATCAGCGTGGACGGTCCTGCGTTCGATCGCGACGACGCGCTTCGGCTGCACACCCTCACCGAGAAGATGCTGTCCCGTTGAATGGTCGTCCGAGGCGGCGAGATCTGGGGACGGGCTGACGTCCGGGCATCGCCGGCGGCAGGGGCCGGGCGGGGTGAGGACTTGACGAAGAATTGACGATAGCTTGAGGTCCGCCTGATTGAAACGGTCCGCGACACGCCTACTATGAAAGGCGCCGCGCGATCAATTGACAATTTATGTCAGTCAATTTGGAAGATTTTCGCCCGGCCCTTGGTCGATCCGCGGCCGCCACCATTCCCCGAGGAGGCGCTCAGCCCATGAACTCCCCCCAGGTGGACTCCCGGCAGGCCCCGCCCACCCCCCGCCCCGCCAGCGACTTCGTCGCGGAACGCCTCGATCTCGATCCGCGCTACGCCGCTCTGCGGGAGGAGCCTCTCTCCCGGGTCACCATGCCCTACGGCGGCGACGCCTGGCTCGCCACCCGCTACGAGGACGTGCGGACGGTGCTCGCCGACCCCCGGTTCAGCCGGGCTGCCGCGGTGGGTACCGCGGCGCCCCGGATCACCCCCGTGGACCAGCAGGGCGGCTCGCTGCTGGGGATGGATCCGCCGGAGCACACGCGGTTGCGTCGGCTCGTCGCGAAGGCGTTCACCAGCCGTCGGGTCAGTGACCTGCGCCCGCGGGTGCAGGCCCTGGTGGACGACCTGCTGGATCAGATGATCGCGGCGGGTCCGCCGGCCGACCTGACCGCCGCCCTGGCCTGGCCACTGCCGATCACCGTCATCTGCGAGATGCTCGGGGTGCCGGTCGACGACCGGGACACGTTCCGCACCTGGACCGACCAGTTGGTCGCACTCTCCGCCGACGATCCGCAGGTCATCCTCTCCGCCCGGGAGAGCCTCGACTCGTACCTGGCCGGGTTGATGGCGCAGCGCCGGGCACAGCCGACCGACGACCTGTTCGGTGCCCTCGTCGCCGCCCGCGACCAGGGCGACAAACTCAGCGAGGAGGAGCTGGTCGCCTTCGGGGTCACGCTGCTCGTCGCCGGCCACGAGACCACCGCCAACCAGATCGGAAACTTCGTCTACCTGCTGCTCAGTCAGCGGGAGCGGTGGGACCGCCTGGTCGCCGAGCCGGAGCTGGTGCCGAGCGCGGTCGAGGAACTGCTGCGGTTCACCCCGCTGGAGGCGACCGTCGGCTTCTTCGCCCGGATCGCGACCGAGGACATCGAGCTGGGCGGGCGGACGGTCCGTGCCGGCGAGGCGGTCATCGTCCAACTGGCCTCGGCCAACCGGGACGCCACCGTGTTCGCCCGTCCTGACGAGATCGACTTCACGCGTACCGAGAACCCGCACATGGCTTTCGGACACGGCGTGCACCACTGTGTCGGCGCTCCGCTCGCGCGGCTGGAACTCCAGGTCGCGCTCGGGACGCTGGTCCGGCGGCTGCCCGGGCTCCGGCTCGCGGTCCCTGCCGACGAGGTGGTCTTCCGGACCAACCGGGTCATGCGTGCGGTCGACGAGTTGCCGGTGCGGTGGTAGCCGGCGACGCGCCGCCCGGGTGGCACCGGCCACCCGGGCGGCGCGGGTGAGCGACGACGGAGGCGGAGGGAATGACCGAGACGGCAAAGGTCGCCCTGGTCACCGGTGGCAACCGGGGGATCGGCTACCACGTCGCCCGGCAGCTTGCCGAGGCGGGGGTGCACGTTCTGCTCGGGGCGCGGGATCTTGACCGCGGGCGGGCCGCCGTGGCGGCCCTGGCCGCCGACGGGCTCGACGTTCACCTGGTCCAACTGGACGTGACCGACGCGGCCTCGGTGGCGGCGGCGGCCAAGGCGATCGAAGCCGACCCGGGACGGCTGGACATTCTGGTCAACAACGCGGGGATCGCGGCCGGCTTCGCACCGCCGTCGCAGGCGAGCCTGGACGAGGTACGGGCCACCTACGAGACCAACGTGTTCGGCGTCATCGCCACCACCAACGCGATGCTGCCGCTGCTGCGGCGTTCCCCAGCGGCCCGCATCGTGAACGTCACCAGTGTCCTGGGAGCGATGCACCTGCTCACGGATCCGACGGCTCGCTGGGCCGATCTCACGCCGCTGGCCTACCGGTCGTCCAAGGCGGCGCTCAACGCCGTCACCGTGCTGTACGCGACCGAGCTGCGGGACACCCGGATCACCGTCAACGCGATCTGTCCTGGCCTGCGGGCCACGGGCTTCGGCGGTGGATCGCCGCCCCCCGGCGCCGGTGATCCCGCCGAGGGCGCCGCCGGCGTCGTCCGGCTGGCGCTGCACAACGACGACGGCGTCACCGGCCGGTTCTTCAACTACGACGGCACACCGTACCGCTGGTAGCCCCGGCGCGAGGCGCACCGCGTACGGGCGACCGGCCCCGTTTCGAGGAGGCGACCGACATGAACTCCGCACACCCCGAGCCCCCCGCAGATCCTGACCTCGGAGCGATCATGGCGATCGCCACCGGGCACTGGCAGACCAAGATCCTGGTGACCGCGGTGGAGGCGGACCTGTTCACCAACCTCTCCGGCTCCTCCGCGACCATCCCCGAGCTGAGCGAGCGCCTGGGCTACCGGATGCCCGGCGCCAAGGGTTTCTTCCTGGCCCTGGTCGGCCTGGGGCTGCTCGAGTCCCACGATGGGAGACTGCGCAACTCGGCCACGGCCGAGCAGTTCCTGGTCCGGGGCCGGCCCCAGTACATCGGCGGCTATCTGCAGTTCTGCGCGCGCGAGCTGAACCCGGCCTGGGACGGCCTCGCCGTGGCGCTCCGCACCGGCCAACCGCAGAACCGCGCCGCGATCGAGGGCAACCCGTACGACTCGCTGTACCGGGACGAGGCGGCCACCGAGGCGTTCCTGGACAGCATGGACATGTTCAACACGCCGATCGGGCTGCACGTCAGCAGCCTCGACTGGAGCCCGTACAGCAGCGTGGTCGACGTCGGCGGCGCGCGGGGCAACCTCGCACACACCCTGGTGACCAGGAATCCTCACCTGACCGCGATCGTGTTCGACCTGCCCCAGCTGGAGTCGGCCTTCACCCGGCACATGGCCGCCCTCGGCGGCACCGACGCGGTCTCGTTCGTGGGTGGCGACTTCTTCACCGACCCCCTTCCCGAGGCCGATGTGCTGATCTTCGGCCACATCCTGCACAACTGGAGTGAGGAACACCGGATCAAGCTGCTCCAGAACGCGTACCAGGCGGTCCGCCCCGGTGGCGCCGTCCTCGTCTACGACCCGATGGTCGACGGCGCGAACCCACCGTTCAACGCCGTGCTGGCGAGCCTGAGCATGCTGGTCTGGTCGGCGGGCGGGAGCGAGTACTCGGTGGAGGAGTGCCACGGCTGGTTGACCAAGGTGGGCTTCCGCCCGGAAACGGTCGCGCCGGCCGGCATGCCGGACGACGTCCTGGTCATCGGGCACAAGGACCGCTGACCACCGCACCCCGAGGAGAGTCGCGCATGTCCCACGTACCGCCGGTCATCGACCGGCCAGACGTCACCTCAGTGCTCGTCGCCGAGATCGTTGCCGGTGGCCCCGGGCGGCAACGGGCCGTGGCGGACGCGATCGTGGCCCACTGGCGGTCCTGTTCCTGGTCTGCCGGCCTCGTGTCGCTGACCTGCTTCGTCAGCACCGACGGCGAGTTGGTGCTGACCTACGCCCAGTGGTCCTCCGACCAGGCGCTGGCCGCCTCGCTACGAGACGAGGGCGGCATCTCCCGCGGCGTGCCGGGCTGGGGGATACCCGGCGTCGAGTCCCCCGAACCCCGGCAGTACAAGCTGTACCGGGTGGTGCGGGGCGGTGCGATCACCGACCCGGCTCCGGTGCCACAGTGCTTCCCGGCCGCCATCTTCAAGATGGAGAACGAGACGGCGGCCCGCAACTGGGTCGATGGCCTGCTGGCCTCGGAGGAGGCGGCGGAGGGCAAGGAGCGGGCCTACCCCGGCGCCATCGCCGCCAACTTCCACATCAGCGTCGACGGAACGAGCGTGTTCCTGCTCTCCGAGTGGGCCTCCGAGGAGGAGGCGGTGGCGCACATCGCCGAGGTCATCGAGCCGATTCTGGAACAGGTCGGCAGCGGGGACACCGGTGCCGGTGCCCGCTACCGGCACCACGTGACGCTCACCGCGCCGGAACAGCGGTGACCTCGGGCTGGGGGTGACCTCGGCCATCGCCGCGACTCGGGAGCCCGGCGACGCCGGTAACCGCCACCGCCCGGCGGCCGGGTGACGTCCGGTGCGTGCGTGTCGGGTTCGCCGCCGTCGCGCACCTGTCGCGCACGGGTCACGCACCTTTGCGCGACCGGGACGGACGTGGATGATCGAGCCTGTGACGGCCGGTGCGTTCGATCTCGGGGTCGCGTGCCTGGTCGGCCTGAGTTTCGTCCTGGCCGGCCTGGTCGGCTGGCGAGCCCGCCCTCGCAATCGGGTCGGGCCACTGCTGCTCGCCGTCGGCGTGCTGTGGGTGCTGGCGAAACTGCCGGCTGCGGTGGCGCTGCCGGACGGCGTCGCGGTGGTCCGCGCCGGCGCCTGGGCGGCGATGTTCGTCCACCTGGTGGTGGCGTTTCCGGCCGGGCGGCTCGGCACGGTGGCGTCGCGGCTGGTCGTCGCACTGGGATATCTCAGTCTCACCGTCGTCGGCACGCTCACCGCACTGTGGCCCGGCGCCGGGCCGGGCCGCGGCGGCGCCGGTGTGGTCGCGATCGTCGGGGTCGTCGTTCCCGGCGCCGCCGTGGTCGTGCACCTGACCGTCCGCTGGGTACGCAGCACCGGGCCCCGCCGCCGCCAGCTCAGTCCGCTGCTCGGGGTGGCGGTGATCGCGGCGGCGCTGGTCGTCGCGGTGAAGCCGGCCACCATCGCCGGGCGGGACGTCGCCGGGCTGAACGCCGTACTCCAGGTGGCGCTGACGACGATCCCGCTGGCCTACCTGGCCGGCCTGCTGCGTCGCCGGATCGACCGGGCCGGCGTCGCCGACCTGGTCGTCCGGCTGCACCGGGCGGACCGTCCGGTGCGCCCGGAGATCGTACTGGCCCGCACGCTGCACGACCCGACGTTGCGCATCGGCTACTGGGTGGCCGATTCCGGCCGGTACGTCGACACCGGCGGACATCCGGTCACGCCTCCCTCGCCGGATGAGCCGGATCGGGCGGTCACCCGCATCGACCGGGACGGCAAGCCGATCGCGATCGTGGTCCACGACCGGGCGCTGCTGGAGGAACCGGATCTGGTCGAGGCGGCCTGCGCGGCCCTGGGCCTGGTGCTGGAGAACGAACGCCTGACCGCCGAGCTCCGGTCCCGGCTCCGGGAACTCGCCGAGTCCCGTCGGCGTCTCGTCCGGGCCGCCGAGGCGGAACGCCGACGGCTGGAGCGGGACCTGCACGACGGCGTACAGCAGCGGCTCCTCTCGATTCCGATGGCGCTGAGCCTGGCCGAGGCGGTGCTGCCGGACGATCCGGAGCGGGCCCGGTCACTGCTCCGCGAGGCCCGGGAGGCGGGGTTGGCGGTTCTGGACGACGTGCGCGCCCTGACCCAGGGCCTGCACCCGCCGATGCTGACCGAACGCGGGCTGGCCGGTGCGATCCGGGAACTGGCTACGCTGTCGCCGGTGCCGCTGCGGATTCCGGACGACGTACCGGCCGGACTGCCGGCCGAGGTGGAGACCACGGCGTACTACGTCATCGCCGAGGCGCTGGCGAACATCGCCAAGCACGCCGCGGCGGACGAGGCCGAGCTGCGCATCGGGCTGCGTGCCGGGCAGCTCACGCTGGAGGTCCGCGACGACGGCCGGGGCGGAGCCGATCCGGCGTCCGGGTCGGGACTGCGCGGGCTGGCCGAGCGCGTGGCGGTCGAGGGAGGGGTGTTCCAGGTGGAGAGTCCGCCCGGCAGGGGGACGCGGGTACGGGCAACACTGCCGTGCGGGTAGTTGTCGCCGAGGACAACACGCTGCTGCGCGAGGGGCTGGTGCGGCTCCTCGCTGAGGTCGGGTTCACCGTCGCGGCGAGTGTCGCGGACGCCGCCACGCTGCTCGCCGAGGTCGCCCGGCACCGGCCGGAGGTGGCCATCGTCGACATCCGGCTGCCGCCGACCCGTACCGACGAGGGGCTGCGGGCGGCTCGGGAGATTCGACGGCGACACCCGGAGACGGGCATCCTCGTCCTGTCCCAGTACGTCCGGGCCAGCTACGCGGTCGAGCTGCTCGACGGCGGCGCCCGGGGGGTCGGCTACCTGCTCAAGGACCGGGTGTCGGACCTGACCGAGTTCGCGACGGCGGTACGGCAGGTCGGCAACGGCGGGTCGGCGTTCGACCCGGTCGTGATCGACCAGCTCGTCGGACGCCGGGACCGCCCGGACGACCCGCTGCGTGACCTGAGCGAACGGGAGCGGGCGGTGCTGGCCCTGATGGCCGAGGGCCGCACCAACCAGGCGATCGCCGCCAGGCTCGGCATCACCGAGCGGACGGTGGAGAAGCACTGTACGGCCATCTTCGCCAAGCTCTCGCTGCCCTCCCGACCCGACGACCACCGCCGGGTGCTCGCCGTGCTCCGCTACCTCAACGGCTGAGCGGCTCGGACCCGCCCCGGCCGGCCCGATGTCGCACCCCGGGCGGTGGGCCGCCGGGCGCGGGCGCCGGTCGGGCGGTGGTGCGGGTAGCCGTACCGGCCCGGTGCGGCGACCCCGCGGGCGGCTGAGGGCTGGCACGGTTGGCGGCCGGCGGTGCCCGCCCCAGACTCGGTGCGGGGTCCCGACACCGGGTCGGGACGGCGAACTCGGGAGGAACGAGGGTGTCTGGGGCTGTTCGTCGGTGGGACACCGTGCTGCTCGCGCGGCTCGCGGCGGCGGCGATCGTCGTCGTGATGGTGCACTACTTCCTGACCTCGGGCGCGATCCGGTCCGACAACCCGTTCCTGGTGCCCGACGCGCTCATCCTGCTGTTCGCCCTCGTGACGCCGTTGCTGCCGCGCCGGGCGGCGGTGCCGGGGATGATCTTCGCCTTCGCGTGGGCGGCGGCGGTCCTCACCGTCTCCCTGTGTACCCACGTCGTCGTCCGGGACGTGTTCCGGGTCGACCACCTCTTCATGATCGTGCCGAGCCTCGTCCTGGTGGTGCTGCTCGGCCGGGTGGCGGCACGCGGCGGAGAGCGGCCGGCCGCGAGGTGACGGTGGGGGACGCCCGGCCCGTGACCGCCTGGCGGCCGGCGGCGTCACGAGGGCCGCGGGGGACGCGTACCGCCAGTGCCGGTCGGCGACGGTCCGTCGGTCCGGGGGTCGACGGGGCGTCGGGCTCGACCCGCGATCCGGGTGGAAAGGTCCACTCCCCGGCGAGCGCGGTCCGTTCGCCGAGGAGCAACGCGTCCGCCGTCGGAGTCAGACTCACCTGCGGCCGTTGGCGCGGGCGCCCGGTACTCCAGATCCGCCGCCGCGGGTCGGTTCGTACCCGGTGATCCGCACCCGCCGCGGACCGGCGTCCACGATCGCCTCGGTCACGACGAGCACGTCGTCGGTGAGCCAGGAGAAGCCGTCCGGCTCGGTGCCGGGCGGGGGCTCAGCCCGTCTCGGCGACGTCCGCCACGACCAGCGTGACGTTGTCCGGGGCGCCGGCCTGGTGTGCCAGCTTGACCAACTGGCGCGCGCAGCCCTCCCGGTCCGGGTACGTCCCCAGCACCTGCCCGATCAGCTCGTCCTCCACCACGTCGGAGAGCCCGTCGCTGCACAGCAGCAGCCGGTCGCCCGGGGTCGCCTGCAGGACGGTCGTGGTCGGGTCGATCGGCACGCCCTGCACCGCGCGGGTGACCAGTGACCGCTGCGGGTGCCGCCGCGCTTCCTCCGGGGTCAGCCCACCGTGGTCGACGAGCTCCTGGACGAAGGTGTCGTCCCGGGTCAACTGCCGCAGCACGCCGTCGCGCCACAGGTAGCCGCGCGAGTCACCGACGTGCGCGGTGACGAGGTTCGCGTCGTGCAGCAGCATCGCCGTGACCGTGGTTCCCATGCCCCGGGTCGCCGGATCGGCGTCGATCATCTCCTCGATCCGGCGGTTGGCGGTCCGAAGCGCCGTGATCAGGGCCTCGTGCGGATCCTGCCCGGCGAGCTGTTCCAGCGGCGCCAGCGCGTTGATCACGATCTCGCTGGCGACCTCGCCGGCGGGTGCACCGCCCATGCCGTCGGCGACCGCGATGAGCCGGGCGCCGGCAAAGGCCACGTCCTCGTTGTTGGCCCGGACCAGGCCAGGATCGCTGAGGGCCAGGCTACGCAGGATGACGCTCATCCCATGAGCTTGCCCCGGACGCCAGGCGGATGTCTCTACGCAACACTACGTAGGGTGGACGCCATGATGCCGGTGTCGATGGTGGGGCGCGCCGGTGAGCTGGCCGAGTTCGCGCTGGCCTGGGCGGCCGTCACCGGCCGGACCGGTTCGGCCGGCGGCGTGCGCGGCGCCGGCGCCGGCCGGATGCGTGTGGCGGGGACGGTCGTGGTCACCGGCGCGGCCGGCGTGGGCAAGAGTCTGCTCATCGCGACCGCGCTGGACAGGCTGTCACCCCGGCCGGCCATTGTCCTCACCGGGGCCGCCCGGCTGCACAGTCCGGCACCGTACGACTGGCTGGCCGCCGTGTTGTCCGGGCGCGACACCCGGAATCTGCCGTTGCCGGCCGACGCGCTCGCGTGGTTGGCACAGCATCCCAACACGCCACGGGAGCGGTACGCCCCGGAGGCCCTGCTGCGGCTGGCCGTGCGCACCGTGCGGGCGCTGGTCGGCGCCGGACCTGCCGTGCTGGTGGTCGAGGACCTGCACGCCCTGGATCCGGCCAGCCTCAACCTGATCGGCGAACTCGCGGCGGCGCCCGACCTGCCGGCCCTGCTGGTGGTGGCGAGTCGGCCGCCGGAGGCGGCCGTGTCGCCGGCGATCGTCGCGGCCACCCTCGCCCGGCTGGCCGGGGCGCCCGGTGCGGTCCGGCAGCACCTGGGCCCGCTGACCCCGGCGGACGTCGCGCAGGTGCTCGGCCAGGTCTATCCCGACGCGGCCGAGGTGTCGGACGACCTGGTGACGGCCGTCTGGCGGCGGACCGGCGGCAACCCGTACCGGTTGGTGGAGCTGCTGGCGACCGAGGGCGGCGCCGGACCGTCGGCACTGGCCCGCGTCGACCGGCCGGCGACGCTGGTCGGTGGATCGGCCGAGCTGACCGGTCGGGAGATCGAGGTGCTCTCCTGCCAGGCGGCCGGCATGTCGAACAAGCAGGTGGTCCGGTCTCTCGGAATCTCGGTGCGCACGGTCGCCGTTCACGTGTCGAACCTGCTGCGCAAGACCGGTTCCGCGTCCCGGACCGAGGCCGCGCTCTGGGCGGTGCGACGGCGGGTGGCGGACGCGGCTCACCAGGGGTAGCGGCATTTCATCCTCCCGTGGCGCCGTCGGCGATTCCCACTGCTTGACGCGTGCGCCATTATTGATGGATAGGCCCGGAGTGCGAAGGAGATGGTGACCATGAAACGTGGCACCACTGTGGACCGATCGAGCAATCCGGCGTTGACCAGCAATTTCTTGTGATTGCCTCCCGGTCGCACGTTCCAAACGCTGGCGTCGGTCCGGTACGACCGATCATCCGCCGCGGCGTGGGGCCGCGGTCGACGGTCGACAAGCCATACCATGAGCGCCGTCGGCGACCGGACACTGATTCGCGGATGGTGGTGGGCAGCAGATGAGGATCCAGCCCCGTCAGGAGCTCCTGGAAATCTGGAGGGCCACCGTTCGGTCGAGCTGGCAGGACGGCAAGTGGCAGTGGGGCGGACGAGACGGTCCGAACTCGATCAGTGACGCCGAGCAGCTGCTGTGCATCCTCCTGCCCGCCACGCTGGGAAAATTCACCCTGGACCGCCCGGACGAGACCGCCGACGAAATGATCAAGGCGTTGCGTCCGCTGGGCACCGCCACCCAGATTCCCCGGGTGTTGATCCAGGTCCTGACCGAGTACTACCAGCGGTACACCGACAAGAACGGGACTCCGATCTTCTCCGGGCGGACGTATTTCCAGACCGACGACGGGGAGCCGAGCGAGCAGCAACTCGGCCTCGACATCGTCGACTCGTTCGCGATGTCGATCACCCTGTCGCTGGCGGCCATCGGTTTCGCCCGGGTCTTCCGCAGGGCGGTACGCCGAGAGGATGTCCTGCGTGAGATCGAGCAGCTCGAGGCGATGGCGAGCACCCGGCTCAGCGCCGCGATGGTGGGGCTGTTGCGCAGCTTCGCGGTCAACGTCTTCGACGTCGATTCTCCCGAGGGCCAGACGCTCTGCTCCATGATCAATCAGGGCGGCCTGCCGCAGCGGCAGGTCGTCGCCCAACTGCGTTACGAGCTGCGCGAGACCATCGCCAGCTTCCGCGAGGTTCTGATCGGTTCCGGCCAGGTGGCCGACCTGGACAGTCCCGTCCGGCTCTTCGAGTGCGGCTGGTCCTGGGGAATCATCCAGGACGCGCCGGAGATCAAGACGAATGAGAAAATCGGCATCCAGCCGCCCGGGGTGGCACCGGAGGAGCCGTACCTCTACTTCACCGTCATCGCGATCGACGCGATCGAGCAGCTCTTCACGGAGCGGACCCGCGTCCTCGGTCTGCTCAACGAGGAGCAGCAGCGGCTGGCCCGGGCGTTGGAACTGCGTTTGGACCTGACCCGAACCTACTGGGCGAAGGTCGCCACCTTCGGCGACGGCCACCGCTGGCCGCTGGAGGACATCCCGTGGCGGACCACCGACGGCGACGCCTCGGACTACTACACGCTGCTGGTGACCTCGCTGGCGGTCAAGGGTCTGGTGAAGGAGCGGGCCGCCGACACGGAGTTCAGCCGGATCGGCGCGATCCTCGAGGAGCTGGCCAACCGCGCCCGGATCACCCGACGGCCGTTCGACCAGGACCCGTCGTTGCACCTGCACGCCCCCGGCGTACGGCTGACGCTGCAGCGCAGCGAACTGCTCGGCGGGCCCACCCTGCGTTGGGCGGTGAGCGAGTTCTCCGCACTGCTGTTGCAGCGCACGGCGCACATCGCCGGCCTGCTCAGCGACGCCAACGCGCGAGCCGATCTGCTGGACCTGGCAGACCGGGTCTGGGATCACCTGGTCACCCGCCGGCTCGACCACGGCCCCGGCCGGAGCCTCTGGGACCAGCCGGCGCGCGCGTTCCGCCAGCTCGGCACCTACTACGACGCGCCCTCGTGGTACTACACCGAACGGGTGGTGCACGCGCTGGTCACCACCGCCGGGGTGCTGGACCGTTCGCCCCTGCGCAGCGCCCGGTTGGGCGCGTACGCGTATGACCTGCTGAACGAGGCCGAGCACCTCTACGACAGGGAGCTGCTCAGCGGTGCGGCGGAGGGCGGCCCGAAGATCCGTCAGACCCTGGAGATCATGCGGCTCAGGCTCCGGCGCGCCCGGGAGGTCATGCAGGAGCGTCCCGGCACCGCGGCGGCCCTCGCCGCCACCGTGCTGCTCTCGCTCGACGAGCTAGAGGCCGCCCGCAGGGACGTCGCGGAGGCCGGCTGATGTTGATCTTCGCAACCTCCGACAAGGGCGGCACCGGCCGATCGGTGACCAGCAGCAACATCCTCTACCGCAGCGCGTTGCAGGGTAGCGACGTCTGCTATCTCGACTTCGACTTCGGATCGCCGACCGCGGGTGCCATCTTCGGCGTCGGGTCCGTCGCCCACGGCACGACCCAGGGCGGGCTGCACGACTACCTCGACGGTGCCCTGGCCGAGCCGCAGCGGATCGAGGTCTGGCACGAGTCCGAGCGGGCGAGCCTGCGTGAGCGGCCACCGGGCGCCGGGCGGCTCGTCCTGCTGCCCGGAGACGCGGGCGGCGGGGAGTTCCCGGCCACCCGTGAGCACGTCACGCGCTGCGCCGATCTCTTCCTCCGGCTCGAGGAGGAGTTCGACCTCAGCCTCGTCGACCTCAGCGCCGGACGGTCGTGGGCGACCCAGATGGTCCTCGCCGCCACCGCGATGCCGAAGCTGCGCTCGGTCCGGTGCCGCTGGTTGGTCTTCCACCGCTGGACGAGGCAGCACGTCCTGGCCGCCTCGGGCCTGGTGTACGGACCCCGGGGCATCCTCGACATCGGCACCCAGGCCGGGCACGATCACGACGAACTGCTCAACTCGCTGCGATTCGTCCGTACCGCGGTGGTCGATCCGGACTCGCCCGAGCTGGAAGGGCTGAAGCCGGCACAGGTGGCCTGGCTGCGGGAGTGCAACCAGGATCTGCTGGAGCTGGCCAGCAACAGCCGGGTCGGCCGGACGATGCTGATCGGCTCGGTCCCGCTGGACCCGGTCCTGCAGTGGCGCGAGCAGCTCATCACCGACAACGACGTACACGCTCGCAAGATCGCCAACCTGGAGACCGTGGAGGCCTTCGCGCTCCTGGCGAAGCTCATCGTCGACGACTCGGCCTGGGAGATGCTGTGATGAGACCGGACGTGAGATTCGAGGAGAGCACCGCCCGGCGCAGCGTCGAGTCCGTGCCGCTGTCGCACCTCTCCGTCGAGCTCGGGCACCTCTACATCGAGGAGTTCGCCGGCGGCGTCGAGCAACTCCGCCGGCACTTCGCCCGGGTCGCGCCGTGGGTCGCGGCGGCCCGGCAGGCCTGCCTGGCGCGCACACCGACCGGCAAGCCCCGGATCAGCACCTGTTTCCTCATCGACGACTACTTCACCCGGTTCAGCACGCCCCGGTTGGTGATGGAACAGGTGTGTCAGGCCGCCCAGGACACCGGGCTGGTGATCGACTACTTCGCCCGCGAGGCCGGTTGCGCCCAGGCCGACGACATTCCCCTCGCCGAGCTGGTTCTCACCCAACTCGTCTCCGACCCGGTTCCGGAGACCACCGGCGAGCGACCGCCCACCTCGGAGACCGGCTGGCTGTGCAACGGCAAACGGTCACCCTCCTCCGGGCCGGGTCAGGCGATGAGCGCCGGCCGACCCTGGCAGCCGCCGGTGCAGAACGCGGCGAACCGGCACTCGATCTTTCTGGACGTCGAGCTCTGGGACTACGAGGAGGACGGACGGAAACGCTGGTCGTGCCCGTTCCTCGCGGCGGTGTGGCAGCTGATGCGGTTGGGCCTGCTCCGGCACGAGGGCGAGGTGGTGACCAACCCGTACCAGCTCGACGAGTGGCCGGACGACTGGGACGACATGCCGGCGGTGGTGAAGCTGAACCCACACGCCGCGCCGTTCAGCGCGTACCGGACCTTCTCGGTGCTCGGAACCCGCTTCCTGCCGGTCGAGCACGCCGTCCGCACGATCCTGAGCCAGGTGTCGATCAACCCGGCCGTCCAGGACCAGATCCACACACGCAGCCGTAACGAACACATCGACCTGCCCAAGGACCTTGTCGAGCGGGTCGAGTACGTCTTCATCTCCGACTGACCGCGCTTCGTCTCCGACCGACCGCCCCGGTGACCGCCGACGCCAGCCCGGTCGGACGGCTGGCGGACGACGCGACGAGGCCACCGGCCCCGGCGGGGTGGGGCCGGCGGCCCGGTGCTCCACCGTCAGAGGTCCGGCAGGTCGTCGGGGTCGGCATCCGGCAGCCAGGTGAGAACCTGACCAGCCCGGCGACGGAAGCCCGGGTCGGGATCGACCCGGGCAAGGTCGGCCAGGAGCGCCCGGATGTCGGCGTCGGTGCCGAAGTGGGTGGCAAGCGCCAGCAGGCTGGTGGCCCGGACCGACCAGTCGTGGTCGTGGAGCAGCTTGACCAGGAGCGCCCGCACCTCGGGAAACTCGGCCAGTCGCCCGGCGAGGACGTGCAGCACCTCCCGGCGGACCTGGACCTCCGGGTCGTGGGCGGCCCGCTCGATCAGCAACTCCCGCACCGTGCGGTCGGCGCCGAACCGCTCCCCGAGGATGCGGCCCGCCACGATCCGGATCGGCGGGTCCTCGCCGACCGCGCGGGCCATGAGGACCTCGCACTGTTCGACATCGGTGCCGGCCCGCGCCACGAGTTGAACCGCGGCCTCCCGAACCAGGTCCGGATCCGGGTCCAGTCGGATCCGCTCCAGCAGCACATCGCGGACCTTTGTGCCGACCCCGAAGGTCTCGATCAACAGGCGTACCGCGGCGAGCCGGACCCGGGGGTTGCCGTCGCCGCGTACCCGCTCGGTCAGCAGGGTGTACAACTCGGGCCGGGGTCCGCCGAGTTCGATCACCGCGGTCGCGGCCAGGGCGAAGACCTCCGCGTCCGAGTCGTGGTGCGCCCGGTCGACCAGTACCTCGTGAATCTCGGCGGACCCCTGCGGCTGCCGGGTCAGGGCGCGTAGCGCGATGACCCGGACCCGGGCGTCGCTGTCGACGCGGGCCCGCTCCAGGACGACGTCCCGGCACGTCGGATCACGCCGCACGGCGTCGGCCAGGGCGTTGACCGCGGCCTGCCGTACCGCGGTGTCGCGGTCGTCGCGGGCCAGCCCGGCGAGTACGTCGCGGACCGCGTTGTCCATCCCCACCCGTTCGGCCAGGGTTCGCGCGGCGGTGACCCGGACCCGGGTGTCACTGTCGCCGAGCGCCAGCTCCCCGAGCGCGACGGCGACGGCCGGGTCGGCGCCGATCTCGTCGGCCAGCGTCCGCGTGGCGAGCAGCCGTACGTCACCGTCCTTGTCCTGGCGGGCCGTGGTGATCAGCAGGTCGAGCAGGTTCCGGTCGTGGTCGAACGACTCGACCAGCAGGTGAAGGGCGGTGCGGCGGACGACCTCGTCGGGATCGGCGTGGACGCGGCTGACCAGCAGGTCGCGTACGGTGGCGGCGTCCGGCCCGCGGTCGTCGAGCAGAGGTCGGGCGGCGGCCCGGAGCACACCGGGATCGTGGTCGGCCCGGACCCGGTCCACCAACAGGGCGCGGACCTGGTGGTCGGTGGCGAGCCGGTCGCCGAGGAGGCGCACGGAGGTGCGCCGGATCACCGGGTCGGCGTCGTCACGGGCGCGGGTGGTGAGCAGCGCGCGTACGTCCCGGGTGGCCCCGAAACGCTCGATGAGAACCTGGGTGGCCGCCCGGATCACCTCGGCGTCGCCGTCGGTACGCAGGCAGCCGAGAACGACGTCCCGCAGCTCCTCGTCGCCGCCGTACCGGTCGCCGATGGTCTGCACGGCGGTCCGGCGGACCCGGGCGTGCTCGTCGGCACGGGCGCGTTCGCGCAACAGCTCGCGGACCTGGGGCTCGTCGCGGAAGCGTTCGCCGAGCGCCTGGACGGCGGCGAGGCGTACCCCGGCGGAGCCGTCGGCGCGGATGCGGTCGATCAGGAGATCGCGGGTCTCGGGGTCGGCGCCGAAGCGTTCACCGAGGGCCTCCACCGCGGCGAGCCGGACCCCGGCGTGCCGGTCGGCGCGGGCCCGGACGATGAGCCGGGCCCGCGCGCGAGCGGCGGCGGCCTGGTGGGCCGGGCTCTCCCCGGCCGCCGTGGCGATCTGGGCGAGCTCGGCCAGACCGGCCACCGAGGCGTACGAGGCGGCGCTCCTGCCGAGGGTGCCCAGTACGTCGTCGAACAGGTCGTCGATGCGCTCGGCCGGGGTGGACAGCAGGGCCGCCAACCGGGCGGCGTGCGTCGAGACCGGGCTCCAGACGATCCGGACCCCACGGCGGCGGTACCAGGAGAGGTAGACCTGACGGCCGGGCCAGTTCGCTCCGATGGTCCGGGCGGCGGGAAGGATCTCCTCCTCGAACAGTCGGGCGGTTTCCCGGTCGTCGATGGAAACCCCGTGCTCCAGGAGCAGGATGACCTGCCGGAGCAGCGTCTCGGCGGGTTGGGCCACGAAGGCGTGCGGATTGCGGACCTCGGCCAGGCACTGCACCGCGAGGGCGAGGTTCCACGGCGGCGACTCGAACTCCGCCGGGGGCCACGGCCGGTTGACCTCGGTGGCGAGCAGTTGGATCAGCTGGGCGGTGTGGTTCTCGTGCAGGGCGCCGGCGAGCAGCCGGAGCACCTCCCGCCAGGAGAAGTCGGCCCAGTGCAGGCGGAACAGTTTCTTGAGTTCCTCGAAGGAGAGGACCTGGTCGTGTCGGAACTTCGCCAGGATCGCGTCGGCGCAGAAGAACTCCAGGAAGGTGCGGTGGACGAATCCGTACACCTGCGGGTCGTACCGGCCGAGGATGAAGTTCCGTTCGCGGAAACGGTCGATCATGGCGCGGGCGATGGCCCGGGCCTCCGGAGGATCGCGTCGGTAGCGTTCGATCAGATAACGCTCGAACACCTCGCAGAGTTCGGCCCGGTCGATCGAGTTGGCCGCCAGCCCGCGGTCGACCGCCTGGATCCGGTACGCCAGCCGGCGCAGCAACTCCTTCTTGTCCTCGATGTCGAGGAAGTCGACCACCTCGGAGCGCCCGCCCAGGTGCCGGTCGACGTCCCACTGCTGGACGAGCACGGTCGCCGCGTGGTCGTACAGTTTCCACCGTTCCCGGGGCAGCACCTGGTGCTTGCCGATGATCGCCAGAATGGTCAGCAGCAGCGGGTTGCCGGCCAGCTCCCGGATCGCGTGCGAGTGCCGCATCGCGGCCAGGAGTCGGGCGCGCTGGGCGACGGCGTCCTCCGCCCGGTTCCGGGCCGCCAGCCGGTACCAGCTGGACAGGAAGTCCGCTGTCTGTTCCTCGTCCAGGTCCTGGAGCGTGTAGTGACTGAATCCGGCGCTGGTCAGGATCCGGCGGGAGTAGCCGATGATGCGGGAGGTGACGATCAGTCGGACCTTCGGGTGGTTGGCGGCGAAGTTGGCGATCTGCCGTGTCACCTCCTCACGGCGGGGCGGATCGAAAATCTCGTCGAGCCCGTCCAGAATCATCACCGCCCGGCCGTCCTCGACGAGGTGACGCTGCAGCGCGGCACGCTCGATGCCGAGCCCGTCGATGCCGGCCCGATGGTCCAGGTAGTCGACGAAACTGTCGCACCGGCCCTCGGCCATCAGGGTGACGAACGACCGCAGCTCGATCAGGAGGGGCAGATGTCCGGCGAGCGCCTGCAGCCGCTCGTCGGCCACGCCGCCGGCGAGGCTCAGCGCCACGTACCGGGCCGCCGTCGACTTGCCCGATCCCGGATCGCCGAGGAGCACGACCGCCCGCTCCTCCGGATCCCCGAGCACGTCGAAGAGCCGCCGCAGCGGCTTCGCGCCGTACGACTCCGGCAGCTCCGCCAGCTCCGGGGGATCCGGCGCGGCCAGGCCGTCGTCCCCGCCCGGGCGGCTCGGCGCCCGGATCGGTCGCAGCCAGGAGCGGGGCAGTTCGGCAGCGGGCGGATCCTCGCGCACCCACTGCTCGACGAAGATCGACGTCAGGTTGATGCGCAGGTAGTCGCTCCCGGCATGCGGCTCCGGGGTCAGCGCGTCCAGGTCCAGCACACCGTAGTGCTGGCGCAGCCGCAGATAGTACTGCCGGAGGACGTCGCGGTTCAGTGCGGGCATTCCGCCGCCGTTGTTCACACCGGCGTCGGTGAGATAGTTGGCGACGGCGGCGGTGACCATGGCGGCCAGCTCGGCAGGGGAGCGGAACGTGCTGCACATGTGCCGCTCCGCCAGCTCGGCACGAAGCGCTTCGATCCGTTCCGCGTCGATTCCGCGGTCGACGAAACTGCGCGGCCAGGGCGCGTCCTCGTCGAGGAGAAAGATCAGGCAGTGCTTGCCGTGCGCGACCGCCTCCCGGTATTCCAGTTCCGTGATCGAGCGGTCGTACCCGACCGGTACGAACCCGTATCGCCAGGCGAAGATTCCGACGTAGATGTCGCACTCGGCGACGTCGGCCAGGCACCGCTCCAGTGGGCGTCGGTCCTCCGCCACGTACGACTCCATCGCCACGTCCTCGACCCGCAACCGGCGGAGCGCGAGCTGGACCGCGGCTCGGCACTCCTGGAGATCCCGAAAAGTAGCCGACACGTAGACCTTGGTCACTGCAGCTCCTCGTGGGCGGAAGCAGCGCGTGACGCAAACGTAGCAACGATCGGCAAGGCGGTACGACTGGCGGCGCGGTATGGGGGCAACCCATGATGGAATTGCCTGCGGCCGATCGGCGTCGCGCGCCCCGGTCACGGTGCCCGGTAGTTTTGTGGAGGGTTCCATGCTGACCCTGGGCGAGGTCCACACCGGACTGCTGCAGAATTCCACCGCGCTGTCGCTGGACCACACCACCCAGCTGTTGAACCTGCAGGTCGGTCAGCGGGTCCGTCGGTCGGAGCGGCCGATCGCGTACGCCGTCTCACCGGACCAGCTCACCGGAGTCGACTGCCGGCTCCCCACCGCCTCGGGCCGCGCCATCCGGGGTGTCGGCACCGTGGTGTCGCACGCCGCGGTGACGGGCGGGCACGTGGTGCAGGGTTCGACGTACACCCGGCTCGACCGGGCGGCGAGCAACCGGCGGCTGGCCTGGTCGCACTACCTGTCCCGGCCGGGCCGGGTGGAGACGATCGGCAAGACCGACTTCTCGGACGTGGCCCAGGGCTTTCTCGCGCCGAGACCGCAACCGCAGACACTCAACCTCGGCGCGGTCAGCGCCCGGCTGATGGATGTGGTGCAGAGCTCACCGCGGCTGGACCGGCGACCGCCGTTCCGCACCAAGCGGACCCGGCTGCGCTGGGCGATCCGGCCGGCACCGGGCACCGTCACCGAGCCTCGGGGAACCTTCCGGGTGGAGTCCGACACGCTTCGGACCCTGGAGCTGACGACACCGCACGACGACGTGACGCCGCTGGTCGAGCTCTGCGAGGACCTGGCCCTGCACGACTGGCTGCTGACCACACTGCTGTCGCTGATGGAGTTCAGCCTCACCGGACCGGGAACCCGGGCGCAGAAGATCGACCGCCTCCGGCCGGCGATCGACTGTCTGCTGCACCTGTGGATGCCGGCGGCCCGGCTCGACGAGTCGGTGCTGTCGGTCTGGCGTGACCTCGAACACCGGCCCGGCTTCACCCGGCAGTGGCAGACCTCGGTCACCCGGATCCGGGACCAGGTCACGCTGAGCACGATCGCGCTGCTGGAGGCGCCGGCGCGGTGACCACCATCCGGCGGCCCGCGCGTGTGCACGCCCGATGACGCCGACATCCGGACCCGGATCACCGGACTCATCGGCCGCGGCCCGTCCCCGGCGACCGTCTGATTAGGATGGTCCGGCGTGATCAAACTACGCCGATCCGTGTATGTCCTGACAGGACTCACGGTAGCCCTCGCCCTGCCCGGAGCTTCCCCGGCGCTGGCTGACGAACCCGTCACCGAGCCGCCCAGGGTGGAACTTGTGCTCGACGTGAGCGGCTCGATGCGGGCAACCGACATCGACGGCCGCAGCCGGATCTCCGTGGCCCAGGAGGCCTTCCGCGAGGTGGTGGACGCGCTGCCGGACGAGACCCACCTCGGTATCCGGGTACTGGGAGCCACCTACCCGGGAAACGACAAGAAGAAGGGCTGCCAGGACACCCAGCAGATCGTGCCGGTCGGCCCGGTGGACCGCGCGCGGGCCAAGGGCGCCATCGCCGGGCTGCGTCCGACCGGGTTCACCCCGGTCGGGCTCGCGCTGCGCGCCGCGGCCGAGGATCTGGGTACGGGTGGCACCACCCGACGGATCGTGCTCATCACCGACGGCGAGGACACCTGCGCCCCACCCGACCCCTGCGACGTGGCCCGGGAACTGGCGGCCCAGGGCACGCACCTGGTCGTCGACACGCTCGGCCTGGCGCCTGACGAGAAGGTTCGCCGCCAGCTCGTCTGCATCGCCGCCGCCACCGGCGGGACGTACACCGCCGCCCGCAGCGTGGAGCAGCTGACCAGCCGGATCAAACAGCTGATGGACCGGGCCAAGGACACGTACACCCGGACCCCGGCCATCGTCGCCGGCGCCACCGAGTGCGCCAAGGCGCCGCTGCTCACCCCCGGCGTCTACACCGACCGGGAGCGGTTCTCCGAGCACCGCTGGTACCGGGTGGCGGTCCGACCGGACGAGGAACTGCGGGCCTCGGTCAGTATCGCGCTGGACCGGCCGCTCAACCGGGACTACGGCGTGCTGCTCCGCGCGGTCGCCGCCGACGGACGTGAACTCGTCCGCGGTACGGACGCCGGCAGCGGCCGAACCGACGTCCTCTCGGCCGGGCTCCGATGGTCGGCGACGGAGCCGGACGAGGCGCTGGACGAGGACGCGGACGACGACGAGGCACCCGTGGGCGCCCTGGCCGTCTGCCTGGTGGTCAGCAACTCCTTCTCCGCGCCGGGCCCGGTCTCGGCTCAGGCACCGGGAATGCCGATCGAGCTGACCATCGACGTGGTCGCGCGTTCGCCCGCGCCGAACAGCCCCGGTCTCGGTCGTGGCTGGCTGCTGCTCGGCGTGCTGACCGTGGCCGGGCTGTTGACCGGACTGCTGGCCGGCTGGCTGACCCGTTGGTGGGTGGCGACCTGGAGGGACAACCGATGAGCCGATCGACCACGAACAAGGCGGCGGCGAGGCGTGGCGTGCGTGCTCGGGCGACCCTGATCGGTCTGGCCGCGGTCGCCGGAGTGCTGGTGCCGGCGGTACCGGCCGCCGCCGCCCCGGCGGAGCCCACCCCCACCCCCACGCTCACCCCCTCGCCCGGAGCCGTGACCGTCACCAAGGCCGGCACGTCGTTCCTGACCTCGACCGCGATCGGCATCGGGCAGCCGGTGCGGGTGGCCGCCTCCCTCGGCGACTACCTGTACTGGTCGTTCTCGGCCTCGGCCGGGCAGACCAACGCGGTCGCCATCACGGTGACCCTGCCAACCGGGGAGCGCCGGCACGGCGCCTCGACCTGGACCGTCGACGTCTTCGACGGGTTGCGGCGCCGTCAGGCCTGCACCGCGGGGGCGCAGACCCCGACCGCCGGGCCCGGCGACGCGAGCGTGGCTCTCGGCTGCACCCTGCGGACGGTCCGCCCGTGGGCCGAACCGTGGTCCGCCGACCCCCTGCCCGGCACGTACTACGTCCGGCTGTCCGTCACCGAGCTGCCGGAGGAGGACCTGGGGCTGCCGATCCAGGTGGAGCTGCTGGTCAACACGCTGGAGGACACGGACACCCAGCTTGAGGACGGCGACCTGAAGACGCCGTTGGTGCCGGCGACCGAGCCGGGGCGGGTCGTGGCCGGCGCCGCCGACACGCCGGGGGCGACCCCCGGGCCCGGCGCCTCGGGCCGGGCGGAGGAACTGGCTGCCGGCGAGGACGACGGCTGGTTCGACGGCTGGTTCGACGGGTGGTTCGACGGCTTCACGTCCCGCTGGATCTGGACCTCCGTCGGTGGCGTCCTGGCCGCGCTCGCCGGTGTCGTCGGCTTCGGGCTGACCCGCCGGCCCCGGCGGCCCGTGCGCTGAGACTCCGCGCCACCGGCGGAGTCGTCCTGTCCCAACCGGCCCCGGCCGCCCCGCGACCACGGGCGGCCGGGGCCGTCCCGTCGGCTCCGGTGTCGGGCCGCCCCGGAGCCGACCCTGTCGGGCGCCGGCCGCGCCCGCCCCAGATCCGGTCGGCTACGTACCGTCGACCGGTGGTGGGCCGACGAACGGGGATGACGTCACCCCGCCCCCCGTCGGGGCGCCCGGCCCGTCGTGTCGGTTCGGTCCACGCTGTCCTCCGTAGAGGTCGGAGCTCCGGGCCAGGGTGATCAGTCCGGCGGCGACGCAGCAGCAGGAGAGCAGCGCCGCGACGATGCCGAGCAGGAACCACCACCGGCGGTCCGTCGGCCGCTCGAACTCGGGTACGGCCCCCGGCCCGGGGCCCTGCCGCGGCGGGCCGGGCTGCCGCGTGGAGTGGGCAGGCCACGAGACCGGGTGTGGATATCCGCTCGACGGTGGCGTACCGGCCGGAGTCTCCGGGGTGGACCAGTCCGGGACGTCCACCGACCGTCCCGCCGTGGGGTCGGCCACGGGCTCCTGGTCCGGCCCGTCGGGCGGTGCCGGGTCGATCGCCCACTCCCACGACCGGACGCCCGGCCGTGCTGCCGGGCCGGCGCCCGGGCCGACCGGTTGGCCGGGCTGTCGCTCACCCAGCCCGTGGCCGGGCCCGGCGGCTGGGCCGTCGCCGTGTTCACCCGGCTGTCGGCCGGGCGGCCCGTCCGGCTGGTCGACCGCGTTCTCGCCGCCCACCGGTCCGACCGGCCCGGCGTCGGGTTGGCGCGGATCCTCGCCGGACTGCTCGGGGTTGGTCATCGCGGTCCCCGTGTCGTCGGTACGCCTTTGGGAAAATACTAGACTTTAGCGACATTGCTCCCAGTGCGGATCGTCATCTTGGGGGCGGGCGGACGAGGGCGGGTCGCCCACGTCGGCGGTGGCAGGATGTGCGGCGTGGATCTCGTGACCCTCGACGACGTCCGGAGCGCGGCCGACGACCTGGTCGGTGTCGCCCTGCGTACGCCGCTGTTGCCCTGTCCGTGGGACGGGCAGCTCTGGATCAAGCCGGAAAGCCTGCAACCGGTCGGCTCGTTCAAGATCCGTGGCGCGACCCACGCCGTGGCCCGGCTCGACCCGACCCGGCGGGCCAGGGGCGTCGTCACGCACTCGTCGGGCAACCACGGGCAGGCCCTGGCGTACGCCGCCCGGGTGCACGGCGTGCCCTGCACGGTGGTGATCCCGGAGGGCGCCCCGACGATCAAGATCGAACGGGTGCGGGCGCTCGGGGCCGAGGTCCGGCTGGTCCCCCCGGCCGAGCGGTTCACCGTCGCCGACCGCATCGCCGCGGAGCAGGGCCGGACCCTGGTTCCCCCCTTCGACGACCGCCGGATCATCGCCGGCCAGGGCACCCTCGGCGTCGAGGTGGTCGAGGAACTACCCGAGGTCGACGTGGTACTGGTTCCGGTCGGCGGTGGTGGCCTCGCCTCCGGGGTCGCCACGGCGGTCAAGGCCCTGAGGCCTGCGACGAAGGTCATCGGGGTCGAGCCGGAACTCGCGGCCGACGCCCGGGACTCGCTGACCGCCGGGGAGCTACGGGTGTGGGAACCGGCCCGGACCTACCGCACGAGCGCGGACGGCCTGCGGACCGCCCTCTCCCCGTTGACCTTCGCGCACCTGCGCCGTCGGCTGGACGGCATCGTCACGGTCAGCGAGGAGGAGATCGCCGCGGCCACCGCTCGGTTGGTCCGGGACGTCCGGCTGGTCGTCGAGCCGAGCGGCGCGGTCACGACGGCGGCCCGGATGTTCCACGCCGCCGAGCTGCCGGCCGGCCGTACGGTCGCGGTCGTCTCCGGTGGGAACGTCGACCCGGCCGTGCTGGCCGCGGCGGCGACCCGGCCCGCGGCGGGGTGACCGGGTCCGCCGCCGGGGCGGTGGCGTACCGCACCCCGGCGGCGACGGACCCGGGTGGGCGGAGCGTGGCCTCAGCCGCGCCGCCACTTCTGGTTGGCACCACCGGTGCACTCCCAGAGCTGCAGCTTGGCGCCGTTGGCGGTGTTCCAGTCCTGTACGTCGACACACTTGTTCGCCTGCGGATTCACCAGGTCACCGGCGGCGCTGAGGACGAACTGCTGGGCCGGGTTGCCGTTACAGTGGACTATCTGGATCTTGGCGCCGTTCGCGGTCGATCCCCAGGCCACGTCCATGCACATGCCCATCGCCCGCACGGTGCCGTCGGCGGCGAACGTCCACTGCTGGGCGACGGTGCCGTTGCAGTCCCAGATCTGCAACTGGGTGCCGTCGGCCGGGTTCGCGCCCGGGATGTCGATGCACTTGTTGGCGTACCCGATGATCGGGCCGGTGGTGCCGGGGTTGCTGTCACCGGTGTTCCAGGCCCAGACCCGGACGTAGTCGATCAGCATCTGCTGGGGGAACGTGGTGGTGGCGTCCGGGTAGCCGGGCCAGTTGCCGCCGACCGCGACATTCATGATCATGTAGAACGGGTGGTCGAAGACCCAGGGGTTGCCGTGCAGGTCGGCCGGGGTCCTGCGGGCGTACGCGATGCCGTCGACGTACCAGGTGATGGAGTCCGGTGCCCAGTCCACCGCGAAGGTGTGGAAGGCGTCGGCGAAGTTGCCGCTGGGTAGCGTGTAGGAGCTGCTGATCCCGGCACCGCCGGAGTAGCCGGGGCCGTGCAGCGTGCCGTACACCCGGTTGGGCTCACGACCGATGTTCTCCATGATGTCGATCTCGCCGCGGTCCGGCCACGGCAGACCGCCGAGCATCCAGAACGCCGGCCAGATGCCCTGTCCGCGCGGGATCTTGATCCGGGCCTCGAACCGCCCGTACGTCTGTCTGAAGGTGTTGGCGGTGAGCAGCCGGGCCGAGGTGTACTCGCAGTAGCCGTAGTGGCACTGGTAGTTGGCCGGGTTCTCCCGACGCGCGGTGATCACCATGTTGCCGTTGCCGTCGTGGGCGGCGTTCCTGGTGCTGTCGGTGTAGTACTGCCGCTCGTTGTTGCCCCAGCCGCCGCCGCCGATGTCGTGATGCCACTTGCCGGGATCCGGCGGCGTGCCGGCCGGGGCGTTGAACTCGTCGCTCCACACGAGCGCGCCGGGCGCCGCGTTGACCGGGCTGGTCGGGGTGACCGCCAGCGTCGTGGTCAGGATCGTGCCGAGCAGGGCCAGGACCAGGGAGGTTCGTCGGATGCGCATGTAGAGGTTTGTATATTGAAGTCCTCCTTTCTAGCAAGGCTCCTTACTAAAAACATCAGGTTCCTAACAGAGGCGGCACGGTGCCGGGCCCACCTGGCGACGCGTGCCTCCTTGTCCGCCTCCAATACGAGAGTCTGTCTATCTTTGGGTGACCGACCGGTTACCACAGGTCAAGGAGGCGGTCCCGTGACCCAGTTGTCCTTCTTCGGTCCGAACGAGGCCGGCCCCGACCCGAAGCCCGACGGTGACGCACCCGTACGGCTCCGCCTGCTCATCACGGTGAAGGCCGCCCCGAATCCCTCCGAGAAATACGGCGAGACGGTATGCGTCGCCGCTCTGAGCATCGACCCTCTGCGTCCGGGCTGGGTGCGGTTGTACCCGATCAACCACCGTGAGCTGACGAGCGACGACCGGTTTCGCAAGTACGAGATCATTTCCGTGATGGCCAGGCCGGCCAGGCGGGACCAGCGCCGGGAGAGCTGGAAGCCCATCATCGAGACCATCGCTCGTGAGGCCTACCTTCCGCCCTGGGAGAAGCGTCGACGCTACCTTGACCCCTGGGTCGAAGAGTCGATGTGTCGGCTGAACCGGGCAGTTCGCGACCGGCCGGACGCCCAGTCGCTGGCCCTGATCCGCCCGGCACGGGTCGACGGTCTCCGGGTGACGCCGCACGGCGGCTGGACACCGAGCGAGCAACGAAAAATCGATGCATACGTCAGCCAGCTCGACCTGCTCGACAACCGGGATCGTGTGCCCCTGGAAGCGCCCCGATTCCGTGCCGCCTATCGCTACCAGTGCCACGAGCCAGGGTGCAAAGGGCACCTGCAAGGGCTGCTGGACTGGGAACTCGTTGCGCTGCAACGCCGGCTTCGTGGGTTCCGACGCGGAACTCAGGCAGGCCATCGAGGAGAAGTTCTTGCACGAACTGTGCGCACCCACCCGGGATGTCGCCTTCTATGTGGGCAACCAGGCGAAGCGCGTGAACGTGTTCAGCGTGCTCGGCGTGTACTGGCCGCCGAAACGCCAGCCAAACGTTTCGATGCGGCCTCCAGCACGACGTCACGGTGGCAGTGCTGTTGATCCGCCTCGAAGCACAGCACCGCCACCAGCTCGCGTCGGCCGGCCTCGGCAATCGCATCGAGCGCCTTGACCGCGTCCGGATGCCGCAACAGATCGGCGTACACGTTCCGTGCCATTGCCCGCATGTCGGGCGGGCCGGCGAAACCCGGGCGGTTGGCCTTCGGATTACCCAGCTCCCGTCGGTGCTCGTAGGCAATGCCGGCCGCGCCGAGTGCCTGGGCGAGGGCTGTCTTGCTGAAGCCCCGCTTCCGGGAGATCGGTGTGAGCCGGACGTCGACCAGGCGGGAGACGCCGAGGGCGCAAAGGTCGCCGACGAAGGCTTCGATGTCCCGGCCTTGGTAGCCGACGCCAATCAGGCCGGCCCGGACCGCTGTCGAGATCGCCATGCCTGTCAGCTTTCCACACCGTGCGCATGTCCGCCGCTACCCCGGCCGACTGGGGTACAGGTCCTCGACAGGATCGCGCGTGTCTCGGCCTTGGTTCCTCGGGCGCTCGCTGTCAACCGGGTCAGCCCGGGCGCTGGCGGCGCCGCCGCCAGCGGCGCCGCCGAGGCGGCCTGATCCGCACCCGCTGCTCCGGCCGGCTCTCGATGTCGTCAAGCTGCGCGCACACCGTCTGCCGCAGCTCGTCGTAGTCCCGGAAACGGTAGTCCTGGAACAGGGTGTAGCCGCTCCACATCAGATTGGCGCAGACGCGTGCCGGCACCCGACCGGTCGCCGCGCCCATCCCGACCAGCGCCACCGAGCGGATGCTGCCCGGCTCCGTCGCGTTACGCAGGCGGATCGTTCTACCGGCGGCTCAACGCCGCGCTGCGGGACCCGGACCGCGGCCGGGTCACCCCGTACCTGCCGTACCTGCGGCTGCTCTTCTCGGCGCTGTCGCGGCTGCCGACCCACACGGAGCCACTGTGGCGCGGGGTGTCGCTCGACCTGCGGGCGCAGTACCCGGTCGGACGGACCGTCACCTGGTGGGGGGTCTCCTCGTGCACCTCACAGCTCAGGGTCGCCCAGTCGTTCCTCGGGCGTCGCGGCAGGCGGACCCTCTTCGAGGTACGGCCGGTGCGGGCCGTGGGGATCCACCGGTTCTCCGCGTTCACCGGCGAGGAGGAGTACATCCTCAGCCCCGGCACACGGCTCACCGTGACCGAGGTACGGACCGAACGTGGCGGCCTGTGCACCGTACGGTTGACCGAGCTGGCCGAGCCGGGCCTGGTGACGTGACCGGGGTGGGGCCGGCGCGCGGGACCACGCGCCGGCCCCACCCGATCACTCGCGGATGCCCAGGCGGTCGAGGATCCAGGCGGCGATGAACGCCTCCTCCTTCCAGGCGTCGTACCGGCCGCTCGGGCCGCCGTGCCCGGCGCCCATCTCGATCTTCAACAGGTAGTCGCCGTCCGGGGCGGTGGCGCGCAGCCGGGCGATCCACTTCGCCGGCTCGTGGTAGAGGACCCGGGTGTCGTTGAGGCTGGTCACCGCCAGGATCGCCGGGTACTTCTGCGCGGTGACGTTCTCGTACGGCGAGTACGACTTCATGTACGCGTAGACCTCGGGATCCTCCAGCGGGTTGCCCCACTCCTCCCACTCGGTGACGGTGAGCGGCAGGGACGGGTCGAGGATCGAGGTGAGCGGGTCGACGAACGGCACCTGGGCGACGATCCCGCAGAAGGCGTCGGGTGCGAGGTTCGCCACCGCCCCCATCAGCAGCCCACCGGCCGACCCGCCCCGGGCGACCAGCCGGTCCGCCGACGTCCAGCCGGTACGCGCCAGATGCCGGGCGACGGCGACGAAGTCGGTGAAGGTGTTCTTCTTGGTCAGCAGCTTGCCGGTCTCGTACCACCGGCGTCCCAGTTCGCCGCCGCCCCGCACGTGCGCGACCGCGAAGACCACGCCCCGGTCCAGCAGCGAGAGCCGGGGGATCGAGAACCAGGGGTCCATGCTGGTCTCGTACGAGCCGTAGCCGTAGAGCACACAGGGCGCCGAGCCGTCGCGGGGGGTGCCGACCCGGCACACCAGCGAGACCGGTATCCGGGTGCCGTCGTCGGCGACCGCCCAGTCCCGGTGCTGCTCGTACCGGGCCGGGTCGAAGTCGCCCAGCACGGGCTTGCGCTTGCGCAGCACCATCTGGCGGGTCACCAGGTTGTAGTCGTAGACCGAGTCCGGGGTGACCATCGAGGCGTAGTGCAGCCGGATCGTGTCGGTCTGGTACTCCGGATTGCTGTCCAGCCCCACGCTGTACAGCGGCTCCGGGAAGTCGATGTCGTACGGGTCGCCGGTGCCGTCCGGCAGCACCCGGATCCCGGTGAGCCCGCCGGTGCGCAGCGACACCACGATGTGGTTGGCGAAGGCGTCCACCGCCTCCAGCCGGGTGCCGGGGGTGTGCCCGATCAGCGGCACCCAGTCGCCGGGACGGTCCGCCGAGGTGTACGCCAGCGCGAAGTCCTCGGCACCGTCGTTGTGCAGGATCAGGAAGCGGTCCCCGTGGTGCTCGATCGAGTACTCGACCCCCTGCCGCCGGGGTGCGACGAGGACGGGGTCGGCGGTCGGGTCGTCCGCGGGGATGACCCGAACCTCACTGGTGATCTTGCTGTGCGCGTCGATGACGATGAACCTCTCGGACCGGGTCAGCCCGACGCCGACCCAGAACCGCTCGTCACGCTCCTCGTAGACGAGCTGGTCCTGCGACGCCGGGGTGCCGACCGTGTGCCGCCACACCCGGTACGGCCGCCACGCCTCGTCGACGGTCAGGTAGAACAGCGTCGACCCGTCGGCGGACCAGGCGGTGCCGTAGAACGTCCCCGGCACCTCGTCGGCCAGCACCTCACCGGTTCGCAGGTCCTTCACCCGCAGGGTGAACCGCTCGTCCCCGCTGAAGTCCGTGGAGTACGCCAGCCACCGGCCGTCCGGGCTGACGTCGAAGGTTCCCAGCGCGAAGAAGTCGTGGCCCTCGGCGAGCGCGTTGCCGTCGAGCAGGATCTCCTCGCCCTCCAGCGGCGCGCCGTCGGCCGGCATCGGCGGGTCCGTCTCCCCGTCGCGGACCGCACGCCGGCAGTGGATGCCGTACTGCTGTCCCTCGACCGTCCGGGTGTAGTACCAGTACCCACCCTTGCGGGTGGGAACCGAGAGGTCGGTCTCCTGGGTGCGGGTCTTCGTCTCGGTGAACAGGGTCTCCCGCAACCCGGCCAGCCCTGCCGTCCGATGCTCGGTGTAGGCGTTCTCGGCCTTCAGGTAGGCGATCGTCTCCGGGTCGTCCTTCGCGGCGAGCCAGGCGTACTCGTCGATCACCGTGTCGCCGTGGTGGGTGCGCTCGGTCGGCACCCGCCTGGCGATCGGGGCAGCGATCCTCTCAGTGTCCACCCGGTCACGTTACCGTCCGCCCGCGGTACCGGTTCGCACCGGTCGCCGCCGGTGACCGCGCCGGTCGGACCCGGTTCAGCCCACCGCGTCGTTGCGGAGCACCAGGATCGCGATGTCGTCCCGGGGCGACTCGGCGGAGAAGCCGATCACCGCCGACCGGAGCCGCGCCGCCACCACCTCGGCCGAGTATCCGGCCAGCGGGGCGGCCGCGTTCCGGAGCCGCTCCAGGCCGAAGAGCTCCCGGCCGCGCCGCCGCTCGGTGACCCCGTCGGTGTAGAAGACCAGCGCGTCACCCGGGCCCAACCGCACCTCCGCGGCCGGGCAGGTGACCACGTCGAGCAGGCCGAGCGCGGTACCGCCGGCACCGACGAACGAGGTGTGCCCGTCGCCGCGGACCAGCAGCGGTCGGTCGTGTCCGGCCAGGTGCAGCTCGACGTGCAACGCTCCACCCCGCTCACGCCGCACGGCGGCGAGGGCCAGCGTGCAGTAGCGGCCCCCGCCCCGCTCGACCAGCGTCTGGTTGAGCCGGGTGAGCGCGTCCGGCAGCGATCGTCCGTCGCCCACCAGCACGCGGATCACGTCCCGGACCAGTCCGGTGACGGCCGCCGCCTGCACACCCTTGCCGGAGACGTCGCCGACCACCACCAGCCAGCGGTCCTCGGCCAGCGGTACGACGTCGTAGAAGTCGCCGCCGACGTCCGCGGCGTCGCCGGTCGGGACGTACTCGGCCGCGAAACCGATGCCGTCGACCACCGGCAGGACCGGCGGCAACAGCGACTGCTGCAGGGTCTGGGCGACCTTCCGCCGCTCGTCGTGGATGCGGGCGTTCTCGATCGCCAGTGCCGACCGACGGGCCACGTCCTCCAGCACCGCGATCTCGTCGGGGTCGTGCCGGTGTCGCAGGTGACGACCGACGGCGAGGGTGCCGAGCCGCTGCCCCCGGGCCACCAGCGGTACGGCGATGCCGTCCAGCGGCGCCCCGAGCGGTACCTGGCCGGGACCGCGCACCGCCTCACGCAACCGGGCGTGCACCGAATCAGGTCCCTCCTCCCGGAGCATCTTGTGCAACTCGGGCAGCCTCGTCTCGTCGGCGTGGGTCGCCGCCGCCAACCGCAGCCGCCCCCACTCGTCGATCGTGTGCACCGCGCACCACTGGCCGAGCCGCGGGACCACCAGCTGCGGGATCAGCGCCATGGTCAGGTCGACGTCGAGTGACTGGGCGAGCAGTTCGCTCGCCTCGGCGAGGAAGGTGAGCCAGGTCTGGCGCCGGATGTCGGCCCGGCGCAGCCGGTCGTTCTCCAGGTGCAGGGAGAGGCGTTCGGCGACCAGCGCGGCGAGCGGGCGGGCGTACCCCGAGGGGGCGGCGTCCAGTTCGAGCTCCCCGACGTACGGCCGGTGCACGGTCAGCGGCACCCGGAGCAGTTCGTCGCCCGGCCGGGGCTGCCGGCCGTACCGGGCGAGGAGCTGCCAGCCCGCCCCGTCGCCCCGGTCGAGCCGGACCGCGCCGCCGGCCGCGCCGACCATGTCCCCGACCCGTACCAGCAGGTCGGCGGCGAAGGTGGGGAGGGGGTCGTCGGCGTACGGGTCGGGAGCGGTCTGCATCAGGGCGCTCATCGCGCCGGCGGTCGGCGCGGAGGGGGTCGGTGCCGGGGAGCCGGCGGAGGCGGGGCCGTGCACCCCGTGGGACGGGGGGCCGACCGACCGGTCGCCGTCCCCGGCGTACCCCTTGCGGTCGAGCCGGAACCAGACGCCCTTGCCGGTGGCCTGGTGGGTGGTACCCCAGCGGCTGGCGAAGTGGTCGACGAGGAGCAGGCCCCGACCCCGCTCCGACACCTGGGAGATGTCGGTCAGGTCGTTGCGGGGTCGGGCGGTCACGCCGTCGATCGGGCCGGCGGCGAAGTCGGAGACGGTGACGGTGAGCCCGGTACGGTCGGCCACGACCTCGATGTCCAGCTCGGTGCGGGCGTGTTCGATGGCGTTGGTGGACAGCTCGGTGGTGAGCAGCAGCGCCTCGTTGAGCAGTTCCTCGAGCCCTGCCTCGGTCAGCACCGACCGGACCAGGGCGCGGGCGGCGGCCGGGGTGCGCCGGTCGGCCGGTAGGCGGACCCGGCGGACCTGGCCTCCGCCCCTGGCCTCCGCCGCCCCGCCCGTTTCCGCTGACACCCTTCGACTCCTCCACACCGCCCGTGGATCCGAATCCAGGCAACACTATCCGGGCAAGGCGACTCTCCCGCCCGGTTGCGACGCGGGTCGGCGCGATCGACGCCGTGTCGGGTCGCAGACTGCCCGATTCGTACCGAACGCCGGCTCGCCGCGCGCTGTCGCCGCAGGTCGGCGCCGATCGCCGGAGCGCGGCGTGGGGTGGCGGTTCCCGGGTGAACGGCACAATGATGGGGTGTCACGCCGGGGTGGGAAGCGCGGGGCACCCCGGTGACGAGGCCGGGACCGGTTGGGCGCGGGCCGGCACGGGAGCCCACCTGCCAGCACACCTGAGCGAGGGACGATGACCACGGCGAACCACCTCACAGCCGACCAGAGGCCCGGCGCCGAGGACGCGGCGCTGCTCGGTGAGCTCGCGGAGGCGCTACGCCGGGTCCGCCAGGGTGACTTCAAGGTACGGCTGCCGCGTCGCACCGGCGCCGCGGGCGAGGTCGCCGACGCCTTCAACGAGGTCGTGTCGCTGCAGGAGCGGCAGCACCTCGACCTCCGCCGGATCAGCCGGATCGTCGGCCGGGACGGCCGGCTCACCGAACGGCTGGACGAGGAGGGTGTGGAGGGCGCCTGGGCGGAGGGCCGGCGGGCGGTCAACTCCCTCATCGACGATCTCGGGCGGCCCACCACCGAGATCGCCCGGGTCATCGTCGCCGTCGCCGAGGGCGACCTGTCGCAGCACATGGCCCTGGAGATCGACGGTCGGCCGCTGCGTGGCGAGTTCCTCCGGATCGGGCGCACCGTCAACACGATGGTGGACCAGCTCTCGTCGTTCGCCGACGAGGTGACGCGGGTTGCCCGGGAGGTGGGTACCGAGGGCAAGCTGGGTGGCCAGGCCGACGTCCGTGGGGTGGCCGGCACCTGGAAGGACCTCACCGACTCGGTGAACACCATGGCCTCGAACCTGACCCACCAGGTCCGCTCGATCTCCCAGGTGGCGACCGCGGTGGCCCGGGGCGACCTGTCGCAGAAGATCACCGTCTCCGCGAAGGGCGAGGTCGCCGAGCTGGCCCACACGATCAACGGGCTGACCGACACGCTGCGGCTCTTCGCCGAGCAGGTGACGCGGGTGGCCCGGGAGGTGGGTACCGAGGGCAAGCTGGGTGGCCAGGCCGTGGTGCCGAACGTGGCCGGCACCTGGAAGGACCTGACCGACAGCGTCAACTCGATGGCGTCGAACCTGACGGCGCAGGTGCGCAACATCGCCCAGGTCTCCACGGCGGTGGCTCGGGGTGACCTGTCGCAGAAGATCACGGTGGACGCGAAGGGCGAGATCGCGGAGCTGAAGGACACCGTCAACACGATGGTGGACCAGCTGTCCTCGTTCGCCGACGAGGTGACGCGGGTTGCCCGGGAGGTGGGCATCGAGGGGAAGCTGGGTGGTCAGGCCCAGGTCCACGGGGTCTCCGGCACCTGGCGGGCGCTGACCGAGAACGTCAACCAGCTCGCCGGCAACCTCACCTCCCAGGTGCGCAACATCTCCCAGGTCTCCAC